>Ga0102591_1000407_pt1 | contig 86024 bp, 87 predicted proteins | sample AraplaCol_mCL_r2_2_FD_76860 | JGI IMG/M metagenome (GOLD analysis project Ga0102591, IMG submission 76860) | Arabidopsis root microbial communities from North Carolina, USA - plate scrape MF_Col_mCL_r2 (SPADES assembly) (version 2) | ecosystem: Host-associated > Plants > Roots > Endosphere... | reverse complement strand
CAACGAGCAGTTCCAGTAAATAATTGGGCCAAAACACCCTTTATTTTCCCAAATAGGCAGGTTATCCTGCCTATTTCGCATTTTGAAGAAAGAAAATCACCCCATGATTAAGTTTCGTCTCGCACATCTAGGCCTGGCAATGGCCGCTATCGGTTTCAACGCTGCCGTGCCTATGGTGGGCCTGTCGTCCATCGCTCACGCCGAGTCCGTGCGCGCTGAAGTGGGCAAGCCACTGCAGGAAGCGCAAAAACTGGCATCTTCCGGCAAATACAAGGAAGCCCTGGCGAAACTGAAGGAAGCGGATGCCGTCAGCGGCAAATCCGACCTGGAAAAGTTCCAGATTGAATACACCCGTGGTTCCGCTGCCGCCGCCGCCGGCGAGAACGAAACCGCTGCCCGCGCATTCGAACAGGTTCTGGCTTCCAGCAAGCTGTCCCCTGCCCAGGCACCAAAGATCACCGAAGCACTGGCCAGCATCTACCTGCGCGCCCGTGACTATCCAAAAGCCATCACCTACATCCAGAAAGTCCTGAAGGACAATCCAGGCAATGCTGCGATGAAGGAACAGCTGATCCAGACCTACTACCAGAGCGGCAAGCTGAACGAAGCTGCCAAGGAGCTGCAAGGCGCCAAGTCCGAAGGCAACCTGCAAATGCTGGCCAACATCCAGCTGAAGCAGAACGACAAGGCTGGCTACGTGCAGACCCTGGAACGCCTGGCTGCATCCTATCCAAAAGCATCCTACTGGGCTGACCTGCTGAACCGCGTGGTCGGCAAGCCAGGCTTCTCCTCGTCCCTGAACCTGGACGTGATGCGCCTCAAGCTGGCCCTGAAGCAGATCACCAAGCCATCGGAATTCATGGAAATGGGCCAGCTGGCCCTGCAAGCCGGCAACCCGGCTGAAGCCCTGAAGATCGTTGACGAAGGCTACAAGAAAGGTGCCCTGGGCACCGGCGCCGACGCCGGCCGCCACCAGCGCCTGAAAGACCTGGCCCTGAAGACCCAGGCTGACCTGCAGAAGAACGCCAGCACCCAGGAAGCCAACTTCCGCAAGGAAAAGGATGCTGACGGCCTGGCCAACCTGGGCTACGCCCTGGTTGCCGAAGGCAAGGGCGCCGATGGCCTGAAGCTGATGGAAGAAGCGATCAAGCTGGGCACCGCCCGCAAGCCTGAAGAAGTCAAGCTGCACTACGGTGTGGCCCAGTACATCGCCGGCAAGAAGGCAGCTGCCATCAGCTCCCTGAAGGCCGTGAAAGGTACCGCTGGCGAGCCTGAACTGGCCCGTTACTGGACCATGTACATTAACAACCCGGTCTAAGCAAAGCCGGGCTGAGCCAAGAAAAGCGCTGCCTGCACCCGCAGGCAGCGCTTTTTTGCTTTGAAGCCCTTTTTGTCATTGAGAACGTATAATCAAGCATTTGAGCCTGATAGCAATATAAATGAAGGTATTTCGCGGACTTCCCAATGCAGCGGCGCGCGCGCCCTGCGCCCTGACGATCGGCAACTTCGACGGTGTCCACCGCGGCCACCAGGCGTTGCTGGCGCGCGTGCGCGCAGCCGCCGATCGCCTGGGCCTGGAATCTGCCGTGATGACCTTCGAACCCCACCCGCGCGAATTCTTCGCCCGCAAGATGGGCGATATGTCGAAAGCCCCGCCCCGCATCGCCAACCTGCGCGACAAGCTGCAGGCGCTGGAAAACAATGGCGTGGACCGCGTGATCGTCGAGCACTTCTGCGACCACTTCGCCGGCCAGTCGCCGCAAACCTTTGTCGAAAAGGTGCTGGTGGAAGGCCTGCACGTGAAATGGCTGATGGTGGGCGACGATTTCTGCTATGGCGCCAAACGCGCCGGCAACGTCGCCATGCTCATGGAAGCGGGCAAGCAGTACGGCTTTGAAGTCGAAGTGCTGCCGACCGTGCGCAACGGCGAGACCCGCGTTTCCTCCTCCGCCGTGCGCGCCGCGCTGGCGGAAGGCGATTTCCCGCACGCGCAAGCGCTGCTGGGCCATCCTTATTCGATTTCCGGCCACGTGATCCACGGCGCCAAGCTGGGTCGCGATATCGGCTTCCCGACCCTGAACCTGCGCGTGCCGCACCGCCCTGCCCTCTCCGGCATCTTCATCGTGCAGGTGCACGGCCTGGGCGACAAACCACTGCCGGCCGTCGCCAGCCTGGGCGTCCGTCCTACGGTGGAAGACGCCGGCCGCGTGCTGCTGGAAGTCCACGTCTTCGACTTCGCACAGAATTGCTACGGCAAGGTGGTGCGCGTCGAATTCCTGCAAAAGATACGCGACGAAGAAAAGTTCATTGACCTGCCTACCCTGGTCAAAGCCATCGAGCGCGACGCCGACCAAGCGCGCGCCTTCTTCGCCGCAAAGAACACGAACTAAATCACATCATCATGTCCGACAACAAACCAAAGAAGCAAGAGAGCAAATACCCGGTCAATATGACCGAAACCCCGTTCCCTATGCGCGGCGACCTGGCCAAGCGCGAACCGGGTTGGGTCAAGCAATGGCAGGACAAAAAGATCTACGAACGCGTGCGCAAGGCATCGGCCGGCCGCCCGAAATTCGTCCTGCATGACGGTCCTCCATACGCCAACGGCGACATCCACATCGGTCACGCCGTCAACAAGATCCTGAAAGACATCGTGGTCAAGTCGCGCACCCTGTCCGGCTTCGACGCGCCTTATGTACCGGGCTGGGATTGCCACGGTATGCCGATCGAGATCCAGATTGAAAAACTGTTCGGCAAGAACCTGCCGACCGCCGACGTTCTGACCAAGGCCCGCGCCTATGCCCACGAGCAGGTCGAGCGCCAGAAGAAGGACTTCATCCGCCTGGGCGTGCTCGGTGAATGGGACAACCCATACCTGACCATGAACTACGGTAACGAAGCCGACGAGCTGCGCGCCCTGGGCAAGCTGCTGGAGAAGGGCTACGTCTACCGCGGCCTGAAACCGGTCAACTGGTGCTTCGATTGCGGCTCCGCCCTGGCGGAAGCGGAAGTGGAATACAAGGACAAGCGCGACCCGGCGATCGACGTCGGCTTCGCCTTCCATGAGCACGACAAGCTGGCAGCCGCCTTCGGCCTGCCTGCCCTGCCGGCCGGTGACGGCTTCGTCGTGATCTGGACCACCACCCCGTGGACCATCCCGTCCAACCAGGCCCTGAACATGCACCATGAGGTGACCTACGCGCTGGTGCAGACCGAGCGCGATGGCAAGCCGCTGATGCTGATCCTGGCCAAAGACCTGGTCGAGTCCTGCCTGCAGCGCTACAAGCTGGAAGGCACGATCATCGCCACCGCCACCGGCGACAAGCTGGCCGGCATCGCCTTCAAGCATCCGCTGCACGCGCGCGACGCCTTCTACGATCGCCTGTCGCCGGTGTACATCGCCGACTATGTGACCACCGAAAGCGGTACCGGTGTCGTGCACTCCGCGCCAGCCTACGGCCAGGACGACTTTATCTCCTGCAAATCGCACGGCATGAAGGATGACGAAATCCTCAAGCCGGTGATGGGCGACGGCAAATACATCCCTTCCCTGCCGCTGTTCGGCGGCCTGACCATCTGGGAAGCGTCCAAGCCGATCTGCGAAGCACTGCGCGAAGCGGGCGCCCTGTTCGAACTGAAGATGTTCGACCACAGCTACATGCACTGCTGGCGCCACAAGACCCCGATCGTCTACCGCGCCACGTCGCAATGGTTCGCCGGCATGGACATCCAGCCGCTGGACGGCGGATCCACCCTGCGCGAAACCGCGCTGGAAGGCATCGAAGCCACCGAATTCTTCCCTGACTGGGGCAAGGCGCGCCTGCACGGCATGATCGCCAACCGTCCGGACTGGACCCTGTCGCGCCAGCGCCAGTGGGGCGTGCCAATGGCCGTCTTCATCCACAAGGAAACCGGCGAGCTGCACCCGCACACCCCGGAGCTGCTGGAGCAAGTGGCCAAGCTGATCGAGCAAGGCGGCATCGACGCCTGGCAGGCGCTCGACCCGGCTACCCTGCTGGGCGCCGACGCCGAACACTATGTGAAGAACAAGGACACGCTGGACGTGTGGTTCGACTCCGGCTGCACCCACCAGACCGTGCTGCGCGGCTCGCATCCTGAGCAATCGCATTTCCCGGCCGACCTGTACCTGGAAGGTTCGGACCAGCACCGCGGCTGGTTCCACTCCTCGCTGCTGACCTCTTCGATGCTGAACGGCCGTCCGCCGTACAAGGCGCTGCTGACCCACGGCTTCGTAGTCGATGGCGAAGGCAAGAAGATGTCCAAGTCGATCGGCAACACCGTCGCGCCGCAGAAAGTGTCCGACACCCTGGGCGCCGACATCCTGCGCCTGTGGGTGGCAGCGACCGACTACACCTCCGAGCTGTCGATCTCCGACGAGATCCTGAAGCGCGTGACCGAGTCGTATCGCCGCATCCGCAACACCCTGCGCTTCCTGCTGGCCAACACCTCGGACTTCGATCCGAAGGCAAACGCAGTGCCGGTGGCCGATCTGCTGGAAATCGACCGCTACGCGCTGGCCAATATGGCGGCGCTGCAAGCCGACCTGTCCCGCCACTACGAGCGCTACGAGTTCCACCCTGTCGTGTCCAAGCTGCAGAACTTCTGCTCCGAAGACCTGGGCGGATTCTACCTGGACATCCTGAAGGACCGCCTGTACACCAGCGCCGTGGATTCCAAGGCGCGCCGCTCCGCTCAGACCGCGCTGTGGCACATCACCCAGTCGCTGCTGCGCCTGATGGCCCCAATCCTCTGCTTCACCGCGGAAGAAGCATGGGCATCGTTTGCCGGCGCAGAAGCATTCAAGGCCAGCGACGAAACCATCTACACCCAGACCTGGTGGCAGCTGCCGGAGCTGGCCGATGCCGAAGCCCTGATGGCAAAGTACGCGACCATCATCGCCGTACGTGCCGACGTGACCAAGCAGCTGGAAGAATTGCGCGGCTCCGGCGCGATTGGCTCCTCGCTGCAGGCGGAGCTGGAGATCAAGGCAGCCGGCGACAAGTTCAAGGCGCTGGCTTCGCTGGACGACGACCTGAAGTTCATCTTCATCACCTCGCTGGCCAAAGCTGTAGAAGTGGCTGCCGAAGCGGATGAAGCGGTGAACGTGGCCGCATCGACCGCTCAGAAGTGCGAGCGCTGCTGGCACTACCGCGCCGACGTGGGTTCGCACGCCGACCACCCAGGCCTGTGCGGCCGCTGCCATGCCAACCTGTTCGGCGCCGGCGAAACCCGCAAGTTCGCCTGATAAGGCTTTGCCGCCGCGCAGCTGCGCGGCGGCCCTCAACTTGAATCTACATGGCCACCAAAAAAACCTTCAGCACCAAACCCTCCAACGGCAGCATGACCCCATGGCTGGGCATCGCCTTCATCGTCATCCTGCTCGACCAGCTGTCCAAGATCACGATCGCCAAGCTGTTTGCCTACGGCGAAGAAAAAGTCATCACCAGCTTCTTCAACCTGGTCCTGGCCTACAACAAAGGCGCGGCATTCAGCTTCCTCGCCAATGAAGGCGGCTGGCAGCGCCACATGTTCACCGCCATCGGCGTCGGCGCCGCGCTGTACATCATCTACCTGTTGAAACGCCACAGCGGCCAGCGCCTGTTCTGCTGGGCCCTGGCCCTGATCCTGGGCGGCGCCATCGGCAATGTGATCGACCGCATCGCCTACGGCCATGTGATCGACTTCCTCGACTTCCACTGGCAAGGCCTGGGCCACTTCCCGGCCTTTAACATCGCCGATTCCGCCATCTGCATTGGCGCCGCTCTGTTCGTACTGGACGAACTGCGCCGCGTGAACAAGTAGGAGCTGCATCATGGAACTGACTGGCAAGAAAATCGTCCTCGGACTCTCAGGCGGCGTGGCCTGCTACAAGGCCGCGGAGCTGTGCCGCGCGCTAACCAAGGAAGGCGCCTCCGTTCAAGTGGTGATGACCGACGCCGCCACCCACTTTATCACCACGGTGACGATGCAGGCGCTGTCCGGCAAGCCGGTCTTCAGCAGCCAATGGGACCCGCGCGTGAACAACAATATGGCCCACATCGACGTCACCCGCGACGCCGACGCCATCCTGATCGCGCCCTGCTCCGCTGACTTCATCTACAAACTCGCGCATGGCGTGTGCGACGACCTGCTGTCGACCATGTGCCTGGCCCGCCCAAGCCGCGTGCCGCTGCTGATCGCACCGGCCATGAACGTGGAAATGTGGTCCAATCCCGCCACCCAGCGCAATGTCGACCAGGTGCGCGAAGACGGCATCACCGTGTTCGGCCCGGCCGCCGGCGACCAGGCTTGCGGCGAAGTTGGCCTGGGCCGCATGCTCGAACCGGAACAGCTGCTGGCTGAAATGATCGCCGCCTTCCAACCGAAAGTCCTGGCGGGCAAGCGCATCCTCGTCACCGCCGGCCCGACCTTCGAGGCCATCGATCCTGTGCGCGGCATCACCAATCTGTCTTCAGGCAAGATGGGCTATGCCGTGGCGCGTGCCGCACGTGAAGCCGGCGCCGAAGTCACCCTAGTGTCCGGTCCGGTCGCACTGGCAACGCCGTACGGCGTTGAGCGCCACAACATCAAGAGCGCGCAGCAGATGTTCGACGCCGTGATGGACCAGATCGACGGCCAGCACGTGTTCATTTCCGTGGCCGCCGTGGCCGACTGGAAGGTAACCAATCCAAGCGAACAAAAGGTCAAGAAGACCGGCGACGGCGCCGTGCCCGACCTGAAGTTCGAACAGAACCCGGACATCCTGGCCACCGTGGCCAACCGCACCAGCCTGGCCGGCTGGCCTTATTGCGTAGGCTTCGCCGCCGAATCGGAAAACCTGATCGAGTACGGCGCGAGCAAACGCGAACGCAAGGGTATTCCACTCCTGGTCGGCAATATCGGGCACAACACCTTCGGCCAGGACGACAACACCATCATCCTGTTTGACGAAAACGGCCACACCATCCTGCCGCGCGCCGACAAGCTCACGCTGGCGCGCCAGCTGATTTCCGAAATCGCCAAACGCATCGACAAGAACTCTTTATTCCAATGAAAACTGTAGACGTCAAAATCCTCGACCCGCGCATGAAAGAACAGATGCCGGCCTATGCAACGCCTGGCAGCGCGGGCCTCGACCTGCGCGCCTGCATCGACGCGCCGATCGTGATCGAGCCTGGCCAGACCGTGCTGGTGCCAACCGGCCTCGCCATCCACATCGCCGATCCAGGCTACGCCGCCATGATCCTGCCCCGCTCCGGCATGGGCCACAAGAACGGCATTGTTCTGGGGAATCTGGTAGGCTTGATTGACTCCGATTACCAGGGACAATTGATGGTGTCTACCTGGAACCGGGGCTTAAACACGTTTACGCTGAACCCAATGGAGCGCCTGGCGCAATTGATCATCGTGCCCGTGCTGCAGGTTGGCTTCAATGTTGTCGAAGACTTCGAGGCCAGCGACCGCGGCGCCGGAGGTTTCGGCAGCACTGGCAAGCACTGAGGAAATATCTATGGCAGTAGAGCAACGCTACAATTCAAATTCGCCGCTGACCTGGCCCGCGATTGCGGCCGCGCTCCTGCTCTCTGCCTGTTCAACCATCCAGCCTGGCGGCGAGCCTGCCGCGCCGGAACAGCCGATCCAGCCGTCCGTCCCGGCAGCCCCGGTGGTAACACCGCAAATGCAGGCCGCACGCGACAACCTGAAAGTGATCGCCGGACTGCAGGAGCGCCTGTACCGCATTGCCGCCCCGCTGCTGATCAATAACGCAGACCTGTGCAAAGCGCAGGCGCGCAACCTGCTCGGTTTCACCGCCAAGAATAAATACTCCTACCCCGGCGAATACGCCGACGCTTCGGCCGCCGTGCTGGGCTACGACGACGTGCTGCAAGTGTCCGGCGTGCTGGCAGGCAGCGGCGCCGCCAAGGCCGGCCTGCGCAAGGGTGACGACCTGGTAGCCGCCGGCGGCAAACCGCTCCCGCGCGGCCGCGATGCTGAAAGCAAGGCTGCGGCCGTCTTCGGCCCGCTGACCGCCAACAGCGCCACCCTGAGCATGACTATCGCCCGCAATGGCGCCAACCAGACGCTGAACGTGCCTGTGACCCGCGCCTGCGCCTTCCGCGTCGACCTGGGCAACTCGGACAATGTGAACGCCTACAACGACGGCAGCCGCGTGATGCTCACGCGCGGCATGATCAACTTCGCACAAAATGACGAAGCGGTGGCTTACGTGATGGCGAAGGAACTGGCGCATAACATCCTCGGCCATGCGGGCACGATGCGCAGCACCGCCACCATGTCCAGCATTATCGACAACCTGGCGTCGGTGCGGCCCGACCTGACCATGCTGGTCGGAACTGCGGGCGTGCGGCCTATGCCTGCCGATTACGATGTGGCGGCCGACAACCTGGCGCTGTACATGCTGGCGCGCGCCGGCTACAACATCAGCAATGCGCATGGTTTCTGGCAGCGCCTGTCCGGCCAGTATCCTGCGACGGCGCTGAACGGCTACACCGCGATCCACCCGAATGTCACTGCGCGACTGGCCGCGATGGACCGCAGCGTTTCCGAAATCAAGGCCAAGCAGGCCGCCAAGCGCCCGCTGCTGCCATGAAAACGGTGGTCCTGATGCTCGCACTGGCGCCCTCGGTGGCGCTGGCGGCCCCCTGGACCACTCTCTCCAAGGACAAGGACAGCACCCTCCTGTTCGACAGCAAATCCGTGCGTAAAGAAGGCGAAGGCCGCAAGGCCTGGACCATGGAAACTTTTCGCAAGCCGCAGACCGCGCCCGACGGCAAAATGTACCTGTCGGTGCGCTCGCTGCACCTGTATGCCTGCGGTGCCGGCACCCGCACCCTGCTGAGCCAGACTTTCCACGCCGATGTCCTGGGCAAAGGCGAGCCGGTCGGCACCTTCAAATACGAAGCCTACGATCCTGAAACAATCGCACCCGACAGCCTGCCCGAAAAGGCCCTGAAGGCCGTCTGCAAAAAGCGCTGACCCTTGCTATAGTTCGGTGCATGGACAGCATCGACCTCGAAGTACTCAAGACTTGCTCCGCCTGGCTGGCGGCTGGCCACCGCTGCGAACTGGTCACGGTGATCCGCACCTGGGGCTCGAGCCCGCGTCCGATCGGCGCCACCCTTGCCATTTGCGACGACGGCCGCGTGGTCGGTTCAGTTTCCGGCGGCTGCATTGAGGATGACTTGATTGAGCGCGTGCGCAAGGAAGGCATCGTGCGCGAACTGCCCGAAGTGGTCAGCTACGGCATTACCGCCGACGAGGCGCATCGCTTCGGCCTGCCTTGCGGCGGCACCATCGAACTGGCGCTCGAGCCGCTCGGGCCAAACAGCCGCATCGACGAATTGCTGGACCGCCTGGCCAGGCACGAACTGGTGGCACGCACGCTCAATGTGAGCACAGGCACCGTCACGCTGGAATGCGCCCGTCCCGGCGCCGTGCTGGAGCGCAGCGGCGACCTGCTGGTCACCCAGCACGGTCCGCGCTGGCGGCTGCTGATCATCGGCGCCGGACAGCTCTCGCGCATGCTGGCGCAGATTGCCACTGCCATGGATTACCACGTCACCGTCTGCGACCCGCGCGAAGAATACCGCGCCGGCTGGGCCCTGCCCGATGTGCCGCTGGTGCATGCCATGCCGGACGACCTGGTGCTGGAGATGCAGCTCGATTCCCGCAGTGCCGTGGTGGCGCTGACCCACGACCCCAAGCTCGACGACATGGCCCTGATGGAAGCGCTCAAATCCGACGCCTTCTACATCGGCGCCATCGGCTCGCGCGCCAACAACAACAAGCGGCGCGAGCGGCTGTTGCAATTCGACCTGACGGAAGAGCAGATCGCCCGCCTGCACGGCCCGATCGGCCTGTACATCGGCAGCAAGACGCCGCCGGAGATTGCAATTTCCATCCTGGCCGAAATGACGGCGGTAAAGAATGGCGTACCCGAAGTCTTGCAGATCAACCACGCCGCCGCCCTGGCCACAGCCCCCGGCCCCGCCTGCCCGACATGAATTCAAAAGCAAGAACCAGATCGCCCTATAGACGAGCCTGTGTCAACCTTGGGGTCAGGCTCTTTAGTTGACACGGCCTCAGCCACTTGCAGATGAGACTGTGTCAAGCAAAGCGCCTGACCCCAAGGTTGACACGAACTGAACCGTATGAATACTTCAAACCTTCTCAAACTGATTTTGCTGGCTGCCATCTGGGGCGGCTCATTCCTGTTCATGCGGATCGCGGCGCCGGTGCTGGGGCCGGGCGTGCTGATCGAGTATCGCGTGACGTTTGCGGCCATCTTCCTGGCGGTGGTGGCCCTGGTGCTGCGCAAGCGGCTTGACTTGGGCAAGCATTGGAAGCATTACCTGGTGCTGGGATTCTTTAACTCTGCCCTGCCCTTCCTGCTGTTTGCGTTTGCGGCCAAGACCCTGACGGCTTCCGTGCTGTCGGTGCTGAATGCGACCGCGCCGATCTGGGGGGCGATCGTCGGCGCGGTCTGGCATCGCCATATGGTTTCAGGGCGCGTGATGCTTGGACTTGCCTTGGGCACGGCTGGCGTAGCGATGCTGGTCGGTTTCGATCATGTCAGCAGCAAGGATGGCGCCGGCCTGGCCATCGCCGCCGCCACGCTGGCGGCTTTCAGCTACAGCATCGCCACTACCTACACCAAAGTATCCAAGGCGGCACAAGGCGTGGAGCCTTTTGCCAATGCCCATGGCAGCATGTGGGCGGCGGCCTTGCTGACCATTCCGTCGCTCGCGATTTTCCCGCAGCCTGGCGAGCCGACTGTCGGCATCATGGGGGCGGCTCTGGCGCTGGGTGTGCTGTGCAGCGGCATCGCTTACCTGCTGTATTTCGGACTGGTGCGCGATGTCGGGCCGACATCGGCGCTGACCGTCACTTTCCTGAATCCTTTGTTCGGCATCCTGTGGGGAGCCCTGTTCCTGCATGAGGTGGTGGGCTGGTACACGGTTGCCGGTGCGGCCATCGTCATCACCGGCACCATGCTGGTCACCGGCTACAAGGTCAAGCTGCCTTGGATGCAAAAGACCGAGGCCGCATGAAGCATTCGCTTTCACTTGCCCTTCCTGCTGCGTATCGCGTGCAGGACGTCCTGTCCTTCCATAGCCGCGATGCCGAAAGCGTCGCGGAACAAGTGAGCCCCGATGCGATCCGCAAGGGCATGCTGCTGGATGGCGTGCCGGTGTTGCTGGCTGTTGCACTGCCGAAGGGCCGCGCACGATCAATCGCCTGCGAGGCTGACATTGATTTGCCGCGCGCACGCAAGGTTCCGCCGGCACTGTCGGCGCAGATCGAAGCCGCTGCGCGCAACATCCTCGGCCTGCATATCGATCCGGCCCCCTTTGTGGCGTTTGCACGCGAGGACGATTTGCTTGGCCCCGTGGTCGCTCGCCAGCCGGGCCTGCGTATCGTGCAGTCGGCAACGGTTTTCGAGGCGCTGACCTGGGCCATCATCGGCCAGCAAATCAACCTGTCCTTTGCCATCGCGCTGCGCCGTACCTTCATCCTGCAGGCCGGCCGCCAGCACAAGGAGGGCCTGTGGTGCTATCCGGAGGCTGCGGACGTGGCGAAGCTTACCGTCGAAGACCTGACCAGCCGCAAGTTCTCGCGCGCCAAGGCTGAGACCCTGATCCGCTTCGCCCAGCTTGTCGCTGCCGGCGAACTCGATATCGAAGAGCGCGAAGACAACCCGATCCCGGTCATCTGCCAGAACCTGCTGGCGGTCAAAGGCATCGGGCCCTGGACGGTCAACTATGCGCTGCTGCGCGGTTATGGCTACGCCGATTGCTCACTGCATGGCGACGTCGCCATCCGCGCGGCGCTGCAGCGCCTGCTGGGCGAGGACAGCAAGCCGGACATGGCGCGCACCGAGGCCCTGCTACAGCGCTACTCCCCGCACCGCACAATGGCGGCAGCCCACCTGTGGGCCAGCCTGGCGTTCGAAGCCTGAGCTCAATAGTAGTATTTGGTAATTTTGGCCCAGTCGCTCTTCGGGTAAAGCTTGTGCAGCATGCTGAACGCCTGCTTTGAGTTCCGGGAACGCAGGTCCCACTTCTCCTGCGGCACTTCGCCCCAGGGGCATTCGCGCCGCATCGACGCCACCAACAGGTGCAGCGCCTTCGGTGCTTCCTCGTCATTCGGCTTGGCGGATGCCCATGCCATCAAGGTTGGTGCAAGGTAGATCGAGCGCAGCGACAACTGCCACAAACCCTGGTGCTCCTGCTCCGCCGCCGCCAGTTGCTCCTGGCTCAGGAAGCGCGGCGCCGGAGCCACCCGCCCTTCCATGCCGATCGGGTTGCAGGCCTGGTCATTGGTAACGCCAGCCTTGCTGACCACCTGCGGCCGGAGTTCCGGCGTGTTCACCAGAATCAGCGCGCCTGCCAGCTTGCGCTCGGCGCCGCTGGCCGCCTTGCGATAGCGTGCGTACAGGTGGGCGGTGGTCTTGCGCCCTTCTGCGATGCCATCCAGCAGGGACAGCACCGTCGCTTCGTCATTGGCGATCAGGGCACGCGTGAAGATGGTTTCCCTCAGTTCCGTCTTCCAGAACGGCAGCAAGGCAGGATTGTCGTACAGCGCTTTCAGGCTCGCCATCGGCAGGTAGCGATACACGGCGAGGCGGAAATCGTCGTCGCTTCCTTCGGGGACTTTTGCCGCGTCATCAATCGGCGCGCCGCGCTCCACCGGGTCGAGGGTGCGTCGCCCGGCCTTGGCAAAACCATCCAGCGTACCGGCTGTCTGCATCTTCAGCGCCATGAAACGATTGGTGGTTGCCACCGACATGGACTTGCCCTGCGCCGCCAGCACGCGGTCGATATCCTTGTCGGCTTGCGCCAGGCGATTTTCCGCAATGGCCAGGCGCACCAGGTTGTATTGCATGGTCTGGTAGAGCGGGTGTGCGGCCGGTACCGCCGCGGCGGCTTTGCGTTCCGCATCGCTTAGGTCGCCCGCCTGGGCGATGGTGAGGAGAGGCGCCAGCCACAGGGCATCGCCCTGCTTCTGCCAGTTTTGGCGCGCCAGGTCCAGTGCCTGCTTGCGCCGTGCCTTTGCCTCAGGAGTCGTGTTGCTGTCGAATAGATCCGCAGAATCGCCCTGCATGCTGCCGATCCACGCCGTCAGCGGTTCCTTGGCGGCGATCATCTCGCTGCGCGGCAGCTTGTCGAGCAACAGCAAGTAGTCACTCAGCATGGACGGCGTATCGGCGCTGAAGGGCTCCTGCTCGAGACGGCGCGCCAGCACCTTCACCTGCGCAGCGGGGTCGAGACGCGCGTCGACCAGCAACATCATTTGCCGTGCCGGCGCGGAATGAGGCGCCAGTGCTTCCAGTTCCTGTCGCGCCAGTTTGAACTTGGCAGTGCTGCTGTCGTCGGCGCCTTCCCTTTGCAGCGTCGCGCTGCGGATCAGGCTACGCGCAGCCAGGTAGGCGCCCAAGGGCTGCCACGGCGACGACGTGTCCTGCGCCACAGCCTGGAACTGGCGGCGTGCGGCGTCAAGGTTACCTGAGTAGAAATTGGCGGCAGCTTCCTGGTAGGCGCGGTCTGCTTTCAGCCACGCGGGGGCGTTGCCCGGAATTGCTGGCGGCAAGACCGGAGTCGCCGGACCGTCCTGCACGCTGCAATTGGCAAACACTGCGTCCTGCCCTTCCAGCCAGGCCTTGAACCACTGGTCAGGCCTGCCTCCTTGTCCCAGTTGCGCACGCGCCTTGGCAGTCGCGGCGGCGCGCCTCAACGCATCGGGATGGCAATTCACATAATGTCCCCAATAGTCAGCGCCGGTGATCTCGACTTTGACTTCGGCCGGCAAGCCCACTTGCTGCGCAAGCGGCGCACGCGCCTTGAACCATTCGCCGCTGCCATTCTTCTCCGCGTCGGCGACATAGTCCCATGCCCGATGGTTCTCTCCCACATGCCAATCCCACACATTCAGCGATGCGACTTGCGATGGGTTGATGCCACGTCCTTTGGCCGCCTGGTATGCAAGATACAGGTACACCCGCCAATAGCTACTGGACAGCACACCAAGATTGCCGGCAGCGTATTTGGGCAGTGCGCGCGGCGCCACCATGAATTCATTGGCGTAGAGGTTGTAAGTAAAGCCATCGCCACCGCTCGAAAGAGCGTACTGCGGCAGGGCGATCAGGGCTACGACGGCTGCGAGCTTGCGCAGCCTGGGAAATCGTTTCATTGAGCGTGCACCTTGGTTGGGGAATGGAGGGCCTGCCATTGAGCAGCCGTCCATGATCGTGGGGAAAAGTAATAGCTGCGTGGCGCGAGGCGGCGCAGCCGCGGTTCGTCGGTTGCATAGCCCACCGCCTGGCGGCAATAGGGCTGGGTGAATCCTTGCCACCGCAGGCGCTGCCGAAGTTCGTGCTGTTGCTGCCCCATGCGGAAGGCCATTGGCACCACTTCGTCGGCCATCCCTTCGGCCAGCCAGGCATCGTCGAGGCACCAGGATGCCAAAGCGGTCACCGACAGCGCCACTTCGGGCGGCAAGGCGCGGCGGACGGCGGCGACAGTGCGCGCCAGGAAGGGGCGCTGCGAGCGCCGCACTTCGAAATCAAGCTGCACTACCTGCCGGTTGGCGCCCGGTGCGATGCGCAGCAATTCCTTGACGATGGCCTGCATCTGCACTTCGTTCAGCGCCGGTGGTTCGCGTCCGGACAGGTCGACGTGCAGTACGGGTACGCGAGCGGTGGCGGGGTCAACCAGCAGGCGGGCGGTGCGTGGCCGCACCAGCGCTTCATCGCCCTCCAGCATGATGCTGGACGCGACAAAGGCCACCCCGGCATCGGCGGGCAGCCAGCGCAAGTCTTCCGGGCGCTCCCAGGCCCAGGCCATTTGCAAGGGCAACAGGGCCAAGGCCGGATGCGCATTCGGCAGGCGGCTGCTGTCGGCGCGGGCCAGCAGCAAGATGGCGATAAACAAGAGCAAACGTTGCATGTCCAACATCATAAAGGATGGATGCTTTACCATCACGTTTTTGCTCGCAGCGCTTGACCCTCACCTAACGTCAGGCTCCAGCATGGCTATAACGTAACGAGGAAAAGGAGCTCCGCATGATGTTGAAAGTAGGTGAACTGGCGCGCCGTTCAGGCCTGACCGTGCGCACCCTGCACCATTACGACAGCATCGGCCTGCTCAAGCCTTCGGGACGCTCCGATGCCGGCTACCGCCTCTACAACCGCGACGACGTGGCCCGCCTGCACCAGGTGCAGGCGCTGCGCCGTTTCGGCATGGCGCTGGCCGACATCGGTCAATTCCTGGCCAAGCCCGGCGCTTCCCTGCCCGACCTGATCGCCCGCCAGATCGACTCGCTCGACCGGCAAATCGCCGAAGCCGCCAAGCTGCGCGAGCAGCTGACGGCCCTGCGCGGGCAATTGCTGGCAGGCGAGGAGCCGGAATTGGCTACCTGGCTAACCACACTGGAGCAAATGACCGTGTACGACAAATACTTCACCAAGGAAGAACTGGCGCAACTGCCGATTTACAGCGATCCTGCCGCGCCCGAGGAATGGGCAAAACTGATCGAAGCCGTAGGGCAGAAAATGGCGGCCGGTGTCCCGCCATCCGATCCAACAGTACAAGAATTGGCTGAAAAATGGATGGCGACCTTCAGCCGCCAGTCCGGCCACAGTGTCGAGATGATGCACCGGCTCGACAATATGTGGTCGCGCGAAGAGGAATACCGCAAGCAAAGCGGCGTGACGCTCGAGATGCGCAACTATATTGCGGCGGCCAGCGGCCACGGAAAACTGGCGCTGTATGCCAAATATATGCGGCCGGAGGAAATAGAGACCATGCACAAGCATTTCCGCACCCGCGCCCACGAATGGCCGGCACTGATCGGCGAAATCCGCGCGCAAATGGCGGCCAATCCCTCGCCTTTGGCGCCTGAAGCGGGTGCGCTGGCCCAGCGCTGGTTTGAACTGTTCACCGATATGGTCGGCAATGCGCCGGGCGTACGTGAACGCTTCCGCCAGGCGCTGGAAAGCGAGCCGGCGCTCCGTGCAGGCCGCATGATGACCGACGAAGTGCTGGATTTCCTGCGCCAGGCCCACGCAGCGGCGTAATAGACGAAAAAAAACCGTCATCGCTAGCTGCTGATGACGGTTTCTTCTGAATTCTGGTTGCGGGGACAGGATTTGAACCTGTGACCTTCGGGTTATGAGCCCGACGAGCTGCCAGACTGCTCCACCCCGCGTCTGATGCGAGTATTATAGGGCGTCTCGCCAATTTAGGCAATATTTATCCCACTCCTTCTGACGATAGTTCGAATATATTTCGCTGAATCGCGGCAATGTGCCGTTCGGTGTACAGTAGACCCTATGAAATTCTGCTCAGAATGCGCTCACCCTGTTGAGTTGATGGTCCCGGCCGGCGACAACCGGCCGCGTTATGTTTGCGTCAATTGTTCGGCAATCCATTATCAAAATCCCAAGATGGTGATCGGTACGGTCCCGGTCTGGGAGCGCGACGGTGAGTTGCAGGTATTGCTGTGCAAGCGGGCCATCGAGCCGCGCCGCGGGTTCTGGACCCTGCCGGCCGGCTTTATGGAAAACAACGAGACCACGGCCGAGGCCGCCCAGCGCGAAACCGAAGAGGAAGCCGGCGCCAATATCGACCTCGGCAGCCTGTACACCCTGCTCAATGTGCCGCGCGTGCACCAGGTGCATATGTTTTACCTCGCCACCTTGCGCGACCTTGAGTTTGCGCCGGGTGAAGAGAGCCTGGACGTCAAGATGTTCACGGAAGCGGAAATCCCCTGGGACGACCTGGCCTTCCCTACCATTCGCACTACGCTGGAACTCTTCTTCGCCGACCGCGCCAGAATGCGCGAGGGCGGCAGCTACGGCTTCCATACCCAGGACATCACCCAGCCAATGCGCCAGCCGTCCGACACATGATCCCCTGGCTCGACGTCAACACGCCCTTTCCCGACGTCTCCGAAGCCCTGACCACGGACGCGCCGGGCCTGCTGGCTGCCGGCGCTGACCTGTCGCCGAAACGCCTGCTGGCCGCTTACCAGCGCGGCATCTTTCCCTGGTTTTCGGAGGGCCAGCCCATCCTGTGGTGGAGCACCGATCCGCGCATGGTCCTGCGTACCGGCGATTTCAGGATTTCCGACAGCTTGCGCAAAACGCTGAAAAAGATTGCGCGCGACGGCCAGCGCTGGGAAGTGCGTTTCGACAGCGCTTTTGAACAGGTGATGCGCGCCTGTGCCGCGCCACGGCGCGACGGCCCCGGCACCTGGATTTCGGAAGACATCATCGCCGGCTACACCGGGCTGCACCAGCAGGGCTTCGCCCATTCATCCGAACTTTGGCTGGACGGTGAACTGGTGGGCGGCGCTTACGGCGTGTCGATCGGAACCATGTTCTACGGCGAATCGATGTTTGCACGCGTCACCGACGGTTCCAAGGTGGCGCTGGCCTATCTCGTGCATTTTTTGCGACAGCATGGCGTAGAGCTGATCGATTGCCAGCAGGAGACCGGCCACCTGGCTTCGCTTGGCGCGCGCCCAATCCCGCGCCAGGATTTCATAGCGCACTTGCAGAAATGTATTGTGATGCCACAGATACGCGATTGGTGCCCTATCGCACCGTTTTAAGCCGCGGACGCGTTATGATATGACTCATGACGCAGCTTAACGACCTTCCCTTCGCAACGTTGCAGTTTTATACAACGGCGCCTTATCCGTGCAGCTACCTTGATGCACGCCAGGCCCGTTCGCAAGTGGCAACGCCTTCGCACCTGATCAACGCCGACGTGTACTCGGAGCTGGTGAAGAATGGTTTCCGCCGCAGCGGCATCTTTACTTATCGTCCATATTGCGATGGATGCCAGGCCTGCATCCCGGTGCGGGTGGTGGCCGGCGGTTTCAAGCCGACGCGCGGCCAGCGCCGTGCATGGCAGCGCCACAGCAACTTGCAGGCCGGCGTGGCCAGCCTGTCGTTCTCGGACGAACATTACGAGCTTTACCTGCGCTACCAGAGCACCCGCCACGCAGGCGGCGGCATGGACCAGGATTCGCGCGACCAGTATGCGCAGTTCCTGCTGCAAAGCCGGGTCAACACGCGCCTCGTCGAATTCCGCGAGCCCGACGGCACGCTGCGCATGGTGTCCATCATCGACGTGCTGTCGGATGGCCTGTCCTCGGTCTACACCTTCTTCGACCCGGACGTGCCGGGCGCCTCGTTCGGCACCTATAACGTGATGTGGCAGATCGCGCAGGCGCACGAACTGGGGCTGGAATTTGTCTACCTGGGCTACTGGATCGAAGACAGCCCGAAGATGAACTACAAGATCAAGTTCCAGCCGCTGCAGGCACGCATCAAAGGCGTGTGGGGGCCGCTCACTTCCTCATCAAATCCAGCAGTGCAACCGTAGTTGCCAGTACGCCGGTCTGGATCGACTTTTCCGCATCGGCGCGGAACAGCGGGCTATGGTTGTAGGCAATCGTGCCTTTGCCGGCACGTGCCGCTTCCACCTGCGCGGCCGGCGTGCCGCCCACCATGAAATACACGCTCGGGATGCCCTGTCCGTAAATAAAGTGGGCATAGTCCTCACCCACCATGCTGCCGCGCTGGTAGCCCTTGTCGAAAATACCCTCACCCAGTTTGCTTGACCATACCGTCCGCAAGCGCTGCAGCATTGCCTTGTCGTTCAGGGTTGGCGGCACCGGACGGTCAGTGTGGCGGATTTCCGGCAATTTGTCTTCCGGTACGCCCGCAGCCCGCGCGGTGTTCTCGGCCACGCGCTTGATTCCCTCCAGCAGCTTGGCGCGCGTCTCGTCGCTTTCCGAGCGCACGGTCAGTTCCAGGCGCGCCGTATCGCTGATCACATTGCCCTTGGTGCCGGCGTGGAAGGAGCCAACTGTGATCAGGGCCGCTTCGCGCGGGGCGATGTCGCGCGTGACCACGGTTTGCAGCGCCAGCACGATCTGCGATGCAATGACGACCGGGTCCTTGCCGGTATGCGGGCTGGCGCCGTGGGTGCCGATGCCGTGCACCACAATCTCCAACAGGTCGGCGCCGGAGAACGGCGCTTCACTGGCCTCGATCTTGCCTGCCTCGATGTCGGCGCCTACGTGCAGGGACAAGGCATAGTCAGGCTTGCCGAAGCGCTTGTAGATGCCGTCGGCCATCATGTCGAGCGCGCCGCCGGTGCGTTCTTCGGCCGGCTGCCCGACCAGCATCAGGGTCCCCTTCCAGTCGCTCTTGTGCGCAGCCATCTGGTGCGCGGTGCCGACCAGGCTGGTCATGTGGACGTCGTGGCCGCAGGCGTGCATCACCGGCACCAGGTTGCCGCTCAAGTCCTTGACCTTCACCCTGGAGGCATTCGCTGCATCCGACTTCTCCTCCACCGGCAGTGCGTCCATGTCGGCGCGCATCATCACGGTCGGGCCTTTGCCATTGCGCATAATGGCCACCAGCCCGGTCTTGCCCACGCCTTCGGTCACCTCGAAGCCCGCCGCGCGCAGCTCTTTCGCCATGCGCGCCGCCGTCTGCACTTCCATATAAGAGAGCTCGGGATTGGCGTGCAGGTGGTTGAACAAGGGCTCCAGGCTGGCTTTGTAGTCGCGCGCTATGGCGGCGGAAAGCTGGTTTTCGGCAGCGAGTGCCGGCAGGGAAAGGCAGGCCAGCAAGGCAAGTCCAGGCTTGATCACGGAAGGTCCTCCAGGGGGCGCAGTGTAAAATGCTACAAAAATACACCAAAAGCTGCCCACAATGTCCGATAAATTCCTGTACTCCCTCGCCCGCCCTATCCTGTTCTCGATGGACGCGGAATCCGCCCACCATTTCACCCTGCCGGCGCTGAAACGCCTGTCCGCACTGGGCCTGACGCGCGCCATGGTGCGCCGCCCGAAAGACGATCCGCGCACCGTCATGGGCCTGACGTTCCGCAACCCGGTCGGCCTGGCCGCCGGCCTGGACAAGGATGGCGCCTTCATCGATGCGCTGGCCGACCTGGGCTTCGGCTCGATTGAGGTGGGAACCGTGACGCCACGCGCCCAGCCGGGCAACCCGAAGCCGCGCATGTTCCGCCTTCCTGCGGCGCACGGCATCATCAACCGCATGGGTTTCAATAACGGCGGCGTCGATGCGTTCGTGGCCAACGTGCAGTCCTCGCGCTTCTACCAGAACCGCGAAGGCGTGCTGGGCCTGAACATCGGCAAGAACGCCGACACGCCAATCGAGCGCGCGGTCGACGATTACCTGCACTGCCTGGACAAGGTTTATCCCTACGCCAGCTATGTGACCGTCAACATCTCTTCGCCGAATACCAAGAACCTGCGCCAGCTGCAGGGCGCGTCGGAACTGGACGGCCTGCTGTCGCAACTGAAGGAAGCGCAACTGCGCCTGGCCGACCAGCACAAGCGCTACGTGCCGATGACCCTGAAGATCGCTCCGGACATGGATGGCGACCAGGTGAAGAACATCGCCGATGCCCTGCTGCGCCACAAGATCGACGGCGTGATCGCCACCAACACCACCCTGAGCCGCACCGCGGTGGAAGGCATGCAGCACGGCGCGGAAGCCGGCGGCCTGTCCGGCGCGCCTGTGTTCGAGCTGTCGAACAACGTCATCCGCCTGCTGAAAGCGGAACTGGGCGACGCGCTGCCGATCATCGGCGTAGGCGGCATCATGCAGGGCAAGGACGCCAAGGCCAAGATCGACGCGGGCGCGCAGCTGGTGCAGCTCTACTCCGGCCTGATTTACGCCGGCCCGGCGCTGGTGCGCGACTGCGCCGACGCGCTGCGGGGCTAAGCATGCAGAAGGTCGCCCTGGGCCGCAGCGGCCTGAAGGTCAGCAAAATCTGCCTTGGCACGATGACCTTCGGACAGCAGAATTCCGAAGCCGATGCGCATGCGCAGATTGATTACGCGCTGGAGCGCGGCATCAATTTCATCGACACCGCCGAACTGTATCCGGTGATGCCGTCCGCTGCGACCCAGGGTGATACCGAACGCTTCATCGGCAGCTGGCTGAAGAAGTCAGCCCGCCGCGCCGACGTGGTGCTGGCGACCAAGGTCGCGGGGCCGAATCCGTACATGCACTGGATCCGCAAGGGCAAGAGCAACCACAATGCGGCCAACATCCGCGCTGCCGTGGAAACCAGCCTGCAGCGCCTGCAGACGGACTACATCGACCTGTACCAGTTGCACTGGCCAAGCCGCAACGTGCCGATCTTCGGCGCCAGCCAGTTCGACCCTGGCAAGGAGCGCCACAGCATCGCCATCGAAGAAACCCTGGCTGTGCTGGGCGACTTGATCAGGGAAGGCAAGATCCGCCACATCGGCGTATCGAACGAAAGCAGCTGGGGCGTTTCCGAGTTTGTCAAACAGGCCGAGATGAAAGGCCTGCCGCGCATCGCCACCATCCAGAACCTGTACAACCTGACGGCGCGTCATTTCGAAACCAGCTTCCTGGACGAAACATGCTTCCGCGAACAAGTCAGCCTGATGGCCTATAGCCCGCTGGCGTTCGGCCAGCTTACTGCCAAGTACCACGACAATCCAAAGGCGCATGGCCGCCTGACGATCTTCCCGCCGACCTGGAGCCCGCGCTACCTGCGCCAGGGCGTGCTGGATGCGGTGGCGCAGTACGCGAAACTGGCGCGCGACAACGGCATGACGCCGGCACAGCTCGCGCTGGCGTGGTGCTATTCGCGCTGGTTCGTCGCCTCCACGATCATCGGCGCCACCACGCTGGCGCAGCTCAAGGAAAACATCGACGCACATGACGTCTGTCTGTCGCCGGATGTGGTGGCTGCCGTCGACGCCATCCATGGTCGATTGCCTAATCCGGGCCAATAAGCGCATTGCCGACCGGTCAAATAATTGACACTTTGTCTGGCTGCAAATACACCACAATCTCACCAAATCTCACTTGCTGGCAGGGAACCTTGTTGTTAGCATCGGATTTCCGGGGCGCCGCATTGTCGGCCCAACAGCCCCAAGCCCGCCGCCCCGCCCATGCGGCATGTTGAACTCCCCCTACAATGCCAGCGCGCTCGCGCGGGCCGGAGCCGTACATGCTGAACAACCTCACAATTAAAGTCCGCCTGGTAGCGGTCCTGGCCATCCTTTCCGTCATGATGACGGTGATCGGCATCGCCGGCATAACCAGCCTGGCGAACACGAATGCATCGCTGCAAACGGTTTATGAAGACCGGCTCGTCGCACTGGGCCAACTGCAGGAGGTGATCCGCACCATCAACCGCAACCAGTTGGCCATGTCCGATGCGCTCACTGTCGGTCCCGCCGCATTGCCCGAAATGGTCAAGACGGTGGAGGAAGGCCTGGCCAAAGCCGACAAGACCTGGAAAGCCTACGCCGCAACCAAGATGACGGACGAAGAAAAAGCGTTGGCAGAACGCTATGCTGCAGCGCATGCGGCCTTCGTCCTCGAGGGAATGAATCCGGCATTGGAAGCCGGCCGTGCGGGCGACATGGAAAAGATGAAGGCAGTGATGCACGGCCGGATGAAAGAGAGCTTCCTGCCGGTACGCGATGTGATCAATCATCTCGTGCAATTGCAGATGGATATCGGCAATCAGGTCTACGAGTCCTCGCAGGCCAGCTACGCAAGCTTCCGACTGGTAGTCATCGGCATGCTCGCCGGCGCCCTTGCGCTGGCTGCAGGGATCGGCTGGTGGCTGGTACGCAGCATCACCGCACCGCTCGGCCGCGCAGTGCGCATCGCCGAAAGCGTAGCCGCCGGCGACCTGACGCAGCAAATCGACGTCACTTCGCAGGACGAAACAGGCAAGCTGCTGGCGGCCCTGAGTGAAATGAACAAGAGCCTGGTTGGCATCGTCGGCAATGTGCGCCACGCCACCGATTCGATCTCCACCGCTTCGTCGGAAATCGCCAGCGGCAATATGGACCTGTCGGCGCGCACCGAGCAGCAAGCCAGCTCGCTGGAGGAAACCGCTTCGTCGATGGAAGAACTGACCTCCACCGTGCGCCAGAACGCCGACAATGCAAGGCAGGCCAACCAGCTTGCGGGGAACGCCTCGGAAGTGGCCCGGCGCGGCGGCGCGGTGGTGGCGCAAGTGGTCGACAAGATGAGCGCCATCAACGAGTCGGCCTACAAGATCGTGGAAATCATTTCAGTCATCGATGGCATCGCCTTCCAGACCAATATCCTGGCGCTGAATGCGGCCGTGGAAGCCGCGCGTGCCGGTGAGCAGGGACGCGGCTTTGCTGTCGTTGCGTCGGAAGTGCGCAACCTGGCGCAGCGCGCCGGCAATGCGGCCAAGGAGATCAAGCAATTGATCGACAACTCGGTGGCCCAGGTCGAGGAAGGCAGCCGGCTGGTCGACCAGGCCGGCGCCACCATGGGCGAAGTGGTCAACAGTGTTCAGCAGGTGACCGACATCATCGGTGAGATCTCGGCTGCCAGCGGCGAACAGAGTTCGGGCCTGCAGCAGATCAATGCCGCCGTGGTGCAGATGGACAGCGCCACCCAGCAAAATGCAGCATTGGTGGAGCAAGCCGCCGCCGCAGCGGGCGCCTTGCAAGAGCAGGCCGCCTCATTGTCGCAGGCGGTCAGTGTATTCCGTCTCGCCGCTTCGGTGCAGGAAGCCATGCCGGTCCGCCGCAGCGCCGTGGTCACCCAGCTCAAGCCGCGCGCAGCGGTCCGCCCTGCCGCACCGGCAAGGGCAAAGCGCGTCGCCGTCGCGGGCAACGGAACCGCCGACGGCTGGGAGGAATTCTAGGCCTCGCCGCCCAGCATGGCTTGTTCGATCTCGGCGCGCGTCAAATCGGGAGCGAACTGCGAGATGAATTCGTAGGCGTAGGAACGAAGGTAAGCTCCTTTGCGCAACGCCAGCCGGGTGGTATTCGCTGCAAACAAGTGCGATGCTTCGATGGCGCGCAGTCCTTTGTCGCGGCCATGGTCGAACGCCATCGATGCCACCAGGCCAACGCCCAGGCCGAGCGCCACATATTGCTTGATGACGTCCGAGTCCATTGCGGTCAGCACGATGTCCGGGCGCACACCGGCCTTGTCGAAGGCGGCATCGATGTGGCCACGGCCGGTAAAGCCGACGTCGTAAGTGATCAGCGGATATTCGGCCAGGTCTTCCAGCCGGATCGGGGAACGTGTCAGCAGCGGGTGGCCATCGGGCACCACCACCAGGTGGCTCCAGCGGTAGCAAGGGAAAGACACCAGGTCGGGGAATTGCGACAGGCCTTCGGTCGCAATGCCGATATCGGCCTTGCCCGACAGGACCCATTCCGCGATGTGGTCCGGCGCGCTTTGCTGCAAGGCGATGCGCACATCCGGGAACTCATTGCGGAAGTGCGAAACCGCCTTTGGCAAAGCATAACGCGCCTGGGTGTGGGTCGCTGCAATGGTGAGCGTGCCGCTTTTTTGGCCGGTGAATTCCAGGCTGGCCTGTTGCAGGTTTTCCGCTTCCACCAGCAGGCGGTCGACAATCTTCAGGATGCCTTTGCCTGGTTCGGTCAGGCCGGTGAGCCTCTTGCCGTTGCGCTCGAAGATGATGACGCCCAGTTCATCCTCCAGCTCGCGGATCTGGCGGCTCACGCCCGGCTGGGACGTGAACAGGGCGTTGGCCACTTCGGTCAGGTTGTAGTTGCGGCGCGCGGCTTCGCGCACGGAGCGTAACTGCTGGAAGTTCATGCGTGCGCCCCTTCATCAACAAAGACGCGCAAGCGCTTGGGACGCACCACCAGGGTTTCGCCGTCTTTCAGGTTAAGCTGGATATAGCGTTCGTTGGAGATCGTGGCTTCGATGATCTGGGCGTTGTCGGCGCGCTCCAGGTCGAGCTGGGCCAACGGTCCGATGGCATGCGCGCGGCGCAGCTTGACCACAATGCCTTCCGCGCCAGGGACATAGCGCTCGACTTCCAGGTCGTGCGGGCGGATATAGGCCGTGCCCTTGCCACTGCCGTGCCCTTCCACGTCGAATTCGACGCCGTCGCTGGCCAGCACGCCTTCATGCACGCGGCCGTGGAAGACGTTGACATTGCCGAGGAAGCCGTACACGAACGGCGACGCAGGATGGTTGTACACCTCGTCCGGCGAGCCCAGTTGTTCGACATGACCCTTGTTCATGAGTACCACGCGGTCGGCCACTTCCAGCGCTTCTTCCTGGTCGTGGGTCACGAAGATCGAGGTCACATGCAGCTCGTCGTGCAGGCGGCGCAGCCAGCGGCGCAGTTCCTTACGCACTTTGGCGTCCAGCGCGCCAAACGGTTCGTCCAGCAGCAGCACGCGCGGTTCAACGGCCAGTGCGCGGGCCAGGGCGATACGCTGGCGTTGGCCGCCGGAGAGCTGCGGCGGATAACGGTCGGCCAGCCAGTCCAGCTGCACCAGCTCCAGCAGTTCTTTCACCTTGCGGCGAATCTGGTCTTCGGACGGGCGCTCCTTGCGCGGCTTGACGCGCAGGCCGAAGGCCACGTTTTCGAAGACGGTCATGTGCTTGAACAGCGCGTAGTGCTGGAACACGAAGCCCACCTGGCGCTCACGCACATGGCGGTCGGATGCGTCCGAGCCATCGAGCAGCACCTGGCCCGAGTCCGGGTGTTCCAACCCGGCGATGCAGCGCAGCAGCGTGGTCTTGCCGCAGCCCGATGGGCCGAGCAGTGCGGTCAGCTCGCCTTGCGGGAAGTCGAGCGATACGTTGTCCAGTGCGACGAAGTCGCCGAAACGCTTGTTGATGTTCTTGACTGCGATCGTCATATCAATGCTCCTTGGCGTCGTCGCCGTAATTTTCGTGCAGGCGCCATTCGATAAAGGTTTTCACTGCCAGGGTGACCAGCGCCAGCAATGCCAGCAGCGATGCCACGGCAAAGGCGGCGGCAAAGTTGTATTCGTTGTAGAGGATCTCGACCTGCAGCGGCATGGTGTTGGTCTCGCCGCGGATATGGCCCGACACCACCGACACCGCGCCGAACTCGCCCATGGCACGTGCATTACACAGGATCACGCCATACAGCAGGCCCCACTTGATGTTCGGCAGGGTCACGCGGAAGAAGGTCTGCCAGCCGTTGGCGCCCAGTACCACGGCGGCTTCTTCTTCCTCGCTGCCCTGCGCCTGCATCAGCGGGATCAGCTCACGCGCCACGAACGGGAAGGTGATGAACACGGTAGCCAGCACGATGCCCGGCACGGCGAACAGGATCTTGATATCGTGCTCCGCCAGCCACGGGCCGAACCAGCCCTGGGCGCCGAACAGCAGCACGTAGATCAGGCCCGAAATCACCGGCGACACCGAAAACGGCAGATCGATCAGCGTCAGCAGCAGGCTCTTGCCGCGGAATTCGAACTTGGTGATGGCCCAGGAAGCGGCTACGCCGAACACCAGGTTGAACGGCACCGCAATCGCGGCGGTCAACAGGGTGAGTTTGATGGCGGCAATCGAGTCGTCTTCCAGGATGGCGCTGGCATACACGTCCCAGCCCTTCTTCAGCGCTTCGGTGAATACTGCCACCAGCGGCACAAACAGGAACAGGGTCAGGAAGGTCAGCGCCAAGGTGATCAGCGCATAGCGTACCCAGCGCGGTTCCAGCACGTCATGGCGTTGCGGCAGTTCGCCGCGGCGGATCGGGGTCACGGATGCGCTCATTTGGCGTTCCTCCCGCGCGACCAGGCCTGCAGCAGGTTAATCGCCAGCAGCATAAGGAACGAGGCTACCAGCATGACCACGGCGATGGCGGTAGCGCCAGCGTAGTCGTATTGCTCCAGCTTGGTGATGATGAACAGCGGCGTAATCTCGGACACCAGCGGCATATTGCCGGCGATGAAAATGACGGAGCCGAATTCTCCGGTGGCGCGGGCAAAGGCCAACGCAAATCCAGTCAGCAGAGATGGCAAAATGGTCGGGAATACCACGCGGCGGAACGTCTGGAATGCCGAGGCGCCCAGACTGGCGGCCGCTTCTTCCAGTTCGCGTTCAGCGTCTTCCAGCACTGGCTGCACAGTGCGCACCACGAAAGGCAGGCCGATAAAGGTCAGCGCTACCACCACGCCCAGTGGAGTGAAGGCGACCTTGATGCCCAGCACGCCTTCAATATATTGGCCGAACCAGCCATTGGAGGAATACAAGGCAGTCAGGGTAATGCCGGCAACGGCTGTCGGCAGCGCGAACGGCAGGTCGACCAGTGCGTCGACAATGCGCTTGCCTGGGAATTGATAACGCACCAGAACCCAGGCCACGACACCGCCGAAGAAGACGTTCAGCAAGGCGCCGATGAAGGAGGCGCCGAAAGTCAGCTTGTAGGAGGCGACCACGCGTTCCGAGGTGACGGCCGCCCAGAAGCCGTCCCAGGTCATGGTAAAGGTCTTGAGGAAGATCGCTGACAGCGGGATCAGGACGATCAGGGTCAGGTACAGGATGGTGAAACCAAGCGACAAGTTGAAGCCGGGCATCACGCGGTATGGCGCTTTGCGGGCTTTGACCTCTCCTGCCGGCGTTCTTGTCGGCAACGCAACTGCTGACATGCTTGCTCCCTTATTACATTTTCGACTAACAGGAGCGCATGTTCGCATTCATGCGTTATAAACCAAACTACCCTTTTTTTATTTGCTTAGATGCCAAATCGGCAGTCATGCAACCAGTTTGGCGGCAACCGTTACCAGGACTGTCGCCAGCATGCCGCGCAAGATGCGCTCTGGCATGGACTTGGCGAACCAGGAGCCGATGGTAATACCGGGCACGGAGCCGACCAGCAAAGTCAGCAGCAAAGTCCAGTCGATGGAGCCCAGCCACCAATGCCCGGCGGCGGCGATAGCGGTCAACGGCACCGCATAGGCGATGTCGGTGCCGGCCACTTCGGCCGGGGTGAGGCGGGGATACATCAGCACCAGCAGGGTGGCGCCAACAGCGCCAGCGCCGATGGAGGAAATCGTGACCAGGGTGCCCAGCACGGCGCCTGCCAGGATGGTGGCACTGCTTAGCGCCCTGCCCTGCAACTGTCGGTCGGGGTGGGCCAGCATCCATGCCAGCATTTTTCCGCGGAACAGGATCGCCAGCACGGTCAGCATGACGGAGCCGGCGATGCACAGGCGGATCAGATGGCCGATTTGCTTGTCGAGCGCGCCGAAATGCTTGAGGCCAAAGGTGGCAACCAGGGCGGCTGGCAGGGCGCCGTAGCATAGCAGGCGCACGATGTCCCAGCGCACGGTGCCGCGCAGGCGATGCGTGGCGGTACCGGCGGTCTTGGTAATGGAGGCAAAGGCCAGGTCGGTGCCGACCGCCACCGAGGGCGAAACGCCGAACATCAGCGTCAGGATAGGCGTCATGAGAGAACCGCCGCCAACGCCGGTCAAACCAACGAGCAGGCCTACGACGAAACCAGAAACGATGAACGACAGATCCATGCGAAATCCTTCCAAGATCCGCTAGGGTATCCAGAGTTGCATGAAATCCAAACAACGAAGTCCTTATTTGCTTATGACAAAAAAACGAATGGCGGATTGCCAGACCTGACCCCGACTTTCAAAAAAAAAGCGCCCCGGAGGGCGCTTGCAACGGGAAGTAACTACTTAGAACGCAGTGTCGAACTTCAGGTACATCGAACGGCCGTTGACGCCGAATGGGCAGGTTTCCCAGCAGTACTTGAAGCCCAGTTTCGGGAAGTCGCCGCCGTTGGTCCATTCGGATGGGTAGGTGTCGAACAGATTGTTGACGCCGAAGGCCAGGGTGGTCTTCTTGCTAAAGCTGTAGCGAATGCTCGAGTCGACGATCCATTTCGCGTCCCAGGTCTGCAGCGGGCTGAACCCTTCGCCCTGCACTTCGCCGTAGTAGTTGGCGCGGGCGTTCACGTTCCATTGGCCGATAGTGTAGTCGGCCGCAACGACGTGGTGCTTGCGTGGCTGACCACGTTCGATCAGGGTCACCTGGGCCTGGTTGAACAGCTGGTCGCCGGTCAGCAAGCTGGATGGCGAGTGGCGCTTGGTCACTTCGGTCTTGTTGAAGCCCAGCTGGCCGGACAGCACCAGGGTCGACGCGGTGAACTTGGTGGTGTGGTCGGCAACGATGTCCAGGCCGCGGGTCTTGGTGTCAACCGCGTTGGTGAAGAACTGCGCCTGGCCGACGCCCAGCGGGTTCAGCACGCTGGCGATCGGGCCGCCGCCGGCTTCCGGCGAGATCTCGCTCGAGAACACGATACGGTCCTTGATCTTGATCTGGTACAGGTCAGCGGTCAGCGACATGTTCGACGCTGGGCGCAGCACCATGCCCACCGAGGCGTTGCGCGAGGTTTCTTCCTTCAGCGGCTTGATGCCCAGCGCAGTCGTCACGGCGCTGCCTTCGCGCGCGGTCAGGGTTTCGGTCAGTTGGCCAGCCTGGTTCAGGTTGGTCGATACCGAACTGTAGAACTTCTGCTGCACGCCTGGCGCGCGGAAGCCGGACGATACGCTGCCGCGCAGGCCGAATTGCTTGGTCGGGTCCCAGCGCGCGCTGAACTTGCCGGTGACGGTGTTGCCGAAGTCGGAGTATTTCTCGTAGCGCACGGCAGCGCCCAGCAGCAGGTCCTTGACCGGATGGTATTCGGTATCAAGGAACAGGGCGATGTTGTGGCGGCCTTCGTCCACTGCGGTGGCCGGGGTGTAGCCAGGGAAGCCCTGGGTGCCGGAGGCCGCTACGCCGCCGTTCTGGTTCAGGATGGTGATCGCCGGGTTATTGGTGCGGCCGTACTGGTAGGACACCGGATCGCCTGCGACGATCTCGTAGTTGTCGCGGCGGTATTCGAAGCCAGTCGCCACGAAGACTTCTTCGCTGCCGAATTTGACCGGGCCCTTCACGTCGGCGTTGAAGGTGGTCTGGTTGAATTTCAGCTTGCCGGTGTCGGCTTCGAACGGGGACTCGGCGTAGATGCCGCCGCCCGGTTTCGGCTCGTACCAGTACGAGACGTTGATGGTCTGCTTCTCGTGGAAATCGAGCTCGCTCATGCCGTGGTTGATGCTGATGTCGGCCTTCCAGTCGTTCGGCAGGTCGCGGCGATAGCCGAAGGCGAACGAGGCGTCCTTCACGGTGGTGCGGATGTTCGGCAGGAAGCCTTCCGGATAGACGGCCGGCACGTTGCGGCCATCGCCTTTGGAGCGGAAGAAGCCGGACGAATCGCCCTTGCGCTTGGATACGCCGCCGAAGGTATAGAACTCGCTGGACTTGTCGACTGGCAGGGCCGCATTCCACCACAGGTAGGCGTCCTTGGCATCGCTGTCGCCAATGCGCTGGGTCACGCGCGGCGGGTCGACGCGCAACGAGTCAGGGCCGGCGCGATTTGTTTCGTCGCGCTTGCGGCCTTCCAGCGACAGGTTGATGTAGCCGCCATCTTCGCCCAGCGCCCAGCCGCGGTTCACGCTGCCGGAGACCATGTCGCCGTCGCCTTCCTTGGTGGTGCCGACCTGGCCGCTGAGGGCGGTCTCGTTCACGTTCGACTTCAGCACGATGTTGATCACGCCGGCAATCGCGTCCGAGCCGTACTGGGCGGCCGCGCCATCGCGCAGCACTTCGATGTGGTGAATGGCCGACAACGGAATCGCGTTGATGTCGGTACCGGCCGAACCGCGGCCGATGGTTTGCTGCACGTTGACCAGCGCCTGCTGGTGGCGGCGCTTGCCGTTCACCAGCACCAGCAACTGGTCAGGGCCGAGCGAACGCAGGGTCGCTGGGCGAATGATGTCGGTACCGTCGCTGATGAAGGTGGTGGAGAAGTTGAACGACGGGTCCAGGGTCTGCAGCAGTTTGCCCAGTTCCAGCGGGCCGGCCGTCTGCAAATCCTTGGCGTTGATCAGGCCAACCGGCGCGGCGGTGTCCAGCGCGGTTTTAGCGGTTGCGCGCGAGCCCAGCACGACCACGGTCTGCTGTTCTTCAGCGGCGGGTTGGGCGGCGGTTTGTGCGTAAGCTTGCGATGTTGCCAGTAAAACAGCACTGGCGATGAGGGTGCGTTTCATAGGAATTCCGATCTCTCTAACGATTTTTATTTGGTGCCGCGAAAAAAATACTAACCTCGCACAATTGAACTCACAAAGAAATAATTCATTTATGACAAGTGAATTAGCTGCCAACGTTGCATGAATGGAACAGTTCCAAAGCTATTGGCTTGTATTCAACCAAGTGCTACATTGTCTCCAAGCGATCCAAGGGAGGAAGTGTGATGACTGATGCTCTGTTGCTGACCGACCGTTTGTGCGACCTGACCGAAATGGCCTTGCAGGCCTACACCAAGTTCGAAAAGGCCACTGTCTACTGCACTGCCAAGCACCTGATGGCGGATTTCGAAGATGCCGGACTACCGCTGGCAGCCTTCGACAAGTTGTCCACTATCCAGGCAGCCATCCTGGCGGCTGTCGAATTCGCCCCGCCAGGCGGCAAGAACAACCCGCAATGCATCGTCAGCGCGCGCAATGAGATCGCCGCGTTGCGCGAGATGCTGAAGGAAAAAAAGCGCCCCGAAGGGCGCATGCAAGAACATCTGCACTGATCATTCCGGGGACCTGGTGATCTACTCCCTTTCCTGACCGGCATATTTCTAGAACCGTTACTTGTTCGGTTGCGGCGTGATGCGCAGGTAAGGACGCGGGGCCTTGTAGCCTGCCGGGTACTTCTGCCTGATTACTTCCGGATCCTGTACGGTGAGCGGGATGATCACGTCATCGCCATCCTTCCAGTTGCCAGGGGTGGCGACGGTGTAGCCATCCGTCAGTTGCAGGGCATCGATCACGCGCAGCACTTCATCGAAGTTGCGGCCGGTGCTGAGCGGATAGGTGATCTGCAGCCGTACCTTTTTGGCCGGGTCGATCACGAACAGCGAACGCACGGTGGCCGTGGCCGACTGGTTGGGGTGGATCATGTCGTACAGCTCGGCCACTTTGCGGTCGGCGTCGGCAATGATCGGGAAGCCCACAACCGTTTGCTGCGTCTCTTCGATATCCTTGATCCATTCCTTGTGCTTGTCGGCCGGATCGACCGACAGTGCGATTGCCTTGACGTTGCGCCTGTCGAATTCGGGCTTCAGCCTGGCGGTCAGGCCCAGCTCCGTGGTGCACACCGGCGTGAAGTCAGCCGGGTGCGAGAACAGCACCACCCAGGACTCGCCTGCCCACTCATGAAACCTGATGCTGCCAATGCTGGAATCCTGTTCGAAGTCCGGTGCGGTATCGCCAAGGCGTAAGCTCATTCGTTTTCTCCATTGTTAAATTCGATGCGCGCTGCGCCAGGACCTGCAACAGGCGCTGGCCAAAACGCCAGTCGCCAAGACCCGATTCAGCGTTGATATGTCCCAGCGCTCCCGCGTTGACGAAGTCGCTGCCCCAGCGCCGGGCCCAGGTTTCGGCGCTCTTCACCGTCATCCATGGGTCGTTGGTACTGGCCACCATGATCGATGGGCAAGGCAGTTCTCCGTGCGGCAGCAAGGAGCTGACCTGGAACTTATCGGGATCGGCAGGCCCCACCAGCAAGACGCCCGCCACATGGGGGGAGGTTGAACGTGACAGGCTCAATGCAGTGGTGAGGCAGCCGAAACTGTGTGCAACGATCAGGGTCGGACGACGGTCCTGGTCCAGTACTTCATCCAGCCGGTCGGCCCAGCGCAGCAGGACCGGATCGCTCCAGCGCGCCTGCTCTACCCGCTCGAAGCGCGGGTACAGGCGCTGCCAGCGGGACTGCCAGTGATCGGGCCCGCTGTTATGCAGGCCTGGCGCGACCAGGACGCGGAATTGGTTCAGTTGTTGGATCGCCATGCGGCCCTCCGTTGCGTAATTATTGGCCGGCGACTTTCGCGCCAGGCTGGTAGATCTGGTCGAACACACCGCCGTCGGCAAAGTGCGTCTTCTGCGCGGTGGTCCAGTCGCCGGCGACGTCGGTGATCTTGAACAGCTTCACGTTCGGGAATTGGGCCGCATACTTCTTCGCTTCCTTCTCGATGCCCGGCCGGTAGTAGTTTTTGGCGATGATGGTCTGCGCCTGGTCGGTGTACAGGAAGTTCAGGTAAGCCTCGGCCACCTTGCGGGTGCCGCGCTTGTCGACCACTTTGTCGACTACGGCCACTGGAGGTTCGGCCAGGATCGACACCGAAGGCGCCACGATTTCAACCTTGTCCGGGCCCAGTTCCTTGATCGCAAGCAGGGCTTCGTTTTCCCAGGCGATCAGCACGTCGCCGATGCCGCGTTCCACAAAGGTGGTGGTGGCGCCGCGCGCGCCGGAGTCCAGCACCGGCACGTTCTTGTACAGCTTTTTCAGGAATTCACGCGCGCTTGCATCGCTGCCGCCCGGCTGGCGCAGCGCATAGCCGTAAGCAGCCAGGTGGTTCCAGCGCGCGCCGCCGGAGGTTTTAGGATTTGGGGTGATCACGGCCACGCCAGGCTTGACCAGGTCGTTCCAGTCCTTGATGCCTTTCGGGTTGCCCTTGCGGACCAGGAAAACGATGGTGGAGCTGTAGGGGGTAGCGTTATGGGCCAGGCGCTTTTGCCAGTCCTTGTTCACCAGGCCGCGCTCGGCGATCGCATCGATGTCGTAAGCCAGGCCCAGGGTGACGACGTCGGCTTCCAGGCCGTCGATCACGGCGCGCGCCTGCTTGCCGGAGCCGCCGTGCGACTGCTTGATCTTTACGTTGTCGCCGGTCTTGGCTTTCCATTCCTTCGCGAAGGCAGTATTGACGTCCTGGTACAGCTCGCGGGTTGGATCGTAGGAGACGTTGAGCAAGCTCACGTCGGCAGCCTGGGCCACTGCGGCAGTGGCGAACAAGGCGGCGGCAATCAGTTTCCTGGACAGCATCTGGTTTCCCCTTTTGTATTTGGAGATGCCAGATTAACTGCCCCTTATATAAATGCGAACGAATGTTTTCGTCGTTCGTTATACCGGAAAGTAATTAATAGAAGCGATTGACGAGGACGACCAGCCAGGTTGCGCCCGACAGCAGGCAAGCCAGCAGCACAGCAGCGCTACCAAAATCCTTGGCGTTCTTGGACAACGGATGACGCTCCAGCGAAACCCGGTCCACCACGGCTTCGATCGCAGAATTGATGAGTTCGACGATCAGCACGATGACCATGCTGCCGATCAACACTAGCTTCTGGAAGGCAGATACAGGCAGCAACAGGGCGGCGATGGTGCCGACCACGAACACGAACAATTCCTGGCGGAAGGCGTGCTCTGAACGAACTGCGGTCTGCAGGCCTTCGAGGGAGTAGAAAAAGGCCGAGAAAATGCGCTTCAGGCCGCTCTTGCTTTTAAATTCACTAGTAGGTTCCATGGACACGGATTATAGCGACAGAATTCCCATTTTTTTCACATCATGGTATAAATAAGTCTGCCTATACCGCACTGCACCAACCACATCATGAAAAGCGAAACCCTGCCCCTGCAGGAGCCGAAAACGACGATCCAGGTTATCGACCGCATGACGGCCCTGCTAGACGCCCTTGCGAAATACCCTGATCCGGTCAGCCTGAAGGAACTTTCCAAAGTTTCCGGCCTGCACCCCTCCACCGCCCACCGCATCCTGAACGACCTGGTGGTGACCCGCTTTGTCGACCGTGTCGAGCCCGGCACTTACCGCCTTGGCATGCGCCTGCTGGAACTGGGAAATGTGGTGAAAAGCCGCCTGTCCGTGCGCGAAGCTGCGCTCGATTCGATGCGCGCCCTGCACAAGAAAACGCAGCAAACCATCAACCTGTCGGTACGCCAGGGGGATGAGATTGTGTACATCGACCGCGCCTACTCCGAGCGTTCGGGCATGCAGGTGGTGCGCGCCATCGGCGCCCGCGGCCCGCTGCACCTGACGTCGACCGGCAAGCTGTTCCTGTCGGTCGATGAACCGAAGGCGATCCGCGCCTATGCCACCCGCACCGGGCTGGCAGGCCATAACAAGAATTCGATTACCGACCTGGCACGCCTCGAGCGCGAGCTGAGCCTGGTGCGTGCACGCGGCTACGCGCGTGACAATGAGGAACTGGAACTGGGTGTGCGCTGCATGGCGGCCGGCATCCGCGACGATTCCGGCAAACTGGTGGCAGGCTTGTCGATTTCCGCGCCGGCGGACCGGCTGCAGGATGATTGGCTGGAAGACCTGGTCAATACTGCCAACCAGATCTCCGCAACCCTGGGTTACATACCCGAGTAAGACTGGGCGCTGGTGCTGGCGCCGCTGACATTTTCACCGAAGGTTGGCTTGAGCGCGGCCAACCATTTCTTCATGCGGGTCGCATCGGCCACACGGGCTGCGGTGCCTTTGGCATCCAGCAGCACCATGATGACGGCGCGGCCTTCCACCATTGCCTGCATGATCATGCAACGGCCAGCTTCGTTGATGAAGCCGGTTTTCTGCAGGCCGATCTCCCAGCCCGAGTTCGGCGCCACCAGGCGGTTGGTGGTGCCAAAGGTCACAGGACGGCCGCTGTTTTCCACCACCGCTTTCGGATCGGTGGAGAATTCGCGCAGGATCGGGTGCTCGTAGGCAGCCTGCACCAGCTTGGCCAGGTCGCGTGCGCTGGCCACATTCATCTTGGACAGGCCGCTGGAATCGACGTAATGGGTATCGTTCATGCCCAGCGACTGCGCTTTCTCATTCATCGCCTGCACGAAGGCCGGCAAGCCGCCCGGGTAATTGCGGCCAAGGGCCGATGCGGCGCGGTTTTCTGAACTCATCAGTGCGATGTGCAGCATGTTGCGGCGGGTCAGGCGGTCGCCCACTTTCAGGCGCGAAGAACTGAATTTCTCGCGGTCGACATCTTCATCGGTCACGGTCAGCACTTCATCCAGGTCCTGGTTGGCTTCCACCACCACCAGGCCGGTCATCATCTTGGTGATCGAGGCGATAGGCAATGCCACGCCGGCATTCTTTTCGAACAGGACTTCGGAATTGGCCTGGTCCAGCACCAGGGCCACATTGGATTTCAGGTCCAGCGGATCGCGCGTCAGGTTCAGGCCTGCGAGGTCGCCCATGGTCGGACGATTGAAGTCCGCCACCTTGGTCACGCGCTGGTAAACGATCTTGTTACGGCCACGCACACTGACAGTGCGCTTGACCATCTGGGTCTTCGCAGCCGGGGCGGCATAGCGGGTACCAGCTTTCTTGACGGCCGCTTGTGCAGATCCAATTGAAGCCGATGCGCAAAGCAAGGACACAAGCACGCTGATAGCAAGTTTGTTCATTCGTCATTCCCCGGTGTGAAACAGCAGAATCGCTAGTTGCAGTGTAGCAAAATCAGTTTACTGCGCAAGCAAAATCAAACTTTTCTGCACCAATGTTTTCAGCCCCACAATACACATTTCCCATAGTGACGTAGGGCTACAACGAAAGCTTGTTCACTCCATAAATTTAACAAAACTGGCAATCGGCTCGCGCTCGGTTACCAGCGTGTTTTCAATTTTGCCACTATCTGCGTAACCAAGCGACATCCCGCATACAACAGTTTCGCTCGCCGGCAGGCCCAGTACCTCGCTGATGATGCGGTGGTACTGGGTGAACGCAGCCTGCGGACAAGTATCGAGGCCGCGGCCGCGCGCAGCAACCATGATATTTTGCAAAAACATCCCGTAATCGAGCCAGGAGCCCTGCTCCATGATGCGGTCGATGGTGAAGATCATGCCCACTGGCGCATCGAAGAATTCGAAGTTGCGGCCATGCTGGGCCGCCATGCCCGCCTTGTTCTCGCGGGTCAGGCCAAGCAGCGAGTACAAGTCCCATCCCACCTTGCGGCGGCGGTCGATGTAAGGCGAAACCCATTCGCGCGGATAGTAAGCATATTCCTCGGTATGCAGCTTGTTTTGTTCCGGATCGGCATAGGCAGCCAGGATCTTGGCAGACAAGGCTTTCTTCATTGCGCCAGTCAGCACATAGACTTGCCACGGCTGGGTATTGGTGCCGGACGGCGCACGAGCCGCCACTTCCAGGATGGCCTCGATGTCTTCGCGCGGCACCGGGGTTGGCTGGAAAGCGCGGATCGAACGGCGCGAGGTGATGGCCGCATCGACGGCTTGCTGGGCGGGGGAGCTGATCATGATGGAGACCTATTTGGGTTGCCTAACCACAAATATTACTCCAATCACCGCCAACGCCATACCGGCAATGCCCATCCAGTTCAGGACTTCGCCAAACATCGCCCACGCCATGATCGCCGTGGTCGGCGGGGTCAGGTAAAGCAGGCTTGTGACCTGGGTCGCGTCACTGCGACGAATCAGCGCGAAGAGGAGGAAGATCGCACCAATGGACAGGGCGAGCACGGACCAGGCCCAGGCGCCAAGGAATTGCGGCGTCCACTGGATCGAACCAGCATCCTCCAGCAGCCAGGCAAGCGGCAGCACTGCCGCGAACGAAGCTGCGAATTGGATGACGGTGCCGGTGCGCAGGTCGAATTGGGGACAGAAATGTTTTTGGTACAGCGTGCCGGCCGTAATCGACAGCAGGGCGAACACCGCCAGCGCAATTGCCTGCCAACTGAGGCCAACCAGCGTGATCTTCGCATAAACAACGAGAGCCACGCCGGCCAGGCCAAAAGCCAGCCCGATCCACTGGCGTGGCCGCACCTGTTCGCCAATCAGGGGCGCCGCAAAGGCAGTCAGGATAGGCTGCATACCGACGATCAGGGCCGACAGTCCTGCCGGCATGCCGAGTTTAATCGCGCACCAGACGCCACTCAGGTAACCCGCCTGCAGCAACAAGCCGGCGATGGCCACGTGGCCGACCTTCCCTTTCGGCCATGGTGCGCGCAGCAGCAGCACGGCCGGGAGCAGGATCGCCAGTACCCCCAGGAAGCGCAGCAGAAGGAAGGTCAGCGGAGGAGCATAAGGCAGACCATAACGGGCAACAATAAACCCGGTACTCCAGAGAAAAACGAAGAACAGCGGGATAGGAGAGAAGAGCGAGCGCATCCAGCGATTCTAGCACTGGGGCCAGATGCCCTGCTTGGCAGCAATAATTATGGGCTTTCTAGCCAGAAACCCTTTACTGACAGGAAGTTAGTTACTTTGTGCAATGCACAAAAACTGCTTGACTTTGATTCCTGAACCCGGATAATTGCCTTTGTTGCGTTGCACAATGCGTTGTTTTCTGTTGTAGAGACATCAAGTTCCAACGACTAATTCACTTATTTGGAGAGTCCAATGTTTGCGATTCCTGAGCAGTTTTCCAATGCCACCAAGGCAAACTTCGAAAGCCAATTCGCACTCTTTTCTTCGCTGACCAACAAAGCCTTCGAAGGCGTTGAGAAGTTCGTCGATCTGAACATCACCGCAGCCAAGGCATCGCTGGAAGAATCGTCGGTCGCTACCAAGCAGCTGCTGGCTGCCAAGGACCCGCAAGAGTTCTTCACGCTGACCGCTGCCCAGGCCCAGCCAGTTGCCGAGAAAGCCATCGCTTACGGCCGTCACCTGGCATCGATCGCTTCCGGCACCGGCGCTGAATTCAGCAAGGCCGCCGAAAGCCAGATCGCCGAGACCAACCGCAAGGTGATCTCCCTGGTTGACGAAGTGAGCAAGAATGCCCCAGCCGGCAGCGAAAGCGCCGTTGCCCTGTTCAAGTCTGCCCTGAACAACGCCAACGCCGGCTACGAGCAGTTCACCAAGAGCGCCAAGGCTGCTGCTGAAACCTTCGAAGCCAACGTGAACGCTGCTGTGAACCAGTTCACCGCTGCTGCCGCCAACGGCGCCAAGAAGCAGTAATTGATATTCCCGCCGGCCTGCGTGGCCGGCAGCATCGCTGTACGCAGGTCTCCTCGGCATCCGTGGTTTCCTCTCAGCGGGTGTCCTTCCCGAGCCCCGGCAAAGTCCGGGGCTTTTTTTGTTTACACCGGCGGATCAGCGGTGTCGTCTCTTTTCCGCGGTGCAGCAACTTCCACTAGCACCTCAAGTCTCACTACTCTTGCAATCAGCGACTCGATCTGCTGTTGCTGCTCACGTGACTTAGCTTGCAGCCCCTCAAGTTTCTCGCTCATAGTCAGGACCGTCTTGAGAGCAACCCAGGCCCCGAAAAAATGCTCATTACGGCATTGGACTGGATGCCAGCATCGCCTCGATGCGCTTGTTAGAGGCATCGATGAAGGCAATCGTCTCATCAACATTAGCCGCAGTACGGGCCATGCGGTCCGTGCATTCTTGCAAGAAACCGGTTATCGGACCATTGTTATCCATTCGGTAGCAGAGCCCGATCGCAGCGCTCAGCAATGCCTCAACAGTGATTTCCATTTCACCGGCGGTTGAGTCAAGCCAGGTCCGTTGCGCTGCAGTGAGCGGAACAAAAACGCCGTTTATTGATTTTTCCATGGCCCCCTCCTTACTCACAGTATGTGCCTGCCAACTTTGCAATTCAAGCAAGCTCGGCCGAGTTTACATTTCATCTAAAACGAGATAATCTGTCTTAATGAAGAAACGAACTCCTGAACAGCAACATCTGCTGGACCAGATGAAGCAGCTGGCCGATGGACTCGGCCGCACGCTGGCGCCATTCACCGAAGTGGTGCTGCACGACCTGCTCGATCCGGCACATGCCGTGCTGGCGATCCATAACAACCTGTCGGGACGCACAGTGGGGCAGCCAGCTACCGAGTTGGGCTTGGCGCGGATTGCCGATCCGGCCTTTCCGCAAGTGCTGGCCAACTACCCCAACACCTTCCCCGACGGCCGCCCAGCAAAGAGCACCTCGGTCGGCATCAAGGACAGCGATGGCCAGTACATTGCCGCCCTTTGCATGAATGTGGACCTGAACCTGTTCCGCAGCCTGCAGGCGATGCTGGGCCAGTTCAGCAATGTCGACCCGGCCGCCGCAGTGAACGAGACGCTCGCCCCAGCGGCAGGCGCCGATGCGATCCGCGCACATATCGAACAATTCGCCGCACGGCTTTCCACCACGCCGCGCGCACTGAAAGCCGACGACCGGCGCGCCCTGCTGCGCGAACTGGGCGACGCCGGCTTGCTGGAAATGCGACGCTCGATGGAAACCATCGCAGCCCATTTGGGCGTCTCCCGCGCCACCGTCTACAACTATGCAAAATAACGACGCCCGCCTGTTGATACTGGACCGCGACGTCGTCGCCGCGCTACTGCAGCCGGACGATGTGCGCGCTGCGGTGCGCGAAGCTTTTGTCTTGCACGCAGCGCGTTCCGCGCGGGTCTTCCCATTGGTGCGTGAAGAACTGCCAGGCAGCGCGGTGTTCGGCATCAAGTCCGGCGATGTGCCGTCACAAGAACTGCTGGGCTTTAAAGCCGCGGGTTTCTGGCCAGCCAATCGCGAGGCTGGTGGCGACGCGCACCAGGCAACCATCATGCTGATCGACCCGCGCACCGGCCGCCCGCTGTGCATCGCCGACGGCAACGCAGTAACTACCGCACGCACCGCGGCTGCAGGTGCGCTTGGGCTGCAGCTGTTGGCGCGCGCCGACAGCGAACAGTTGTGCGTGTTCGGCACCGGCGTGCAAGCGCGTGGGCACGTGGAGTATGCGCTGCACGCCCTGCCCTCCCTCAAGCGCGTGCACTATGTGACTTCCGATGGCCGGCAAGCCCCTGCGTTCGAAGCGCTGTTCGCCGGGCGTTGTGACGTAGCGTTGGCTGGCGGCGCTCGCACTGCGGCTGCCGATGCGGCAGTCGCGGCATCGGATGTGATCATCACCGCGACACCGGGCCACAGCATGCTGTTCAGTGCACATGCAGTGCGCGCAGGAACACACATCAATGCCGTTGGCGCCGACACACAGGGCAAGCGCGAGCTTCCAGCAGGCCTGCTGGAGCGCACCCGCGTTTGGGCCGACGACCTGCCGCAGGCGCGGCACATCGGCGAGCTGCAATGGGCCAGCGAGCTGCCCGCGGCAGAACTTGGCCAACTGCTGGCAGCCGGCGCTGCGACACGCGCTGCAGGCGACATCACGATTTTTGACATGACGGGCATCGCCCTGCAAGACCTCACCACGGTGCGCATGCTGTACGAGCGCGCCCTCGCCAACAACATGGGCCTGAACATTCCCTGGCCCTGGTAAGGAAGGAAAACCATGAGCATCACTTACGAAGACATCGTCGCAGCGGCAGGCCGCATTGACGGCCACGCCCACCGCACGCCAGTGCTGACCTCCCGCACCGCCAACGAAGAACTGGGCGCGGAGATTTTCTTCAAGGCCGAGAACATGCAGCGCATGGGCGCCTTCAAGTTCCGCGGCGGCTTCAACGCCCTCTCGCGCTTCAACGAGGCGCAACGCAAGGCAGGGGTCGTGGCTTTCTCGTCAGGCAACCACGCGCAGGCGATTGCGCTGTCGGCAAAGCTATTGGGTATCCCCGCCACGATCATCATGCCGGAAGATGCACCGGCGTCCAAGATTGCTGCCACACGCGGCTACGGCGGCAACGTGGTGACGTACGACCGCTACAAGGAAGACCGCGAAGCCATCGGCCGCAAGCTGGCGGAAGAAAAAGGCATGACGCTGATTCCACCTTATGACCATGCCGACGTGATTGCCGGCCAGGGCACGGCTGCCAAGGAATTGTTTGAGGAAGTGGGCGAACTGGATTACTTCTTTGTCTGCCTGGGCGGCGGCGGCCTGTTGTCGGGTTCCGCGCTGGCCACGCGCGCGCTGTCGCCGAAGTGCAAGCTGTATGGCGTCGAGCCGGAAGCCGGCAACGACGGCCAGCAATCGTTCCGCAGCGGCGCGATCGTGCATATCGATACGCCGAAGACGATCGCCGATGGCGCCCAGACGCAGCACCTTGGCTCGCTGACCTTCCCCATCATCAAGCGCGACGTGGACGACATCCTGACCGTCAGCGACGCGGAACTGGTGGATGCGATGCGCTTTTTCGCTTCGCGCATGAAGATCGTCGTCGAGCCGACCGGCTGCCTGGGCTTCGCAGCAGCGCGCAAGATGAAGGAAGCCTTGCGCGGCAAGCGCGTAGGTGTGCTGATCAGCGGTGGCAACGTCGATATCGAGCGCTTCGCCGCCCTGCTCTCCTAAGCAGGAATGACCTTTACCTTGGGCCAGCGCTCCGCGTAGCGCTTCTTTGCGACGCGGGCGCGGTACATTTCGGCGGTGGCGCGCACGGGGTTGTGGCGCACGACCATGTCGAACAGGTCGTCCAGGCCATGCGGGGCGATGATATGCAACTCGTCGTCCCAGTCCAGCCACAGGCCAACGCATGTTCCAAATTCCGGCCAGGTAGCGAGGGCGTCATCCAACGATGCGAACGGCGCGACGGGGAACGGGTACCAGCGGTGAACGGCGGCCTGGTTGACGACTTCCCAGCGCGGCCCAAGCAATTGCGCCAGCTCGCCGTCGCGCGCAGGCGCGAAGTTCGAGGCATCAAAATAGGCAAGGTCGACGTCCGGCAAGGCATCCAAGTTTTGCGCACCGTGCAGAGCGTCCCACACGAGGGTACGCACCGCACCGGCGCCGATGCACCACGACTCCAGGCGAAGTTCGCGGGCGGCGCGCAAATATTCCATGAACCAAACGGACTGGCGCGCCAACTCCAGCAGCGCGCCCTCGTGATTCATCATTCGCCGAGGTAGGCGGCCTTGACGCGCGGGTCGTGCAGCATGTCTTCCGCGTTGCCGGTCATGGTGACCGAACCGGATTCCATCACATAGCCGCGGTTGGCGGCTTGCAGCGCAAGTTTGGCGTTCTGCTCTACCAGCAGGATGGTGATGCCCTGCTTGTGTACGTCGCGAATCACTTCGAAGATCTTTTCGACCATGATCGGCGACAGCCCCATCGAAGGTTCGTCAAGCAACAGCAAGTGGGGATGGCACATCAGCGCGCGCGCCATGGCCAGCATCTGCTGCTCGCCGCCGGACAAGGTGCCCGCCAGTTGGCCGGCGCGCTCTTTCAGGCGCGGGAACACGCTGAACCACTTCTCGATATCGGCTGCAATCGCGGCCTTATCGTTCATGGTGTAGGCGCCCATCATCAGGTTTTCCGTGATGGTCATGCGGGTGAACACGCCGCGGCCTTCCGGCACCATGGCCAGCTTTTTCTCCACCAGGTGGAAGGACTGCGAGCCTTTCAGCGACTGGCCCATATAGGCCACGGTGCCCTCCACCTTGCATGGCGGCAGGGTACCGGTGATCGCCTTCAGTGCAGTCGTCTTGCCGGCGCCATTGGCGCCGATCAGCGTTACCAGTTCGCCTTCGTTGACTTCCAGGTCGATGCCTTTGACTGCCTTGATGCCGCCGTAGGCGACCTTCAGGCCCGAAACTTTCAGTACGTTGGCGCCCATCAGTGCGCTCCTCCCAGATAGGCTTCAATCACTGCTTTATTGCTTTGGATCTCGGCTGGCAAGCCTTCGGCAATCAGCTTGCCGTATTCCAGCACGCTGATGCGGTCGCACAGGCCCATCATCAGCTTCACGTCGTGCTCGATCAGGAGCACGGTCTTGCCTTCGTTCTTGATCTTGACCAGCAGTTCGCGCAGCGCCAGTTTCTCGGTTGCGTTCATGCCGGCCGCCGGCTCGTCCAGCGCCAGCAATTGCGGATCGGTCGCCAGCGCGCGGGCGATCTCCAGGCGGCGCTGGTCGCCGTACGACAGGTACTTGGAGGTACGGCTGGCAAACTGGCCGATGCCGACAAAGTCCAGCAATTCCTGCGCGCGCTTGCGGATCGCCGCCTCTTCTTCGCGCGCGGCCTTGTGGCGGAAGATGGCGCCGAACACGCCCTGGTGCGAGCGCACGTGGCGGCCCACCATCACGTTTTCCAGCGCAGTCATTTCGCCGAACAGGCGGATGTTCTGGAAGGTGCGGGCAATGCCGGCCTTGGCCACAGCGTGCGGCGCCGATGGCGAGTAAGGCTTGCCGGCCAGTTCGAAAGTGCCGGTGTCCGGCTGGTACAGGCCGGTGATCACGTTGAAGAACGTGGTCTTGCCGGCGCCGTTGGGGCCGATCAGGCCATAGATCTGGCCCTTGTTGATCTTGATGCGCACATCGGTCAGCGCCTGCAGGCCGCCAAAGCGTTTGTTGACGCCTTCGATATTCAGGATTACTTGTTCGCTCATCTCTACTAACCTCATGCTGCCATTACGCCGGTGGACTGGCCTTTTGAGTCCGAGTCCGCATCCGGACGCTCTTCATGCTTGGGCGATGGCCACAAGCCCGCAGGACGGGTCAGCATGATCACCACCATGGCCAGGCCGTACAGCAACTGGCGCAGCACTTCGGATTCGATCAGCACCTTGCCGAACAGTTTCATTTGCAGCGGTTCCACCACATGGCGCAGGATTTCCGGCAATGCAGCCAGCAATGCACCACCCAGCACCACGCCCGGAATGTGGCCGATACCGCCCAGCACCACCATCGCCAGCACCGCGATCGATTCGGTCAGCGAGAACGATTCCGGCGATACGAAGCCCTGGAAGGAAGCGAACATGGCGCCAGCCACGCCGCCAAAGGTTGCGCCCATCGAGAACGCCAGCAGCTTCACGTTACGGGTATTGATGCCCATCGCCTTGGCTGCGATCTCGTCTTCGCGGATCGCCACCCATGCGCGGCCCAGGCGCGAGTGCTGCAGGCGGGACGTAATGAACACGGTCGCGATGGTCAGGACCAGGAACAGGAAGTAATAGGCGTTCACCGAAGGCATGGAGAAGCTGCCGATGAACACGGTGGCGCGCGAACCCTGCTCGCCTGCCAGGTTCACTCCGAACACGCGGATCGGGTCGATCAGGTTGATGCCCTGCGGGCCGTTGGTGATATTGACCGGATCATTCAGGTTGTTCATGAAGATACGGATGATTTCACCGAAGCCCAGCGTCACGATGGCCAGGTAATCGCCGCGCAGCTTCAGCGTCGGGGCGCCGAGCAGCGCGCCGAACAGGCCCGCCAGTGCGGCCGCCATCGGCACGATCACCCATACTGACAAGTGAATGCCGTTGGTGCGAATATCCTCGCCCAGAATAGCTGCCAGCGCTTCACCAACGGCAGGGTTCATATTGATCAAGGACTCCAGCACTGTCGCGAACTGCGGCGATGCCAGCAGGCCGGTCATGTAGGCGCCTACCGCATAGAACGCGATGTATCCCAGGTCCAGCAGGCCGGCAAAGCCCACCACAATATTCAGGCCCACGGCCAGCATGATGTACAGCAGCGCCAGGTCGGCGATGCGCACCCACGAATTACCGAAAGGCGCGGCTGCGAACGGGAAGATCACCAACGCGGCCAGCAGCAGCGCCATGCTGATGTAGGCCTGTTTTGGATTTTTTTGAATGTTAAAGGTCAGCATAGTCACATCCCCATCAGGCGCGGTCGGCCACGCGTTCGCCCATGATGCCGGACGGACGCACCGTCAGCACCAGGATCAGCACGATGAAGGCGAAGATGTCCTGGTAGTGCGAGCCCAGGAAGCCGCCAGTAATCTCGCCAATGTAGCCGGCGCCCAACGCTTCGATAATGCCCAGCACAATGCCGCCGATCATCGCACCATAGATATTGCCGATACCGCCCAGCACCGCGGCGCAGAAGGCTTTCAGGCCCGGCATGAAGCCCATCGCAAACTGGATGGAAGCGTAGTTCGCGCCCCACATCACGCCTGCCACGGCAGCCAGTGCCGCGCCAATGGCGAAAGTAGCGACGATGATTTTGTTCGAGTCCACGCCCATCAGGCCGGCCACGCGAGGATTCTCGGCCACCGCGCGCATGGCGCGTCCCATGCGGGTGCGCTCAACCAGCATCACCAGGCCGAACATCGAAATGGCGGCCAGCACCAGCAGCAGCACCTGGGTCACCGTGATCACCGCGCCACCGACCATGATTGGTTCGGTCGGCAGCAGCTGCGGGAATGGCAGCGGGTTGCGGCCCCAGATCATCATTGCAAAGGTCTGCAGCAGGTAGGAAACGCCAATCGCGGTAATCAGCGGCGCAAGGCGCGGCGCGTTACGCAGGCGGCGATAAGCGATGCGCTCGATCAGGATGTTCACGAGCATGCAGGCCGGGATTGCGCCGATGATGGCAATACCCAGTTGGACATAGCCTGGCAGGTCCGGCGCATACACGCCCAACAAATTCAGGATGGAGAGGCCGATCATCGCGCCAATCATCAGCACGTCGCCATGGGCGAAGTTAATCAGGTTCAGCACGCCGTACACCATCGTATAACCGAGGGCGACCAGCGCATACATACTGCCCAGCACCAGGCCGTTAAGAATTTGTTGGATAAAGGTATCCATCGAGTATGCCCTTTAGAACTATAAAAAACGGCACCCAAGGTTTCCCTCGTGGTGCCGCCGTTTGGAAGCGTTCGCCATAATAGCGAGGTTTCCGAAAAACTAATCGTGGAAAATCCGCAATATTCTAAATTAAATTTTATGCGCTGCGGCCATCCAGGCCCTTTGGTAGCGGGAAAGTCACAGCTTCCTCAACACCCTCCAGGGTACGCACGCTTTTCGCGCCCAGTTCCTTCAGGCGGCTGATGACCGCACCAACCAGCACTTCCGGCGCCGAAGCGCCAGCCGTAACGCCCACGCGCAGCCTGCCTTCCAGCCACTCCGGATTGATCTGGTCTGCGTTGTCCACCATATAGGCCGGGGTGCCCTTCTTTTCCGCCACTTCGCGCAGGCGGTTCGAATTGGAGCTGTTCGGCGAGCCGACCACGATCACTACTTCCACCTGCGGCGCCATGAATTTCACGGCTTCCTGGCGGTTGGTAGTGGCGTAGCAGATGTCGCCTTTTTTCGGCTCAATAATATTCGGGTATTTTGCCTTAAGAGCTTCGATGATCTGTGCCGTATCATCCACGGAAAGTGTCGTTTGCGACACATAGGCCACCTGGTCCGGATTCTGGACCTGCAGGCCGGCCACGTCTTCCACGGTTTCGACCAGGTACATGCCCTCTTCGGTCTGGCCCATGGTGCCTTCGACTTCCGGATGGCCGCCATGGCCGATCATGATGATCTCGCAGCCCTGCTTGCGCATCTTGGCCACTTCCACGTGCACCTTGGTCACCAGCGGGCAGGTGGCGTCGAAGATCGACAGGCCGCGCGCTTCCGCTTCGGCGCGCACGGCTTTCGACACGCCGTGGGCCGAGAACACCAGGGTATTGCCGGCCGGGACATCGTCCAGCTCTTCGATGAAGATGGCGCCCTTGGCGCGCAGGTCTTCCACCACATAGGCGTTGTGCACGATTTCGTGGCGCACATAGATCGGCGCGCCGAACTGCTGCAGCGCACGCTCGACGATCTCGATGGCGCGGTCGACACCGGCGCAGAAGCCGCGCGGCTGGGCGAGGAGGATTTCTTTTTCCATGTTCTTAGAGCACAGAGATAATGTTCACTTCAAACTTGACCGGCTGGCCGGCCAGCGGGTGATTGAAGTCGAAGATGGCGACGTCGTCGCGCAGTTCGCGCAGCACGCCGGCGAAACGGCCGCCGTTCGGGGCGGCGAAATCGACCAGGTCGCCGATTTTGTATTCATTGTCCGGATCGGAGTTTTCGTCCAGGGTGGCGCGGGTCACGGCCTGCACCAGGTCCGGGTTGCGCGGGCCAAACGCTTCGCCCGGCGCCAGTTCGAATACCTTCTGGGTGCCTTCCGGCAGGCCGATCAGGAGCGCTTCCAGGTTCGGCGCCAGTTGGCCTTGTCCCAGCATCAGGGTGGCAGGGTTGCCTTCGAAGGTGGAGACGATATTGGTGCCATCCATGGAGGCGAGGCGGTATTGCAGGGTGAGGTAGGCCGAAGCGGTGACAACGTTAGACATGGAAACAACTCTGGTGACGGGCAAACCGTTATTGTAAGCCATCGCGCGGCGCAGGGCGCGGCGGACTGCCCTGACCCGCGCAAAACCTGACCCAGCGCAAATTGCCCCCTCCTCCCGCACCGGATAATGGGCGACGGAGGTGACCATGGCAATTTCCGACTGGCCCGAACAACTGCGCCCGCGCGAGCGTTTGTTAAAAGCCGGGCCGCAGGCCCTGTCCGACGCAGAGCTGCTGGCGATCTTCCTGCGGGTCGGCATACCCGGCAAGGATGCTGTGGCGCTGGCGACCGACCTGCTGGGGCGTTTCGGCTCGCTGCGCGCCCTGATCCACGCCAGCCGCGCCGATTTCACTGCCATGCCGGGCTTGGGCGCCGCCAAATACGCCCAGCTCCAGGCCGTTGTCGAACTGGCACGCCGGGCAATTACCGAAGAAATGACCACCGGCGAAGAGCTCACCTCTCCGCACGCTGTGAAAGACTTCCTGCGCCTCTCATTGGCCGGCCAGCCTTATGAATCTTTCCACGTCCTGTTCCTGGATGTGAAAAACCGCCTGATCGAAGCCTGCGAATTGTTTCGCGGCACCCTGACCCAGCCCAATGCGCTCCAATTGCGGAATTACTTTCCAACACGAAAGCATGGACCATTCCTTGGGATACTGTCCTGAACGAGCTAGGCCGCCATGGGGTGGGGGCCAGGCGCACGCGAGGGGGCGACCATATGCGGATTTGACAATGACCCACTTTCTAGTTTTTCTCCGGCATACAGAGGATGTCGAATCCCTGCCTCAGTTGCCAATAAGAAAGTCACAAGGACCGTTGTTCTGCGCAAATAGGAAGCTCGCATTTGAAGATTTGTGGTTCGCAGCCCCATCAGCTAGTCGTGACTCAATGTGCGGAGAGCATTGCTTCTGAAAACAGGAATCCGCATTCGACAGGCATTCCAACGAGTCCTTCTCTAGCACCCCACTGTACAGCTAGTTAGCAAGCAGGCAAAATGGGCCATTATCGAGAAAAGGAAACGGCATGACTCCGGAAGAAATCGACATTATCAAAAATGAAATTTGCCCCAAAATTCATGCTGGACAGGCTTCCCTGTTACTTGGAGCCGGATTCTCATATAAAAATCCTGGTCTTAAAGGTGCCCTCCCTACTGGGGACGAGTTGCGCGACGCGCTTCTTGCTGCATGCGGCAAGTCGAGCAAAGTTAGCTTGAAAGACGCTTATTCATATGCAGAGCGGAACCTTCCGAGATTTCAGGAATTCATCACCGATACATTTACAGTAAATAGAGTTCATCCATGGCAACAGAAGATATTTCAGTATGTCTGGAACAGAATCTACACAACCAACATCGATAACGTCTTGCGCGTTGCTCACGACGCCACTTTTCGGAATGGAAAGCTTGCGGCCACATTCTCATTTTTCAATTACACCGACATAGGAATAATTGGTCACGCAATAGGTACCGTGCCCGTGGTTGCAATGCACGGACAAGTTGAAAATATTTCGCAAGGTTTTATATTCTCGAACCAAGAATATGGTCGAGCATCCGGACGAAAAGTCTTAGATTGGCATAACGAGCTTGCAGCCCGCATGCTAGTCGGTGGCTTAATAGTAATTGGAAGCCAGCTCGATGAAAGTGACTTCGATACCTATCTTGCAATACGCCAATCTGAGCACGGCGATTCTGTGGTAAGTGAGCAGAATTGGATTGTGATGCCGAATCCTGATGAAATCAAGAAAGACAATTATATAGCTGCGGGTTATAAGGTTATCGATTGCACAGCTGAGGAGTTCTTCAACGTCATATATGCAACAGAACAGCCACGCACTATTGCAGACATAGTTTCGGATACAGTTCCTACTCTTCAAAAACGCAACTTAAACCAAAAGGCAATGGTTTGGTTTAAGGAGGCTTTTAATCCTGCCAGCTCCGAAATAGAAAAGGCCCGCGGCAGTGGTGGCATTTTGCGCCATTTTATTAGCGGCAATCACCCAAACTGGCTCTACATAGTCAATAACGCGCACGCCGAAACACCAAAAATTAAATCCCTGACGGGAAAGATATCAACCCTTATGTCAGAGTCGGCAACGGGTTATGGTATTTTGCATGTTATTGGACCAAGTGGTTCAGGAAAGACGACAGCACTACGGGCGTCATTTATGAGTCTGGTCCAAGTATATCCATATATTTATGAATATGATTCGGAAAATGGCGTCGACATTGATTATTTATATCAAATAATTCAAGGCTTCACGCAGAAAGCCATAATCGTTTTCTATTCAGCAGCGGCCCTCTATTATACTGTTAACGCCCTAGCAACAAGGCTCAATGATGAAAAGCGTTCCTTTGTTCTATTTCTGCTAGAAGAGCGTACTCACACTTACAGAAAGAACAGGCATCATCTCTCAGAGTGCAGTCAATTCGCCGAAGAATTCCCCATGGGAAAAGTAGGGTTTGATGATGCGAAAGCGATTGCGGAAAAGATTAAATGGCATGGATTGGATTTCAAAGACTTCTCCGAGCATCCTATTGACAAACAAGCTCGAATAATCCTGGATTCCGAACGCGGCTATCATGGCGACCTGCTTGCCACGCTCTTTTCACTCACCTACCACCAAAACTTCGAGCAGAAGATTTATAAGGAATATCACGATATCGACAACGCTGAAGCAAGAAAGCTATTAGATTATGTAGCAATAATCAATGCTTTTGGCTTTGGCACTCCGGTATCCTACCTTTCAGGATTCATGCAATGCGACCAGAAGCAGGTACTATCTTTCTTGAATACAGAACTTCGAGATTTGGTAGTAACAATTTTCCCTAGTCATCATATCGTCTGCCGTCATCGTGTTATAGCTGAGTTCTATTTCAAGAACTGCATTGCAGAAAAAGGGGACGTGGAAACGATTACGAATATGCTCGAGTTCCTATCCCGACAATTCACCATTTCCGACATTCGCCTCCATCCACTTGCATATGAAATCTATAGAAATTTAATTTCATTTAATTTCTTATATCAACAATATTTCCCAGCAAACACTCGGCGTGATGATACTGAACGTGTTTATCATGCCGCACAAAAGTTATTCAATAAGGACGGGGTGTTTTGGCTCCAATTTGGCCGATTTTATCGAAAGGTTGGAGAACTCGATAACGCCATCGATTGCTTCAGAGCTGGGTTATCGTACTACGACTCCTTCCAAACTCGACATTCGCTTGGTACAGTATTGCTAGAAAAATATATCCTTACGCGATGCACCGACAACGAGTTGTATGACGAGGGCCTACGCTGGCTCGAAAATGAGCGAGTTCGACGTGGAACGTTGGACCCATATCCCACTACAACACTTTGCAATCTAATATTCAAAATACATAAAATACTGCCAGACAATGAGCCCATCTACAACCAGCTCGTTTGGTATATGAACTATGGTGTTAAACACTTCAAGGAGGATGAAGCGTTCAACAATTTCTTGCAACGCTTTTATGCGAAGCGCAATTAAATCCACGTCATCGTCATCGGTGGTTGTACTCGGCTGGCCCGAGCCTAAGGTAGCTATACACTTATATAAGGCCAGCTCAACGCAATGACTAACTTCTTGGGCACTCTCCCCCCGCAGTCGCGCGGCTGCGCTTTCTCGTGCCCTCCCGTCAATGTCATCGTCATACGCAAGCATGCAACTTCCGCATACGAGCCACATCGACAAGAAGCCAGTTCATAAGAGGACTGCAATTAGTGCGGCTCTGCCGCTAGGAAAACCGGGCGGCCTGGGAACCGTCCGGTTTCCTTGTTTTGAGCAGCAACTCGATAGTTCCTCCGGCTCACTTTACAACTTGAAGCTTTCTCGCCTGTAGAGAGAGTTCCCTCAATGAAGCGGCAAACCGCCGTGAAAAAGCGTCTACAGGCTTAACAATGGATGCAAGTGCCGGGCCGAAGCCCTGGCACGCGCAGGCGCCCCAGCGCCGAAGAAGCACCCGGAGGGCTACGGAGCGCTCTCGCGCGGAGTAGTGCTTGGCCGCCCACGGCCAAGCATGCCATTCAGGGGGGAGCCGGTGCCAGTGGAGCGGTCCTCGACCGCTAGGCGTCCAAACGCCGACCTGGCTCCGGGGGGACAAATTTTGTCCCACGGCCCCGAGCGCGCTCGGGCAATTGCTGACGCCCGGTCACCGACCTGGGCCCCCGCTGCCGGCTTGACGGCAGATGGGGAGGGAGGTGAGTCCGCAGGACCGCGACACCTCTGGTGGAGCGCCGGAAGTTGGCAATTGCCCGAGCGCGCTCGGGGCCGCAAGACGGTGGTGCACCAGCACCAAGATTCGGATAGGACGTCCAGTCCGTTAAGTCCGAATCGCCCGTCTGCAAGGGGAGATTTATCTCCCCGCGCAGCCCACACAGTGGGCGAAGTGTAAGGTCGGAGACCTTACCTACCCTACGCGTTTCAATATTCCCACCGGCGGAGCTATACGGAGTTACATCAACTCTAGAGCTCAATATGAACAAACGTGAACAAGGAATGCGGTACCGTGCATTGGTGCTGCGTGCGCTGTCGCATCTTGGTTATGCTACGACCCGCCAGTTGGCGAAGATTGTTTGGCGAGGTTGCGATGAGAGCAGCCGCAAAATGGCCGGCAGGAGTTTGCGCTGGCTTCTTGCCCAAGGCTACATCGTTAGTCGCCGGAACGGTAACAGCGTAAACGGCGAGATGCTGGTCGCGGTGACCAAAGCGGGCGCTAACTGGCTGGTCGAACATGACGAACCATTGCCACATAAAGACGGTGAAGTAGCGAAGGCACACGCCAGGGACTGGCTACGGCATGCACACAGCCATCGCACTGCGTGCAATTCCGTATACGCCGCCAGAGTCGGTCTATCGCACGACAGATTCGCGTGGTCGGAACTGGAGATTCGCTCTGGATTGTCGCCATTGGGATATATCGCTTACCGCCATAACGAACAAACGCTCCATAAAATTCCGGACGTCCTGTTTGAACATCCCGACGGGCTAATCTGGGTCGAGGTCGAGAATGCCCCGCGCAGCGAAAAAGATATAGCGAAAGTCGTTGCTAGCATGCGTCGAATGGCAATCGATAGGCGCATTGCGGAAATCCACTTCGTTATAACAACACCTGGAGCCAAAACAATTGGCCAGCGACTGCGGAAGGCTTTGACCCACGCTCCTGACTCTGCATGGCCACGGCAGGTGAAAGAGTGGGATGCGGTCCTTCTCGCGAAAAAGGTGAAAGTATTTACCCTGAACAGCGAGACTTTGGAGCTAACACCCGTCGAGTTCTAACAAGCGGCCACCAGGATACCGCCGCCACGCAAAGGGAGCTACAGTGCACGAAACACGCAGGGCTCCCCCTTGCAGCCTGTGCCACACAGCATTGCTATGGCTATCTGACAAGCCTTAAAACTACACCTGTAGGCGTCGTAGCGGTTTTCTCTGAGACCTTAACCGGCGCAGCTTTCCTATGCAGTTGCTGTGAGGCATGCGGTCCTTTAGGCAGAGCGGCTTGCGACCTCCTTTTAGCCACTGTGCGCTTGTCATTGCTCGGCGCCGCGCTGATGAAGCAGCGCAACTTCTCAAGAAGTTCTTCTTCTGAGAACTCTCCGTCGACGTAGCATTCATCGAGGCAGTAATCCATGGCCTCCAAGCTCTGCCTGCTCAAATTGCCATCGACATAGTCCCGCGCAGCCTTCCGAAGCAAAGGGAACAATTTAGGGTTAAATCCGTAGTCCTTCGTTAAGTTTTTTACGTCGGTTTCGAAATGGGCCAGCAATTCGGGCAGGTTTACACGTGGTTTGCGGGATAGTCGAATAAATTCGGCAAAAAAGACGGTCATTGTAGATATTCCTATGTTCAGTTACCCGCTGCTAAGGCGAGCAAATGCGTGAACGCTGCTAATTAGCAGCGTGTCAGCGCCAGGCGGCGCAACAAGGTGATTCAGGGCAGCCCGCGAGGGCAAATATCTACAGGCGCAACATTGCCACAAGGAAACGTTTTTGTCAATTCACTTATCGATTGCCCGCCCAGGAAGAAATCGTAACTTCCAAGCCGTCCATTGTCGGTGTGGGACACCTTGTCCGGCTCGGACACGACATTCGGTTTTAGGCCATCAGCGGCATTCCAGCTGAAGCCAGTGCCATATAACGGGCCCCTCTCATGCCGATGGTAGAACTGATTTTTTAGTTAGCTTCGGCTCTCTCAGCAACTGGGCCTTGTATTCAAGCAGCTTGTCATCATCGATATCTAAGCGCTGAAGCCATTCTTCTGCAGCCAGACCGATGAGCCGGAATTCGCTTCCCGCTGAAGCGAAATGAAGCCGATACTGCGGGGCCCGTATTGGCTTGAATAACATGTTAGGCAGCACCAGAAGCGCTGGTTTTACACCGGATTCGTCGAGTGGGGCCGCCTCCGGCTTCGAACCGCTCTGAATCACTACCCCATCACCATAGTCATAAGTCGCGAACCAGTCCATCGGCAACTCCGAACGAAGCGTGTCCATGCCGCCTACCTTTTCGAGCAACTCGTAATTGACTGCGGTGAGCCACGATACTGTCTTGATTCCGGTGTGTGCCCTTACCGCCCCGCTTACTAGAATGCCGGCGTCGAACCCGAGCATCTTGGAGGCGATAACCGTTTCAAATGCCTGGTTCTCGTCATATTTTATGGCCGACAGTACCAGGCTATATCCACCGTAGCCGTGAATTACGCGAAGGCGCTTCGCAAAACTGACGAACATCGCCTGGAATGCTCTTGGGTTATCTTCCACAAATAGCAGTGGGAAGCTGAAACGCAATCCGCTCAAGCCCCGGTCGCCGGCGTTCGCGCACCAGTCCTGAAGCCCAAATGCCTGAAACTCCCATGGACCGGCATCATTTACCCGCTTGCCACTCGTGTAGTGGAAGCTAACAGCATCATCCGGCTCCAACGCGGCCATCATGGTTCGCATTGGCTTCGTATTTTCATATGCAAGCTTACTCGCACTACGTCCTTCAGGAGGGTCTTCACGAAATAGCCAAGTCAAATGCGCTCCAGCCAGGTCTTTGAATTCATCAAAGCACTGGCAGATGGCCTCCCGAACTGCTGGAAGATGCGCATCGGCAAAGAACAGCGTACCTGCAATAGCCGGCACGCTTCCGACATAGGATTGTGCGCCCTTCTTAGTTAGAAGTCCGCCTGGGAACTCAAGCTCTTCGGGATGCTCGCGCATCAGCTGAATAGGGTCAAAAGGCAATTCAGTCATATTCGATTCTTAGTAGGCCAATCCACGAGGAGGCGGTCGTTTGGTCATAATCATGTAAAGCAAGGCGAGAATTGCGCCGACCTTGCCCGCGTCTTCAACAGGCACCTTTGGCCCATCTGGCTCTGACTTATCGCAGTCGCAATCATCGGGAGAAAGCGTCACCAGCTTCCTTTCGTCGCCAGCTATGGTTGCATAGGCTTCACGCTGCTGACTGCCGTATTCGTCTGGAGGAAATTTTACCTCGACGACTTTCTTGATGTTGTCTTGTGTTGGGGGCTTCGTCGGGTCGTTGACGATGACCACATCCGGTCGCCGAACGTACCCTTTGCCCGGTTTGTAGGGCACGGGTCGCGCCGGGTCCTTTGGCCATAGGGTTTTCGTCCAACCAGGCCAGAGGTCCCGGCTTTTAGTGTCGACCTCCTTATCCATGAAGGGTTCCGGCGGACTCTTTGTCATGTCGTAGCTAATCTCTGGCTTGTATGGGCTTCGGTGTTGCAGTGTTTCGTCGAGTCCCTTCAACTGGTTGGACACGCAGACTTGCTTCAAGGACCGACCGTCCTTGCCAGTTCCAGGCGTGTTCTTGCAGTGGCAAACCGCACTGCAAAGGACTTTTTTGTCGCCGGCATCTAACTGCGGTGTATTGAGCTTTACAACGGTCGTTGAGCCTTGAGGGCTGGTGGGTCCCGTTGCGAGTGGCGGTTGAGGTGGTGTGGTCATGTAGCCGAGTCCTGAATCAAATCGAATGCCAACGATTCCTGTGCATCGCGCTCGACCCATTGTGTGAAGCCGTCAGCATCAGTGCTTCCGGTGACGTGCTGGCCGCTGGTGGAGCGCAAACGCACCGCCTGGTCGCGGATAGGCTCACCAGTCGCGGCGTCCACAACTTGGAATCTGCCGCGGTACTTCGTCTTGTCGCTGTCTGCGACTGCTTCATCTTGGTATGCGCTAAGGAGCGTCGGACCAATTAAGCCAAATCCTTGTGATAAGCCCGTTGTCGTAGCTATGCTCTCTACCTTTGGCGCAGAGCCGGCGGAGGGCCTTGTAGATGTGACGACCTGACCCGAAATGAGGGTGGCACCGCAAGCGGTCTTGCAGCCATGGTAGGCCACTGCTTTTCCTTCATCGACGAGACTTTGGTCGCCTTGGGTGATGGGGAACACGCCCTTGCAGCGCGGGCACGAAACCATATCGCCTACACGCGCCCAACCCTTCCCGTTTGTGTCGGAGACCATGGAACTGCTGATAACTGTCCCGCCATGGGTACTTTTATCGCCAAATACGATGATAGGCTGGGTCATGCTTCCTCCAACAAATCGTCAGAATGGTTGCCAAAATTTAATTATAAATTCGACCACACGGAAGGTTTCGCACGATTGGATGAAATACTCTGCTGCCAAGGCTGCGCGTATCGGCCACATCGGCAATGGCCGAGCTACACTTTCTGCCGGCCCAGCAAGCCATTTAACGGGCCTAGGAGGCCATGGGGAAAAGCTGAGCGCATTGCACTGCAACCAGGGTTCAGCGGAGTGCCAACGCGGTCGTGGGCGCAGTACCAGAAAGCCCGGCGCCGCAACCACAGGGCCCCAAGCCAGAACCCCTGGCCCGGCATAGCTGCCCCGAATCACTCCCCGCTCTTGCGCCGCCCCCCCCCCGCCTGAACACGGGGAAGTCACCTTTGGCTGACAGGAAGAAGCGAATTAAGGCGGGAAACGGTAACCTGAGGGACAACATCCCGGCCGCCCTGGTTGCCCGACCGCGAAGCGGCGGTCTACACACCTTTAAGGGAGTTGAGGATTATAGATATGCTCAATTGAGGGTATCGGTTATTCCAATTTATATTTCCAAACCAAGAAATAGAACAGGAATAACCTAATACATATCCTTACGTAAAAATATACCCTCAAGTGAGGATATTCTTACTTTTAGGGTTCTAGGAAGAATATCCTTATTTTTTAATTCTCAGGGAAGGATATTCACTTTAGAGTAGCAAGGAATAGCCGAAGGCCCCTAGGGGCCTTCCATCATCCAGAGCTGGATGACTCCGACAGTCATTTCGAGTCACGCGCTATCTTCACCCGCGTGCCGGTCATCTCTACTCTCCCCACAGAGACCGGTATCCCCTCACCGCTGCCGTATTTAGCCGACCAATGAGGCGGTCACTCCGCCTGGTCCCCTCAGTCGGAGGGGATGGCCCTATCGTCGGGTGGCTCGTGCTCAGCCGGCGATGGTGACATGGGAGTATATGCCGACAAAGTAGGCATATTCAACACTTTTTAGAATTTATTTTTACCCAAAACTGAGAGAGTAGGTAATACATGGTCTAATTGCAGGGAATATTACCAATTCGAGATTTTCGGAAATTCGTAAAATTATACGTGTTTTATCAATTCGGGATATCAACACACCGAAAGGCTTCTTTAGGCGGGCTACGATGCTGTGCGCCGCATCTTTTGTGTGTCTATTAGAGCCCATACATCAGTACGTTCCGCTTCTATCATCGCGTTCCAAGCGAGTACGAGACTGGCCAACTCATCACTTTCACAATAGAAATAGGCCGTCGGCACGTTCAGAGCCTGGGCTAGTCTAACTGCCGTATCGAACGCAGGTTCATGAATACCGGTCTCATACCGGCTAATCCTGGCGCTGGCCACCGTCTCATCAAGACCAATTTGCACGCCTAAACGGTCCTGCGGGATGTCCGCACGTAGTCGAGCATCTCTAAGCCTTCGCCCGAAAATCGTTTGTGGTATCCCTTTTGCCATTCCTACGAATATCGTAGAAATCTCTTGTTGAATCTCTACGAAATTCGTAGAATTGCCACATGGAAAGCAATTGTCCGTTGCTCGGCGCTAAGACGCCGTTCGAGTTCACTTAACTTGGAAACTGATACATGGTCAATCGCATAAACTTGACCGCCATCTTGTCGCTCTTACTTCAAGCGCAGGCTCATGGCGCCTCACTCAGCGAAATTTCGAACACCCTGGCCGTCTACCCCGACAATCGCATCGGGTATGTACTGACCGGCGCAGGCAACTCCGATAGAACAAGAGTGTGGTCCAGCGGTAACCAGGTGCTGGCATTGCGCGTAAAAGACCGGCTAATTAATTCAATCGATATCGATACCGTATCGGTAAAGTACACCGGTCAGGGCCGGACGCCTTTGGCAATCTCTGTAACGCTGAGAACCGGCGATGAGCTAGCGGCCAACTTTACGAGCTGGGGAAGCGATGTTGAGTGGGCGGCTTGCTCGAGCTTAAAAGTGTGTGAATATTTGGAGCGGAACTCTTCAGCACTTCGATTTCCAAGTTTCTCTACTTCTTTGAATTCGGTCACCGATTCCGCTATAGAAGATGAAGTTAAAAAGCAGATGTCCCTTGGCGCGCAGATGAAATCTGTAACCGTAGTGCCTTCGAATAGTCTAGCTAATTCGCTTCCCGTCTCCCTTGGTAGCTACAAACTCGTTTTCAAAAGCGTCGAAGAAATATCGGATATCCCAACTGCCATTCAAATCGAATGGACACGAAGGGCGGCACTCGAACAATGTATTGCGGATGGAATGCGGACTGGGGAGCGACGACTAAAAGAGGAAGAGGCACAATTTGTCCGCCAAGCTCCGCCTGGTCGCGAAGCCGCGTGGCGTGAACAATGGCAGCAATCGAACTCCTCCTCCTTTTGGCTAACGCAAATTCAAATGGGTTGCCAGCAGAAGCATCGCAGGCCGAGATAGCGCGTCAAATTTCCTTTGGAGTTTTATTGCACAACTTACTGTAAGCGCGCGTTTTTGCCAGTTCGTTGCATCGTGACAACGTGCGGTATACCGGGAAATGCGCAATTTGAAAAGCCTTCGAAAAGTATTTTTGACCGGATTCGCACGCATTGTTAACTTGTCCTTCACGTTACCAGCAAGTGCCGAGAATAACGCACCAATCTCAGAAGGTCTCAAAGTTATGGAACTAACCTCATCTCATTCATGGCTCAATCAAGTTCAAGTCATAACGCAGAGCGCAGCAACGAATCAAGCTCTCGAGACCTTAAACAATGCCGCCAGACCAAATGAGTTAGCCGTCGCCGAGCGGGAATTGATTGCCGCCTTACTGACCGACATCGCTGCCGAAATGGCGCAGTGAAATGCGATAGAAATAAGGGCAAGGGAACAATCATGAAGAAATACGACGACAACCCGCAACCTACCCTGCTGCAAAAGCTTGGGTTTATCCAGGTCGGCGAAATGCTGGGCGGCGTCTACCACGTGAAAAACACCCCTACCGACGGGACTGCTCCAATTGAGTACATTGCGCTCATGTATTCACCTGTGCCGATAACGCCTACAACTCAGTCTCTACAGTTTTTTGCGCTGCCAATACCTGCACCTTTGCCGAAAGACGTGTCGCCACTCCGAATGCAAGTGCACTTTCAAAATCTGGATGCGCGCCGTCTCGAGGAATCGGGGCTATTTCCGATAAACGTAGAACTCCCGACTGGAATCCAGTACGACAATCTGAAGCCCATTGAATATGTCCGGCCAGGAGAAACATGGCGTATTCGTCATTGCATCCAGCTGCCGACCGGGGACGTAGTTTGCTATAACTGAGGAAATGAACGTGAACACACGTGCGAAGTTCTACGACCTGCCGACAGAACCTGCGCCCTTCAACCGGCGTATATACAGAGCGGCGAAAATGCCGTTCGCATGTTTGTGGAACATCTTGACGGGACTTGTTGCGTCACTGGTCGGGATAATAATCACGCTGGTTGTGCTTGTCGTGCGGATAGCAGTGCAATGTATCTTCTTTTTCGGCCTCTGTTTCGCGCTACTTGAACTGGCGCTGTACATCTTCAAGTAACAGTTACCCCTAAGATTCAAATCGACACTATGGCCATGCTTCTGCCGTCACGCCGCGACCCACTGAACGATGTTATGCCCTATGAGCTACTAAGGGTAGCTCACTCACTGATTGAGCGCGGCCAGAACGAACGCTACTGGGCGAAGGTACCAGTTCCGAAACGGCCAGTGGGTCAGGTTCGGTTCGAAGTCATTCGGCAGGTTGCCACGTTCGCTGTGCCGCTATTAGGTCTTTCGCTAGCATGGATAGGTTATGGCTCAACGGCAGCACTTCTGGCGCTGCCTGTAGCGTGGCTGGTGGGTTTTCTGCTTGATATGCAGCTCGATAGAGCCATCGACCAAAAGCACCTCCGAGATGTCAAAATCGACGCTGGTCGCTACCGTGCCGTAAAGTGGCTCTCCGAGCAAATGGGTGTGCGCCCCGAAGAGGTGACCCTTGACGTCATCCGCAAGATGGACAAGGACTTCATCATCGTCCAGCGCATCATTGACGAGCGCGCAACCCAGATTGCGACCAACAAGAAGGCAGCCACGGCCACTTGCCAAGGTCACCGCCCCCTCAGCCACAGTGGCCAAGTTGTCACCGGCAGCGGCGCCATGGCTGCCGATGCTGCATACGGGGCCGAGTACGCCGCGACGGCAGACGTCGCCTATAGCGACACCTCGACCTTCCATCCACTCACGATTGACTACTTCGCACCCCACACCGAGCAAGAGTTCAACCTCTCGGGCCTGCCGATGATTGGGGGCACAAGCATCGACATTCACGGCAACATGCTGGGCATGAACGACCCGTTCTAGGCCAGTTTTCAAGGCCCATCCACTACAAGTCCGCAACCATCGGGATGATTTGAGCTAAACGCAAAAAAATGGCCGTCAAACTTTGACGGCCGTTTTATATTTACATTATCTAAACATTTCAACTTTCAGGTCAGAAAGTTTACTCACCAAATCCGCCCCATTCAGTTCACCAGTCCTTTTTGCATCTTCGAACTCGCGGGCAGTTCCGATTAGCATGCCCTTCTTAAGAATGACGTGCGTATCAGAGATTATCCCCGGCGCATATTTTAAGTCATAGAATTCGCGCAAATTGCTCTGATTCTTACCTTCGCCATCCCATGAGGCAGTTACCGGGCCGCCAGGAGAAACGACCAACCCATGCATTTTTGAAGAATTTACTTCAGAGATAATTGCTGGGTAGCCCGACGCTGTCATCCAAACCGAACCTGGAGCAACTGAATTTAAGTCAATCTTCTCAAACATTTTACGTATTGATTTAAAGGCGGCAGACGCGTGAGTCGAATGCCGCCTTGGTTTACGAATCACTTTGCGAGCTGAAAAGCTCGCACCAAACTCATACTTCTAAATTTCACTCCGCGGTATGAAAATCGCCTAGCCTTATTCTTCTTCATTGGCAAGGTCAACTAATCAGTTGCCAGTAGGAACGAGACAATATCTTAAATAGGGTTAATCAATAGAATAATCTATCGCGAGCTGCCTGGCGAATGCTTCATCGACAGATTCATTCCACCAAAAACAATACGGCCTATCCGTAAATTACGTTTCCATCCTTATCAAAAGAAGATTCAGAGCCGCAACCAGTGCAAACTGTATGATTAGCGTGAACGTCTCTTATAATATAGCCCTGCGTTTGTAACATTTTCCTATCTTCGTCGTCCAAATCCAAAATGCCTTTGTTCAGCGCAACTTGCTCTACGTCCAATTCCAAAGTGGCTGAACTACCACTTTCGCTGATTTCGTCCAACTGGTCCTGCCTTAGACCCAACAGACCAATCTCGCACTCAGCGACTATTCCGTAGCAATCATGCGAGGTTTCCGCGCATTTCATGTTCGGATAGCGATGCATCTTCATGGTGACTCCTACTTAATGCACACTAGACAGAAATTCCCCGGAGAGTCTAGCGTAAGGACTATACCATCTTTTCAATTCGACTCATCCGTTACACTAAAGTTCAAGTTGTTAAATTGATTTAAACAACTTCCGAGTGCGCCCTACCCGGCCCACGAATCGAAATCGGGGTCAGCTGATAGTGGAGGAGGAGTTGCGGTCCTCGACTCCAGCAAAGTTGGCATCGCAACGCCACTTCCAAAAAGCACAGCATTCCGCTTTGCCAGACCAGCAATTCTGCGAATATCACGCCGTTCAGCCCATTCGGTTGCGTTTGCTACCGCATTCAGGTCGGCCTCGGTGGTCAGCCTGAAGCATGCCCACGTACCACATTGAGATAGAACGGTCGGCGAAACCTCCGATGGTCGTTGGGTGCTAATCCAGAGCGCCAACCCAAACTTCCTTCCCTCTTTTGCCAGGCGTTCATATGCAAGTGCATGGTCTTTAGCATCGTCGCCTGAGCCTACAGGCCGTAAGTAATGATGTGCCTCTTCCAACACCAAAAGTGTTTCAGGACTTACGCCTTGTCCGCGATGGAAGAGCTCCGAGGCATAAAGTTCTAACAGCGAACCAAGCACAAGTGGCATCAAGTCTTGCGCGATGTGCCTGAGATTAACTATATGCACGGTCCACGGTGATTCTCTGCTCCCGAAAATATCCTCGACAAGAGCACGTGACTCTGCAACCCAATTCAACTGCCCGGCCTGCCTCGGAGCCCCACCGTTGACTGCCACAACCTCTTGAAATCGCTCATCTTCGACTAGACGACGAATTCGGGCTATAAGCGGAGCTAGGTTTCCGTAAGAGAAGGCATTCCTTTCCCATCCTCCGCGCCCCTGCGCCAAAGAGTAGCTCTCTGCAGCCAGTGCGCTGAGCGCAGCCATGCCGGGCCAAGCAGCTGCTTGGCGTGCGTTGCCATTACGAATCGCTTCGATGGCGTTTGCAGCCTGGTCAGCGCCTCCACTCCTGCAGTCATCAAATAGTCTCGGATTGGCGTCCCCCGCCAAACCAAACCCTTCTCGGCCAGGAAATCCAATCACACGGTTGAGGGATTCGATAGCAAAGGTTAGCGCTGGTTTCTGAGTCTTTTCACTAGGAAGGAGTAAGCGCAATAGGCCTTGACGCCCAAGCGCAAAATATGGAATTTGGAAGCCCCCAGGACCACCAATTGTTGTGACTTTTAATCGGCCAGGAGGAACATGCCTGACTAATGCCTGCTCATATTCTCCATTCATATCAAACACAACGATATGTGCATTCGGAAGCGCTACCAACTGCTGTAAAACTGCCGCATTGAATGAACTCTTACCGTGGCCGGAGGCGCCAAGTACAGCTACATGCTTTGAGATTAGGTCCGTAAGCCCAACAATGACCGGTCCCTCACCCCGCAGGTTTCGGCCCAAGTTTACTGGAATGCTATGGTCGACCGAGTGGCCAGAAATGGCCCCAAATTCTTCCTGGGTAAGCGGAAATGCCTCAGCACCAAGTCCGGGATTGCAAAGAGAGTCGGCAGTGAACGTCAACCCTCGCTCAGCCTTAACCAGATAGCCGGCAACAACGCCTTTTAGATGGCGTAGTGGTTCAGAAGCCAAGTCTGACTTTGTGCTAGCGAGGCGGTGCACTTCACGTGGTTCCGCAAAGCTTATGCTGAGGACGCGCAAAACGATAATCCTCGTGCCTGCATTGATTGCCAAAAGGTTTCCGACGTCCGTCACGGGTGAAACGCCTTGGGAGTGTGACGCAATTTGTCCACGATGCCTGTCTAGGAGATTGAGTACGACTTCGCCAGCATCGATTTCGACAACGTATGCGATTGGATTGCGCCCCATCATGCTTGGTCACCCGCAGCCTTCTGCCTGAGCAAATCTCTAATGCGAAGTGCCTGTTCGTCGTAAACGATTGGGTCAGGTAAGTGCGCCACAAACCCGTCAAAATAGGCCTCTGGATGTCCACCGACCAGGGTGACGTTAGGTGACCGAAGGCTCAGCAGATTTTGAACTGCGCGCGCATTTCGCTGCTCGTTTTCCAAATCCAGTTCAGGCAAGTACGCAACCACTTGCAACGTTGGATTTTGAAGTGCGCTGAGAAGAATGCGATTCAGATGCTCATCTCCAAACCCGTATCCCGAAATGAGCAAAGCTGTTTGTGGCCGTACCAAAAATTCAGAGAATCGGCGCAAAAGCTCGCCAAGGATAAAGCCTACAGTCTCTACATACTTAGCTGCCCGAGGGAATACCATGGTTCTTTCTGGCTCCGCTCCGCCTTCGATAAATCCCCGAAGGCCAGCAAAGCTGGAATAGGCAGCATGTTCGAAAAGCTCACCATTCTTTTCGGACCATGTTAAGGACCCGTGAAGCTTTGCAAGATAGATGTTCTGCACACCAAATCGAGCCTCCCCTCGCGCCAACGTATTCCGCAAGCCGATATCGAAGCTTTGAGGCGAAAATCGCCGATGATGCAAGCCCTGAAAGCCGTTAAGGACTTGCAGCTCAATCGCTTCAGCCGCCCATTCAATTGCTAGGTCGTAGTTAGTGGTGAAGAACCAAGGCGATGGCTGCCCTGGCTGCCGTGCGGAGGTAATCTTCTGAAGCAAGCTTTTATGGGCTGCCAACTGGGCCGCAACTCTAACGGCGTCTGAGTCTCGCCACCATGCACCATCAAGCATGGCCGCTCGAGTCACCGAACGTTTCACATCCGCGATAGCAGTGTGCAACAGTGAAATGGCGGCGGCATTACTTGCATTGGCCTGTCTAGTCCACTCAATGCATGCAATCTCCAGTGAGTCGCCTAACCGCTCGATATTTGGCGTTGTTCGCTCAGCGGGATTCGCGTGTACGTCGCTGGACGATACGAACCCCCAGGTTTGCAGCGCGTCAGCACTCGCACGATGGTTATCAACAAATTGTGACCAGAGCTGCTTGACGGTTTGGCCTCCAGCCCCTACTGAGGCGCCAGCGCCTAATAGGACGCCGACATTTTCAAGCCTGAGCACAGTCGCCAGGTGAGTTTTCAACTCGTCAAGCTCAAGTTTGACGCCGCCACGATTCGCTACGAGGGCCATTTGAAATCCTAAAGTTAGTTCCTGAAAGGAGCCTTACGGATGAGTGCTTACTCCACTTGGTTGGGTGAGGAGCTTCGCTTGGTGGGGATTTACGCTCTCAACATAGCTTTGAATCCCACGGCGAACGAACTCGTTGTCAGTGCCCTGATAAGCAGCCAGAAAACGTTCGAATCGGTTAACTTCGATGTGCAGTGACTGATGGGCCAATTCAATATTGAACGCTGTGATGCAGTGAGCTGGACCTTCGCGCTTTTCGGGATTGATATGAAATCCCGAGCGGCCGGCATGGTCTTCCACAACGTGGGCAGCCTCATGTAACAAGTTCTCATCGGACGAGGACAAAACGATATCGTCGACATAGACGCTAACAGTCGCACCATACTTGGCTGGAACTGTAATGACCCAGTGAATTCCTGCTCAGGTGATAATACAGAAAGGACATCACGTGAGCATGGTCATGGAAGAGGAAGTTAAACGTTGGACGGCGAAGCGCAAGGCAGCGCTGGTCACTGAAATCATTCAAGGTAAAACGACAGTCGCCGAGGCTAGCCGAGCCTTCGATATGCCGCCTTCGGAGATCGAAGAATGGGTGGACGAAGCCAAGCGCGGGATGGAGAACGCGCTGAGGGCCAAGCCGCTGGATGTGCGCGAGCAGTATGAGCGCCAGATCAAGGAACTCCAGGAAGCATACGGCGAAGCCATGTTGGAGCTGCGTGCTCGAAAAAAGTTGGCGTCCCTGCTGGGCGAGGAAGAGAAGTGATCGAAACGATCCGTCAGGGACTAGCAGAAGACGGTTTCAAGGTTTCGATCAGTAAGCTGTGCCAGTGGTTCGAGATGCCACGCCGGACCGTGTACTACAGGGCCGTCAAAGCAGCGCCGAAGGTGCAGCCACGCTTTGCTGAACCGATCAAGGCAATGATCAACGAGGAACCATCATTCGGTTACCGCACCGTTGCAGCCCTGCTTGGCTTTAACAAGAACACGGTACAACGGATTTTCCAGCTGCGTGGCTGGCAAGTGAAGAAGCGCCCCGTTGGCTTTCGACCGCGTGTCCAAGCCTTGCCTTCGGTAGCGAAAGTGCCGAACGAACGCTGGGCGACAGATATGTGCCGAGTTTGGGCCGGTCGCGATGGTTGGGCGGTACTGGCCCTGGTGATTGATTGCCATACCCGCGAATTACTGGGCTGGCATCTGTCCCGCTCGGGCAAAGCCAAAACGGCGGAAGCGGCCCTGGAGCAGGCGCTCATTGCCCGCTATGGCACCTTGGGGCGGGTCACGGCGCCATTCCTGCTGCGCTCAGATAACGGCTTGGTTTTCACCAGCCGCAGCTACACCAGGTTGGTGCGCAGCTATGGGTTGAAGCAGGAATTCATCACGCCGCATTGCCCGGAGCAGAACGGCATGGTGGAGCGCGTGATTCGGACGTTGAAGGAACAATGCGTTCACCGGCATCGCTTTGAGAGTTTGCAGCACGCCAGCCGGATCATCGGCGGCTGGATCGGGTTCTACAACAACCAGCGTCCGCATCAGGCACTGGGTATGAAAACGCCCGCTGAGGCATTTGCGTTAGCGGCTTAAGTTGAGCAGGAACCGCTGGGTCATTACACTATGGGCTTATACATGACTACCATATCGTCCCCTTCGTTGTTCAGTGTTTCGAGGCAATCAGGGTGCGCGCATCTGTGTAACGTCGAAATGCTCCTTCGGTTCTGGCTATCTTACCCGAGGAACGTCCTAGTCGGAGCATGCCAGTTTAAGATTTAACATTGTGCTGCTATTTACGGTCTGCCAGAGAGGGGCATTTCCTGACGCAATTCGCGAGTAAGCGCACTGCTTCGCAGGCAGGATAGCCACGTAGAAGTGTTTCTATGCCAGCAGTGCCGGGGGCATTGTTGAATTCCCGGTCGGGGCGGCGGATTCCGCTCTTGCGGAGCTATCGGATTGCACTGTACATGCATACAGCATGGCTTTAAGATAGCAACCTGCTAAGATTTGTTGACTCAACTAAAGGGATTGTTGGATGGAAGACACGAATCGCTTTTTAAATGATCTAGGGCGCCACACGCGAGCAATTCAAAATGCACTCAAGAGCCTGGATGAAAACCATAGGGTATCTGGTATTCCGGAATACGATGGCGCAAAGACCGGGCACCTTCACGCATTCTTCGAGAAGCATCCGCAAGGGTCAGGGCACTATGACGTAATCGAGAGTTTTATAAATGAAACAATAAAGACCGCAAAGCAAATCGAGGAGTTTCGCACCAAAACGAACTATGCATGGGAGGTCGAGAAGATCCGAATTGCGGATCGGCAGGCTTCTGAATTGGCGCATGAGAAGGCAAAACGCAAAGCCGAACGGTGGGACACATGGAAGTTATGGCTCCAACAAACTATCCGCTGGGTGCTTGGAGTGATCCTAGTGATCCTGTTGTACTCGGGAGCCGTGGCCGTACACAATGACCTGCTCCCCTGAAATAGTACGGTGCTAAGCTAGAGTCTGCCACATGGGAGGCAGGCATGAAAAAGCGATTTACCGAAGAGCAGATCATTGGTGTGCTGAAGGAGGCCGAAGCTGGCGCCAAGGTCGCTGACATCAGCCGGAAATACGGCATAGCCGAAGCGACCTTCTACAACTGGAAGACGAAGTTCGGCGGGATGACGGTCTCAGAGGCGCAGCGATTGAAAGAGCTCGAAGCGGAAAATTCGAAGCTCAAACACCTGCTGGCCGACGCCATGCTGGATAACGCGGCGTTAAAGGACGTGGTCAGTCGAAAGTGGTAGGCCCGCAAGCTAAGCGGCTCGCTGTGGCGCATTTAATGACCATCCATGCGTTGGGCGTAACGCGGGCTTGTGGGCTGATTGGGATCTCCAGATCGCTGTTCCGGTATGTGGCAAAGCGTCCGGACGATGGAGAATTGTTGACGCGGCTGACCGCGCTTGCCGGCCAGAAGCGGCGTTATGGTTACCGTCGCCTGCATGTGCTGCTGCGCAGAGAAGGATGGACGCTCAATTGGAAGCGTACCTACCGCGTGTACCACGCGGCAGGCCTGATGGTTCGGCGCAGGAAGCGCAAACGCATCGCTGGGGTTGAACGCACGATCAGAGTGCTGGCCACGGGCGCAAATCAAAGCTGGTCGATGGACTTTGTGTCGGATGGCTTTGTCGATGGTAGGCGCTTGCGCTGCTTAAACATCGTGGATGATTTCACGAAGGAATGCTTGGCCATCGAAGTCGACACCTCGCTGCCTGGTTGGCGCGTCGCCTCGGTGCTGGAACGTCTCGCAGAATCGCGGGGCCTACCCAACTCAGTGACCGTCGATAACGGGCCGGAGTTTGCAGGAAAAACCTTGGACACGTGGGCATATCAGCACAAGCTTCAGCTGAAATTTATAGCGCCCGGCAAGCCGCAACAGAACGCCTACGTCGAAAGCTTCAATGGCAAGTTTCGCGATGAGTGTTTGAACGAGCACTGGTTTATCTCGTTGCGGCATGCGCGCCAGGTCATTGAAGCCTGGCGTCGGGAGTACAACGAAGAGCGGCCGCACAGTACGCTGAGGAATCTGACACCGAAGCAATTTGCTAAAGGGTTATTAACCGTAGACTCCAGTTCGGGGCCGTACTAAATTGGGGAGCAGGTCAACAACACCTATCCCTCCATCAGGATTCCAATCAAAGATTGGCTTCCGGAGCAGAAAGGGCCGGACGAGGGCGCAAAGGACGCGGCGAGCGTTAAGCCTCCGAAGTAGGCGTGGTGTCGACATCGTTCGACTAGGTTGCTTCTCGCCCTCGCAACATGAGCAAAGGGGCGTTATGGCCCTGTGCATGTACGGGAGCAAAGCGACGGCTGCCTCGATTCGCAATCCGGTATCGATAGTAGGATCATTCATCACCCGCAGCAGGTACTCCATCGGGGTGAGTCGCGGTGGCGGTGGCGGCGCTTCTTTGAGGGGCTGGGGCATCATCAATCCTTCTTGGAATATACGAGTTTAGGCGGCGGGGAGCGGCTGTACTTGCTCGCCACAGCCGCGGCGCGGCGCTTCTCCTCTTCTTTCTTGCTGCCTTCCGCCTTTTTCGCGTGCGTGTACTGGACGGCCGCGATTGCAGCGCGCACCTGGATATGTGTGGCCTCCACCCGCCCGAGTGCGATGTCCTGGAGAAGTTGCAGCATGTCGCGCTCAGAAATCTCATTTGCTGATTTCTTCTCCTTCTTTTTCGGACGACCAGCGCCGGGCCGTGCCCCGCCGGCATTCTTGCGCGGGCCTCCGCTCTTACCTTTGATTCCTGCCATTTGCTGAATTCCTGTTGAAAAAGGGGATTTTTTCTCTGCGTGGCACAGAGTGCGGTGTCCAGCATTCTTCGAAATAGAATTTCTGACTACCCCCCCCGGTACTCCGCTGGACTCTCACCCGCAAGCCGATCGAAAACCACTCCGTGCCGGCTGGAATGTGGTCTTCAAATCCAGGCGCTGACCGGCGCGTCTACCAAAACGCCCGATGATCCTGTTTCATCACGCTTTCCTTATTACATATGGCTTACTTTCAAGGTCCGCGCCACTTTCGCGCCATTTGATCTGCATTTCTAGCCGTTTCGGCGTCGTGCACGCTCAACTGCTATAGCGGTTCGATTCGCAATCTGGTCTGCGGATTCGCGCGACGTACCCGGAGGGACCGTGACGTTGAAGTGTTGGTTCACAATGCTTTCATTGTGTTCTGTTGTCGCCATCCATCCACCTGTGCGGGTAGCCATCGCCGCATTGAGCGCGCCGGCTGCATTGGTGCTGAACGTCGGGGAGAGTGAGCCGGCACTGAACACGCCACCATTTGCGAATGCGCGGATCTTCCCGTTGGGCGCCTTGACGGATAGCTTGCCGGCGGCATCGCGGGTCAGCGGAAGCATGATCTTCTCGCCGCGGTCGCCAACCATCTTGACTGCCAGTTCGCCTAGGGCGTCACGATGCAGAGGCATGATGGCCTCGGGGCCAGCCTCACCCATCAAGCCGGTACGACCACCTGACATGGGGAATGTGGTGGGCGAACTGACGACGCCTGGAATGCCACCATTGGCAAACGGGACCAGGTTGCCAGACTTGAACACATTGCCGTGGGCGGATGCGAGCCAGTCCATACTGGCGTACGTGGCGCTGGACGCAACGCCGCTGCCACCAAAGAAGGATGCCGCCAAGTTGACCAACCCGCTAAGCGAACCACCTTTCGAAAATAGTCCGTTGCTCAGGTCTTTGATGGCTAGCCTGGAGAGGTCCGCTGAAATTTCGGCAATCAGGCCCCGCATTGCATCTTTTAGGCTAACAGTGCCACTGAGCAGGCGATTAAACATCCCCTCGAACCCATGTTGGAAAACGTCCTGGAACCTGTCGCGAACCAGGTCAGCGGAGTTGGCCATCTTCTGCGCTGCCGCTTCAAATTCCTTGGCCATTTGAGCGAACCGGGGATCGGCCGCGCGCTTTGCTGCATCCTTGAACGAATCAGCCATCGCCAGCAAATCTATCGCTGCCTGCTTGCGCGCCTCTCCTACTTGGCGCAATCCTTCGAGTTCACCAATCGTGCCCGCCTGCACCGCTGCATCAACGCGCTCGGTGGCAATCTGCAAATCCGATTGAATGCGGCCGGCTTCGGTCTGCAGTTCATTCAACCGGCCTTGCGCTACGGTCGCATCGCGCATGATTTCGAGCTGTTTCAGCGCCTCGTCTATTTCCGCCACCTTTCCGGTATCGCCAGCCTCGACAGCGGCAGCGCGTGCGGTGCCTAGCTGCTTTGTGCTCTTGGCGTGCTCGGCATCAAATCGGGTGGCAGCCACCTTCTCGAAGCGGCCCTGCATCTCAAGCAACTGCGTGTTGATGCCTTCCAGTTGCGCGGCGAATGCTTTTGCGTCGGCGGCGCGATCGATCAGGGCCCTCGTGGTTTCCGTGTTGTTTGCGACTTCGAGTTGTGACCGTTTGGCCTGGAGGTCCTTGATCTTGGATTCAACGCCCAGGCGCCCGAGTTCATCGTCTTTGGGAATTGATTTGCGCAGTGCGGCGATTTCCTTGTCGATGTTGGCCTGTTGCTGCTTCAGAGCCTCGTTCGCTGCGGCCTGGCGCGCGTCGTAGTACTGCTCGATCGAAAGCAGGTCATCGCGGTAATAGTCCTGCAGCATCTGGTTTCTGTTGCCCAGGATAGTCCGCACGCGATCGGATTCACGCTCAAGACCGCGAAGATATTCATCAAGCCTTCTCGATTTCAACTGTTCCGCCCTCTGCGCGGCCAGGCCTGGTGCATCACCACGCCCATCGCCGCCACCGTCGCCATTTCCGGTTCCAGGTGCAGGACCGCCATTGTTGGCCACCGCGCCCGTTGCAACGGCGACTGTGAATTTCTTGAACTCCTCCCAGCGCTTCATCTGATCCTCAAGATATTCTTTGCCGACGTTCTTCGCGCCGGAAAAGTCGAGGTCCGCCAGCCGTCCCGCGATTGCGGCCATCGCGCCGAGATGCGTTGCTGCAGCACTTGCGGCCTCAGCGACGCTGTTCACACCGATCACGATTCCCTTGAATGCGGTCCCGACAACCTTTGCTGTACCACCGAAGCCTTCTGCACTTTCCTTGGCGTTGAGCATTCGGTTTGTGATCTGTGAGAGCGCTGGCAGCAGTTCGCCCGCAATCTGGTTCCCAGCAGCGCCAGCAAGCAACTTCAATTTGCCGAGGTCGTCATTGAATGCATCGCTCTTCTTTGCCAGGTCCGTGGAAACCTGCGAATATTTCTTGTAGTAGTCGATAGTGTCCTGCAGTGCCTTCCCGCCGTCCGCCAGAAGCGGCAGCATGTCCGCGTAGGACTTCGAGAAGAACGCGTTGGCGAGCGCGGCCTTATTCGGTCCGTCCTTGTATTTTTCGAAGGCGCCCGCGATTTCCACCAACATTGTGTCGGCTTGTTTCAGATTGCCCGTTACCGAATCACGGACGTCTAGGCCCAGCTTTTTAAATGCTTCGGCTGTCTCCTGATTACCAGCGCCAGCCTTCGCGATTGCAATGTTCAGTTTGCCAAGCGCCGCGGCGGCGCCGTCAAGGTTCGATCCCGCCTGCGAGGCCGCAAAGCCGATGGCGCCAATCGATTCAACCGCGACTCCTGTTTTCTTCGACAGATCGTTGAGGTGGTCCGCCGCGTCAATCGCATTTCTTACGATTGCGGCCAATCCGGCGACCGATATGCCAACGCCCAGGCCGGCGAGAGTGCCGTTCACACCTTTGAATGCGGATTCGATGCCGCCGGCCGACTTCTTCGCGGATGCTTCGATTTTGGACATGGAGTCCGTGAACTTTGCATACGCTGCTTCGATGTCAATTCTTAGTGCTGGCATGGCGATTCCTTAGTGCTTGGTGTGCGTTGCGAAGTCACTGAGAGCCCGCACATAAAGGGTGCAGTCCTCGTCGATGTGGCTTTCGAGTTTCACGTTCTGCGGGTTCATCTCCTTGATGAACTCCACAAGACGCTCCAGCGACGGATACATCACCGTCAGCGGTGGCGCCTCCTCCAGGTAAAGAATCGCCAATGCCGCCACGCCATCGTGAATCCGGTAGCCGCATTCGCGTGCTCGCCGTGCAGTCATCACCAACATGTCTTCAAGTTCAAGCATTGCCATTCCTTTTGATTGGTGCCGGCCAAGATCCTTGCTGAAGGGATCTGCCGGCGCTGGTGGCGTTTCACCAGGCGTCTATCGCGGAGGCGATTCTCCCTTAGACACTGCCTTGCGGCAGCTTTTCCCCGGCGATTGGGGATTTACATCACCTTCGTGATGTACCCGCCACGGCTATTGGGAATGTGCGCTTTCCTGCCATCGATGGCGCGGAGACGCTCTTCCAGTTCAACAACACGTTGTTCGAGTGCCTCGATTCGACTGATCGAGTTCCGCTGCACGTAGGTCTTAATTTGCTGGACGACGCGATCAGCCATCGATTCAAGATCTTTGCTCATGGTGGTTCCTTAGTAGGTCACGCCGTTCAACACGACGACATATGGGCGGCGGAGCTGCCAATTTACCCAAATCGTGGCGCGGAAAGCAGCGCTGTTAGTCTGGAACAAACTCACCAGAGTCGTCGCGGTGCCGGTGGCGCTGTTGTTCGTCGGGTTGTCGAGCATCTCCAGCGAGCCCTGGTCGAAGACTTCGATCTTTGCCGCGCCTTCGTCGATGTAGGCAACTTGGCCCTGGTCCAGCAGGACAATGTGTCCCAGTGGGGGGCTGCCAGGCTCTGAGAGGCTGGCGGAGACGAGAACCGGCACGCCTTTCAATGTTCCGCCGAGCACGGTGATCTGCGGGTAGGCCAACGCACCAGCGGTATCGCGCAAGGAGCTGAGCGAAATCGCGGTTTCCGGCCGCACGACCCAGGTGGCGTTAAGGGCGTCGCTGCCTGCGCTCACAAGCATCCCCAGCATTGTCGTCAAATCGGCATCGATCGCGCTGAACGTCGCCCCAGTCGACGCGAATGACGGAGCGTTGTACGTCACCGCTGCGGGCTTTTCGTTGGCAACGCCGCCATTCGAAGGGTCCAAAAATGCGCGGTCCATCGCTTCCACACAGGCTGCGGCAAGGTCTTCTGACAAGACAGTGTCCGCTTGCGGTGAACTGGAGCGAAGCAGCTCTTTGTCAAACACGCCCATGCTGCAGACCTTCAGCTCGTTCATTACGCCGCCCGAGAAGTCCAGCTTACTGACCTTGATCGGCTTGCCTTGGCCCACAAAGTCCGCGCTCGATCCCTGTTGGTTGGTCAAAATTCTGACCAATGGCGGAACCCTACGGGCTGCGGTCAAGCGGCCGACGACTGTTCGCGCCCTGACCGCTGCCGAGAAATCTGCCGCGACTGCAGTTGCGGCATAGTCGCTCGTGGTCATCGCGCTGGAGATTGACTTGAAGTCGGTGGCAACAAGAGCGGCGTCAGCCCAATTCTGGGCCATTGCGAAGCTCGCGGCTATTTCTGGCGCACCTTTGCCGACATAGGCCGATCTGACGAAGTGCGCCACTGTCTGCCGTTGATCTTTACTCATTGCTGCCGTCCTCCTGGTTGGTTGATGGTTCCATTGTGGGCGATGTGTCGACTAATTGCTGTCCTCGCGAGGAGAGCTGATTTAGGCGCTGCCAAACCTTCTGCTCACACTGTGTGCTGCCCGGTATGGCAGACACTTTGAGGTGATCACGGCAAAGGTTGGTCTTCTCTCGAGAGTTGAGCCAGGCCTGAATTGCGAAGGCTAGGAACTTTTCAAAGGCCGTGTCGCGTGGGAGGTCATTCGTCACAGCGTGAGCCCAGTCTCCCAGCGCCAGCACTCGGTTCTCGCGATCGAGTAGGCCATAATCTTTGCGCGGCGCTCCGGTGCATCGTCCAAAAATGTCATGCATTTCCATGTGTTCATTCCATCCAAAGAAACCATCATGGTTTTCAAAGAAGCCGAGATGGTTTCGTAGGTCCGCTGAAACGCGTTTCAACTTCGTTTCCGTAGCGATTCGGTACTGTCACGCCATGTCACGCCAACGGAAGCCAGCGCCAGCAATGCCAGGCTGCGTTCGGTTTCGTTCGCGAGTGTTTGCGATTGAAACGGTAACGCTCTGGTAACGCTCGTTCCGTTACCAGTCCCTCGGTTGTCACGATGCTGTCCCTAGGGACATTGTAGGGACAGGCCCGGTGCTTCCCGATTGCTTCACCGCGTGTTCAAGCCACGCGTGGTGCACGCGTCAGTTACGCGTGAATGCTCCGGTAGTACTACGGGATGACTACCGGAGGACTCCCGAACCATTCGGAACTGAGCCCGAAAGGGTTTCGCGCACCATCGAAGGGGCTTGCAAGGGGCTTCGATGGCATCCCGATTCGTGACTGCCTTTGAATCAGAACTAGCACAGGCGTGATGCCGGCAACTGCTTAAGAACCCCACCGCAGATGGTCGATATACAGGGTTACCGTGAGGCGGACATCGAGAATTTCCGTAAATGCCCTCTACTGTTCCGTCTGACGGTACTATGGGCACTTGCTGATGTCCGTCCAACGGTACAGTAGAGGCGTTTGATGTCCGTCACACGGGCGTCTGCTTGATGACCGTTGGACGGACATCGGGAGGCGGGCCAGTCAACAGAAATTCGTTGAGTTGGTATGCCTTCTCGGTTCCAGGGTCGAAGCCTTCGCACGGATCTAACGGCAACCATGTGCAAGCGTACTGACTGGCCTTTCGCGGTTTATGACCTTGCGCGGTTAGGAATAACAGGCGGGAATCAACAAGTTCCTTTTTGGCCCGCTGAACGACATCGCGCGAGGTCCAACCGAGTTTTGCCAGATAGGTGACCGAGGCGAGTAGGGCGCCGTTGTTGTACCCAACGTACTGGATGGCGATGTCCCATAAGAGACTTCGTGCGGTATGCGACAGACCGCGATAGGCGTGAGACATCAATACCTTTCGCGGAATACCGACAAAGTGCCCGTATAGCTTCCCGCCTTTTCCCTTCTTTGCGGCTTTGTCGACTCCCACGCGCCGGCCTCACTTTTGACCCAGCCAAGCGCGAACTTTTTCGCGATCGGTTGGCGTGAGCGAGTAGTGCCCAACCCGACACTTCATTCCGTCGCGGTTAAGCATCGACACCATTACGCATGGAACCTCCAAACCGCGGCGGCGCATCTCAAACAACCAGGCGCTGAAATTGCTGATCCCGGCGGATATGGAGACACTCATCGCCGTTACACCTCCACGTTGCAGTTCAACCAGCCCGCGATGGTCACGACGAGTTATGCGCCAACTCATTTGGAACCCCGCTCGATTTGCTTTTGCAGGGCACGGCAGAAGCCACGAATGCTGACCAGGGTCAAGCAATCGCAAGTCTGGGGCAGCATAGACTGCATGGCTTGATAGATGCAGTCTTGCCCTGCAATGCGGGTACTGACCTGAACCAATGCAGCACTGGCATACTGCTCGCCTTCGATGATTGCTTGAGCGGTGGGTGCGTAGTTCATTTGGCACCTCGCTTACCAGCGCAAGCAGTCTGATCTTCGAGGCTTGCGCGCCATTCAGCCGAGGCCTCCGCGCTGATGAAGGTTCGGCGCCCGATCTTCATGAGGCGCGGGCCCTTGCCCTGATTGACGATCTTATGGAAGAAACATTTGGAGATGCCGTGATCCGAACAGAACTCGGCGATGGTGCTTACTGGCTTGCTCATTGGTCCCTCATTTCTAGCGAGATACACAGCGATTGCTGCGTACTGAGGAACACTTTAGAGTTGCTTTGGGGCTATTAAAATATGCGCCCGCTGCGGGCGGATGATTAATTCACCTTGGACTTTGGTCGTCCGGCCTTCCGTGCCGCCGGTGGAATATTTAACTTTCCTTCCTTGGCTGCGTCCTTAAGCCAGTCACGGATAGTGTCTTTGTTTGGCAGGTCCCAAAAGTCGGCCATTTTCTCTTTTGTCTCTGGCTTGTTTATAGCGGCCCACAGTTCCTCAGCGACTTTGCCGATTAAAGGGCAGGGCAGCTCGGAAAATCGTCTTGCAGCATAAATGATCATCTGGCGCTTGAGTTCAGTGTAGTCATCAGCGCGTTTTCCGGCACCGTTTGCGAACGCCGTTTTGCGCGGTTCCTCAGCCAGTTCTTTTGCATCCAGTTCGACAGTGAGCGCATAACCGGCAGCAATCGCCTCGCAGATGATCTGCATCCCTAGCAGAGCCGAGACTTGTGCGTTTCGCTCGCCAATTGCCGCGCGCATTTTGGCTGCGCTTACCAGGATTCTTGCTGCGGCTGCAGCAACAGGCGAAAGACCGGCACAAGAGTCGGTTACGTAGGCGTGTGCGATCCGTGTCCACCATAATCGCCAATCGTCGTAGCCATCGCTAAGGTGTGGTTGAGTCTCCTTAGTGACATCGGCTTCCTTGCCTAACCGCGATACCGCTTCGCGCTCAATGAAGGGCAAGAACGGGTGTTCAAGGACGTTGTGCCCAGCGTAGGTTAAAGGGAGCCAATCCTCGCTAATCCGCCAGGCGATATCGGCAGGGTCAACAGAAAATACTCGCTGGCCGTCTTGGAGTGTGAAACCATTGGCACGATTTGTCATACACCCGCCCTCAGATGACCAGTTTAGCCAAGGCAGATGCCGCCACCTCGCTGCGCAAGTGCCCGTAGTGCTGTTCGATCATGGCAACGCTGGTTCCGCTGATCTGTGCCACGGTGAGCAGGTCAAGGCCGCCAGTCACCAGGTCGGTGATCACGCTATGGCGCAGTGTGTATGCTGTTACCGCACTCGGCAGACCCGCGGCCTTGGCGGCGTCTTTGATGGGATCTTTCCAGGCATCTTTGTTCCAGGCTTTGCCGTCGGCCCTGGTAAGCAAGGGAGCGGTTGGCAGTTTGTCTTTTGTGGCCTCGATCAAGACGCTCGCAACTTGTGGTGGAAGCATAATCCGGCGGTCTGCGCCGGCTTTGTCCTTGCCGACCTTCAGTTCGCCGATGCGGGGATCAAAGTCGCGGGTGAGTAGCGCGGCCAGCGCGCCGGGGCGCAAGGGCAGGGCGGATAAACAGCGCAAGAGCATTGCCAGATCGTCCGGAGCGGCCTTGACGAAGGCCCGCCGCTGCTCGATGTCCAGATACAGTGCGCGGCGTTGCGTGACGTTTTTGAAGGCCTTCAGCGGTTCCCGCCACGCAAAATCTGTAGTGACAAGGCCATCCTTGAATGCATAGTTTAGTGCGGCGCGCACGGCGGCCATGTCGCGATTGACGGTGTCCTTCGATCGTGCGGCTGGTTCCGCAAGCCTGGATTTTTTCGGGGACTTTACCAGGCGTTGCCGGTATGCTTTCACATCCTGGCGATCCAGCTTTGACAACTCACTGTCTGCAATCGGATCAGATGCAACCCATCGACGGTAACGGCCAGCCAGGTCATTCGCTGCCGTGTCGCCTTTTTCCTCTCGGACGTGTTCTACATACGCGTTGCATGCCTCCAGAACCGTGCCGCTGGTTACTGCCCCGCCTTTACTGAGATGTTGGAACCATTCTTCGGCCAACGCCACAGCGCGGGAAAAACGCTCATGGGCCGGATATTCGTCAAGGGCCCCAAGACCGCGAGTGGACTGATCGCCCGACTTCAATCGATACCTGGCATGCCAATTTCCGCACGAGTCATGTGTGCGGCGAAAGCCCACAAATTGCCCTTCGGAGCGCTTTGACCAGTAAGGTTCCTTCCTTGGTTTTAGCGCTTCTCGTGACGAAACCGTGTCGATCTTGGCAGCCATACTTGACTCCAGTCCGGAAAAAGTCCGGAAAAGTGGCGCGAATTCCGATGTACTTCCATTAACTTCTGCGCACAATTCTCCTATGAGAAGTAGTTTACACGAGTATCTAGAGGTGTTGAAATTTGGCATTCACACTGCAGGGGTCGCAAGTTCGAAACTTGCACTTCCCACCAGTATTCATCATCAAAGGCTTGCGAATCTATATCGCAGGCCTTTTTTGTTTGGAGTGGAAAAAGTGTGGGAAATGATCTTCTCCGCCTTTTTTGATTCGTAAGAGCGTTTGCTAACGCCTTGTCGCGGGGTGAAGAAGGAACGACGTTTCGTTCGCAGAACGGAGATCCCCACAGTGCCCGCGCTCGGTCTTCTAAACCGAGGATGGGCGCTCCTTTCCCGCAGGGCAGAGTTGGCATTGTTTTGCTTCAAGTGGGCGCATGATGTTGACGAAGCAAGCCAGTTTCGTTCGGGCCGTGATGGGGAAGCCCGCAAAAGAGGCTGCTCCAGGCCACTGGAGCGTGGCACCAACGCGGTGCCGGTATGTTCTCTAGATCGCCCTGGTCGTCAACGCGCCATCAACACGGAGGTTTGCATGTTTTCGAGTACGGTGCGAGGCGTGAGGCTTACGTTGGGAAAGCGCAAGGCCTAGTTGAAATGGACTCAGCGCAAGCGTTTCATCTAAACAACGGTTTGTACATTTGATCATGGTTTATTGAGTCATGTGAAAATTGGATAGAATTCAATATGGACAGATTGGTATTCTCATAAAGTTACTTCTTCATGAGAATTTCGATGAGATCGGTTCGGAACGTTCGGTTTTCAAGGTTTAATCTTCTCGCCCTTTATTTAGCATCGGTTCCAGCTGTCTCAACAGCCGAGGAGAACATGCCCCGTGTGATTATTCCACCTCCGCCTGTCGAAGTGATCGAACGATGTCATGACAAGCTCAGCGATCGATGTGGATGGGACGGCCTCTCGGAGTTCGGCAGTAATCGTGGATCGAAGGGTTCTGTTACAGGGCCAAGTAAAGGTCCCTCTGATGCAGGTCCTTCGGAATCTAATAAAGCCGAACCTGTAGCGGATCAGGATACGAAGACGTGCCCGGCGACAAAGAATCCGGTCGTTGTGACTACGGGCGAAAAGCTGAAGGATGAAACTGACTTCGTTTCAATGGGAGAATATGGCCTGCATTTAACGCGCTTCTACCGCAGCAAACAATCGAGCGGAAAACTGTTTGGCCCAAACTGGCTGTCGAATCTCGACGTGGCCAAGATCTCTGCGTCGGGTTCATGTTCCGTGATCACCGAAGAAGGGCTATGCGTAAATCAGTACGCAACTTTAACCCAGCCAAACGGCGTCAAGTTCACGTATCGATTCAAGTTTGATTTGGGTGGGGCATATAGTTTTACTTCAAAGGATTCGGCGCAAGCTGGTGAGCTTCAATATATCGCCGGTGGTGGCTGGATGCTTACGAAAGGATCTGTTACTACATGGTTTGACGACACCGGGAAAATTCAATCGGTGGCCGACAACTCGGGCGCGGAGCTCTATTACACGTACGGAACGAACGACCGCCTTGCCAGTATCTCGAATTCTGCCGGACGGACGATAGGGTTAACGTGGGGATCCAATGGCCGCGTGAGCCAAGTTACTGACCCGGCAGGGAAGGTATGGACCTACGGCTATAATGCTGCTGGCATGTTGACCTTAGTGACGTCGCCAGGCGCGGAGCCTGATATCCGTGAGTACCTTTATGAGAATGCCACTGATGGCAAGCTCCTCACCGGGATTAAGATAAACGGCGTGCGTTACAGCACCTACAGCTACTATGCCGATAAACGCGTGCAGCAAAGCAGCTTGACGGGTGGCGCGGAGTCCGACACTTTCACCTACGGCACGAACACAACGACGGTCACGGATGCTCGCGGCCTGGCCACGACTTACACCTACGCTACCATTCTCGGGGAAAAGAAGATAATTGGAGTGTCTCGTGCTGGCACTGCTACATGTGGGGCCGCTAATGCGACAACGGTCTATGACGCGAACGGCTATCCGGACTATTCCGTGGATTGGAATGGGAACCGGACGGAGTATTCGTACGATGCGGCTGGACGCCTGTTGGATACGACCGTGGCGTACGGTACTGCCGCGGCACATTCAGTAGTGAATGTCTGGTCAGGCGACAAGATCGATCATATCGATTATCGAGGAGCCTACGGTGCGACATATGCGCGCGAGTCCTATTCATATTACATCGGTGGTTTGCAAACGGGGCGCGTAAGCTCGATTACGCTCGATGACCTGATAACCGGTAAGCAAAAGAGGACCAGTTTCGAATACAGTTTCAGCGGTGGTGGCGTCATCTCCCAACGCAAGGAAACCAAGTACCTGGCAAACGGCGTGAACGCAGTTACGACGCATAACTACGATGGGTCGGGTAACCTCATCTCGAAGATAAACGCGCTTGGTCAACAGGAAAGCTGGTCCGGGCATGATGAAATGGGGCGTCCAGGGACGTATGTCGACCTTAATGGCATTTCGACCTCTTATGTCTACAATCCCAAAGGCCAACTCGTAACGGCCACGCAGTTGCTGCCGACGGGTAATCGCGTCACGACCTTCACGTACAACAACGACAAGCAACTCACGGACGTCGTTTACCCTGATGGTTCGGCCAAACGTTGGCGCTACCTCGCCGATGGTCGATTGGGATCAGTTGGTAACGCGCTTGGTCAGTTCACTACAATCAGCCTTGACGTGGCCTCGAACACTAGGAGTACAAGTACGCCCCGCGACGTCGCCAGCCTGAGTGGGAGCACGCCGGTAGCGAACGCAAATGGAGCCATCAGTTCGCGCACTGTGCTCGACTCGCTTGGGCGGAATTATACGGAGACAGGGAATTATGGTCATCGCGTTCAATACACATACGACAATAACGGTAACGTAAAAACACGTACTGATGCCGGTAACAGGACAACGTATTACGATTACGACGAACAGAACCGTCTGTCGAAAATAACCGATCCGCGAGGCGATGTCACCGATCTGCAGTACGACAGCGCCGGCAACCTGGAGTGGGTGCGTGATGCGCGGCTGCTGCAGACGAGTTATACCTATGATGGCTTCGGCCAAGTGCTGACGCGAACCAGCCCCGACACCGGCACGACGACCTATAGCTATGATTCTGCGGGGACGCTCGCTACGGAGACGGATGCCAACAATAAAATCACCACCTATGCGTCGGATGTTTTAGGGCGGATCACTGGACGCTGGAGCGGCGGTGCCGTACATTTTTATACATATGACGAAGGGACTTATGGCAAAGGCAAGCTGACGCGCTTGAACGATCCGACAGGCCAGACAAACTATGTTTATAACGCCGCTGGGCAGATGACGGCCCAACACAGCTTTATTTACGGTGTGAACTATTCGGTCACTTGGGGCTATGACGCCGCTGGCCGGCTGACCAGCATTGCCTACCCCACTGGGCTGGCATTGACGTACGGCTACGATGGCGTTGGACGTGTGACATCGGTGTCGAGCAACTTGGGCGGTACCTGGTCGACGCTCGCAAGCTCCTTCTTATATCAGCCATCAACGGACCGTTTGTATGCTTGGCGTTTTGGCAATGGCCTGCCGCGTTTGATCATGCTTGACCAGGATGGGCGGGTAGAGCGGCTGTTCTCGCTTAGCGCACATGACATGGCAATTGGCTATCACAATGTTGACACGATCTCGTCCATCACAAACTACGCATACCCTCAGCTGAATTCGACCTTTGGTTACGATGGTGCTGATCGCCTTTCCTCCGTCAGTCGCAACGGCGATTCGCAGAATTTTGGTTGGGACGGGGTCGGCAACCGAACCTCTTCTGTTCGCGACAACGAAGGAAGTTTTTCGGATTCGATCGCGCAACAAAGTAACCGCCTCTCAGCCTGGAGCGGCTCTGGGAAATGGCGGAACTTTGGATATGACAACGTTGGCAATCTAACAAGCGAAAGCCGGAATGATGGAAGCCGAAGCTATACCTACGACACGTTCGGCCGAATGAACGGGGTGCTCATCAATGGGGTGCAAGTAGGGGATTATCGCAACAATGCGCTGAATCAGCGCGCACAAAAAAATGGAACCTCTGCAGTCCATGGTCCAGCAGGAGAACTCCTCGCCGAAATTGGTTCGCAATCGACTAGTTATGTATGGCTGAATGGCGAACTGTTGGGGATTGTGCGCGCCGGGCAGTTTTATGCCAGCCACAACGACCAGCTTGGGCGTCCAGAGGCTCTGACAGACAGTGGCGGTGTCGTTAAATGGCGCGCGGAGAATGCAGCATTTGACCGACGTGTCGTGTTGGATGCGGTCGGGGCAATGAATATTGGGTTCCCTGGGCAATACTTTGATAGCGAGACCGGGCTTTGGTACAACTGGCACCGTTACTATGATTCATCTCTAGGACGCTACATTCAAAGTGATCCAATCGGAATTGAAGGAGGTATAAATACCTACACCTATGTCCGAGGCAATCCGAACAACTTAATAGACCCGTTGGGCCTTTCATCAGTAACTTATAATGGGCAAACTCGGACTATCACCGTTTCAGATGGCAGCGGGAATACTGTCGGAACATTCCCGGCAAATAACAACACAACGACAACAAGCAATGGGCCATGGCCGAACGGTACCTTCCCATATTCGCATTCCAATCCACACCCGGAAAGCGGCGCGAACGGTCCTTACGGTTCACATGGGATTTTTGTCTTTAGTGTTCCTGGCAGATCGGGCATGGGATTACATTCAGGAAGAGCTAACAGCGGAGCCCAAAACCATCCAACGCTAGGATGCGTGCGAACGACCGATGCGGCGATGGAGTATTTACGGGATCTCGTGGCTACCGACCCGATTACTTCGATTACCGTCACCAATAATGATCCGAATGCAGCTCAGTCTGGAACTCAACAATAATCTCACGATGGGCTTGGAAATATGACTTACTTTGAATCGATAGGTACTTCCTTTAAGCCGTTACGGATGCTTCTGTGCGCGTTCTGGCTGGGGCATTTTCAATACTCTCAGGCATCGACGCCAACGTGTTCTAACGAAATGAATAGCCTTGCCCAGTCTTCATTGGTTAATGCCCGTGGTAGTTGGGCTTCACTTTTAAAACATCAGAAAGTCTTTAATTCTTGCGACGATGGCGTGCTCGGGGAAGGGTACTCAGAGGCAGTTGTGAACCTGTTCGCTCGAGATTGGGGAAAATTTGATGAGTTTGCTGCACTTGCAAGAAGAGATCCTGAGTTCGAGCGTTGGGTACTTCGCCATGTTGATGCGACTACCGACGATGCGGACCTGAATAGTATCGTTGTGAATGCGACCGATTGCAGAACGGCGGCAGAATTTAAGCGTCTTTGTAAGACTGTTGGACAGGCTGCTTCACAGGCGTTGGCTGAGTCCAAACGTGCGCGACAGCAAAATTGACTGGCGTAACGGGATGATTAGGCTATTGATGCGGCGAATAAGTGGACTGGCTCCTTGAATCACGCACGGTGCGGAAATCAGCGGCGGTATGCGTCGGGGCACTGCTTTCCGTTGGCGCCGTCGCCTTCTGGCTTTGCCGAAGATCGATCGCCCTTAGCACTTTGATGGCATCACTGCAGCCGAGGGAATTTACCTATTCGAACCCGAAAAAGGAGCCCGCCATTTAGATCGTCTGTCGCACAAGTGCGGTGGGCTAGCCAAAAAACGGAGCCTATCGTTTGATCAGGTTTGCCTCCTGGTTGCCGGAGACGGAACCGGTCAAATACTCGATTTTGTGCCCCGAAAAGGCGCCGTAACGAAAGCGCAGCTCAAGCGCTGCCTGCCCCATCTAATCGAATGAGCGGGTTCGATATGAAACGCATGAGCAGATCAAGGCGGCCAGCTTTGAATACATCGAAGTCTTCTATAATCGGCGGCGGTAACATTCAAGCCTTGGTTACCGCACTCCGACGCAGTATCTCCGAGATTGGGTCATTAAGAATCAGCAGTTGAACGCTGCATAGGTGTCGCCGGATGGAAGGCGAAAAACCGAGGGAAGCTCATTTTAAAAGCATTTGGCTACCGAAAAGCTAAGCGATAAGTGGGAAATCTTGAAAGAGATTGGAACCCAGTTCTAGGAGTTTTCTGTGCAAAAAACCGAGACACTCTTGAGTGGTACGTGGCCGCTGTTCCTACTTATTGGAAGCTGCGTGGTCCTTTCGATTGCTGTACTGGTTCTTGTGAGATCAATAATTAGGGGAGGGGGCGTTTTCGGAAGTTTAAGGAGAGCGCTAGGGGTAACTTTTCGGAATTTGCCTTGACACTACTGCAGTGCTTTTCGCCTACAAATCTGAGCGGCGCTCATTGTGCTCGAACTCAGATGGCCACGGGAAAAGCTGCCTCCAATGGGGATAATTAATGTTCTCAAGGTGCGAATCAAAGCGTGAGATCTTGAATTGATAAGAACGTGGCTGGGGCCCGATTTCTACACCCAACCGGGGCAAGTACTGCTTTTAAGGTCGGATCATAAGAACACACGCGCGGATAGGGGTTGCGCATCCGTCGCCCGAAAGGCGCCGTCATTATCGCTCAGTGAATCCAACTCGATGTCGCTGCGCACCCTGACTTCCACACCAGCGACCTGATTCGTTGCTTAGTACAGGCTATCCGCCCGCGTGGTCGTTGCCAGCATGCGCGGCGATGAACATGGCGACGACCGACCGGCAATAGGATTCGATTTCAGCCTCTGCTCTCGCCTCATCGAAGCGTGCGATAAGCAGGAGATCGGATCCTTTGAGAAGTGCTGCAAACAAGCGTGCGGACTGGAGAGGCTCGGGCACGTTCAGAACCGCCTTCGCGTGCAACTGACGCAACAGGGCCTCGAAGAGCGCGATGACATGAGCGGGCCCGGCTTCGTAGTGGAGCCTGCTCAACGACTGTTGATTCGTCTTGTCGGCCATAACCATTGCTTCGACACCGCGAACCTCCGGGCTCAACAGCGTGCGAAGCAGCGATGATCCTATCGCCATGAGCTGATCTTCGGCCGAACCGTCGACGCCTTCAACTAACGACTGTGGTGCAAATTGCTGGCAACGGGCCGACATGGCTGCGCTGAACAGCGCCTCCTTGTTCTCAAAATGCCGATAGATGCTTAGCTTGGAGATCTTCGCCCGCTGGGCAACCTTGTCCATGGTCGTCGCTTGAAAACCCAATTCCACAAAGAGTTCGAATGCGGCGTCGATGATCGTTTGGCCAAGCGCTTCGTTGACGGGGCGGCCGCGTCGGCCCTGGTTGTTTTCGCTCATCACAATTATAGTACTTGACAGTATTCAAAATAGAATATTACGATACCATGTAGTATTTGAAATATGCAAGCTAGTGGCCAGGGTTGAACCTGGTGCCCAAATCACGTTTCCCGGAGCCCCTTTCCATGAATGACGTCATCATCATCGGCGGCAGCTTTGCCGGCCTCGCCGCTGCCCTGCAGCTCGGCCGCGCCCGCCGCAAGGTCACCGTTCTCGATACCGGCCTGCCGCGCAATCGCTTCGCCGGCCACTCGCATGGCCTGCTTGGCCACGATCACAAGCCGCCGCTGGACATCCTGGCCGAGGCGCGGCAGCAGCTTGCGCGTTATCCCGCGATCAGCCTGGTCAATGCCCGCGCCGAAAGCATTTCCGGCGCCATCGACAATTTCTCGATCCTCACTGGCAATGGTGAAAGCCTTGGAGCGCGCCGCTTGATCCTGAGCTATGGCGTCGCTGACCAGATGCCAAGCGTCCCGGGATTTGCCGAATGCTGGGGCACCTCCATCGTGCCATGTCCCTATTGCGATGGCTTTGAAGTCGCCGGCCGGCATTGGGGCGTGCTCTGGACTGGCCCCCAATCGTACCAGTCAGTCAAGCTGTTCCAGCATTGGACAGACAAGCTGACGGTCTTCTCTGACGGCCATGAGATTCCGTCCGAGATCCAGGCCGATTTGGCGCGCCGGCAGATAGCTGTCGCTGATGGCCGGATCGCCGGAATCGCCCATCAAAAGGGGCATATCTCCACCGTCAATCTCGATTC
>Ga0102591_1000403_pt1 | contig 86907 bp, 76 predicted proteins | sample AraplaCol_mCL_r2_2_FD_76860 | JGI IMG/M metagenome (GOLD analysis project Ga0102591, IMG submission 76860) | Arabidopsis root microbial communities from North Carolina, USA - plate scrape MF_Col_mCL_r2 (SPADES assembly) (version 2) | ecosystem: Host-associated > Plants > Roots > Endosphere... | reverse complement strand
TCATGAAGCTGTCCATGAAGCGCAGCAGCACCGCGATCATCAGCACGCCCCGCATCTTGGGCAGCTGGATGTAGCGGAACACCGCGAACTTGCTGGCGCCGTCGATGCGCGCGGCCTGGTAGTAGGCATCGGGGATGGAGCGCAGTCCGGCGAAGCACAGCAGCGCCACCAGCGGCGTCCAGTGCCACACGTCCATGACCAGCACCGTGACCCAGGCGTCGGTGGCGTCGCCGGTGTAGTTGTAGTCCACGCCCAGCGCCTGCAGCGCCGCGCCCAGCAGTCCGATGTCGGCGCGGCCGTAGATCTGCCAGATCGTGCCCACGACGTTCCACGGGATCAGCAAGGACAGCGCCACCACCACCAGCACCGCCGACGCGCGCCAGCCCTGCGCGGGCATGGACAGCGCCAGGCAGATGCCCAGCGGGATCTCCACCAGCAGCACCGCCAGCGAGAAGCCCAGCTGGCGCAGCAGCGCGCCGTGCAGCTCCTCGTCGCGCAGCACCGCGGCGAACCACTCGGTGCCGACGAAGACCCGCCGCTCCGGCGAGATGATGTCCTGCACCGAGTAGTTCACCACCGTCATCAGCGGCAGGATGGCCGAGAAGGCCACGCACAGGAACACGGGCAGGACGAGGAACCAGGCCCTCTGATTGATCGGTTTCATGCGAGGCCCTCCTGGGCGGCGGCCACCGTCGCGGCGGCGATCAGTTGCTCGTCCGCGCCGTAGAAGCAGGTGTGGGGATTGAGCACGCGCAGCGCGATGGACGCGCCCGGCGCCGGCGGCCGCGCATGCGCGCTCAGCCGCGCCTTGAGCGTGTGCGGGCCGGCCTGCGCCGTGACCAGCCAGTAGGTGCCGATGTCCTGCACCTGGGCCACGGTGCCGGTGATCGTGCCGGGCCGCGCGTGGGCGCTGCCGTCACCGATTTCTTCGAGCTCGACATACTCGGGCCGGATGCCCAGCGCGAAGGGCTCGGCGCGCGACAGCGCCGCGCCAGTGACCGCGTCGACCGCGCCCGCCACCGGCTGTCCGGCCACGCTCAGGCCGCCGCCCTCCTCCAGCGCCGCCGGCAGGAAGTTCATGCCGGGCGAGCCGATGAAGTGGCCGACGAAGCGATGACTCGGGCGCTCGAAGAGCTCGCCCGCCGTGCCGACCTGCACCGCGCGGCCGCGCGTCATGACGACGATGCGATCGGCGAAGGTCAGCGCCTCGACTTGGTCGTGGGTGACGTAGACCAGCGTCAGCTTGAGCTCCTGGTGGATCTGCTTGAGCTTGCGCCGCAGCTGCCACTTCAGATGCGGATCGATGACGGTCAGCGGCTCGTCGAAGAGCACCGCCGACACGTCCTCCCGCACCAGACCGCGGCCGAGCGAGATCTTCTGCTTGGCGTCGGCGGACAGGCCGGCGGCGCGCTGGTTCAACTGGCCGTTGAGCTCCAGCATCTCGGCGATGCGGCCGACGCGCGCCTTGATGCGGTCCGCCGGCACGCCGCGGTTGCGCAGCGGAAAGGCGAGGTTCTCGGCCACCGTCATCGTGTCGTAGATGACGGGGAACTGGAACACCTGCGCGATGTTGCGCTGCTGCGGCGTCAGCGCGGTCACGTCGCGGCCGTCGAAGCGCACGGTGCCGTGCGAGGGCCTGAGCAGCCCCGACACGATGTTCAGCATGGTCGTCTTGCCGCAGCCCGACGGGCCCAGCAGCGCATAGGCGCCGCCGTCCTCGAAGCTCATCTTGAGCGGCAGCAGCGCGTAGTCGGCATCCTCCTTGGGATCGGGCCGATAGGCGTGGGCGAGGTCCAGGTCGATGCGGGCCATCAGCGGGCTCCCTGGCGCTCGGGCGCCCGCGTGAGCAGCCCGGCCGCGTCGAAGACGTGGACATGGGCCGCGTTGAGATACAGCGTCAATGGCGCGCCGAGTTCGAAGTCATGCACGCCGGTCAATTGGGCGACGAGCTCGCCGATCTCGGTGCGCGCGTGGACGAAGGTGTCGGAGCCGGAGATCTCGGCCAGTTCGACCTCGCCCTTGATCGCGAGGTCGCCGGGCTGCCCGGTGACGCGCAGCGCGTTGGCGCGCACGCCGACGGTGACGCCGCCCTGCCCCGGCAGCGCCAGCTCGACGCCCGGCCGCAGCTGCAGCCGGTCGCCCAGGCCCTGCGCGATGACCAGGTTCATCGGCGGATCGCTGAAGGCCCGCGCCACGCGCAGCGACGCGGGACGGTGGAAGACTTCGGCGGTGGGGCCGTACTGCAGCAGCTCGCCGGCGTCCATCACCGCGGTGTAGCCGCCGAGCTGCAGCGCCTCGGCCGGCTCGGTGGTCGCGTAGACCACCGTCGACTCGCCGGTGGCGAAGAGCTGGCCCAGTTCTTCGCGCAATTCCTCGCGCAGCTTGTAGTCCAGGTTCACCAGCGGCTCGTCCAGCAGCATCAGCGGCGCCTGCTTGGCCAGCGCCCGCGCCAGCGCGACGCGCTGCTGCTGGCCGCCGGAGAGCTGCGCGGGCAGCTTGTCCAGGTGCATCTCGATGTGCAGCTTGGTGGCGAGTTCGTCCACGCGGCGGCGGATCGCGTCGCGGTCGAGCTGGCCGCGCGAAGGGTGCAATAACTGGCCGTCCGCCGGGCCGCCCCCAAGGACGGCCATGCCCCCTCGGGGGGCCGGCCGCGTACCCGCGGTCGAGGGGCGCAATCGAAGCGGCGAGGCGATGTTGTCGCGCACCGTCATCGACGGATAGTTGATGAACTGCTGGTAGACCATCGCCACGTCGCGCTTGCGCACCGGCCAGCCGGTGACGTCGGTGCCATCGACCGTGATGGTGCCCTCGCTGGGCCGGTCCAGGCCCGCCATCAGGCGCATCAGCGTCGTCTTGCCGGCCTGCGTCGCGCCCAGCAGCACGGTGACCGCGTTCGGCGCCAGCCGCAGGTCCATCGGGTACAGGTGCTGCTGCGCGCCGACCTTGTGGCTCACGCCGCGCAGGCTCAGTTCCATGAGCTCGGCTCCATCGTTGTCTCTCTTCGCATCGTTCTTCGTGGATCGGAGGGTCAGGTCATGCGACCGCGGCCGGACGGACCCAGAGGTGCTCGCGCTCGGCGAACCACTGGACCACCGCCATCCGCTGCGCCTCGGTGTAATGCAGTCCCAGTTTCGAGCGGCGCCACAGCACGTCGTCGGCCGCGCGGGCCCATTCCTCGCGGACCAGGTAGTCGAGTTCGGCCTGGTGCAGGCCGGGGGCAATCTCCGGGCCTAGGTCCTCCAGCCGCTCCGCGCCGCCGAGCACCCGCCCGACGCGCGCGCCGTAGGCCCGCGCCAGGCGCCGCGCCAGCGACGGCGGCAGCCACGGATGGCGCTGGCCGATCGCGGACAGCAGGCGCTGAAAGTCGGTGTCGGGCCGCTGTGGCGCCCCGATCCAGTCGCGCAGGTCGCCGCCCGGCAGGTGAGCGTGCTCGGTCCAGGCGCGGCGGCGGTCGCCGAGCAGCGCGCCGACCAGGTCGGCGGCGTCCTCGGCCAGCTTGCGGAAGGTCGTGATCTTGCCGCCCCACACGCTCAGCAGCGGCGCGCCGCCTTCGGCATGGGTCTCGAGCAGGTAGTCGCGCGTCACGGCCGAAGGATCGCCAGAGGCGTCGTCCAGCAGCGGGCGCACGCCGGCGTAGGTCCAGACCACGTCGGACGCGGCCACCGGCTCGCGGAAGTAGCGGCTGGCCTGCTCGCAGAGATAGGCGATCTCGCCCTCGTCGATGCGGGCCTTGCCGAAGCCGGCCAGCGCGTCGGCCGGCAGTTCCACGTCGGTGGTGCCGATCAGCGTGAATTCGTCCTCGTAGGGGATGGCGAAGATGATCCGCTTGTCCGGGTTCTGGAAGATGTAGGCGTGGTCGTGCTGGAAGCGCTTGCGCACGATGATGTGGCTGCCCTTGACGAGCCGCAGGCTCTTGGTGGCCAGCGCCTCGCCGCGCGCCGGATGGGCGACTTCGCGCAGGAAGCCTTCGGCCCAGGGGCCGGCCGCGTTCACCAGCGCGCGCGCCTTCAGCGTGCGCTCGCCATCGGCGCAGCGCAGCGTCGCGGTCCAGTGGTCCGCGTGGCGTTGCGCGCCGGTGACTGCCGTGCGGGTATGCAGCACCGCGCCATGCTCGCGCGCGTCGAGCGCGTTCAGCAGCACCAGGCGCGCGTCATCGACCCAGCCGTCGGAGTAGACGAAGCCCTTCGTGTAGACGGGCTTGAGCGGCTCGCCGTAGGGGGAGCCGCGCAGGTCGATGCCGGTCGAGCCGGGCAGCACCTCGCGGCGCGCCAGGTGGTCGTACAGGAACAGCCCGATGCGGATCATCCAGGCCGGCCGCATCGCCGCGTCATGCGGCATCACGAAGCGCAGCGGCCACATGATGTGCGGCGCGCTGCGCAGCAGCACCTCGCGCTCCTGCAGCGCCTTGCGCACCAGCGAAAACTCGTAGTACTCGAGATAACGCAGCCCGCCGTGGATCAACTTGGTCGACGAGGACGAGGTGTGCGCGGCGAAGTCCGAGGCCTCCGCCAGCACGACCTTCCAGCCCCGGCCGGCCAGGTCGCGCGCGATGCCGGCGCCGTTGATGCCGCCGCCCACGACGAGCACGTCGCAGTCGCCGGGCGCGGCCTGGTCGGGCGGGGGATTCAAGGACACGGCGATCTCCTGGACGCGAACGGGAAGTTCGCAATTCTGTTCTTCTTTTTTCTTTTTAGCGCGAATAAGCGCGTTTCATGCCAGGGTAAACCCGATCATTTGTTCGTTTTGGTTCCTTTAGCCTGCGCGCCATGAATCCCAACCCTCGTCAGAACGATCTGCTGCAGGAGGTGCGCGCGCGCGGCTCGGTGAGCGTGGAGGCGCTGGCCGAGCGCTTCGGCGTGACGCTGCAGACGGTGCGGCGCGACGTGCAGCGCCTGGCCGAGGCCGGCCTGGTGCAGCGCTTCCACGGCGGCGTGCGCGTGCCCTCGTCGACGACCGAGAACATCGCCTACCGCCAGCGCCAGGCGATGCAGGCCGATGGCAAGGCGCGCATCGCGCGGGCGATCGCGGCGCGCATTCCGGCGGGCTGTTCGCTGATCCTGAACCTGGGCACGACCACCGAGGCGGTGGCGCACGCGCTGCTGCGTCACCAGGGCCTGCGCGTGATCACCAACAACCTCAACGTCGCGATGATCCTGAGCGACAACCCCGACTGCGAGCTGGTGATGGTGGGCGGCTCGGTGCGGCACCGCGACCGCGGCATCGTCGGCGAGGCGGCGGTCGACTTCATCCGCCAGTTCAAGGTGGACATCGGGCTGATCGGAATCTCGGGCATCGAGTCCGACGGCAGCCTGCGCGATTTCGACTACCGTGAGGTGATGGTGGCGCGGACCATCGTCGAGCACTCGCGCGAGGTCTGGGTCGCGGCGGACGCGACCAAGTTCAACCGGCCCGCGATGGCGGAGGTCGCGCGGCTGCCGCAGATCGACGCGCTGTTCACCGACGAGGCGCCACCAGCGCCCTTCCCCGCGCTGATGGCCGATGCCGGCGTGGAACTGGTGGTGGCGCCGTAGCCCTCGCCGCACCGGACCTCACAAGACAAGAGCGAGACTGACATGACCTACCTGCTGGCCCTGGACCAGGGCACTTCGAGTTCGCGCGCGATCGTCTTCGACGCGCAGGGGCGCATCGTCGCGATGGCGCAGCGGGAGTTCCGCCAGATCTACCCGCAGCCCGGCTGGGTCGAGCACGACGCGGACGAGATCTGGGACACGCAGCTCGCGGTCGCGCGCGAGGTGCTGGCCAAGGCGTCGCTGAAGGCGTCCGACCTGAAGGCGCTCGGCATCACCAACCAGCGCGAGACGACGCTGGTGTGGAACCGCAAGACCGGCCGCCCGATCCACCACGCGATCGTGTGGCAGGACCGGCGCGCCGAGCCGCAGTGCGCGGCGCTGCGCGAGCAGGGCCACGGCGCGGCGATCCAGGCCAAGACGGGGCTGGTGGTCGACGCGTACTTCTCGGGCACGAAGCTGCAGTGGATCCTCGATCACGTCGCCGGCGCGCGCGAACAGGCCGAGCGCGGTGAGCTGGCCTTCGGCACGATCGACAGCTGGCTGATCTGGAAGCTCACGAATGGCGAGGTCCACGTCACCGACGTCAGCAACGCGTCGCGGACGATGCTGTTCAACGTGCGCGAGAACCGCTGGGACGAGGACCTGCTCGCGCTGCTGCGGATTCCCGCGTCGATGCTGCCGGCGGTGAAGCCCTCGGCGCACGACTTCGGCCGCGTCGCGCCGGAGCATCTCGGCGCCGCGCTGATGATCGGCGGCATCGGCGGCGACCAGCAGAGCGCGCTGTTCGGGCAGGCCTGCTTCGAGGCGGGCATGGCGAAGAACACCTATGGCACCGGCTGCTTCATGCTGATGCACACCGGCGGACGCTTCCAGACCAGCGCCAATGGGCTGATCACGACGAGCGCGGCGCAGATCGACGCGACGCCGCGTTATGCGCTCGAGGGCAGCGTCTTCATCGGCGGCGCGGTGGTGCAATGGCTGCGCGACGGGCTCAACGCGATCAAGGCCAGCGGCGAAGTGCAGGGCCTCGCGGAGAGCGTGCCGGATGCGGGCGGCGTGATGTTCGTGCCGGCCTTCACCGGCCTGGGCGCGCCGTACTGGGACGCGGAGGCGCGCGGTGCGATCGTGGGACTGACGCGTGGATCGACGGTGGCGCACATCGCGCGCGCGGCGCTGGAGAGCATCGCGTTCCAGAGCGCCGCGCTGCTGCAGGCGATGAGCCGTGACGCGGTCGGCGCGGGCGGCGCGCCGGTCAGCGAGCTGCGTGTCGATGGCGGCGCCTGCGTGAACGACCTGCTGATGCAGTTCCAGGCGGACCTGCTCGGCATTCCGGTCGTGCGGCCGAAGGTGATCGAGACGACGGCGCTGGGCGCGGCCTATCTGGCGGGGCTCACGGCCGGCGTGTACGGCAACCTCGAGGACATCGGCCGCAACTGGCAGGCGGAACGCGTGTTCCGCCCGACCATGTCGCGCGAGCGCGCCCAGGAGTTGATGGCGCAATGGGAGCGCGCGGTGAGGCAGGCCTCGGCGCGCTGAGCGCTTCCCCATTCGGAGTGCCCCATCCAGAGGGGCGCGCCATCACCGCGGCGCGGCAAGCTCCGCCGGCATGACGCTGGTAGGTCAGAGCCCCAACGACTCACCTGCACCCAGAAGCGTGAGCGTCCCGAGGACCGCGAAGATCGCCGCCGCGACGGCGTGAACAACCCGCACCGGCAGCTGGTGCGCGAGCTTGTCCCCCACCAACACCGCCGGCACGTTGGCCACCATCATCCCGAAAGTCGTCCCGGCCACCACCGCCCACAGGTCGTTGAAGCGCGCCGCCAGCGCCACCGTGGCGATCTGGGTCTTGTCGCCCATCTCCGCCAGGAAGAACGCCACGATCGTCGTGCCCAGCACGCCCATGCGGAATTTGCCGCCGGTCTCCTCTTCCTCGATCTTGTCGGGAATCAGCGTCCACACCGCCATCGCGATGAAGCCCACACCCAGCACCCAGCGCAGCGTGTGCGGCGACACCTGGGTCGTGATCCAGCTGCCGACCGCGCCGGCGCAGGCGTGATTGACCAGCGTCGCGATCAGGATGCCCAGGATGATCGGGCCCGGCTTGCGGAATCGCGCCGCCAGGATGAAGGCCAGCAATTGGGTCTTGTCGCCGATCTCGGCGAGCGCCACGAGGCCGGTGGAGATGAGGAAGGCTTCCATGAATCACTCAGCGGCCGGGACGAACCATTGACCATGCCGCCGCCGGCCGCAACACCGGGGGCATGGTCAAAGGTCTCGCCAGGCTGGGAACCCGAGGGTTCCTGGCTACCTCGCGCCATGAGCCGGAGCTCAAGTCTGTTGACGCGGGTCTGCTGAATCGGCCCGTCGTCCGACGGGCGGGGTGCAGCGGCTACTCCCCAATGACGGCGCGCATTGTAGCCAGCGTCAGTCCCGGCCATGCGCGCTGGGCCGGCGCAGGGGCGCCTGCATCGCCCAGCAGCAGCAGATGCGTGCGGTTCTCGCGCCAGCTCGCCGACATCAACAGCTGCAACACCGGCGCGCTGACCGCCTTCGTCCGCTGCGGCCATTGCAGGAAATCGTCCAGCCCGCCCGCGGCGATCGCAGCGGCCAGGCCCTCGTCCGGGGCCTCCGCCAGCTGCGCCTGCCAGTCGCCAAGGGCCAACGCCTGCGCCATCGCGAGATCCTCAGGCGTCACCGCCTCCGCCGACAGCAGCGGCAGTTGCTCCTTCAGCAGGGCCAATTGCTCCGGCACCGCCGGCGCCGGCAGCGTGACGCTCATGCGCCAACACAAACCGCCGCCGAGCGACTCCATTTCGCTCTCCCACGGCCAGGGCAGCTTCGCGGCCAGCCGCTGATGCATGAGCGTGCGCGCCAATTCGCGCAGCGCGGGCGGCGTGCCGCGCGGCACCGGCGTCTGCACGATCAGCCGGCAGCCCTGCCCCTGCGGCAGCGACACGAACTGCGCCGCCGTCGCGGCGGGTGTCGCCGTCGCGAGCGCCAACGCCGGCGTCGGACCGGCCGGCGCCGCTTTCGGGACGCGCCAATCGCCCATGAAGTCCTCGGCCAGACCCCTCGCGGCCTGCAGCGTCAGATCGCCCGCGAAGACCAGCACCGCGCGCTCCGGTCTCCAGTACTGGCGATGGAAGGCGAGCACGTCCTCGCGCCGCAGCCGCTTCAGGCTCGCCGAGGTCTGCACCGGCTGCGCACGGCCCCAGAACTGCCGCCGCGCCGCCCACGGCGCCAGCAGCAGCGCATCGGCGCGCCGCAGCACCAGCGCATCGGCTGCGCGGCTGCGGATGTGCTCCAGGGCCTCGAAGGCCAGTTGCGGCCGTTGCGTCAGGTCGGCCATCAGATTCACCGCGTCATCGCACTGGTCCGGCAGGGCCTCCAGCGCGATCTCCGCCGTCGACGGCGTCAGCTCCAGCCGCAGCGGCAGACCGAGCAGATCGGCCGCGTAGGCGATGTCGGCCGACTCCATTTCCTCGCCATCGCGCTTCGCGCCCTGCGCGAGCATCGACAGCGCCACCTCCGCGAGACCTTCCTTGCCGGCGGGATCGCGAAGCCAGCCACCCTCGCCGATCAAGCGGATCGCCGTGCGCGGCGCCCCTGGACGCGGCAGCACCACGATGCGAAGACCGTTCGGCAGCCTGGCCTGCTCGATCGTGAGCGGTGGCGGCACAGGCGCCGGCGGCGCTTCGGGCGGCCGGTCGAATCCGTCCTGCGCCAGCGCCGGCCATGCCGCCGCCCCCGACGCCAGCGCGGCCCCGACCATCCAGCCGCGGCGATTCAGATCGAGCGTCATGCAGCCACTCCCGCGGCAGCCCCGATGTCCGCCAGCAAGGTCAGCACCGGCGCCTGCACCACCTGCTTGCGCCAGAACTGCTGCAGCTCGGCGCCGCTGAGCTTGACCCACACCGCCATGTCCCGCGCCGGCGCACCGGCATCGCCCCGCACCGCCCAAGCCGTGCCGAGCGCGCGGGCGAGCCGGTCGGCGGTCCATTCCACCGACAGCGTTTCCCGCTTGAGCATGGCCTTGGCCTTGTCGAGCTCTTCATCGGTCACCGGTTCATCGGCCAGACGAAGCACCTCCTGCTGCAGCGCCTGCGCCAGCGGCGCGGCGGTCTGCCCGTGCGCGGCGAGCGCCTGCACCACCATCAGGCCGGCGTCGCGGTGCTGCTCCAGGCGCAGGCTGAGCTGGTGCGCGAGCGCCTTTTCATCGACCAGCGTGTCGGTCAGGCGTCCGGAGCGCCCGAGTCCCAGCAGCGCGCGCGCCATCTGCCACATCGGCGTGGACGGATCGTCGGCACGCGGCATCTGCCAGACCAGCGCCGCGGCTGGCAGCGGCGCCCGCGCGAGCGACAGCTTCAGGGTCTGGTTCTGCGGCCGGCGCGCCTCGCGGAAGTCGCGCGCGTCGGCGCCGGAGGCCGGCGGCATCGAGGCCCGCGGCGGACTGGCCGCGGAGGCGGGTGCCGGCAGGGGCGCCGAGCCCGGCGTGGGCGGACTCGAGCCGGCATCCGAAGCAGGCAAGGCGAATGAGGGGGATGAGGCGGATGAAGCCGCGGCGGACGCCGCCCCCTGCCCCGGCATCGGCGCCCGGATCGAGCCGAAGTAGTGCATCACCCAGCGCGACAGCGTGGCCTCGTCGAACGCGCCGGTCACGACCAGCAGCGCCCGGTCGCAGCCGAAGCGCGCGGCGTGGAACGCGCGCACGGTCTCGACGTCGACCTCCTTCAACTGGTCCGGATCGCCCAGAGCGCCGCGCTGGTACGGATGCGTCAGGTAGCCCTGCCGCTGCACGGCCAGATCCAGCCGCGCGTAGGGATTGAGCTGCGGTTCCTGCACCGCCTGGCGCAGCTGCAGCCGCGCGCTGGCGAGCGTGTCCGGATCGATGCGCGGATTGCTCATCCGCTCGGCCTCGGCCCAGAGCAGGCGTTCGAGCTGATGGGCCGGCACGACGGTCTGCAGCGCGGAGAAATCTTCGTCGACCTCGAGCCGCGAGCGGCCGCCGGCCGAGGCGATCAAGCGCTGGAACTGGCCCGGCTCCAGGTAGCGGCTGGCGCCAGCGATGAGCCGCAACACCAGGTGCGACAGCCCGCTGCGCCCGGTCGGGTCATCGCGTCCGCCGCAGCGGTAGACGACGCGTACCGCGGCCTGCGCGCCCGCGACGGGTCGCGCCAGCCAGAGCAGGCCGTTCGGAAGCCGTTGTGGCTCAAGGATCGGGACAGGCATGGGCGGCATCCTAGCTGCCATTCCGCTGTCAGCAGACGGTCCGCATCATCGGCGCGACAGCGTGAGCGGGCGCTGCGCCCCCGCAAGGGGGGCATGCCCCGCGCGCATGGGACAGGCCATCCGGCCTTCATCGTCTTGCCTTTGGAGGAGCCCGCCATGAAATTCGCCTACACCATCGTCTACGTCGAGGACGTGGCCGCGTCGCTCGACTTCTTCGAGCGCGCCTTCGGTCTCCAGCGCCGCTTCCTGCACGAGTCCGGCGCCTATGGCGAACTGGAGACCGGCGCCACCACGCTGTCCTTCGCGCGGCACGACATCGCGCGGGGCAACCTGGGGCAGGACTACCGCCGCGCCGACGAGGGCGCGCCGCTGGGCATCGAGGTCGGCCTGTCGACGCCGGACGTGCCCGCCGCCTACGCGCAGGCGCTGGCAGCCGGCGCGCAAGGTCTGACCCCGCCGACCACCAAGCCCTGGGGCCAGGTGGTGGCCTACGTGCGCTGCCCCGACGGCACGCTGGTGGAGATCTGCACGCCGATCTGACGCGCGGCCGCCGTCGGCTCAGGCCTCGTCGCGCGCGCCCTGGCGCGGCTCCACCACGATCCGCGCATGGCGCTGGAAGGTGAAGTACGCCCAGGCCCAATCGGCGAAGACGCGGACCCGGTTGCGGAATCCGATCAGGAAATAGACGTGCACGAACAGCCAGAACAGCCAGGCGGAGAAGCCGCTGAACTGGATCCGTCCCAGGTCGGCGACCGCCGCCTTGCGGCCGATCGTCGCGAGGTTGCCGTAGTCGCGATAGCGGAACGGCGCCTCCGAGCGTCCGCGCATCCGCGCCAGGATCTGGCGCGCCGCGTGGCGGCCGGCCTGCTTGGCACCGGGGCTGACGCCGGGCACCGGCTTGCGGCTGCCGTCCTTTTCGAGGCTGGTCGCCGCGGCCATGTCGCCGACGACGTAGATCTCGGGATGGCCCGGGAGGTTCATGTGCTCGTCGACGGCCACCCGCCCGGCGCGGTCCAGCGGCACGTCCAGCGTGCGCGCCAGCGGCGAGGCCGCCACGCCGGCTGCCCACACCTTGGTCCGGGACGCGATGCGCTCCCTGGCGCCTTCGGCGGTCTGCAGGTCCACGCCCTCCTCGTCGATGCCGACGACGCGGCAGCCGGTGCGCACCTGCACGCCGATCCGCTCCAGCTGCGCCTTGGCCAGCGCCGACTGCTCGGGCTTGAACGCCGACAGCACGCGATCCGAGCCTTCCACCAGCAGCACCTGCGCGCGGCTGGGATCGATGCGGCGGAACTCGTCGCGCAGCGTGTGACGGGCGATCTCGGCCAGCGTACCCGCCATCTCGACGCCGGTCGGACCGCCGCCGATGACGACGAAATTCAGCCACGGCGCCCGGCTGTCCGCGTCGGGCAGCGTCTCGGCGCGTTCAAAGGCGCTCAGCAGGCGGGCGCGCAGTTGGAAGGCGTCGGCCAGCGTCTTGAGGCCCGGCGCGTGGGCCTGCCAGTGGTCGTTGCCGAAGTAGCTGTGCGTCGCGCCGGCGGCGAGGATCAGGTGGTCGTAGCGCAGGCGCTGGCCGTCGGCGAGGACGACGTCGCGCGCCGTCTTGTCGATGGCCTCGACCTCCGCCATCAGCACGGTGAGGTTGCGCTGATGGCGCCGCATGTGCCGGATCGGCGACGCGATCGACGGCGCGGACAGGCCCGCCGTGGCGACCTGATACAGCAGCGGCTGGAACAGGTGGTGGTTGCTGCGGTCGATCAGGGTGATGCGGACCGGGGCGCCGTCGAGGACTTTCGTCGCCTCCAGGCCTCCGAAACCACAACCGACGATCACGACATGGGGAAGCGCGGCATGAGGGTCATCCATGCAGCACATCCTAGCGGGGATGACGACCCGTATAGGTCAGTTCCATCGCCGACAATCGCGCGATGCGCCGCGCCGACCGCCTGTTCCAGATCGTCCAGCTCATCCGAGGACGCCGCCTCACGACCGCCGAGTTCCTCTCGCAGCGGCTGGAGGTCTCCATCCGCACCGTCTATCGCGACGTCGCGGCCCTGCAGCAGCAGGGCGTGCCGATCGACGGCGAGGCCGGCGTGGGCTACCGCATGCGGGTGGGCTTCGAGTTGCCGCCGCTGATGTTCAGCGCCGAGGAAGCGCAGTCGCTGGTCGCCGCGGTGCGCCTGGCCCAGCCACAGCTGGACGCGGTGCTCGGCCAGCGCGCCGAGGAGGCGCTCGGCAAGATCTTCGCGGTGCTCCCGAGCACGGCGCGCGCGGCGGCGGAAAGCCTCACCGTCTACGCGCCGCAGCGCGGGCTGGACGGCGCCACGCGCGAACGCCTCACCCAACTGCGCCAGGCCACTGAGTCCCGCACCAAGCTGCGGCTCCATTACCTGGACCTGAGCGATCAGACGAGCTCGCGCGTCGTGCGTCCGCTGGCCTGCTTCTTCTGGGGCCCGGTGTGGACCTTCTCCGCCTGGTGCGAGTTGCGCGAGGACTTCCGCAGCTTCCGCGTCGACCGGGTGCAGCAACTGGAGGTGATGGAAGAGCGCTTCCGCGACGAGCCAGGCAAGACGCTCGCCGACCTGCAGCGGCGCGAGAACGCGCGCGAGAACTGGGCCTGAGCGGCCGCCCGTTCAGCGCACCGCGACGCGCGCCGGCAGCGCCGCGGCGCTCGGCCGCCAGCGCAGCAGCGGCGCCTCGATCCAGCGATGGAAGGGCACCGCCGCAGCGTTGCTCAGCCCCCAGGCGGTGAGCAGCGCCAGCGGCGCGAGCGCATCCAGCATCGGCGCGGGGCTCTCGGCGCGGTGCTCGTAGAGCGCGTTGACCAGCAGGCAGACCGGGAAATGGACGAGGAACAGCGCGTAGGCATGGCGCGCCAGCGTCTGCACCGGCGCCTGGCCATGGCGCTGGAACCAACCCGGCAGCGCGCCCCGGCGCCACCCGGCGATGACGGCCGCGGTCAGCGCGGCGACGACAAGACGCTCGCGGAACTGCAGCGCGAGCGCCGCGGCCATCAGCCCGCCCAGCGCGAGCAGGCCGGCGCGGCGCGCGGCCGGCGTCCAGCCCTGGCACCAGCACAGCAGCACGCCCAGGCCGTAGGCGCCGAAGAAATAGATCGCGTAGGCATCCAGGGCCGCCATGCGATTGAACTTGAGCAGCGACGCTGCGCAGAGCGCGCCGACCACCGCCGGCGCCAGCCAGCGGCGCGCCGTGCGCCTGAGCGGCAGGCAGCGCAGGCCCCACATCACGAGCACGAGCAGCGCGAACAGCTGGAAGTCGATGGCCACGTACCAGGCGCCGACGGTCAGCGATTCGACCGACATCAGGTCGTGCAGCAGCAGCGCGTGGGCCAGGATCTGGGTCAGATGGATGTCCGCCGGCACCAGCTCCGGCAGCAGCGGCTCGACCAGCCACGACGCGAGCAGCGTCAGCCCGACCGCCGCCATGAACGGCGGCACCAGCCGCCAATAGCGCTGCGCCAGCAGTGCCGGCGCCGAGCGGTGGAGCTGCGGCTCCTGCGCCGACAGCGCCCGGGCGCTGAGGTAACCGCCCAGCACCAGGAAGACCTGCACCGCCATGCGGCCGTAGTCGTACAGCCAGCCGGTGAGCGAGGGGAACAGCGCGTGCATCGCCTCGGCGATCGGTCCATAGACCGAGAGGTGATGCAGCACGATCAATTGCGCGGCGACGGCGCGCAGCGCGTCCAGCGGGAAAAGGCGAGAGGCCATCGGGAATCGGCGAAAACGAAGCGGCCACCCCAGGGTGGCCGTTGAATGCGCCGGATTCTATAAGAAAATCAACGAGTTACATCAACGAACAGAATTCGTGATGAACGCGTGACGCCCGCGTCAGAGCCGGGACAAGGATCAGCGCTTCACCCGAGGACGGGGCGGACGCGGTTTCGGCGGCGGAAACAGCGTGCCGTTGAACATCCCCGCGAACCAGCCCAGATACCAGTCGAGGAGCCGCTGAGGCCAAGGTTTGGGCGGCGGCTTGACGGGCTTGGGGCGGGCGCTGGGATGGCGCAACTCGACGGCAGCAGCGAAGCCGGCGAGCCGTTCCCGCAGCGCCATCAGCCCCGCGACCTTCGATGGCGTCTCGCGCTCCGCCTGAAGCACGAGCGCGACGTGGAGCAGCGTCCGGTCTTCGCCCAGCGATTCAAGCCGAAGCTGCGCCTGGCCGGTGGCGCCGCCGGTGCGCGGGCCGCTGCCGTCGAAGCGCAACCGCAAGCGGCTGGGCGCGTCGAGATCGAGCAGCAGCACGCGGCCCTCGAAGCCGGGAAAGCGCAGGTCGAAGGACCGCGGCGCCTCGCCGGCGCGCAGCGACCCGGCGCCTTCCGGCAGGCTGGCGGCGAGCAGGGTCAGGTCGTGCAGCGCCTGCCAGGCCAGCGCCTGCGGCACGGGAAGGACCAGGTCGTCGTTGAGGGCGAGCGTGGGCATGGCGGCGATTGTCGGCCTCTGACGCGGCGCGCGGCGCGCGCCGGCGAATTTCGCTATGGTGCGCGGATGGACAACATGGACCTGCAGGTGCTGCGCCAGGTGCAGCAATGGCTCGCCGCCGACCAGCGCGTGGTGCTGGGCACGATCACGCGGACCTGGGGCTCGGCGCCGCGGCCGGTGGGATCGATCGTCGCGGTGCGCGGGGACGGATTGATCGCCGGCTCGGTCTCGGGCGGATGCATCGAGGACGACCTGGTTGCCAAGATCCGCGAAGGCGCCTTGACGCTGAAGGCGCCGGAGCTGATCCGTTACGGCGTCGGCGCCGAGGCGGCGCAGCGCTTCGGCTTGCCCTGCGGCGGCACGCTGGAGCTGATGCTGGAGCCGGTGGGGCCGCATTCGGCGATCGAGCCGCTGCTGGAGCGGCTCGCGCGCGGCGAACGGGTGCTGCGCACTTTGGAGCTGGCGACCGGCGCGGTGACGCTCGAGGAGCCGCCGGCGGCGCATTCGCGCGACGGCGCGGATCGGCTGGTCCTGAGCGAGACGCGGCTGGTGACGCATCACGGACCGCAGTGGCGGCTGCTGATCATCGGCGCGGGGCAGTTGAGCCAGTACCTGGCGCAGATGGCGCTGGCGCTCGACTACCAGGTGCAGGTCTGCGATCCGCGCGACGACTATCCCTGGACCCTGATCGCCGCGCCGCTGACGCGCGACATGCCGGACGACGTGGTGCTGCGGCTCAAGCCCGACGGACACACGGCGATCGTCGCGCTGACGCATGATCCCAAGCTCGATGACCTGGCGCTGATGGAAGCGCTGAAGAGTCCGGCGTTCTATGTCGGCGCGATCGGCTCGCGGGTGAACCAGGCCAAGCGCCGCGCCCGGCTCAAGGAGCACTTCGATCTCACGCAGGCGCAGCTGGATCGGCTGCACGGGCCGGTGGGTCTGCACATCGGCGCGCGCACGCCGCCCGAGATCGCGCTGGCCATCCTCGCCCACATGACCGCCGAGCGGTATGGCGTGACGCTCAGCAGCAGCGCGCAGTCCGCGGATCACGGCGAGGCGGGGTGCGCGGTGTGATGCGTTGCGCGAAGTCCCTCAGGCAGCCCTGCTTTCGCATCTCGGCGGCGGTTCCGTGGCATACGCATCAGGGACGACTTCGTCACCTCATGCTGTACCCGCGCCCATCCATGCAAGCCTCCACCGCGCGGTTGAAGATGCCGGCGTCGTTCATCGCGGAGGGCTGGGTGGTCGCCCAGCGGTTGCATTCCTGGCGGTCCGCCTCGGTCTGCGCGGCCGACTGGCCGTTGCGCGGATAGATGATGGGATCCGGCCGCGGCGGCGCGACCGGCGCCGGCGTCGCGACTTCGGCGCCCGGCGGCGGCGCGACCACCACGTAGCCCGGCCCTGGCGACGCCACCGTGTAGTACGCGCCGTTGGCGTAGTAATACGGATAGCCGCCGATGCGCAGCGTCACGAAAGCGCTCGGCAGCACCGGCACCACCACGCCGATCGGCGGCGCGATCACCTGGAAGCTGGGCCCCCAGGGCCGGTACCAGACACCGCCGTGGTACCAGTAGCGGCCGCCCACGAACACCGCCCCGCCCGGCAGGCCGCGCGCGACATAGCCCGGCGCCGGGTAGTAGTGGTCGTGGTGATAGCGGCTGTCGAAGCGCAGGCCGATGTCGACCCGCGCCCCGCCGTGATGCTGCGCCGACGCCACGCCCGCGGTGAGGGCCAGCGCGAGGGGAATCAACCAACGGAGCTTGCTCATGATCGGTGCGCCGCGCGCGCGGCGTCCAGGTAGTCCAGATGAACGATTCAACGCTCCCCCGCCCGGCCACGTCTACGAAAGGGGGTTTCGCCGGGGTAAAGAACCATTGCTTCCCCAGCCTCCGCGCGTCGGCAAGCGACCCGGTCCCCTCGCGAAACGTGACCGCCGGACGCGGCATCCGGATCGGCGATGATGCGGCCCGCCAGCCCGCGGCAACGCTCCGCGCGCTCCGGCTGAACGATTCCTCCACCTCACTTTCACCCGATCAACACGCGCATCCGCCGCGTCCACCGCCGCCATGATCGAGCTCTTCTACTACCCCAGCAACGCCAGCTTCGCGCCCCACGTCGTCCTGCACGAGCTGGGCGTGCCGTTCCAGCTGCGCCTCGTCGACCGCGACAAGGACGAGCACAAGTCCCCCGAGTTCCTGAAGATCAATCCCAACGGCCTGCTGCCAGCGCTGCGCGACACGCGCCAGGGCGAGCTGGTGCTGTTCGAGACCGCCGCCATCCTGCTGCACCTGGCCGACACGCATCCCGACGCGGGCCTGATGCCCGCGCTCGGCAGCGCCGAACGCGCGCAGGCCTACAAGTGGCTGATGTGGCTGACCAACACGCTGCAGCCCACCATCATCAGCTACTACTACCCCGACCGCTTCGTCGCCCCCGGCAACACCGCCGGCAGCGCCGAGGTCAAGCAGCAGGCCCAGGTCCGCGCCGCCGCGCAGCTGGACCTGCTGGCCGCCGAGTTCGAGCGCCACGGCGGCCCCTTCCTGCTCGGCGAGCGCTTCTCGGTGCTGGATCCATTCGCCTTCATGCTGTGCCGCTGGACGCGCAACTTCAGCGATCCCGCGCGCAGCCGGCCGGCGCTCGCGGCGTTCCTGGCACGCATGGCCGAGCGCCCCGCGCTGCTGCGCGCCATCGAGACCGAGCAGCTCCCCAAGCCCTGGTTCTGAACCGGGGCCTGGCCTTCAGCGCGGCGGCAGCGCGCGCAGGTAGTCGTAGAGCCGCTGCGCGATCTCGGCGCGTTCGGCGGGCGGCATCGCCTCGGCCAGCGCCGGCATCGTGGTGCCGGGCCTGACCGCCGACGGTTCGAGCAGCCAGCGCTTCCACGCCGCCGCGTCGTAGCCCTTGACGACGACCTCGAGATCCAGCGGCATCTTGTCGCCGCCATAGCCGCGGATGCGGTGGCAGCTCAGGCAGTGCACCCGGGCCAGGTCGGCCGCGCCGGCGTAGCGCGCGGCCATGTCGCCGGGCAGCAGCGCGCGTGTCGACGACGGTCCCACGCTCACCGACGCCACCTGATACGGCCACAGCGCGCCGCCTTCCGCCTGCAGCGCCTTCGAGGCGCGGTTGTCCCACACCAGATAGAACGGCCCGAGCGGCACCTGCCGCTCGCCCTGGAGGTGGTTGTCCACCTGGAAGGGCTGACCGTCGGCGCGCGCATGGACCAGCCACGCGCGATGCTGGGCGAAGCGCTCGACCGGAATGCGCGACACGAAGCCGTCGAGCGCGCGGAACTCCAGCTCCTGCCCCGGCGCGTTCCAGCCCTTGCCGAGCACCGCCGCCAGCGCGGCGTCCGCCGGCACGCCGACATAGCGCACCTCGGGCATGCGGCCGTCGCGCATCAGATGCGGCTCCAGCACGGTGACCGTGACCTCGGCGGCCTTCCCCTTCGCGCCCAGTTGCCGCGTGAGCTGCGCCGGCTGCGGCAGTTCGACGGCCACGGCCATCGTTGCGACGCACGCCGCGGCGAGCGTGAAGATCCCTGCGAGCGCCCGCGCGGGGCGGCGAAGTCGTTCAGCGTTCATGGTTTCAAGACCAGCATCCCGCGCGAGTGCGCCTGCACATCGGACTCGTCCAGCCATTCGCGGCGGTACAGGCCCTTGGCGAGCAACGCGGCCTGGTCGCCGTAGTGGGCGTCGGGCCAGACCCCGCTCTGCCCGACCGGATTGACGCCCAGCGCCTCCTGCGGCCGCGCGAAATCGATCAACCGCCGCGTCGACGGCCCGTAGACCACCGGCCATGGCCCGCTGCCATTGCGCTGCGCGAAGTTGTTGGGCACCTCGTGCCCGCCCGGCACCGGGAAGGGGCCGACGTTGAAGAGCTTGTCCAGCGGCTTCTGCTTGCCCAGCGGATGCTCATGCGTGAGCGTGTGCGCGACATCCCAGCGCCACGCCGCGCTGTCCGGCCCGAACGTGGCCTGCAGATGCGCGATCGCCGCCTTCCAGGCACGGCGCACGATGTCCGTCTGCGTCTCGCGCTGCGGCGTCGAGCGGTCGTCCCACCACGGCGAATCGGCGTCGGCCGTCAGCCGCGGCAGCGCGTGGTCCAGCGCCCGCGTACGGCGCAGGTTCTCGAACTGCGCGTCGCCGAGTTCGTCCTTCATCGCCGCGCGCAGCAGCTCCGCGCTGAATTGCTGGAACAGCACCGGCGCCACGCCATCGGCCTTGTACGCGCCGTTCCAGCGCACCAGCGCCTCGACGAGCGGCTGCTCCTCCAGCGAGGCCGAGCCGCGCAGCAGCGGAATCAGCGGCCGCAGCACGCGCGGACCGTAATCGGTCTGCACGTCCAGCTGCAGCGCCTGGCTGTTGTGGATGTCCCAGCGCTTGCCTTGATTCAGCAGACCGTCCAGGCGCCGGCCGCGCTCCGCCAGGTTGTAGTAGCCCGGCACCGGCGTGTCCGAGGCCGGCTGGAAATTGGCCGAGACGATGTAGCCGCGCGCCGGGTTCTCCTCGTGCGGATTGGCGGAGAACGGCAGGAAGCCGAGCTTGTCCGCCTCGTCCGTCGACCCGTCCAGCACGAAGGCCGGATTCACGCCCTCGGGCCGGATCGGCAGCTTCGCCGCGGCCCACCAGGCGATGTCGCCGCTGGCGTTGGCCCACACGATGTTCAGGCCCGGCGCGTGGATCAGGCTCGACGCCTCGCGCGCCCGCGCCAGCGTGTCGGCGCGGCCCAGCCGGTAGAAGCCGTCCATCACCGGGTTCTCGGTCTCCAGGAAGGCCCACCACATCGCCACCGGGCGCTCGCCGCGATCGCCCGGGATCGCGTCGTTGATGATCGGCCCATGCGGCGAGCGCCGCAGCGTCAGCACCTGGTCCGGCTGCCCCTTGACCTTGAGCGTCTCCTGGCGCGACGTCATCGCCACCCACTGGCCCTTGAACCAGACCTGGTTCGGATTGGCCGGGTTGATCTTCTCGGCCACCAGATCGACGTCGTCGTTCTGGAACATGGTCAGGCTCCAGCCGAAGCGCCGGTTGTGCCCGAGCAGGGCCATCGGATTGAGCGCGAGGTGATGGCCGTAGAGCTCGAACTGCGGCGTGCGCAGATGGGCTTCCCACCACACCGCCGGCGCCGAGTACGAGATGTGCGGATCGCCGGCCAGCAGCGGCTTGCCGCTGACGGTGCGGCTGCCCGCGACCACCCACGCGTTGCTGCCCTCGAACTGCGGCAGGCCGGCGAGCGCCGCCGCGCGGTCACCGGCGGCCGCGAGCCGTGCCAGCATCGGCGCGACCTCGCCGGAGCGTTCCCGCGAGGTGTTCAGCGCCTGCTGTTCGATCGCTCCGTTCGGATGCCAGTCCAGATCGAAGATGCGCAGGTACTCCGGACCGAGCTGGTCGCGGATCGCGGTCAGCGCCGGCTCGGTGCGGAAGGCCGCCGCGAAGCTGTAGGCCAGGTAGCCGGCGATGCTGTAGGTGTCGGCGGCCGTGAAGGGCCGCTTCGGGATGCCCAGGATCTCGAACTCCAGCGGCGCCGGGCGGGTCGCCTGGTACTGGTTGACGCCGTCCAGGTAGGCGTAGAGCGCGCGCACCGCGCCCGGCTGCGCGGTGATGGCGGCCGTGGCCTCGGCCAGTTCGTCGGCCCGATGCCGGATGCCCAGCGTGCGGAACAGGCGGTCGGTCTCGACCAGCTTGGGACCCAGCACCTCGGCCAGTTCGCCGCGCGCGAGCCGGCGCAGCATCTCCATCTGGAACAGCCGGTCCTGCGCATGCAGATAGCCGAGCGCGCGGTAGAGGTCGTCCTCATTGCGTGCGTCGATGTGCGGCACGCCCCATTCGTCGTAGCGGACCGTGACCGGCGCGCTCAGCCCCGAGAGCTGCAGTTCGCCATCGCGGCGCGGCAGCTTCTGATGGACATGCCAGGCGGCGCCCGCGGCGCCGATCGCGACAAGCACGGCGATCGTGATCGCGCCGCGCTTCAGCCAGCGGCCCAGGCTCATGTGCGGACCGGCTGTCTCAACTGGGCCAGCGCCTCGACGCGCTTGATCAGCTCCCGGTCGTTCCACGGCTTGTGGAACATGCCGTACAGCCCCTGGATCTGGTGCAGCCGCGCGTGCAGTTCCTCGTGGCCGCTGATGGCGATGATGGGCAGGTCCTCGGTCTCCATCGCGCCCTGCACCGCCTTGATCAGCTCGAAGCCATCCATGTTGGGCATCTCGAGGTCGGTGATCAGCACGCCGAAGCGGGTCTGGCCCAGCAGCTCCATGGCCTCGACGCCGTCGCGCGCGGCGACCACTTCATGGCCGGCCTCGCTGAACAGCTTGAGCAGCTTGGCGCGCACCACGGCCGAATCGTCGACCACCAGCAGCGGCAGGCGTTCGCCAGGGCGCGGCGCGGGCGCGGCGGGCGCCGGCGCGGCGCCGCGGGCGGCAGGGCCGGGAGGCAGCGGACGCGGAGCCGGCGGCGGCGCGCCGACGTCGCGGTAATCGCCGCGGCGCACGGTGATGATGATGATCACGATGGCCAGCGGGACGACGATCAGCAGCGGCAGCAGGAATGGCTGCAGGGTCTCAGGCAAATCAAACGGCATGCGGCTCTCTCCGACTCCTCCGAACCGGGCACGGTACACCGGCGAGGCGGCGCACTGTAGAGGAAAAGCCCTCTGACTTGATGGCCGGTGGGTGACGCCCGACAAGCCGCCGAGCGCGTCGGCGCCGCGCCACAGCGGACCGCGCGCCGTCCCCGCATCAGGGGGCATGGACGGGCTTCAGGCCCAGCGCATCACCGAGAGGTCATTGGCGAACAGCGGCGTCTTCGTCCACAGCCCTTGCAGGCCCGCGCGCGCGATCGTGATCCATTGCGGCTGGTACAGGAAGGCGGCGACCGCGTCCTGCGCGACCAGGCGCTGCGCCTGGCCGAACAGCTTCGCGCGCTCGGCCGGATCGGCCGCGGCCTGCAGCCGCGCATACAGCGCGCTGAAGGCCGGGCTGCGATAGCCCCAGTAGTAATCGGGCCGCGCCAGGTTGCCGAAGTCGTGCGGCTCGACATGCGAGATCACCGTCAGGTCATACGCCTTGCTGCCGTAGACGCTGGAGAGCCACTGCGCCCACTCGATCTGCTCGATGCGCGCGGTGATGCCGACCGCCGCCAGCTGCGCCGCGATCAGCTCGCCACCCTGGCGCGCATAAGGCACCGGCGGCAGCTTCAGCGACAGCGTCAGCCCGGTGGCCTTGGCCTCGGCCAGCAACGCCTTGGCCGCCGCCGGGTTGTGGGCATTGATCGCGGTGCAGTCGACGTAGCCCGGCGTGTCCGGCGTGACAAAGCTGCCGATCGGCACGCCGTAGCCATCGGCGCTGGCCTGGATGACGGCCTTGCGGTCGATCGCCATCGCGATGGCGCGGCGCACGCGCGCGTCGCCCAGCGGCGCGCGCTGGTGGTTGATCGCCAGGATGGTCTTCGCGCGCGAGGACGCGGTGATCACCTGGAAGCGCCGGGGCTGCGCCTTGAACTGCGCGAGCGCGCGGGCCGCGGCCACACGCGGGAAGACGTCGACATCGCCCGCCAGCAGTGCCGCGACCTGCGCCGCCGGCTCGCTGATGAAGCGGAACTGCACGCGCGCGATCCTGATCGACGCGGCGTCGCGGAAGGCCGGCCAGGCCGCGAGCGAGAGGCTCGCGCCGCGCTGCCACTGCGCGACGCGGTAAGGCCCCGTGCCCACCGGCGTCTGCGCGTTGCCGGCGGCGCTGCGCGGCTCCACGATCACGGCGGTCGACTGCGCCAGCAGCGCCGGCAGCTCAGGCTCCGGATGCTTCAGGGTGAGCACGACGCTCAGCGGATCGGGCGTGGCGATCGCGGCGATGTTCTCGAACACGCGGCGATCCTTGTTCAGGCTGTCCGGCGCGGCGGCGCGCTCGAAGCTGAACTTCACCGCCTTGGCGTCGAAGGGCTCGCCGTTGTGGAAGCGCACGTTCGGCCGCAGCGCGAAGGTCCAGGTCTTCTGGTCCGCCGACACGGTCCAGCGCAGCGCCAGCAGCGGCTGCGCGCTGCCGTCCTCGGCCACCTTGGTCAGCGGCTCCATCACGTTGTAGAGCACGATCTCGCCGATCGCGGCAGCGGCGCCCGCGGTCGGGTCCAGGCCGGGCGGCTCCAGCGTCATGCCGAGCACCAGCGGCCGCGCCGCGTTGCCCTGCGCGAAGACGGGCAGCGCGGTGCCCAGCGTCGCGCCGGCGGCGCCGAGCGAGAGCAGGTGGAAGCGGCGTCGGTCCAGGGTCTTGTCCATGGGCGCCGATCATGCCAAAGCGGCCAGCAGGTCCTGCGTGTAGGGATGATGCGGTTCGCCCAGCACCCGCGCGGCCGGCCCCTGTTCGACGGCCTCGCCGCCGCGCAGCACCAGCGCGTGGTCGCACAGCACCTCGATGGCCGGCAGGTCGTGGCTGACGACGACCAGACTGATGCCCTCGCGCCGCTGCAGCTCGCGCAGCAGCGCCAGGATCTGCGCCTGCACCGAGACGTCCAGCGCCGACAGCGGCTCGTCGGCAACGATCAGCCGCGGCCGCGTCGACAGCGCCCGAGCGATCGCAAGCCGCTGCCGCTGCCCGCCTGAGAACTGATGCGGAAAGCGCAGCGCGGCATCGGCCTCGAGGCCGACCGCGGCCAGCACCTCGGCCAGACGCGTCTGGCGCTCGGCGCCGGTCATCGGCAGCGCGGCCAGCGGCTCGATGACGCTGCGCCCGACGCGCCAGCGCGGATCGAGCGAGCCGTACGGATCCTGGAACACCATCTGCACCTGCGGACGCAGCGCGCGGCGCGCGCGCGCGGGCATGGCGTGGACGTCTTCGCCGGACCACCGCACGCTGCCGCGATGCGGCCGCTCCAGCGCCATGAGGAGCCGCGCCAGCGTGCTCTTGCCGGCGCCCGATTCGCCGATGACGCCGAGCGATTCGCCCGCCGGCAGCGTGAACGAGATGTCGCGCAGCACGCTGCGGCCGCCGTAGTGCTGGCCCAGCCCCTGCACCTGCAGCAGCGGGGCGGCGCTCATGGCGACACCTCCCAGCAGGCGAGCTGGCGGTGGAACGGGGGCGGCTCGGCGGCGCAGCGCGCGGTGGCGAGCGGGCATCGCGGCGCGAAGGGGCAACCCGCGCCAAGCTGCTTCAGCGACGGCACGTTGCCCTTGAGCGGATGCAGCGGCTGGTCGCGTCCGGCGCCGAGCCGGGGACGCGCCGCCCACAGCGCCTGCGTGTACGGATGGCGCGGGTGCTGGAGCAGCTCGGCGGCGCGGCCCTCCTCCATGGCACGGCCACCGTACAGGATCAACAGCCGATCGACGCGCCGCGCGGTCAGCGCCAGGTCATGCGAGATCAGCAGCAGCGCCATGCCGCGCTCCGCCACCAGCTCGCGCAGCAGGTCCAGCACCTGCACGCGCAGCCGCGCATCCAGCGCCGTGGTCGGCTCGTCGGCGATCAGCAGATCGGGCTCGCCGGCCAGCGCCATCGCGATCAGCGCGCGCTGGCGCTGGCCGCCGGAGAGCTGATGCGGATAGGCGCGCGCCTGGCGCTCGTCCAGGCCCACCCGCGCGAGCAGCGCCATCGCGCGCTGGCGGGCGCTGTCGCGATCGGGCGCGAGCCGGTGGATGCGGATCGGCTCCATCACCTGGGCCAGCACGCGCTGCAGCGGATTCAAGGCGGTGAGCGGCTCCTGGAACACCATCGCGACACGGCGGCCACGCACGGCGCACCAGGCATCGTCGTCCAGGGCGAGCAGGTCGCGTTCCTCGAGCGCGACGCGGCCGGAGACCTCCGCCCCCTCGGGCAGCAGCCCCATCACGGCCAGCGCGGTGAGCGTCTTGCCGCTGCCGGATTCGCCGATCAGCGCGAGGCTCTCGCCCCGGGCCAGCGTCAGATCCAGGCCGCGCAGCGCATGCAGCCTTGCGCCGCCGGGCGCGGTCAGACGCACATGCAGATCACGGAGCTCGAGCAGCGGCGCGCTCATCGGGCTTGCTCCTTCGGATCGAGCCGGTCGCGCAGGCCGTCGCCGAGCAGGTTCAGCCCCAGCACCGCCAGCGTGATCGCGACACCCGGCGCGAGGGCGAGCTGGGGCGCCTCGAACATCAGCGTCTGCGCCTCGGCCAGCAGGCGGCCCCAGCTCGCCTGCGGCGGCTGGGTCCCGAGGCCGAGGTAGGACAGCCCGGCTTCGGCCAGGATGGCCAGCGCGAAGCTGGTCGTGCCCTGCACCACCAGCAAGGGCAGCAGCTGCGGCAGCACATGCCTCAGCGTGATCGACAGCCGGCCTTGGCCCGCCACCCGCGCGGCGAGCACGAAATCGCGGGCCCACCAGCTCTTGGCGCTGCCATTGACCAACCGGGCGAACGACGGCACCGCATGCAGGCCGATCGCCGCCATCGCGACGCTCATGCCGGGACCGAGCGCCGCCGCAAGCAGGATGGCCAGCAGCAGCGCGGGAAAGGCGTAGCCGAGATCGGCGCCGCGCAGCACCAGCGCTTCGACCCAGCCGCGCCGCGCGGCGGCGAGCAGGCCCAGCGCGGTCCCGGCGATCAGCCCGATGCCCACGGCAACCACGCCCACCAGCCAGGCGCTGCGCGCGCCCGCCATCAGGCGGCTGAAGACGTCCCGGCCCAACTGGTCGCAGCCCAACCAATGCGCCAGGCTCGGCGGCGCGAGGCGGCGAGCCATGTCGATCTGCTCGGGCGGCCAGGGCGTCCAGGCCAGCGACAGCAGCGCCGAGAGCAGCAGCAACGCCGTCAGCACGGCGCCCGCGACGAAGGCGGCGCGCCTCATGGTTCGGCCCTCGCGCGCAGACGGGGATCGATCCAGCCATGCAGCAGGTCGATCGTGAAGTTGAGCACCAGTACCAGTGCCGCCAATCCCATCACCCCGTTGCGCACGACGATCAGATCGCGGTTGGCGATCGCCTGCGCCATCAACCGGCCCAGCCCAGGGAGCGTGAAGACGTTTTCAATGACGATGGTCCCGGCCAGCAGGTTGGCGAACTGAAGCCCGCCCAGCGTCAGCAGCGGGATCGCGGCGTGGCGCAGTCCGTGGCGCCAGAGCGCGGCGCGGCGCGACAGGCCCTTGGCGCGGGCGCTGCGCATGAAGTCCTCGCGGGCGATGTCGAGCATCGCCGAGCGCGCGATCCGCGCCAGGATCGCCGCCTGCACCAGCGCCAGCGCGATCGCCGGCAGCAGCAGCGCGCGCAGCCCGGGCCACAGGCCGCCGCCGACGTCTTCGCGCCAGCCCGGGAAGCCGCCCGCGTCGACCCATTGCAGCTTCACCGCGAAGACCAGCACCAGCAGCATCCCGAGCCAGAAACTCGGCACGGCCAGCCCAAGCTGCGTCGCGCCCATGACGAGGTGATCGCCCGCGCGGCCGTGCTGGCTCGCGGCCCACCAACCGGCGGTCAAGGCCACCACGACGGTGAGCGCCATCGCCAGCAGCGCCAGCGGCAAGGTCAGCGCCAGGCGCTCCAGGATCAGGTCGGCCACCGGCGCGCCGTAGGCGTAGGACAGACCCATGTCGCCGCGCATCAGGCCGGCCAGCCACGCCAGGTAGCGATGCCAAGCTGGTTGATCGAGCCCCAGTTGGCGCGCCAGCGTGGCGACGGCCTCGGGCGGCGCCTCGGGGCCCATGATCAATTGAGCCGCGTTGCCAGGCAGCCATTCCAGCGCGCCGAAGATCAGCGCCGAGGCCGCCAGCAAGGTCAGCAGCAGCACGGCAAGGCGCTTGGACAGGTCTTTCATGGCGGCCGGGATCATAGAGGCGCCCGCGCGCCGGGATTCCGTCGAGGGTCTGCTGGCCCCCATGACCACCGGCAACGCGCCCGGCAATCAGCATGCCGGACGTTGTCGCCATTTTTTACAGATGAATTACCGGCTTTATCAGATGTGACGGCAAATCAAGCACTTGCTGAACTGGCCCGAGTTATGCGTAACCCCCGGCACAGGGAGAACAAGCAGCCACGTGAATCGCTCGGAAAGGGGTGAATCATGAAGCCAATCAGGATTCGTTGGGTCGCAGCCGCTGCCGCGCTCGCCCTCTGCAGTCAGGCGCAAGCCGCCGCGGTGATGTTCAGCGCCCCGACCGATACGGCGACGCTGTTGTTCTCCGGCTCCCAGGACGGGGCGACGCTGCAGGCGTCGGTCAAGTTGACACTGACCAACTGGACCGCCACCAGCGCCACCTTCGCCGCCATCGTCAACAACACGTCCTTCGGCCCCGGCCAGAACGTGCTGATGGCCTTCGGCATCACCGCGGTGTCGCCCACGCTCAACGGCGCCAGCACCAACACCGCCGCCTGGGGCGCGGAACTCGACACCAGCTTCCCGTCCTTCCAGAACATCGACCTGTGCGTGATGACGGGGAACAACTGCGCGGGCGGATCGATCAACGGCGGCATCGGCATGAACGCGACATCGTCGTTCAACCTGACGCTGACCACCGACGCGACCCACAACTTCATGACGAGCGGGATCAGCTTCATCAGCCCCTACTCGATCAAGTTCCAGGGCGTCGGCACCACGGGCAATTCGATTGAATTCGCCGGCTGCGTCGCCAGCACGGCCGGTTGCGGGGGAGGAGGCGGTGGCGGTGGGGCCGGTGGCGGCGGCAATGTGCCGGAACCGAACGCGCTGCTGCTGATCGGTGTCGCCGCCTTGGCTGCGGGCTTGTCGCGCCGCGTGCTCCAGCGCGCTGTGCGCTGAAGCGGCGACCTCATCCGGAAAGGGAAAAGCCGCCCGAAGGCGGCTTTTCAGCGCACGCGCGAGCGCGCTCAGGCGGCTTCGGCGGGGACTTGCGCGTCCGGCCAGAACAGATGTTCCAGCGCATAGACCCGCGCCAGTTCCCGCAGCGCGCGCGGCGCCTGAAGCAGCGTCAGCTGCCAGCCGTCCTGGCCGCACAGCCGCAGCGCACTCAGCAGCAGGCTCAGCGCCGCCGAGTCGAAGTCGTTCAGCCCGCTCGCATCCAGGCTCACGCTGCGGCCGGCCGCATTGCCGACCTGCGCCAGCTCGGCGCGCAGCGCGCTCTCGAGCCGTGCCCATTCCTCGGGCACGTTGTCCAGGCGCAGCCGCTGCGGCAGCTTCAGCATCGCATCAGCCCTTCTTCGGCGCCGAGGCGGCCGTTGCCGGACGCGCATTGCGCTCGGCCAGCGACTTGATCAGGCCATCGATGCCCTTGGCGTTGATCTCCTGCGCAAAGCTGTTCTTGTATTGATCAGCCAGCCAGATGCCCAGCACGTTCACGTCGTAGATCTTCCAGCCAGCGTCGGTCTTCTCCAGGCGGTAGTCCAGCTGGATCGGATCGCCCTTGCCGCGGATCTCCGTGCGCACGATGACTTCCGTGTCTTCCGGCGCCGCGCGCATCGGCTTCATCGCGATGGTCTGGTCGCGGACCTGCGTCAGCGCGCCCGCGTAGGTGCGCACCAGCAGCGTCTTGAACTCGTCCTGCAGACGCTGCTTCTGCTCCGGCGTGGCCTGGCGCCAGAAGCGGCCCACCGCCGTCGCGGTGATGCGCTGGAAGTCCACATGCGGCATCACCTTGGTATCGACGAGCTGCATGATCTTGTTGACGTCACCGCCCTGGATCGCCTTGTCGCTCTTGACGGCGTCCAGCGTCTCGATCGACAGCTGACGGATCAGTTGGTCGGGCGCGGAGCCGTCGGCGGCGAAGGTGGCCAGCGGGCTCAGTGCCGCGATCGACAGGACCGCCTTCAGCAGCAGTCGTTTGGTGGCATTCATGGTTGTCCTTTCTCTCTCTTCATGACACGGACCCATCCGCAACGCGGCAAGTCCGGTGCCGGTTCACCGGACGTCCCGAGGGGCGTTACCGGTTGTAGCCGCCGTCAGCGGTCGCTCTGCGGATTGACGGGTTTCTCGTCGGGCGAGATGACCTCGTAGTCATCCTCTTCTTCCTGTTCCTTGTGCGTCTTGACGTTGCGGCGCTGCAGGTAGGCATCGCGCACGAAGGTGTACTTGTCCAGCGCGATCCCATCCAGCATGTCGGTCACGCGCAGCAGGTTGGCCCGCGTATTGATCACCTGCAGCGCGGTGATCGCGAACTTGTATTCGCCATCGTCGAAGAGATAGGCCGGCGAGTAGTAGACGTTGACCGGCAGCGTCACCGAATCGCGCAGCGACGACGGACCCAGCAGCGGCCACACGATGTAGGGTCCGGTCTTGACGCCCCAGTAGCCGAGCGTGCGGCCCAGGTCCTCGGAGGTCTTCTCCAGGCCGGCCGGCGTGGCGATGTCGATCAGGCCGGCGATGCCGAACACCGAGTTGACGGCCACCCGCATCGTCTGCGTCGCGCCGTTCTTGAAGCGGCCCTGCAGGAACAGGTTGATCGCCGACCAGGCATCGGAGAAGTTGCCGAAGAAGTTGTCCACCGCCTGGCGCGCCGGCTGCGGCACCAGGTCCGAGTAGGCCGTGGCGACGGGGCGCAGCACGTGCTCGTCCAGCTTCTCGTTGAAGTTGAAGACCTTGCGGTTCCAGTTCTCCCACGGGTCCAGACGGTTGCGCACCCGCGGTCCGGGCGCGGGCGTCTCGTCGGCGGCAGCGGCGGCCGCTCCGGCCTGGCCTGCGGCGGCGGGCTCGGCCGCGGACGCGGCGGAAGCGGGCGGCGACGCCTGGTCCTCGGCGGCGGCAGCCTGTTCGCCATCGGCGGATTCGCGGGCTTCGCGGAGTTCGGCGCCCTCTCCAGCCGCGCGGACCGTCGCGGTCTCCACGGCAGAGACCGCGGCATCGACGCGGACCAGGTCCTGTTCGAGCGCCTGTCCGGCTTGCGCCAGCGCGGGCAGCGAAGCGCCCAGCAGGGCCGCGCTCAGCAACGCGGCGGCGAGATCGGACGGGACCCGTGCCCCGGCCGTCGTGGTGGTGGTCATTGTTTTTCTCCCGAGGCCGGCGCCGCGGAGGCGTCGGCTGCCTTGTTATAGAGGAACTGGCCGATCAGGTTCTCCAGCACCACCGCCGACTGGGTCTGCGTGATGATGTCGCCCGTGGCGAGATTCTTTTCCGCCGCGCCCGGCTCCAGGCCGATGTACTGCTCGCCCAGCAGGCCGGACGTGAGGATCTTGGCCGAGCTGTCCTTGGGGAAGGCCACGCCTTCGTTCATCTTCAGGATGACGCGGGCCTGGAAGCTCTTGTCGTCGAACGAGATCGCGCCCACCCGGCCGACCACGACGCCCGCGCTCTTGACCGCGGCGCCCGGCTTCAGGCCGCCGATGTTGTCGAACTTGGCCGTGACGGTGTACGTGTCCTGGAAGTTCAGCGTCAGCAGGTTGCCGGCCTTCAGCGCCAGGAACAGCAGCGCCGCGCCGCCCAGCAGGACGAAGAAGCCGACCAGCGCGTCATAACGAGAGGATTGCATCAGGCAACTCCGAGGGTTCTCTTGATTTCAGTTGTCATGTCATCGATCGGCGCCGCGCGTCAGATCGAAAACATCATGGCGGTCAGGATGAAGTCCAGGCCCAGCACCGCGAGCGAGGACAGCACCACGGTGCGGGTGGTCGCCTGCGACACGCCCTCGGGCGTGGGCTTGCAGGCGTAGCCCTGCAGCAGCGCCACGAAGCTGACGGTGATGCCGAACACGACGCTCTTGACGAAGCCGTTGCCGACGTCCTTGAACACGTCCACGCCGCCTTGCATCTGCGACCAGAACGAGCCCGCGTCGATGCCGATCAGCGGCACCGCCACCAGCCAGCCGCCCAGGATGCCCACCGCCGAGAACACCGCCGCCAGCAGCGGCATCGCGATGAAGCCGGCCCAGAAGCGCGGCGCGAGCACGCGCTGCACCGGGTCGACCGCCATCATCTCCATGGCGCTGAGCTGCTCGCCGGCCTTCATCAGGCCGATCTCTGCGGTCAGCGAGGTGCCGGCGCGGCCGGCGAACAGCAGCGCCGCCACCACCGGGCCCAGTTCCCGCACCAGACTCAGCGCGACCAGCAGGCCGACCGCCTCGGCCGAGCCGTAGCGCTGCAGCGTGTAGTAGCCCTGCAGCGCCAGCACGAAGCCGACGAACAGGCCCGACACGCCGATGATGGACAGCGAGCGGTTGCCCAGGAAATAGATCTGCTCGCGCACCAGCGCGAAGCGGCGCAGGCAGGCGCCCAGGTGCAGCAGCAGCGCGCCCAGCAGACGGGCCGACCAGCCCCAGTCGCCGAGCTTCACGCGCAGGCCGCGCCCGATCGAGGTGGCCAGACCGATCATGCGGACGCCTCCTCAGGCAGGCCGAAGTCCTCGCGCACCGGCTTGGCGGGCTGGTGGAAGCGCACCGGGCCGTCGGATTCAGCATTGACGAACTGATGCACCAGCGGATCGGTGCTGTGGCGCAGTTCGTCCGGCGTGCCCTGGGCGACGACACCGCCATTGGCCACCATCACCACGTGGTCGGCGATGCCGAAGGTCTCATGGATGTCGTGCGACACGATCACGCTGGTCAGGCCCAGCGCGTCGTTGAGGTCGCGGATCAGGCGCGCGGTGACGCCCAGCGAGATCGGATCGAGGCCGGCGAAAGGCTCGTCATAGAGCACCAGGTCCGGGTCCAGCGCGATCGCGCGCGCCAGCGCGACGCGGCGCGCCATGCCGCCGGAGACCTCGTTGGGCATCAGGTCGCGGGCGCCGCGCAGGCCGACGGCGTTGAGCTTCATCAGGACCAGGTCGCGGATCATCGGCTCGGACAGCCGGGTGTGCTCGCGCAGCGGGAAGGCGACGTTCTCGAACACGCTCAGGTCGGTGAACAGCGCGCCGAACTGGAACAGCATGCCCATCCGGCGCCGCTGGGCGTAGAGCTGGGTCTGGTCCATGGGCGCCAGGTCCTGCCCGTCGAACAGCACCTGCCCCGACTGGGGCCGCAGCTGCCGGGTCAGCAGCCGCAGCAGCGTCGTCTTGCCGCCGCCGGACGACCCGATCAGGGCCATCACCTTGCCGCGCGGCAACGTCACGTTGACATTCTTCAGGATGACCCGATCGCCATAGCCGACGGTCACATCCTTCACTTCAATCAGCGGACGGACGTTATTGGATGAATTGGGATCAGTGAATGCCATTTCCTAGCGCTTGGATCCGGGACGAAGCCGGGCGGCAGGCGTCCGGGAGCCGGGATCATAGGGTAAAGCCCGAATTGATGCCGGAGGTCCTCTGGGGCGGGGTGGCGATACGCGACAGCCCGGCAAAGGGGGATTGACGGCGGAGTTTGTAATCGAACCTCTCATCCGTGATGAAGGTCACGAACGGGAACCGCCGCGAGACGGGCGGGACGCGAGGCACGACGAGCGGACTCGCCTTCCGTGTGCGGCTACCGATAATTTGCGCAACAAGGAGCACAACATGTCTGGGATTTCCGGGAACCGTTCGCGGCTGGGCCGCCACCTCGCGCTGCGAGGCTTCACGCTGATCGAATTGATGGTGGTCGTGGCCATCATCGGGATCCTGGCGGCGATCGCGCTGCCGACCTATCGCAATTACGTGATCAGAGGTCAGTTGACCGACGCGATCAGCGCGTTGACCCTCACGCGCGCCAACATGGAGCGCTATTTCCAGGACTTCCGCACCTATCAGACGGTGGCCGGCGTCTCCACCAGCCCCTGCGCCAGTTCGCAGACGGTGGGCACCTTCACCATCAGCTGCACCGGCGTGAGCGCCACCGGCTACACCCTGCAGGCCGTCGGTTCCGGCAACACCGCCGGTTTCACCTACACCGTGAACCAGGCGGACTCCAAGTCCACCGTGGGCCCAGGCACGGGCTGGACCTGCACGTCGAAGTGGATCACGCGCAAGGGCGACACATGCTGACCCGTTCCCGCGGCGTGACGCTGATCGAACTGCTGATCGTCGTCGCCATCATCGCGCTGGGCACGGCGCTGGCCGTTCCCGGCCTGCGCACCTGGACCGCGAACGCCCAGATGCGCAGCAGCGCCGTGGCGCTGCAGGCGTCGCTCAAGCTGGCTCAGTCCGAAGCGGTGCGCAGTTTCCGGCAGGTCGTCTTCTATCGCACCTCGGACACCAGTTGCTCCGCCAACGCCGCCGCGGACGCGGCCGGCGCGCGCTGGGTCGTGAAGATCCTCCCGTTGGTCGCTGGCGGCACGGCCACCGTCACGCAATGCGGCGTGATGCTGGACAACGCCGAGACCTTCAGCGTCTCCGGTCCGACGGCCGTGTGCTTCGGCGCCAACGGACGCCCGCTGCAACTCACCACCAGCCAGACCGGCCTGGGCGTGGGCTGCTCCAGCGGCACCAACGGCCGGATCATCTACGGCTTCGCACCGTCCGTCACGACCAGCAACCTGCGCAAGCTGCAGGTCTGGCTGACGCTGGGCGGCACGATCCGCTCCTGCGAATCGACCCGGCTCCTGTCGGATTCCGTGCCGGACGGATGCCCTGAAATCAACCAGACGCCCACCTCATGACTCCGATCCCCGACCGCCGCCCTGAGCGGCGCCGCGCTCGCGGCATGACGCTGATCGAAGTGCTGTGCGCCATCGTCATCATGACGGTGGGGCTGCTCGGCCTGATGGCGCTGATGGCGCGCGCCTCCCAGGCGACTTCGGCCACCGACGACAGTCAACGCGCCGCCGTGCTGGCCAACGAAATCGCCAGCGAAATGTGGCTGTCGGGCACCGTCGCGCTGCCCGCGGCCACGGTCACCGCCTGGAACGCCCGCGTCGCCGACGCGGCCAACATGGGGCTGCCCTCGGGCGCTGGCGCGATCAGCGTCGCCAACAATGTCGCGCGCATCACCATCACCTGGACGCCGCCCGACGGCGCGCCGCGCCGCTACTTCACCGACGTCCGGCTGACCAACTGACATGAAGCAGCACCTCCCCTCCAGCCGCCCCGCAGCGGCGCGCGGCTTCTCGCTGATCGAGCTGATGGTCTCGGTCGTGATCGCGCTGATCGTCATCGTCGCCATGACCAAGGTGTCGGCCCAGTTCGAAATCGGCAAGCGCCAGGACACGACCACCTCGGAAATGTCCACCAACTCCGGCTACCTGGCCTACGACTTCGACCGCCAGGTGCGCAGCGCGGGCTCCGGCTTCAGCGCGGTCAACCGCCAGGAAACCTTCGGCTGCGCCCTTTATGCAAGCAAGGGCGGGGCGCAGATCCTGCCGTCCCCGGCCGCGTTTCCCGCGCCGTTCTCCACCGTCGACCAGACAGTGCGCCTGCTCCCGGTGCTGGCCTTTGCCGGCGCCGGCGCCGGCGGTTCGGACGTGCTCCAGATCATGACCGGCACCGGCGGCATCGGCGAAACCTCCTCCCAGGTGCGCCAGAACAGCGTCGATGCGAGCAGCCTGCGCCTGACCACCACCGTGGGCATCCGCGGCGACGACCTGCTGCTGGTGACGGAGACCAATCGCCCCTGCATGCTGGCCCAGGTCGCCGCGAACTACACCGGCGGCCCGTCGCAACAAGTGGATCTGGCGGGTTCGTACTACGCCTCCAGCGTCGGCGTGCAGTCGCTGCTGGACCGCTCCACGAGCGCTACCGCCAATGCGTCGGTGTTCGGCAATGCGACCAACGGCAATCCGCCCAAACTGATGCTGCTGGGCGTGAACAGCAGCAATCAACTGGTCCGCTACGACCTGCTGCGCTTCACCAACGGAGCCAACGAGGCACCGGTGCCGCTGACCGACGGCGTGGTCGACATGCGCGTGCGCTACGGCGTGGACACCACCGCGACCGCGGACGGCACGGTGGACGCGTGGGTCGAGCCGACCGGTGCCACCTTCGGCAGCACCGCGCTCAACAGCAACAGCGGCCCCGCCCAGGCCACGATGGCCCGCATCCTGGCGGTGAAGGTCAGCATGGTCCTGCGCTCGGAGCTGCGTGACTCGCTCAACGGACAAGACGTCACCGTGGCCCCGGCCACACTGGCCATGTTCCCGAGCCTGCCCGCCGCCCAGCAGGTCACCTACCAGGTGACGGATCGCACCCGCCGCCATCGCGTGCTCGAGTTCACCATCCCGCTGCGCAACGCGATCGCCAGCAGCGGCCGGCCGCCGCCCCCTTGAGCCGGGAGTCGACATGCCCGCCCGCTCACACCTCCGAACGACCATGACCCCACCTCCCTTGCACCGCGAACGCGGCGTGATCATGGTGATCGCGCTGATCACGCTGGTGATCCTGATGATCGGCGCGATCGCGACGATCCGCTCGATGAACTCGTCGCTGACCAACGTCGGCAACTTCGGCTTCAAGCGCGACATGGCCAACCAGGCCGACCGCGCGATGCGCAAGGCCCTGGATACGCTGTCGGGTCTTGGCTCGGCTGACGCCGACAACGCGGCGCTCAACTACAGCGCCGCGATCCTTCCCTCCACACCGGAAGGCATCCCGCAGGCACTGCTCGACACGAGCAACCCCGGCGCGGTCGGCGGCTATGGCTCCGCCGCCAACGTGATCGACCTGACCACGGCGCAGAGCGGCGAAAGCACCACCAACATCCCGCAGCTCAAGATCTATTACGTCATCGACCGCATGTGCCAGACCGCTGGCGCGGTCAGTCCCACCAACTGCCAGACCGCCTCGTCCGATACCCAGGGCGTCAAGAGCGGCAAGGACGTGAAGCGCCCGCCCAAGCCGCTGTTCCGCGTCACGGTGCGCGTCGACGGACCGCGCGACTCGCAGTCCTTCTACCAGGCGACGTTCAGCAATTGAGGTTTCCGATGAACAAGTCCTTCCTCCCTCGCGGCCTGTGCGCCGCGGCCGCCCTCGCGCTGGGCGCGATGATGCCGGCGCTGACGACCCAGGCGCAGACCGTGCGGCCCGCGCTGGACAACCAGCCGATCTTTTCCTCGGTCGCCGTGCCGGGCAACCTGGCGCTGGCGCTGTCGGTGGAATTCCCGACCGCGGTCAGCACGGCCCACCTGGACCCCAACTATTCGCCGTCGAACACCTACCTGGGCTACTTCGACCCGGGCAAGTGCTACACCTACGTGTGGGCAGTGGCTGAAGCCGACCGCTATTTCCAGCCGGCCGGCGCCACCTCGACGCGCACCTGCTCCAACAAGTGGAGCGGCAACTTCCTGAACTGGGCGACGATGCAGACCGTCGACCCGTTCCGCTGGGCATTGACGGGGGGCCTGCGCGTCACCGACACCACCACCACGACCATCATCGAGAAGGCTTGGGCCAGCGGCCAGGGCGGCACCAACAACTTCCCCAACCGGTCGCTTTCCGACAGCAACATCATCACCGGCGCGACCCCGCTGAACTGGAGCGCCGTGAACATGCGCGTCCAGGGCTTGGGCAACAAGATGCGGTTCACGCGCCGGGGCGACTACAACAGCGGCACGCCCTCGGTCTTCAATACCGCCGATGGCTCGTGGGATGACCGCACCGTCTGGGAGGTCAGCGTCCGGGTCAAGGTCTGCGATCCGGCCACCAGCGCTGGTGGCCTGGAGGCCAACTGCACCGCCTACGGCGACAACTACAAGCCCGAAGGGCTGATGCAGAAGTACTCGCAGAAGATCCGCTTCAGCGCCTTCGGCTACCTGAACGACGCGACGCTGAGCCGGGACGGCGGCGTGCTGCGCGCGCGCCAGAAATTCATCGGGCCGAGCGAGCCCGTGCCGGGCGCCCAGCCCAGAGCCAACGCCCTCGCGGAGTGGGACGCCAACACCGGCGTGATGAAGACCAGCCCCAATCCGCAGGACGTGCTCGACATGGCCTCGTCCGACTACGGCTTCACCGTGGCGAACAGCGGGGTGATGAACTATCTCAACAAGTTCGGCGCATCCGGGTCCTACAAGACCTATGACCCCGTGGGCGAGCTCTATTACGCCGTACTGCGGTACTACCGCAACCTGGGCAACGTGCCCGAATGGACCAATCCCAATACGAGCGACCTCAATACGAAGAAGGTGCTCGCGGATGGCTTCCCGGTCATCACCAACTGGGGCGATCCGATTCTCTATTCGTGCCAGAAGAACTACATCCTCGGCATTGGCGACGTCAACACCCACGCCGACCGCGACGTGCCCGGCGCCAGCGGCAGCTCTGAGCCGACCAAGCCGGCCGCGGTCGCTGCGGACACCGCCTTCGACGCCGTCGCGTGGACCAACAAGGTCGGCGCGCTCAGCGGCGCCGGCGGCAACATCGGCAACACGCAGAACTACGGCGGCTGCTGCAACAACAACGGTGCGCTGATGGCCGGCATGGCCTATTGGGCCAACAGCCAGGACGTCCGCCCGGATCTGCTGGGCAAGCAGACCATCAAGACCTACTGGCTGGACGTGCAGGAAAACCAGGTCTACAAGAACAACAACCAGTTCTTTCTGGCCACCCGCTACGGCGGCGCGAACCTGCCGTCCACGTGGGATGCGCTGGGCACCACCGTCGACATCACACAGAGCTGGTGGCACACCGGCCCGGCCACCGACACGACCATCGCCGGCGGCGGCCAGCTTCGTCCGGACAACTACTACACCGCTTCCCGTGCCGACCTGATGGTCAGCGGCCTGACCAGCGTCTTCGCCAGCATCGCGGCGAACATCCAGGCCTACACCTCGTCGGCCAACACCGCATCCAATGCGGTGTCCGTGGGCACCTCGTCCTACGGCTCGTCCTATGACTCGTCGGCGTGGACCGGCCAGATCGAGGCCAACGCGATCAACCTGATGGCCACTCCGATCGGCTACACGCTGGCCTGGCGCTTCACCGACAAGCTCAACGCACAGGTCGGCACCTCCGGCACCGGCTGGGACACCGCGCGCAACATCGTCACCTACAAGCCCACCGGGACCAACACCGGCACCGGCGTGGCCTTCCGTCACGGCAACCTGACCACCGCGCAGACCACCGCGCTGAACACCAGCTACTACGCCGGCGACGACTCGCAGAACTTCCTCAACTACGTGCGCGGCGACCGCAGCAATGAGGAGAATTCGGTCACCAGCAACAGCACCAAGGCCTATCGGGTGCGCGGCGGCCTGGTCGGCGACATCATCAACAGCCAGGTGGTGGTGGTCGGCCCGCCCATCCCCGGCATGCTGAGCGAAGCGACCAACCCCGGCTACAACACCTATGCGTCGTCAAGCGGTCAGGGCAATCGCCCCAACATCCTCGTGGCGGGCGCCAACAGCGGCCTCGTGCACGTGATCAACGGGTCAACGAGCGACACGACCAACGGCGGCCGCGAACTCTTCGCGTTCATCCCGAACGCCGTGATCATGGGCCCGAGCGGCACCCCCAGCGTGGACGGCCTGGCCAGCACCGGCAACCCGGACTTCGTCCACCACTACATGATCGACGCCCGCCCGAACACGGCGGACATTGACTTCAACCGCACGAACGGCAACAGGACCGGCGGACCGGACTGGCGCACCATCGTGGTCGGCGGTCTGGGCAAGGGCGGCAAGAGCATCTACGCGCTGGACCTGACCTCCGCCAACACGGTGACCACCGAGGCCGAGGCGGCCGCCCGCGTGATGTGGGAATACACCGAAGCCGACATGGGCTTCACCTTCGGCACCCCGGTCATCACCAAGACGGCCCAGTACGGCTGGGTGGTGATCGTCGGTTCGGGGCTCAACAACCCCTCGGGCAAGGGCTTCTTCAGCATCCTCGACGCCCGCACGGGCAGGCTGCTGCAGAAAGTGGCGCTGCCGGCCGCCGGCGACAGCGGCACGCCGCAGCAGCCCACGGGCCTGACCTACCTGCAGACCTACTACACCGACCGCTATGACGCCACTGTCGAATCCGTCTACGCAGGCGATCTCAAAGGCAACGTCTGGCGCCTGGATCTGACCGCGACCAGCGGCGCCTACCCGGCGCCCACCAAGATCGCGCAGTTGACGAATGCCGCAGGCACCGGGCTGCCAATCACGTCGATGCCGACTCCGGTGGTGAACTCCACGGGCAACCGTCGCTGGATCATCGTGGGCACGGGCCAGTTGCTGAGCACCGACGACATGATCGCCACCCGCGCCAACCGCATCTACGCGATGCTGGATGGCTTCCAGGCCCGTCCGGCGAACAGTTCGGACTTCCCGTCGGGCATCACGATGCCGTACTTGGAGAGCAACATCGGGCGCCATGACTTCCAGGAAGTGACCGCCACCAGCAATACACCACTGCGGTCCGACAAGATCGGCTTCTTCATCGACCTGCAAACCGTGACCGGCGGCCTCGGATACGAGGTGGTCAATGAGGCCGACGCGCTGGACAACCTGGCCGTCATCGCAGCCGTCAAGCCCTCCTCGGATAACGCCTGCAGCCCGGGCGGCATCAGCAAGGTGTTCCTGCTGGACCTGAACGGCGGCGGCATCACGGTCGACAACCCGTTGTTCGCCGTCGACAACGTCCGCTTCATCGACGACAACGGGACGATCAAGATCCTCGTGCAGGGCAAGCCGGGCGCGACGCCGGGCAACAACGTCAAGGACGGCGACTACGTGATGGGCCTCGGCGGCACCGTTGGCGGCTCCAAGCGGCTGATCAACTGGCGCGAAATCCCGCTGCGCAACTGACGCGGCCCTGGCCTCCCCTGAAACCCGCCCTCGCAAGACGGCGGGTTTTTTCTTGCCAGCGCACGAGCGCCAGAAGCGACAAGGCCCGCCGGCTTGCACCGGCGGGCCTCTCTGCGTCAGCGGCCCGGCGTTCACCGAGCCCCGAATCAATCAACGCGGCAGGTCGCTGTTGCCCATCAGGAACTCGTCGATCGCGCGGGCGGCCTGGCGGCCTTCGCGGATGGCCCAGACCACCAGCGACTGGCCGCGGCGCATGTCGCCAGCGGCAAAGACCTTCGCCGCGTTGGTCTTGTAGCCACCGGTGAAATCGGTGCTCGCCTTGGCATTGCCGCGCGCATCCTTGCTCACGCCGAAGGCCTCGACGATCGAGGCCACCGGGCTCACGAAGCCCATCGCGAGCAGCACCAGATCCGCCTTCAGGATCTGTTCGGAGCCAGGGACCTCGCTCATCTTGCCGTTGACCCATTCCACGCGCACCGTCTTCACGCCGGTGACCTTGCCCTTCTCACCGAGGAATTCCTTGGTCGCGATCGCGAACTCGCGCTCGCAGCCTTCCTCGTGGCTCGAGGAGGTGCGCAGCTTGATCGGCCAGTAGGGCCAGGTCAGCGGCCGGTCCTCGACCTCGGGCGGCTGCGGCATCAGCTCGAACTGGGTGACGCTCTTGGCGCCATGGCGGTTGCTGGTGCCGACGCAGTCGCTGCCGGTGTCGCCGCCGCCGATCACGACGACATGCTTGCCGTCGGCGCGGATCTGGTTCTTGAGCTTGTCGCCGGCGTTCAGCTTGTTCTGCTGCGGCAGGAACTCCATCGCGAAGTGCACGCCGGCCAGATCGCGGCCCGGGACCGGCAGGTCGCGCGACTGTTCGGCACCTCCGGCGAGCAGCACCGCGTCGAACTGCTGCGACAGCTCGTCGGCGGTGACCACGTCCTTGGCCCAGTTCGTCACCTTCGAACCCTCGGGCAGGTGCGCCACCATCACGCCCGTGCGGAACACCACCCCCTCGGCTTCCATCTGCTGGACGCGGCGGTCGATGTGGCTCTTCTCCATCTTGAAGTCGGGGATGCCGTAGCGCAGCAGGCCGCCGACGCGATCGTTCTTCTCGAACACGGTGACCTCATGACCGGCGCGCGCCAGCTGCTGGGCCGCAGCCAGTCCGGCGGGCCCGGAGCCAACAATCGCCACCTTCTTGCCGGTCTTGAGCTTCGCCGGTCTGGGCGTGACCCAGCCCTCGGCCCACGCGCGATCGATGATCGCGTGCTCGATCGACTTGATGCCCACCGCGTCGTCATTGACGTTCAGCGTGCAGGCCGCCTCGCAAGGCGCGGGGCAGATGCGGCCGGTGAACTCGGGGAAGTTGTTCGTCGAATGCAGCACCGCGATGGCGTTCTTCCAGTCCGCGTCGCCGCCCCGGTACACCAGGTCGTTGAAGTCCGGAATGATGTTGTTGACCGGGCAGCCGCTGTTGCAGAACGGCGTGCCGCAGTCCATGCATCTCGCGCCTTGCTGCTTCGCCTGCTCGACGTTCAGGCCGATGACGAATTCCTTGTAGTGCTTGAGCCGCGCCTCGACGGGCGCGTAGCCCTCTTCCAGACGCTCGTACTCCATGAAGCCGGTGACTTTTCCCATGTCGGCTTTCTCCTGAATCTTCGTGATGCTCTGAAGCGATGCGGACGGTCAGACCTTGGCCTTGGCCGCCGGGGCCTTGGCATGGGCGATCGTGGCGGCGGTTTCCTTGGCGGCGTTGATCTCGCCAAGCGCGCGGCGGTATTCGTTCGGGAACACCTTGACGAACTTGGCGCGCGATTCGGCCCAGTGGTCCAGGATGTCCCGCGCGCGCTGGCTGCCGGTCCAGCGGTGGTGGTCCTCGATCAGCTTCTTGACGATCGCCTCGTCGGTGCGCGCCTGGCCATCGCCAAGCCGGTGCCAGATGGCGGGGTCCATCGTGGCTTCCTGCTCGTGCGCGGGCAGCAGTTTGTCGAGCGACACCATGCTGGTGTTGCAGCGCTTGGCGAACTGGCCGTCCTCGTCGAAGACGTAGGCGATGCCACCGCTCATGCCCGCAGCGAAGTTGCGGCCGGTCTTGCCCAGCACCGCGACAGTACCGCCGGTCATGTACTCGCAGCCGTGATCGCCGGTGCCTTCGACGACCGCCGTCGCGCCCGACAGCCGCACCGCGAAGCGCTCGCCGGCGACACCGCGGAAGAAGGCCTCGCCCTTGGTCGCGCCGTACAGCACGGTGTTGCCGACGATGATGTTCTTCGTCGCGTCACCGCGGAAGTCGATCGACGGACGGACCACCACGCGGCCGCCGGACAGGCCCTTGCCGGTGTAGTCGTTGGCATCCCCGATCAGGTAGAAGGTGATGCCGGGCGCCAGGAAGGCGCCGAAGCTCTGGCCCCCCGTCCCTTCCATCTGGATGAAGATCGTGTGGTCCGGCAGGCCTTCGGGGTTGCGGCGGATCAGCTCGCCCGAGAGCATCGCGCCCACCGTGCGGCGCACGTTCGTCACCTCCTGCATGAATTGCACCTTCTCGCCCTTGTCGAAGGCAGGCAGGCACTTCTCGATCAGCTTGACGTCGAGGGCGCGATCCAGGCCGTGATCCTGGTGATCGTTGTGCAGGCGGGCCACGTCGGCCGGAAGCTCCGGACGATGGAACACGCGGCTGAAGTCCAGACCCTTGGCCTTCCAGTGCTGAATGCCCTTCTTCGTGTCGAGCAGGTCGGCGCGGCCGATCAGTTCGTCGAACTTGCGCAGGCCCAGCTGGGCCATGATCTGACGCGCCTCTTCCGCGACGAAGAAGAAGTAGTTCACCACATGCTCGGGCTTGCCGCTGAACTTGCGGCGCAGCACCGGGTCTTGCGTCGCGACGCCGACCGGGCAGGTGTTCAGGTGGCACTTGCGCATCATGATGCAGCCCTCGACGACCAGCGGCGCAGTCGCGAAGCCGAATTCATCCGCACCGAGCAGCGCACCGATCACGACATCGCGGCCGGTCTTCATCTGGCCGTCAGCCTGCACGCGCACACGCCCGCGCAGACGGTTCAGCACCAGCGTTTGCTGCGCTTCCGCCAGGCCCAGTTCCCACGGGGTGCCAGCGTGCTTGATCGACGACCACGGCGAGGCGCCGGTGCCGCCGTCATGGCCGGCGATCACGATGTGGTCCGCCTTCGCCTTCGCGACGCCCGCGGCGATCGTGCCCACGCCGACTTCCGACACCAGCTTGACCGAGATGTCGGCGCGCTGGTTGACGTTCTTCAGGTCGTGGATCAGTTGGGCCAGGTCCTCGATCGAATAGATGTCGTGGTGAGGCGGCGGCGAGATCAGACCCACGCCGGGCACCGAGTGGCGCAGGAAGCCGATGTAGTCCGTGACCTTGCCGCCGGGCAGCTGGCCGCCTTCGCCAGGCTTGGCGCCTTGGGCCATCTTGATCTGGATCTGGTCCGCGCTGACCAGATACTCGGTCGTGACGCCGAAGCGGCCGGACGCGACCTGCTTGATGCGTGAACGCATCGAGTCGCCCTCCTTCAGCTCGTAGTCGACCTCGACCACCTTGCGGCCGACGACGTCCGCCATCGTGGTGCCTGCCGTGATCTTGATGCCCTTGAGCTCGTTGCGATAGCGCGCCGGATCCTCGCCGCCCTCGCCGGTGTTGCTCTTGCCGCCGATGCGGTTCATCGCGACGGCCAGCGTCGCGTGCGCCTCGGTCGAAATCGAGCCCAGCGACATCGCGCCCGTGGCGAAGCGCTTGACGATCTCCGCGGCCGGCTCGACCTCCTCGAGAGGAATCGCCTTGGCCGGGTCGAACTTGAACTCGAACAGGCCGCGCAGCGTCATGTGACGCTTGCTCTGGTCGTTGACCAGTTGGGCGTATTCCTTGTAGGTGTCGAACTTGCCCGAACGCGTGCTGTGCTGCAGCTTGGCGATCACGTCGGGCGTCCACATGTGCTCCTCGCCACGGGTGCGCCACGCATATTCGCCGCCGGCATCCAGCATGTGCTCCAGCACCGGGTCATCGCCGAAGGCGGCGCGATGCAGACGCAGCGCCTCTTCCGCCACCTCGAACACGCCGATGCCGCCGACCTGGGTCGGCGTGCCGCGGAAGTATTTCTGGACGAACTCCGCCTTCAGGCCGATGGCCTCGAAGATCTGGGCGCCGCAGTAGGACATGTAGGTCGAGATGCCCATCTTGGACATGATCTTCGACAGCCCCTTGCCCACCGCCTTGATGTAGTTGTAGATCGCCTTGTCCGCCGACAGGGCTGGCGGCAGTTCGGCGCTCATCGCCTGCAGCGTCTCGAGCGCGAGATAGGGATGCACGGCCTCGGCGCCAAAGCCGGCCAGCACGGCGAAGTGATGGACCTCGCGCGCGGTGCCGGTCTCGACCACCAGGCCGGCGGTCGTGCGCAGACCCTCGCGGACCAGATGGTGGTGCACCGCCGACAGCGCCAGCAGCGCTGGGATCGCGACGCGATTGGCGCTCAGATGGCGGTCGGTGATGATCAGGATGTTGTGGCCGCCCTTGATCGCATCGACGGTCTCGGCGCACAGCGAGGCCAATTGGGCTTCGACCCCCTCCCGGCCCCAATCCAGCGGGTAGGTGATGTCGAGCTCGTAGGGCTTGAACTTGCCGTTGGTGTGCTGCTCGATCGCGCGCAGGCGGGCCATGGACTCGAAGTCCAGCACCGGCTGCGTCACCTCCAGGCGCATCGGCGGGTTCACCGCGTTGATGTCGAGCAGGTTGGGCTTCGGGCCGATGAAGCTGTTCAGCGACATCACGATCGCCTCGCGGATCGGATCGATCGGCGGGTTGGTGACCTGCGCGAACAGCTGCTTGAAGTAGTTGTAGAGCGGCTTGTTCTTGTCGGACAGCACGGCCAGCGGGCTGTCGTTGCCCATCGAGCCGATGCCTTCCTCGCCGTTCGCGGCCATCGGCGCGAGCAGGAACTTGATGTCCTCCTGCGTGAAGCCAAACGCCTGCTGGCGATCCAGCAGCGACGCGGGGAACACCGGCGCGACGGCCTCGGGCGCCGGGATGTCGTCGAGCTTGACGCGGACGTTCTCGATCCACTGGCGGTACGGGCGCGCGTTCGCGTACTGGGTCTTCAGTTCCTCGTCATCGATGATGCGGCCCTGCTCCAGGTCGATCAGGAACATCTTGCCCGGCTGCAGGCGCCACTTCTTGACGATGCGGGATTCGGGGATCGGCAGCACGCCGGACTCGGATGCCAACACGACGAGGTCGTCGTCGGTGACCCAGTAGCGCGCGGGCCGCAGGCCGTTGCGGTCCAGCGCGGCGCAGACCTGGCGGCCATCGGTGAACACCATCGCGGCGGGGCCGTCCCACGGCTCCATCATCGCGGCGTGGTACTCGTAGAACGCCCGGCGGCGTTCATCCATCAGCTCATGCTGCTCCCAAGCCTCCGGGATCATCATCATCGCGGCGTGCGCGAGCGGATAACCCGACATCGTCAGCAGCTCGATGGCGTTGTCGAAGGTGGCCGTGTCGGACTGATGCTCAAAGCTGATCGGATACAGCTTCTTCAGGTCGTCGCCGAGCACCGGCGACTTCATGACGCCCTCGCGGGCGCGCATCCAGTTGAAGTTGCCCTTGACCGTGTTGATCTCGCCGTTGTGGGCGACCATGCGGTACGGGTGGGCCAGCGGCCACTCGGGGAAGGTGTTGGTCGAGAAGCGCTGGTGCACCAGCGCGATCGCGCTGACCACGCGCGGGTCGGCCAGGTCGCGGTAGTACTTGCCGACCTGGTCCGCCAGCAGCAGACCCTTGTAGATCACCGTGCGGCAGCTCATCGAGGGCACGTAGTACTCGCGGCTGTGCGTCAGCTTCAGCGCCTGGATCGCGCTCGATGCGGTCTTGCGGATCACGTACAGCTTCCGCTCGAGCGCGTCGGGGACGATGATGTCCGGACCGCGGCCGATGAAGATCTGGCGGATGATCGGTTCCTTCTCGCGCACGGTCGGCGACATCGGCATGTCGCGGTCCACCGGCACATCGCGCCAGCCCAGCAGGACCTGGCCTTCGGCCTTGATCGCGCGGGCCAGTTCCTGCTCGCAGGCCAGGCGGGAGGCGTGCTCCTTCGGCAGGAAGATCATGCCCACGCCGTACTCGCCCGGGGGCGGCAGCACGACACCCTGCCTGGCCATCTCGGCGCGATAGAACTCGTCGGGGATCTGGATCAGGATGCCGGCGCCGTCGCCCATCAGCTTGTCCGCGCCGACCGCGCCGCGGTGATCCAGGTTCTCCAGGATCTTCAGGCCCTGCTGGACGATGTGATGCGCCTTCTGCCCCTTGATGTGGGCCACGAAGCCCAGGCCGCAGGCGTCCTTCTCATTCGCGCCGTTGTACAGGCCGTGGGCGGCCAGCTCGCGAATCTCGTTCTGGGACGGTGTCGCGGTGGGGGACGACGCTTGCGCGGGGCGCGGATCTTGAGCTGCCGACATCGGTGGCCTCCTGGACTCTCGAAAAACGAAACCCGCGCAGGTTAAGGCGCGACCAGGGTGGGCACAAGCAGAACTAAATGGGGTCAGTCTCGAATATGTAGGAACGTTGCCACGCAGTCTCGATTAAATGGGGACAGATCATTGCGGCGCCTCTGGCGGCGGCGTTTTGCGGGGGCGTCCCCTCGGGCGTGGACTCATGGGGCGTTCACTCGATTCGCCCAGCAGCTGCAGGAAACGTGCCGAACCGAGCGGCCAACCCTTCAGCGCCGAATCGATCAGTTTTTGCCGCTCGGCCTCCGACTCGCCCTCCTCCAACCAGCGGCGCCAGGCCAACTCGCGCTCGAAGGGGGTGTTGCCCAGCGCCCAGAATCCGGGCGGATCGCTGACCAAGGGGTCGCGGCGGCGGCCGAGATGGTGCGCCGCCGAGGACCAAGTGAAATCGCCGGGATCGGCGCTCAGGCCGGCGCGCTGCGGATTCAGTTCGATGCTGCGCATCACCGCCAGCAGATGGGTGTCCGCCTCCAGCGGCGCGGCGCGGAATCGCCCTTCCCACAAGGTGCCGGCCCGGCCATGCCGCAGGTTGAAAGCGCCCACGTAGCGGCGCCCCAAGGCCTGCATCATCCGGCTCAGGCCGTCGTCGGTGGCCGGCGTGGCCAGCAGATGCAGGTGATTGGGCATCACCACGTAGGCGTGCACGGCCACCTTGTGGGTGGCGGCGCTGTCCTGCAGCGCAGCCAGGAGCGCCCGGCGGTCCTCGTCGTCGAGGACGATCGGCTGCCGGTTGTGGCCGCGGTGGATCAGGTGGTGCAGATGGCCGGCGAGCGCCAACCGGGGGAGTCGTGCCATGGTCGGGACAGTAGTCTGTCCCCAATTATGCGGCGATCAGCTTCCTGCCCGTGAGCCGTTCATGCTCCTTGAGCGCGAACCGGTCCGTCATGCCGGCGATGTAGTCGGCGCAGGCGCGCGCATGGTCCTCGTCCCCGGCGAAATCGGCGGGCAGTCGCGTCGGATCCGTCAGGTAGAGCTGGAACAGCTCGCGCAGGACCTGCTCGGCGCGATCGCGTTGCGCTTGCACCACCGGATGCCGGTAGAGGTTGGCGAAGAGGAAGCGCTTGAGCTCGGTGCTGGCCTGACGCATGTCAGGACTGAATCGAACCAGCGGCCCCTTGGTGCGCGCATCCTCGGCGTCGGCCGGCGCGGCCGCTTCGATCGCCGCGCGAGTGGCGTCGATGACGTCGTAGACCTGTTGCGACAACATGCGGCGGATCGTCTCGGCCAGCAGCCGCTTGCCGGTCAGGCGCGGATAGGCAGCGAGCGTCTCGCGCAGATAGCGATGCACGAGCGGCACCTCTTCCAGTTGCTCCAGCGTCACCAGGCCCGAGCGCACGCCATCGTCGACGTCATGCGCGTTGTACGCGACCTCGTCGGCGAGGTTGCACAGCTGCGCTTCCAGGCTCGGCTGGCCTCCCGCGAGGAAGCGCGCGGCGACGCCGCCCGGCTCGCGCTCCTCGATCCGCTGCGCGTCGCGCTTGCTGCAATGCTTGAGGATGCCTTCACGGCTCTCGAAGCTGAGGTTGAGCCCATCGAACGCCGGATAACGCTGCTCGAGCTTGTCCACGACGCGCAGCGACTGCAGGTTGTGCTCGAAACCGCCATGGGCCTTCATGCAGTCGTCGAGCACGTCCTGGCCGGCGTGGCCGAAAGGCGTGTGGCCCAGGTCGTGAGCCAGGGCGATGGTCTCGATCAGGTCCTCGTCCAGCCCCAGGCTGCGGCCGATCGAGCGCCCCAGCTGGGCGACCTCGAGCGAATGGGTCAGCCGGGTGCGGAACAGGTCGCCCTCGTGGTTGAGGAAGACCTGCGTCTTGTAGACCAGGCGCCGGAAGGCGGTGCTGTGGACGATGCGGTCGCGGTCGCGCTGGAATTCGCTGCGTGTCGGCGCCGGGGCTTCGGCATGCCGGCGGCCGCGGCTGCGCGCGGGGTCGGAGGCATAGGGCGCGCGCAGCATCGTCATCGTCGGTTCAGCTCTTCAGCGGGACGCCGGCCCGGTGTGAGCGGCGATCACCTCGGCCACCATCGCATCGGGCGCTCCCCGCATGCCGGCCCGGCCGAGGCCTTCGATGACGACGAACCGGATCTCGCCGCCCTCGTTCTTCTTGTCGACCCGCATCAGGTCGAGCCAGCGATCGATCGGCATCGGCGGCGCCTTGACCGGGAGCCTGGCCCGCTCGATCAGGCGGGTCATGCGATCGACGAAGGCCGCAGGCATCAGGCCCAAGCGCGCGGAGAGCTCCGACGCCAGCACCATGCCGCAGCCGACGCCCTCTCCGTGCAGCCACTCGCCATAGCCCAGGCCGGTCTCGATCGCGTGGCCGAAGGTGTGGCCGAAATTCAGGATCGCCCGCAAGCCGGCTTCCCGCTCGTCCTGGCCGACGACCCAGGCCTTGATCTCGCAACTGCGCCGTACCGCGTGAGCCAGCGCTGACTTGTCGCGCGCGAGCAGCGCGTCGAGGTTGTTCTCGATCCAATCGAGGAAAGTCGCATCAGCGATGGGGCCGTACTTGATGATCTCGGCCAGTCCCGCCGAGAGTTCGCGATCGGGCAGCGTGTCCAGTGTGTCGAGGTCGGCGATGACGCGCACCGGCTGGTAGAACGCGCCGACCATGTTCTTGCCGCGCGGGTGGTTGATCGCGGTCTTGCCGCCGACCGACGAGTCGACCTGCGCGAGCAGCGTGGTCGGCACCTGAACGAACGGGACGCCGCGCATGTAGATCGCGGCCGCGAAACCGGTCAGGTCGCCGATCACCCCGCCGCCCAGCGCGAACAGGACGGTCTTGCGATCGGCCGCGCCGGCGAGCAGGTGGTCGATGACGGCGTCCAGCGATGCCCAGCTCTTGTGCTGCTCGCCGTCCGGCAGGACGACCGATTCGACGCGCGGGTAGTGGGGCGCGAGCTGGCGTTTGAGTCGCTCCAGATAGAGCGGCGCCACGAGCTCGTTGGTGACGATGAGCGCGGCGCTCGCGCGCGGCAGGCCGGCCCAGGACGACGAGGCGTCGACAAGGCCGGAGCCGATGAGGATGTCGTAGCGGCGGTCGCCGAGATCGATGGCGACCGGGGAGGCGGCGGCGGACGAGCCCACCACGGAAGACGCCGAATCAGGGAGCGGTGCGGTCATTCCCGGAAGTGTACGGGGCCTCGCTCGCCCCGACGGTGGCCGCGACCCGCGCCGGGTCGATGAGACCGGCCAACTCCAGCTGCATCAGGATCATGTTGGCGAGCCCATGCACCGATGGGCGGCTCGACTCGAGCACGAAATGCGCGCAGCGGCGGTAGAGCGGATCGCGCTGCCCATAGAGTTCGCGCAGCTTCGCCAGCGGATTGGCGACCTGCAGCAACGGGCGCTGGGTGTCGTGGCGCAGACGCCGGAAGAGTTCTTCAGGCGAGGAGCGCAGGTACACGACTGTCGAAAGCGCCTTGAGCCGGTCGCGGTTGATGTCGCGCAACACTGCGCCGCCACCGGTGGCGAGGATCATTTCCTCACCGCTCCTGGCACGTTCCAGGAGCCGGGCGATCACTGCGGATTCGAGGTCCCGAAACGACGCTTCGCCCTCCCGGGCGAAGTAGTCCTTGATCGACTCGCCGCCGAGATCGCGTTCGATCTCGGCGTCGGAGTCGACGAAGGGGATGTCCAGCTGTCTGGCCAGCAGACGCCCGACGGTGGACTTGCCACCGCCTGGCATGCCGACCAGGCTCAGGATCATTGCCACTGCATTGGCAGCACGATCAGTTCGGGCTGAAGCAGTAGGAGCCAGCCACGTCCAACGGCGACCGGACGTTGCCGTATGGGCTCGCCCGGAAAGCCGGCGACGACGTGATGGTCGTGAAGTCCGACGCCAGTGCGCTGAGGTTGCCGCTGTAAGTCGCCGGGGGGCTCACCACACCAGTCGCGGAAGCGGTGATCGTGTAATCGATCCACGTCGCAAGACTCTTGGGATATTCCATCTTCAGGACCAGTTGACCCGAAGCATCCGTCTTGGTCGACGTTCCTTCAAAGGCGATCGAGACGTCAGACTTGCGCGGATCCAGCCGGCCATTGCCGTTGCGGTCCTCGCCGGTATCGACCAGACCGTCGCGGTCATCGTCCTCGTTCAGGCAGCTCCACTGGCCGGCTTGGGCGGCGCCGCCAAACTGGAAGAACGGCGTCCAGCTGGCGCCAGAAACAACGTAGGTGCCCTTGTAATAGCGGGTCAGATCGATCAGCGGAGCGATATCCACGCCTGCGGACGGCTTGCCCGAGGCATCGACGACCAGGATCACGAAGCGCTTGACGTAGGTCAGCTTGGAATCACCTTCCGACAAGGTACCGTCCGTGCCGATCGTGATGGACAGGGGGCTGGACACGACGGTGAGTGTCGTGGTCATCGCATTCGGGCAAGCCGTCGAGGCGAAGTCAGCATAGTCCCAGCATGCACGAATCGTCACACCATTGGTGCCGCTGGCCCGGTCTGCCGGGTAATAGCTCGAGGTGGCATATCCAGATGCATCGCTGTAGACCAGCGAGGTGCCCGAACTGATCGTTCCGCCGACGCTCTGCGACGCGCTGCCGAACAGCTCGAAGCGCACCCGCATGTTCTGGATGGGCGCATTGCCGGCGGACTGGAACAGGGCACGCAGCTCCACTCGATTGGCAGTCGATCCCGCAGCGTTGATGGCCACGACCGACGGGTTGGTCGTCGCCGTCGCGGACGAGACAACGGTCGTCACGGTCGGGATCGTGGTGCCCGCCGTCGGAATGGTGACAGTCGACACCGTCGTGACGCCACCTGCCACGGCGGTGATGTTGTACGCGCCTGGCGTCGTGGGAGCCGTGTAGGTGTAGGTGAATGCGCCGCTGTTGTCGGTCGTGCCGTTGACCGCCGTCTGGCCGGGAGCCGTCACGGTGATCGCCTGGCCGCTGATGGCGTTGTCGTTCGTGTCCGACAGGCGATACAGCACCGTGTTGCCCGTCGAGCCAGCCGTCGGCGTCGACGGAACCGGAGAGGCCACCAGCTTCGCGCCGCTGACCTGGAAGCTGGCCGTGCGCTGCAGCGTGTTGCTGGTCGCCGTGATGGTCACGACGCGATTCGACTTGTCGGCACCGATCTTCACGCTCGCCACCGACTGGCCGGACGCGTCGGTCGTGCTGTTCGTGACAGCGATCGTCGCGCCGTTGTTGACGGAGAACGACACCGGGACGCCTGCCAGCACATTGCGGTTGGCGTCGACGGCCGTCACCGTGGCCACGACCGTGTCGGTGCCGGAATTGGAGACCGTGTACTTGTCCAGCGACAGCGACAGATCCGCTGCAGTCGTCGTCGGGGTCGTCGTCTGGATGACGTTGAAGGTCGCCGACTTGGAGATGGAGCCATTGCCCACCGTCACGGTCACCGTGCGCAGCGTGTGATCCGCGCCCAGCGAGATGGTCGCGGTGCCCGCGCCGGAGGTATCGGTCGTCAGCGACGAGGAGGACGCGAAGACCGAATTGTTCGGATCGCTGATCGCGACCGCCAGCTTGGCGTTTGCCACGCCGCCACGGTTCGCATCGAGCGCCGTGGCCGTCAGCGTCAGGGTCTCCGTGCCATCGTTGGCCATGGTGCCCTTGCTGAGCACCACCGCCACGTCACTGATCGCCGCGCCCGTGCCGTCCGTGCCGCCGCCGCCGACAACGGAGGTGCCCGCCGAGCCGCCACCGCCGCCGCATGCAGCCAAGCCGCCAGCCACGAAGGCCGTCAGCGTCACGGCCTTGAGCAGCCGTACCCACTTCTGATGGAAAGTCATTTCTCTGAACTCCTGCTCTGCCCGTTTGAGGTGGGCAGATTCTCCCTGTGCCTGATGACGTTACGCCCTGGCTTCAGCGCGTGGCGCTGACCCGGTCGCTCACCACCTTCGGCGTGATGAAGATGAGCAACTCGGTCTTGGCCGTGCTGCGCGACTTGTTCTTGAACAGGTTGCCCAGCAGCGGAATATCGCCGAGGTAGGGCACCTTGTTCTCGGTCTCGAGGTCTTCCTGCGTGTAGATGCCGCCGATCACGACCGTGCCGCCGTTCTCGACCAGCACCAGCGTCTGCACATGCTTGTTGTTGATCGCGTAACCCTGCGGGGTCAGCGTGCCGCGGCTGTCCTTGTTCACGTCGACCGTCAGGATCACGTTGCCTTCCGGCGTGATCTGCGGCGTCACTTCCAGCTTCAGCACCGCCTTCTTGAACGAGACCGAGGTCGCGCCGCTCGACGTGGACTGTTGATAGGGAATCTCTTCACCCTGCTCGATCAACGCCTTGGTCTGGTCCGCCGTCACGACGCGCGGGCTGGACACCACCTTGCCGCGGCCATCGGCCTCCAGAGCGGAGATTTCCAGGTTCAGGAAGCGGTTCGCAGTGGCCGAGAACAGCGACAGCGCGAAGTTGGCCGCCGTGGCGCCGCCGAAAGCGTCACCCGAGACGTTCGCTGGCAGGCTCACGAACTGCGAATCGCTGTAGTTGTAAGTGGTCTGCTGGTTGGTCGCCGACCCGACGGCGGAGTAATTTCCCCCCACCGTCACGTAGTTGCTGCCGCCGACGTTGTAGCCGGGGATGCCACCATTGCGGCCGCGCAAGTCGGTCGCGCCCAGCTTGACACCCAGTGCCCGGCCGAACTTGTCGTCCGCCTCGACGATGCGGGCCTCGATCAGCACCTGACGCACCGGCACGTCGATCTTGGCGATCAGCGCCTGGATTTCTTCAAGCTTCGATGGGATGTCGCTCACGAACAGCTGGTTCGTGCGCGTTTCCCAGATCACGCTGCCGCGAGGCGACAGGATGCGCGAGGCGTTGTTCCCACCGCCACTGGAAGGGTTGTTGGCGCCGGTCAACCCCTTGGCAACGTCCTCGGCCTTGGTGTAGTTCATCTGGAACGACTGCGTGCGCAGCGGCTCGAGCTGGGCCACCGCCTGCTTGGCCTCGAGCTCAGCCTTCTCCTTGGCAGCGAGTTCATCCTTGGGCGCGATCCACAGCACATTGCCGGACTTGCGCAGACCCAGCCCCTTGGCCTGCAGGATGATGTCGAGCGCCTGGTCCCAGGGCACGTCCTTGAGACGCAGCGTCACGTTGCCGCTCACGGTATCGCTGGTCACCACGTTGAAGTTGGTGAAGTCGGCGATGACCTGCAGCAGCGCCCGCACGTCGATGTTCTGGAAGTTCAGGCTCAGCTTGTCGCCGCTGTAGCCCGGACCCTGAGTGAGCTTGTTCGGGTCGACCTTCTGCGGACGCACCTCCAGCACGAACTGGTTGTCGCTCTGGTAGGCGCTGTGCTCCCACGCCCCCTTCGGGGTCACGACGAGGCGGACGCGGTCGCCCTGCTGCGTGGCCACCACCGTCTGCACCGGCGTGCCGAAGTCGGTCACGTCGAGCTTGCGGCGCAGGCGCTCCGGCAGCGTGCTGCGCAGGAACTCCACCACCAGGTTCTGCCCCTGCTGCTGGATGTCCACGCCAACCTGGCTGCTGGGCAGGTTCACGACCACGCGACCCGCGCCGTCGTTGCCGCGGCGGAAATCGATGTCCTGCAGCGACTGCGCGGCGGCGTTCTGGCTGGGGGCGAAGTGCAGCGGTTCCGTGGTCGCCGCGCCGCCCGTGGCCGCTGGGGCGGCCGCCGTCGCGGCGGCGGGCGTGCCATCCAGGAAGATCAGCAGCGCGTTGTCCTGCAACTGCGCGCGATAGGTGCTCGCCTGGCGCAGGTTCAGCACCACGCGGGTGCGGTCACCAGCCTGCGCCACGTTGGCCGAGCGCATGTTGCCGGAGTTGATGTCCACCGCGTTGCGGCCCAGCCCGTTGGTCACGCCCGGCAGATCCAGTGCGATGCGCGGCGGCACCTGCACGGCGAAACCGCGCGGCACTTCCTTCAGCGGCTGTGCCAGCTCGATGCGGACGATGTCCGCGCCCGACTGCTGCGTCGCGCTGATCGACCGGATCATGTTCTGGGCCCAGGCCTGCACCGGCAGCACCAGCGCCAGACCCACCGCGCAGGCCAGTGCCTGCCAGCGCTTGGCGCGCCCTTGTTCCCTCTTACCGACGCTCATCGCAGCGTTCTCCACAACGGTGTTCTTCATCGTCCCTGCTCCTGAAGCTGGAGGGTACTGGTGCGTTCAATCCATTCGCCCGCAGCGTCCTGGACGACTTCTCGCAAGGTGATCTCGGTCTCGCTGATCTTGGTGATGCGGCCGAAGTTCTGGCCCAGGTAGTCACCCACCTTGGCCTGGTAAAGCAGGTTGTCCACCCGCAGCAGCGCATAGGGGCGGCCGTCGCGTGCAACACTGCCCACCATCGTCATCGTGTCCAGCGGGAACGCTTCCAGCGGTTCACGCCGGCGCTTCATCTCGGCAGCCAGCAGCGAACTGGGTTGCGTTGCCTCGCGCCGGAGCGCCACCGTGAGCTTCTGGGTGCTGAACGGGTCAACCACCGCCTGCGCCTCGTAAGGCTGCGGCTGGAAGGTCTTCGGCGGCGTCAGCGGTTTCACCGTCGGGCGCGTCTGCTGCCGCTGCTCATCCATCCACTGCTGGAGTTCGTCGGTGCCGCCGGTGCAGGCTGCGAGCAGCGTGCCGGTCAAGGCGAGCCCCACCCAGCCCAGCCATCGGCCCCGGGCCTCTGAAGATCGAAGAATGCTCGTCATTTCTTCTTCTCCGCGGCCGCGGCGGCCTTCTTCTGCTCTTCGATCTCGTTGGGATCGAGGTAGCGGTAGGTCCGCGCGGTCGCATCCATCGTCAACGTGGCATTCGTGTCCGCGCGGGGCGCCTGATTGCCCGAACCTGGCGCCGCGATCACGAGGTCATGCAGCGTCACGATGCGCGACAGGTTCGACACGTCAGCCGTGAAGGCGCCGATGTCGTGGTAGCGGCCGGTCACCTTGATTGCGATCGGCTGCTCGGCGTAGTAGTCCCGCATGGCGATCTGGCCAGGACGGAACAGTTCGAACTGCAAGCCGCGCCCCAATCCAGCCTGGTTGATGTCGGACAGGAGCGCATCCATCTCGGCCTTGCCCGGCAGCTGCTTTTCAAGCTGCAGCACGTACTCCTCGACCTGCACCTTCTGCTTGCGCAGCTCCGGCAGGTTGACCGCCTGGGTCAGCTTGTTGTTGAAGTCTTCCTTCAAGCGGGGCTCGCGATCGCGCTCGGCATCGAGCGCCGCCTGCTCATCCGACAGGACGGCGAACCAGCCCAGTCCCACCGTCAGCAGCATCACGAAGATGAAGGCGACGTAACGCGGCGCCGGCGGCCATTGGCCCGGCTCCTGCATGTTCAGGTTCTGGAACTGCCCGGAGAAATCCGCGAACCAGGCGTTGAGGTCCAGGTTTTTCAAGCTTGCCATGGGCTCCTCACGACTTCTTCGCTGGCGTGGCGGCTGCGCCGCTGGCCGCGCCCGCCGCCGCTTCCGGCGCGACGCTCTTGATGCTGACCTGAATCGAGAAATCGTACAGGCGGCGCGGATCGCGCGGGTTCACCGGCGCGGCCTTGATCTCGACCAGATCCGGGTTCTCGACCCATTCGGCGCGGCTGAGATTGCGCAGCATCTCCGACACGCGTTCATTGGACGCCGCGACGCCGGTGATCAGTACCGACTTGTTGTTCTGGCGCGTGGACTGCAGGAACACGCCTTCGGGCGTGAACTTGGCCAGTTCATTGAGCAGGTGGACCGGAGTGTTGCGATCGCTCTGCAGGTTCTCGACCGCGCGCTGTCGCGCGCGCAGCGCGTCGATTTCCGCCCGCAGGGTCGCAATGTCCTTGATCTGCGCGTCGAGCTTGGCGATCTCGGCCTTCAGATAGTCGTTGCGCTGGGCCTGCGCCGCAGTGAGCTGCTCCAGCAGCAGATAAATGAAACCGGCGATCAGCAGACCGACGGCGAAAGACATTCCCAGCCCGACGAAGAACGCGGCCTTGCGGCGCTTGCGCTTTTCCTCGCGGTGCGGGAGCAGGTTGATCAGAATCACTGAAAGAACCTCCGCATGGCCAGGCCGCATGCCGTCAGGTAAGCCGGGGCTTCACGGCGCAGCTTGGATTCGCGCACCGCGGATCCCAGCACCATGTTCTCGAACGGGTTCACCACCATGCAGGCGAAGCCGGTCAGCTCGGTCACGCGCTCCTTCAGGCCGGGCAGCGTGGCGGTGCCGCCCGCGAGCATCACGTAGTGAACCTTGTGGTGTGGCGTGCTGGTGAAGAAGTACTGCAGCGCACGGCCGATCTCCTGCGACAGCGAGTCGACGAAGGGATTCAGCACCTGCGTCTCGTAGTCGTCGGGCAGTTCGCCGCTGAGCTTCTTGAGCTCGGCCTCCTCGAACGAGAAGCCGTATTGACGCGAGATCAACATGGTCAGTTGCGAGCCGCCAAAGGCCTGGTCGCGGTCGTACAGCATCTCGTCGTCACGCAGCACCTTGAGCGACGTCGTGTCGGCGCCGATCTCGAACAGCGCGACGAGCGCGTCCTTGCCCTCGTTGGGCAGGGTTTCGACCAGCCGGCCCACCGCCATGCGCGAGGCATGCGACTCGATGTCGAGCACGATCGGCTTCAGGCCAGCGGCCTCGGCCAGCGCCTGGCGATCCTGCACGCGGTCCTTGCGCGACGCGGCGATCAGCACCTCGACGTCGCCGACCGAAGTCGGGCTCGGGCCGATGACGCAGAAGTCCAGCGACACCTCGTCCAGCGAGAACGGGATGTACTGGTTCGCCTCGGCCTCGACCTGCAGCTCGAGTTCCTCCTCGCGCAGGCCAGCCGGCAGCATGATCTTCTTGGTGATCACCGAGCTCTGCGGCATGGCCAGCGCGGCCTGCCGCGTGCGGCTGCCACTGCGCGTCACCACCCGCCGAACCGCGTCCGCGACCTCGTCGAATTTCTCGATCTGGCCGTCGGTAATCCAGCCTTTTTCAAATGGCTCGGTGGCGAAACGTTCCAGAACGTATTCGCCGCTCGAGTTTTGACTCAATTCCACAAGCTTGACACTGGACGATGAAATGTCCAGGCCAATCATGGGCGGATGCGCGCGACCGCGCAGTAGGTCCAACAGCCCCATGATGCGTTCCCCCAACGCGCCGCTCATGCGCCGGTTTGTTAATAAGTTACTTGAATGCTATCAGCAAAGCCCTTGTCGCCCCAAGGCAAAGCGGTCACAGCACGTAACGCCGCGTTGCGTAACATACACGCCACCGACGGGTGGTAAAGCACCGAAAAAATGCCTTCGGGCTCCCCATTCCGGGCGGTATCGCGTCAGATTCACGGGGCGCAAAATCTCCCGCCGGACATCTTCGTGAGGGATGTCTCGAGGGGCTGAAAACGCCGCCGCGGAGTGTCCGCGAAGTTCCCGTCAATTCCTGTAACAGACTCGGAGCGAGGATCCGGAGCTCAGGACCCCGCTTCCGGGGCCCTTCCTATAATCGCCGCTCGCGGCCCGCATCGTCACCCGTACAGGCCCTGATAGGGGCGGCCAGCCAGCAAGATTGCACATTCCGTCCGGCCCATGCCCTCGAAGAAAACCCCAGAGCCCTCCGAACCCTCCTTCGATGCCCCGTCCGACGCAGGCTCGGGCTCCAAGAAAGTCCAAGGCGACGCGCCGCGCAAGACACCCAAGGGCCAGGCCCGGACACGGCGCCCCTGGTTCGTCCGGGCGCTGGGCTGGCTGTTCGGCCTGATCCTGGCAGGCGCTGGCGCGGTCGTGCTGCTGGTCGGCATGGCGCTGGCCATGGCCTACCCTCAGCTGCCGGACATCTCCGGCCTGACCGACTACCGGCCCAAGCTGCCGCTGCGCGTCATGTCCAGCGAAGGCCAGTTGCTCGCCGAATACGGCGAGGAGCGCCGCAGCTACTCCGACATCCGCGAGATCCCGAAGGTGATGCAGGACGCGATCCTGGCGATCGAGGACGCGCGCTTCTATCAGCATGGCGGCGTGGACTACCTGGGCGTCATCCGCGCCGGTCTGGCCAACTTCAGCGAGTCCAAGAGCCAGGGCGCGTCGACGATCACCATGCAGGTGGCGCGCAACTTCTATCTCTCCACGGAGAAGACCTTCACCCGCAAGATCTACGAGATCCTGCTGGCGCTGAAGATCGAAAGCGCCCTGCCCAAGGACAAGATCCTCGAGATCTACATGAACCAGATCTTCCTGGGACACCGCGCCTACGGCTTCGCGGCGGCCAGCGAGGTCTACTTCGGCAAGCCGCTCAAGGATCTGTCGATCGCCGAGGCCGCGATGCTGGCCGGGTTGCCGAAAGCACCATCTGCTTACAACCCCATCAACAATCCGCGCCGGGCGGTGTTGCGTCAGCAATACATCATCGACCGGATGCTGGAGATGGGCTTCATCACGCCCGAGCAGCACGCCGCCGCCAAGGCCGAGAAGCTGCGCATCCGCCCCCCGCAGGAAGCCGCCAGCCACGCCGAATACGTCGCCGAACTGGCGCGCCAGCTGATCTTCAGCCAGTACGGCGACGAGGCCTACACGCGCGGCCTGAACGTCTACCTGACGCTGCACGCCGACGAGCAGGAGCGCGCCTACCGCGCCCTGCGCCGCGGGATCATGGACTACGAGCGCCGCCAGGTGTACCGCGGCCCCGAGGCCTACGTGGACCTGCCGGCCGACCCCAAGGAGCTGGATACCCGCATCGCCGAGGCGCTGTCCGACCACCCGGCCAATGACGAGCTGTTGGCGGCGGTGGTGCTGGAGGCCAGTCCCAAGCAGGTCGTCGCCGCGCTGCAGAGCGGGGAATCGGTGACGATCACCGGCGACGGCTTGAAACCGGCGACCTCCGGCCTGTCCGAGAAGGGCAACCCGAAGACGCGCATCCGGCGCGGCGCGGTCATCCGCGTGATCAAGCTGGTCAAGAACAACAAGGACGAATGGACGATCACGCAGTTGCCGGAGGTCGAGGGCGCGATGGTGGCGCTCAGCCCGAAGGACGGCAGCGTCCGCGCGCTGGTCGGCGGCTTCGACTACAACAAGAACAAGTTCAACCACGTCACCCAGGCCTGGCGCCAGCCGGGCTCCAGCTTCAAGCCCTTCATCTACTCGTCGGCGCTGGAGAAGGGCTTCAACGGCGCGACCGTGGTCAACGACGGTCCGCTGTTCTTCGACGCGACCACCACCGGCAGCCAGCCCTGGGAGCCCAAGAACTACGACGGCACCTTCGAAGGCCCGATGCCGCTGCGCCGCGCGCTGGCCAAGTCGAAGAACATGGTCTCGATCCGCGTGCTGCAGTCCGTCGGCGTGAAGTACGCGCAGGAATGGATCACCCGCTTCGGCTTCGACGCGGACAAGCATCCCGCCTACCTGACGATGGCGCTGGGCGCGGGCTCGGTGACGCCGATGCAGATGGCGCAGGCCTACTCGGTCTTCGCCAACGGCGGCTACCGGATCGCGCCGCAGCTGGTGCAGCGAATCACCGATCACTCGGGCCGCGTGCTCTATCAGCAGCAGGCCAAGGCCTTCGAGGACGCGCAGCGTGCGATCGAGCCGCGCAATGCCTTCCTGATGGACAGCCTGCTGCAGGAGGTGGCGCGCAGCGGCACTGCCGCGCGCACGCAGGCCACGCTGAAGCGTCCGGACATCTACGGCAAGACCGGCACGACCAACGACTCGATGGACGCCTGGTTCGCGGGCTTCCAGCCGGAGCTGGTATCGGTGGTGTGGATCGGCTACGACCAGCCGCGCAAGCTGGGCGATCGCGAGACCGGCGGCGGTCTGGCGCTGCCGGTCTGGATCGAGTTCATGCAGTACGCGCTGCGCAACACGCCGGTGCAGGAGATCCAGCCGCCGGAGGGCGTCGTGAACATCGGCGGCGAGTGGTACTACGACGAGTTCGCCAACAACAACGGCGTGAAGGCGCTCGGCAACGAGGAGCACGTCCCGACCACCGGCTCCGAGGAAGAGAAGAAGAGCATCCTCGATCTCTTCAAGCGCTGAACGGCGCGCACGAAAGCAAAGGCGCCCCGCGGGGCGCCCTTTCATTGAAGGTCGCTCAAACGCAGCCGGTTCAAATGCCGCTGAAACGCAGCGGCTTGCCGCCGTGATGGCTGGCTTCGTCGGACAGCCGGGCGAAGAACTCCTGGCCGTCCTTGGTGTCGCGCCACTGGCCGTCGACGAACTTGAAGTGATAGCCACCCCGGCGCGAAGCCAGCCACAACTCATGCAACGGCGGCTGCGTGTTGACGACGATCTTGCTGCGGTCGGGGAACTGCAATTCCAGCAGGCCACCGGTGCGATGCTGGTCCACATCGATCACATCGCCATCGAGCCAGGCATCGATCTCGGTTTCGATGCTGGCCAGCACGGCGTCGGTGCGGGCGTCGTATTCGGCGTCGGTCAGCGGAGTGGCGGTCATGTGCAGTCGAAAGCGGGCTCGTTGGCGACTAGACTGCGAGCCCATGAAGAACGTGAAGACGCGAAGTGTAGGCGCAGCCTCCACGCCGGCCCGCGCCCGCCCGGCCAAGGCCCTGACGACCTTGATGTTGTGCGCCGCCGCGCTCGCCCTCGGCGCCTGCGGGCAGAAGCGTCCGCTGCAATTGCCGGTGAAGCATCCGGCCCCGGCATCGGCGCCGGCCACGTCCGCCGCTCCGGCAGCTTCCGCCGCCAGCGCGGCGCGCTGACCGCGCGCGATACAGCTCGCGCCTGGCGCGGATCGTCAGATCCGCCCCTCCTCCACCGCGTGACAGGCCACGCGCACCCCCTTGAGCGCCAGCAACTGCGGCCGCTCGCTGCTGCAGCGTGCATTCGCGTGGGGGCATCGGGGGTGGAAGCTGCACCCGCTCGGGGGATTCAGCGGGTTGGGCACCTCCCCTTGCACCGGGGTGCGTGACCGGCCCGTCATGTGGATGTCCGGAATCGCGTCGAGCAGCATCCGCGTGTACGGATGCCGCGGCGTCGCGAACAGGGTCCGCTTGTCCGCCTGCTCGACAAGTCGGCCGAGATACATGACCCCGACCTGATCCGCGACGTGCCGCACCACCGCCAGGTTGTGCGAGATGAACAGATAGGTCAGGCCCTGCTTGCGCTGCAGGTCCTTCATGATGTTCAGCACCTGCGCCTGCACCGATACGTCCAGCGCCGAGGTCGGCTCGTCGCAGACCAGGAACTCCGGCTCGGTGGCCAGCGCGCGCGCGATCGAGATCCGCTGCCGCTGCCCGCCGGAGAACTGATGCGGGAATTTCTCGGCATCGGCCGGCGACAGTCCCACCGACTGGAGCAGTTCGCCAACGCGGCGTTTCAGGCCGGCGACATCGCGCACCAGACCGTGCTCGCGCAGCGGCTCCGCGACGATGTCCTGCACCTTCCAGCGCGGGTTCAGGCTGGCATAGGGATCCTGGAAGATCATCTGCATCCGGCGCCGCAGCGCCAGCGCCTTCGGCCCTTTCAGCGTGGCCGCGATGTCGGCGCCGTCGAAACGCACCTCGCCCTGCGTCGGCGCGTACAGACCGACCAGCAAGCGCGCCACCGTGCTCTTGCCACAGCCGGACTCGCCGACGAGTGCCAGCGTCTGCCCCTTCTCGATCGTGAAGCTGACGCCGTCCACCGCGTGGACGAACTGCCGCGGCTTGCGCTCGATCACCCGGTTCAGCCAGGGCGCGGACACATCGAAGGTCTTGGCCAGGCCGCGCACCTCGACCAGCGCGGCGCCTGCCTGGCCGGCCATCGTGCGGTCTTCCGCCTCGATGGCGGCGCTCGTCTTCTCGCTCAGGACCGTCATGCGGCGCCTCCTTGCTGCGCGACATCCCCCTCGACAGCGGCGGCAGCCACGGCATGCAGCCAGCAGGCGGCCGAGGTCGCGGGCGCCCTCATCAAATCCGGACGCTGCTGATGGCAGCGGTCGAACGCCTTGGGGCAGCGTGGATGGAAGGCGCAACCGCTCGGGATCGCGTTGAGCCGCGGCATCGCGCCATCGATCTGCACCAGCCGCTCGCGGTCCTCGTCCATCGAGGGAATCGATCCCATCAGCCCCGCCGTGTACGGATGTCCCGGACGGTGGATCACCTCCTGCACCGGCCCGATCTCGGCGACGCGGCCGGCATACATCACGGCCACGCGATCGCAGGTTTCGGCGATCACGCCCATGTCGTGCGTCACCAGCATCACCGATGCGCCCTGCTCGCGGCACACGCGCTTGAGCAAGGCAATGATCTGCGCCTGGATCGACACATCGAGCGCCGTGGTCGGCTCATCCGCCACGATCAGCTTGGGATCGGCCGCGAGCGCCAGGGCGATCACCACGCGCTGGCGCATGCCGCCGGAGAACTGATGCGGGTACTGGTCCACGCGCGCCTCGGGGGCCGGGATCCCAGTCGCCGCGAGCAGCTCGATCGCGCGGGCGCGCGCCTGCTTCGGCGTCAGGCCCAGATGCGTCGTGATCGTCTCCACCAGTTGGCGGCCGACCGTGTAGAGCGGATTCAGCGACGTCAGCGGGTCCTGGAAGATCGCGCCGATCTGGCGGCCGCGCACGCGCCGCATCTGGTCGGCGGGCAGGTTGTCGATGCGGCGGCCCTCGAGCAGGATCTCGCCGCCAGCGATGCGGCCCGGCGGTTCGAGCAGGCCGATGATCGCGGCGCCGGTCAGCGACTTGCCGGCGCCGGACTCGCCCACCACGCCGAGCACCTCGCCCGCCGCGATGTCGAAGGACACATCGTCCAGCGCGAGCAGCGTGCCGCGCCGGGTCGGGAATTCCACGCGCAGATGGCGGACTTGAAGCAGGGGAGCGGTCATCGATCGGTCCGTCATCTCAACGCAGGCGGGGATTGAGCGCATCACGCAGCCAATCGCCGAGCAGGTTCACCGACAGCGCGATCAGGATCAGCATGGCGCTCGGCGCAATGGTGATCCAGAGCTCGCCGGAGTACAGGAAGTCGTTGCCGATGCGGATCAGCGTGCCCAGCGACGGGCTGGTCGGCGGCACGCCCACGCCCAGGAAGGACAGCGTCGCCTCGATCAGGATCGCCGAAGCCACCTGCAGCGTGGCCAGCACCATCACCGGACCGGTGACATTGGGCAGCACGTGGCGCCACATGATCGCCATCGGCTTGGCGCCGATCACGCGCGCGGCCTGGACGTATTCCTTGTTGCGCTCGACCAGCGTCGAGCCGCGCACCGTGCGCGCGTACTGGACCCAGCCCGTCAGCCCGATCGCCAGCACCAGCACCGCGAAGGCCAGCGTGTCATGCGCGTTCTTGAAGACGACGCGGCCGATGCCGTCGATCAGCAGCGCGATCAGGATCGACGGGAAGGACAGCATCACGTCGCAGACCCGCATGATGAAGGCGTCGACGCGGCCGCCGACGAAGCCCGCGAGCAGGCCCAGCCCCACGCCCACCACCATCGACAGGACCACCGACGCGACGCCGACCAGCAGCGAAATTCGCGAGCCATACATGATCGCGGACAGCAGGTCGCGCCCCTGGTCGTCGGTGCCGAGCAGGTATTTCGAGGAGCCGCCCTCGACCCAGGCCGGCGGCAGACGCGAGTCCATCAGCTCCAGCGACGCGAGATCGAAGGGATCGTGCGGCGCGATCCAGGGCGCGAACAGCGCGCACACCAGGCATACGAGCGCGACGAAGGCCGCGGCCATCGCCGTCTTCGATCGGGTGAACGAGTGCCACACGTCCCCGTCGAAGAAGCGCCGCAGCGCATTCGGTGCCGGGGCGACAGGCGGGGGCGGCGAAGGGGGCAGGGAAGCGGTCATTCGAGGGCGCGCGGGGCGATCGGTTCGAGGGCGGGGCGGCAGGGTCGCCGGCTCAATGGGGCGCCACGGGCAGCGCCTGCTCGACAAGCGCCGCGAACAGCGCGGAGCCCAGCGGCAGCACCTCGTCGTTGAAGTCGTAGCGTGGCTGGTGCAGGCCGCAGGGACCGCCCTGCCCCAACCGCAGATAAGCGCCGGGCCGGGCTTGCAGCATGAAGGCGAAGTCCTCCGACCCCATGCTGGGCACGAGTTTGTCGTCGACGTTCTCGGCGCCGACCAGCGTCTGCGCGACGCGCACCGCGAAGTCGGCCTCGGCCGCGCTGTTGATCGTGGCGGGATAGAGGCGCTGGTAATCGACCTTGGCGCTGGCGCCGAAACCGAGCGCGACCGATTCGACCAGCCGCGTCATGCGCTCCTCGAGCAATTGCTGCACCTCGGGCTTGAAGCTGCGCACGGTGCCGGTCAGCTGCGCGGCCTCCGGAATCACGCTGAACGCGCTGGACTCGCCGGCCTGCATCGAGCACAGGCTCACCACGGCCTGTTCGATCGGAGCGATGTTGCGCGACACCAAGCTTTGCACGGCGGTGATCAGGTGGCCGGCGATCAGCACCGGATCGATGCTGAGGTGCGGATGCGCCCCATGGCCGCCGCGGCCCTGGATGGTGATGGTGACGCGATCGGCCGCGGCCATCATGGCGCCGCGGTTCAGGCCGATCTTGCCCGGCGGCAGGTGCGGCCAGTTGTGCATCGCATAGATCGACTCGACCGGGAATCTGTCGAACAGGCCGTCGGCGATCATCTCGCGCGCGCCCCCGTAGCCTTCCTCGCCGGGCTGGAACACCAGCACCGCGGTCCCGCTGAAGCGGCGCGTCTGCGCCAGGTGGCGGGCCGCGCCGACCAGCATCGCGCAGTGGCCGTCATGGCCGCAGGCATGCATCAGGCCGGGCGTCGAGGAGCGCCACGCGAAGTCGTTCTGCTCGCGCAGCGGCAGCGCGTCCATGTCGGCGCGCAGGCCGATCAGGCGGGGCGCCGCGGCGCCCTCCCCGTCCGCCGGCTGCTGACCATGGATGGTCGCGACGATGCCGGTGCGGCCCAGGCCCTGGTGGATCTCGTCGACGCCGCAAGCCTTGAGCGCCTGCACGATGCGCGCCGCCGTGCGGTGCTCCTCGAAGCCGAGTTCCGGCATCGCGTGGAGCTCGCGGCGCAGCGCGACCAGCTCGCCGCGCGACTCGAAGAGCCGTTGGTAGGAGCCCGCCGACGGGGCGGTCAGCAACTGCGATTCGCTCATGTCAGTGGGCGCCGCCGCGCACGCGCAAGCGCGGGTCGACGGCGAAGTACAGCAGGTCGACGACGAGGTTGATCACCACGAAGATCAGCGAGATCAGGCACAGATAGGCCGCCATCACCGGAATGTCGGCGAACTGCACCGCCTGGATGAACAGCAGACCCATGCCGGGCCATTGAAACACGGTCTCGGTGATGATCGCAAAGGCAATCAGCGATCCCAATTGCAGGCCGGTGATGGTGATGACCGGCACCAGCGTGTTCTTCAGCGCATGGCCGAAGTAGATCGTGCGGTCGCTCAGGCCGCGGGCGCGGGCGAACTTGATGTAGTCGGCGCGCAGCACTTCCAGCATCTCGGCCCGCACGATGCGCATGATCAGCGTCAACTGGAACACGGCCAGCGTGATGCTCGGCAGCAGCAGATGCTTCAGGCCGTCGGTGGTGAGCAAGCCGGTGCTCCAGGTCCCGAACATCACCACGTCGCCGCGGCCGAAGCTTGGCAGCCAGGTCAGCTGTACGGCGAAGACCAGGATCAGCAGAATGCCGATCAGGAAGGTCGGCAGCGCCACGCCAAGCAGCGACAGCGTCATCAGCGCCTGCGCGCCGAAGCTGCCGCGGCGCAGCGCCGCATAGACGCCGAGCGGGATGCCGAACACGAGCGCGATCAGCGCGGCCGCCGCGGAGAGTTCGAGCGTCGCCGGGAAGCGCTCGGCGATCAGCGCGGACACCTTGCGGCCCTGCTTCAGGCTGACGCCGAATTCGCCCTGGGCCGCGTTGGCGGCGAAGTGCGCGAACTGCACGACGAAGGATTGGTCCAGGCCCAGGTCCTTGCGCAGTTGCTCGCGCTGCTCCGGCGTCGCGTCCTGTCCGAGCAGGTTGTTGACCGGGTCGCCGACATACTGGAACAGCATGAAGGCGATGAAGGCCACCGTCAGCATGACGATGACGGCCTGCGCCAGACGGCGAAGAATGAAAACCAGCATGGACGAGGGCCTCCGGCGACGGCTTGGGCGTGACGGCTCGTGGCCTGGGCCCTGGCACGACCTGACCCCGGAGGCGAGGCGCTTCAGAAGGGGACCATCATCGAGGAGCGTTTCACGCCCGGCAAGTGGGTTACTCCTTAACGCCACGCGAACCCGGCGTCGTGCGGGCCGTCACGCCGCAAAGAAAAAACCGCCCGAAGGCGGTTTCCATGCGGCGCCGCGATGGACGCCGATGCGCTTGGATTGCAGGAGTCTGAGCGATCAGAAGCGGTGACGCAGACCGATGATCGAGCCGCCGCGCTTCTCGGCGCCGTTGGCAAAACGGACCGCGCCGTCGGAGGCGTACTTCGTGTAATCCAGCTCCAGATACGCGTCGGTGCGCTTGGAGAAGGCGTAGTCGGCGACGACGGCGAAGTAGTGGCCCTTGCTCTTTTGCGTGCTGACCACGTAGTGCGTCTGCTGCGCGTACCAGTAGTGCGCGCCCAGATTCAACTGGGGGGTCATCTGGTAGGTGAAGCCGGCGGAGATCATGTCGCGCTTCTTGACGTCGTTGGCCGCGGCGTTCAGCACCGGGCCAAGCAGGCCGGCCGTGTAGAGCGTGCCCATCGCGCCGCCCGCGTCGAACTTGTTGGTCGCCCACGAGAGGTTCATGTACCAGGGCCCGACCGTGTAGCCGGCGCCAGCGGTCCAGCCCTTGACCTTGCGGCCCGTCTGGTCCTCGACCTGCAGATAGGCCCCGCCCAGGGCGATGGGGCCGTCGGCATAGCGCAGCAGGCCGCCGGCCGATTTGTTTGGGCCCGTGCCTTCGCCGGCGGAGACCTGGACCTCGCCGCGGATGGGGCCTGACTCGATCAGGTACTTGACCATGTTGTCCTGGCGGGCACCCATCGACAGACCGATCTCGGGCTTGTAGGCCTCGATGTAGGGCGAGTACTTGAAGGAGGCGTAGGTCGACGTGTAGATGTCGAACAGGATGTTGTATTGGCGACCAATGGTGATGCGGCCGAAATCGCTCGACTGCAGGCCCACCCACGACTGACGCCAGAAGTCGGCCGCAGCCACTTGGCCGGTGTCGGAGCTCAGACGATGCTCGAGATTGGCGATCGCCTTCAGACCGCCACCCATGTCCTCGGTCACGTTGATGCCAAGCCGGCTTTGAGACATGCCGCCGGGGATCACCTGCTTCTCCGAGGAACCGGCGTTGGCATTGCTGGTCCAACGCAGACCCGCGTCCACGATGCCGTACAGCTGTACGGTCGACTGGGCCCAGGCGGCACTGGTGCTGGCTGCCAGGATGCTCAGCGCCAAGGCGGCTTTCTTCATGTGATGTCTCCTGTGTTTGGTTTGGTCGCCGTGATCGATTCTCAGCGAAGCCCTCCAGCGGAGATGCTTTGTGTTGCACATCGCCCACGCGAGCAAACCCTGTCAAGTTTGTGACGACCCGATAGGGGGAAAACCCGCGATCAGTGTTTACAAAATCAACAACAGTGCGTTGCGGCGACAGTGCTTGATCGTGCGAAGCAAGACCTGGCCCTCGCAGCGATGCAGACGCGCCGCAACGCGGGCGGATAGCGAGCACCATCTGCACGGGAGCAGGCTGAGGCTCGCTCCGCACAGACGAAAAAAAGCCGCCCCGAAGGGCGGCTTTCTGCGCAAGTGATCCGAGGATCAGAAGCTGTGCTTGATACCGACGTCCAGACCACCGGACTTGCCGCCATTGGCAGCAGCCACAGCGTTGCCCTGAACGCGGAAGTTCGCGCGGCCGTCGTTCTTGATGTACGAAGCGGTCGTGTACAGAGCGGTACGCTTGGACAGGTTGTGCTGGTAGCCGATGGAGAACATCTTGGCATCGCCGGCACCGTTGATCGGGGTCGGGTTCGACGCGGTCGGCGCGACGACGATGGTGTCAGCAGCGCTGTTGGTCGAAGACTTGCTGAACTGTGCCGACACCGAGCCAGCGGCCGTCACGGGGACAATGGCGCCGATGGTGTAGATGTTCTGCTTCAGCGACGCCAGCTTCAGTTGGCTCCACAGGCCAGAGACCTTGACCATCTTGAAGTCGTACGAACCGCCCAGCGACAGTTGCTTGAACTTGCCGGTCGCGGTGTCGGTGGACTGGTAGCCGCCGGCGACGTTGAAGTCAGCCAGCTTGTAGCCGATGCGGCCGCCGAACATCTTCTTGCCCTGGGTGCCTTCGCCAGCAGCCACGTCGAACGAGCCGTACACACCGCCCAGATCGCTCGGCAGGAAGTACTGCACGAGGTTGTCAGCGCGGTTGTTGGTGTCGTAGGCCGAGCTGGCCAGACCGAACGTCGAGTAGACGCGGGTCACGTCGCCCAGACCAGTGGTGCTGTAGACGTCGAAATCGTCCACGACCAGACGGGTCGAGGTCTTGCCGCGGCCCAGACGCACTTCACCGAAGTCGCCCATCAGGCTGACCGAAGCGCGACGGCCCCAGAAGCGGGTGCTGTCGGCGGTGCCGGTGTCGGCCGCCAGAGCGCCTTCCAGCCAGAAGCCGGCCTTCAGGCCACCACCCAGGTCTTCGACGCCACGGACGCCGATGCGGCTGGAGCTGCTGCCGTCGTTGGTCAGCTGCTTCACGTCCTTGCCATTGGCCTTGGTGTAACGAGCGGCGACGTCAACCACGCCGAACAGGGTGACCGACGATTGAGCGGCAGCGGCACCGGCGAAACCGGCCAGCACAGCCAGCGCGACGAGAGATTTCTTCATTAGAGACTCCTAGATCTTCAATGAGGCTGCGGTCGGTAGATCGTCCGCAAACCAAGCTCCTGCAATGAAGCTGTGGCGTATTGCAACAGGTCCGATCACGCCTGACCAGCAGCCACCCCGTAAAAGTCCTGATTTCGTTGGATCAAAGCAACGCGTATGAGGTTAAAAAAATGTGTCATCACGCATTCGCACAAAGGATCAGCCGCTGAAGGGGAATGGCTTGAACCCGCCCTTCTAAACTCCCCAGCCATCGCCACGGCCAGCGCTCAAGATGCAATTTCAATCCCGGCGCCCGGCGCGCATTCTTTCCCGCGCGGATGCGTGGATATCCACACTCGACCATGGTCTGAAGACCCTGGCCGGCGTCGCGCCAATGGCGCGCCCCACCCCGGCGGCGTCCGCGCCGGATGAGCCGCTGGACGAGTCTCAACGCCGGCTGTCCGCCTCACTGATGCGTGTCAACCACGTCGGCGAGGTCTGCGCCCAGGCGCTCTATCGCGCGCAGGCGCTGCGCACTCGCGACGAGGCGCTGCGGGAGCATCTCGAGCACGCCGCCCAGGAAGAGATCGATCACCTGGCCTGGTGCGCGGGCCGGCTGAGAGCGCTGGGCGACCGCCCCAGCCTGCTGAATCCGCTGTGGTACGGCGGCGCTTTCGCGATCGGCACCGTGGCCGGGCTGGTGAGTGACGAGGTCAGCCTCGGGTTCGTCATCGAGACGGAACGCCAGGTCGAAGCGCATCTGGCCAGTCATCTGGAGCGCCTGCCGGAAGGGGACCGCAGCTCCCGGGCCATCGTCGCCCAGATGAAGGAGGAAGAAGCGCGCCACGCCGACGAGGCGCGCGAGCGGGGCGGCATCGACCTGCCGGCCCCGGTCCGGGGGCTGATGCGGCTGGCCGCCAAGGTCATGACGCGCACCGCGCATCACGTCTGACCAGCAGGGACGCCAGGTTCAGGCCTGGACGATCTCCACCGACGTGGTGATCTCCGCCGTCTTCGCCAGCATGATGCTGGCCGAACAGTACTTCTCGTGGGACAGCTGCACCGCGCGTTCGACGGCGGCCTGCGGCAGATCGCGTCCGGTGACGACGAAGTGCATGTGGATCTTCGTGAACACCTTCGGATCGGCGTCGGCGCGGTCGGCGCTCAGCTTGACCTGACAACCCCGCACATCATGGCGGCCGCGCTTCAGGATCAGCACCACGTCATAGGCCGTGCAGCCGCCGGTGCCGGCCAGGACGGTCTCCATCGGCCGCGGCGCCAGGTTCCGGCCGCCGCCGTCGGGCGCGCCGTCCATGTTGATCATGTGACCGCTGCCCGTCTCGGCGACGAAGCTCATGCCATCGGCGCCCATCCAGTTGATCGTGCATTCCATTCGTCCATCCTTCTCGTGATGACTGTGCCGGCCCTGGCCCGAACGCGCCACGGCCGCTGAGCCTGACCCCATTTCTCACCCTTCCGGGCAAGGGACTTGGCCACTCTGGCGGTGATTTTTCGCATTAGAGGCCCGACTCCAGCGGCGGACACCCAAAAAATATTGCAGCGCAACATGCATCGCCCCTAGAATTCTAGGCATGCGATAGCGCTACCTCACTCTGTGGGGTCAGCCCTCGCACCAATTGTCTCCTCCACCGCCTCCATGGTGGATTCAGCCCAAGGCCACAAGCCTTGGGCTTTTTTTCGTCCGAAAGCTGGCTCCTCCAATCGCGAACGCCGGCCGCCGGGCGCGCCGCCGGCGTCGTCGGCGCCTCGGGCAAACCCTGGCATGATCGTCCGCCCTGGCTTCCGCCGCCTTCCGCGCGGAAGGGGAACTGGAGGGATTTCCATGGCCGGCACCCGCCGCGCATCGCGCAAGACCACCTCGCCGCGCCCCTCGGCGCAACATCCGGCGTTACTCCCTGCGGATCAGAGTTATCTGCAACGAATTCTTAACGCGAAGGTGTATGAGGTCGCGCAGGAAACCTCCCTCGATGCCGCCCGCAATCTCTCCAAGCGCATCGGCAACAAAGTCTGGCTGAAACGCGAAGATCAGCAGCCGGTATTCAGCTTCAAATTGCGGGGTGCCTATAACAAGATGGCAAATCTCGCGCCTGAACAACTGTCCAGGGGGGTGATTTGCGCCTCGGCCGGCAATCATGCGCAGGGAGTTGCGCTGTCGGCACGCAAACTCGGTTGCCGCGCGGTCATCGTGATGCCGGTGACAACACCCAAGGTCAAGGTCGACGCCGTCCAGGCGCTGGGTGGTGAAGTCGTGCTGGCGGGGGAGTCCTTCACCGACGCCTACGAGCGCGCGCTGGAACTCGAGCGCGAACAGGGCCTGAGCTTCGTCCATCCGTTCGACGATCCGGACGTGATCGCCGGCCAGGGCACGATCGCGATGGAGCTGCTGCGCCAGCACCCTGGCCCCATCGATGCGATCTTCGTCGCCATCGGCGGCGGCGGCCTGATCTCTGGCGTGGCGGCCTACATCAAGGCCGTGCGGCCGGAGATCAAGATCATCGGTGTCCAGACCAAGGACTCGGACGCGATGGTGCGATCGGTGCGCGCCGGCAAGCGCGTCGCGCTGACCGACGTCGGCCTGTTCTCGGACGGTACCGCGGTGAAGCTGGTCGGCGAGGAGACCTTCCGCATCTGCCGCGAGCTGGTCGACGACTACGTCCTCGTCGACACCGACGCCGTCTGCGCGGCGATCAAGGACGTCTTCGTCGACACCCGCAGCATCCTGGAGCCGGCTGGCGGCCTGGGCGTGGCGGCGGTCAAGCAGTACGCCGCGCAGCACGGGACCAAGGGCCAGACCTACATCGCGATCACCTGCGGCGCCAACATGAACTTCGACCGCCTGCGCTTCGTCGCCGAGCGGGCCGAGGTCGGCGAGGAGCGCGAGGCGCTGTTCGCGGTCACCATTCCCGAGGAGCGCGGCAGTTTCCGGCGCTTCTGCGAACTGGTCGGCGGCCGCAGCGTCACCGAGTTCAACTACCGCATCTCCGACCGCAATGAGGCGCACGTCTTCGTCGGTGTCTCCATCGCCAAGCGTGAGGAGGCCGACAAGCTGGCACGCAGCTTCGAGAAGCACCGCTTCCCGACCGTCGACCTGACCGATGACGAACTCGCCAAGCAGCACGTGCGTCACATGGTGGGCGGACGCACCGAACTGGCGGAGAACGAGCGGCTGTTCCGCTTCATCTTCCCGGAGCGGCCTGGCGCGCTGATGCGCTTCCTGTCGAGCATGAGCCCGGACTGGAACATCAGCCTGTTCCATTACCGCAACCAGGGCGCCGACTACGGCCGCATCCTCGTGGGCCTGCAGGTGCCCAAGGGCGACGGCAAGGCGTTCAAGGTCTTCCTGGACCAGCTGAACTACCCCTACACCGAAGAGACCGACAACCCGGTGTATCGACTGTTCCTGCGCTGAGCCGGGCCGACCTCGGCGCACGGTCCCGCGGCGTTACCGCTTGACACCAACAGCTGCCCCCCGGACGAGGGGCAGCAACGGGGCGAGGGGGCAATTGCCGATGGCCGCCTCGCGGCGCTGGCCGAGAATGGCGCTCCCCATGTCCATCCATCAGTCCCTCATTTCGCCGACCGCCAATCCGGAGCTGGAACGCGCCCTGCGCCAGCGCCTGGAGCGCCGCTGCGCGCTGGCCGGACGGCTCGGCGAGCTGGAGCCGCTCGCGATCCGGCTGGGACTGATCCAGGGCACGCAGACGCCCCGCTTCCGGGACCCGACGCTGGTGCTGTTCGCGGCCGACCACGGCCTGGCGGTCGACGGGATCGCGCTGCCCAATGGCCGCAGTACGCGCGAGCAGGCGCTGCTCGCCTTGCAGCATCGCCTGCCGTCCACGGTGTTCGCGCGCAACCAGGGCATGCATGTCACGGTGGTCGACTGCGGCATCGCCGAGCCGCTCAGCCCGCAGCAGCGGCTGCTGGCGCGCAAGATCGCGCACGGCACGCGCAACTCGCGGGCCGGGCCGGCCATGACGCTGGAACAGGCCCACGCCGGCGTGCGCGTCGGCATGGAGATCTCCGACAACCTGGCTGGCAACGTGATCGCCTGCGCGGGTCTCGGGCAGGGCTCGCTGGAGGCGTCCGCGCTGGTGCTCTCACGCCTGATGGACATGCCGGTGCAGGACTTCATCATCTCCGGCCCCGACATGCCGCACGAAGACCTGTCGCACCTGATGCTGGTGCTGCAGGGCGCGCAGACCCGCCATCGCGACGTGCAGGAGCCGATGGCCGTGCTGGCCGCGTTCGGCGGCTTCGAACTGGCGGTGATGGTGGGCGCGATGTTGGTCGCGGCGTCCAAGCGCCAACTGATCCTGGTCGATGGGATGCCCGCCTGCGCGGCGCTGAAGGTGGCGTCGATGATCGCGCCGCCGGTGACGGACTACGCGGTGTTCTGCCGCAGCACGACGCATCGCGGCCTGGACGAGGCGCTGCAGCTCTTCCACGCGGCGGCGCTGCTGGAGCTCGGGATGGAATGCGGTGATGGCACGGGCGCGACGCTCGCATGGCCGCTGGTGCGCTGCGCCGCGGCGTTGCTGACGGAGGTCCACGACCTCCCCGACGGCCCGATCCACAGCCGTCCTTCGGACCTGCGGGACACCGGCTCGACGGCCTCGGGGGCGCTCCCCTCTCAGCCGGGCGCCTCGATCACTTGACCGGATTGGCCCCGCCGTCGCCGGGCGGCTGTTGCGGCAGCGATCCGGTCACCGCCGTCGGCGGCACGTAGCTTTCCTGGCCGGGCGCGCCCGGTTGCGGCGGCATGTTGTTGAAGTTGGGCGGCGGCGCCATCGCGCCGCCAGGCGCCATCTGCGGCGGAACGGGCGAGCCATCCGCGCCCGGCGCGCCGGGCGCGAGGCTGAGTCTCAGCGTGACCGCGCCGCTGGCGCCAAGTCCGACGTCGCGCCGGTTGATCTCGATCAACTTCAGATCGCCGTCGACGACCTGCCCGACGCGCACCGGCTTGGGCAGTCCGCCGGTGACGGCGATGAGCGCCACGCCTTCGCCGGCATGCTGGCCGTTCGCGGTGGGCGCGACGACACCGAGCAACTGATAGCGTGAAGAGGTGGATTCGACTGGGGCCTCTGCTGCTTTCGCGGCAGCGAATAGCCGGGTCCAGTCGGCAGCGGCTGCGTCGGTGACCGCGGGACGGGTCGCCGCGGGCGCTTGAGGGCCCTTGGCCATCAGCGTCAGCGCCCAATACGCGAGGCTGGCCGCCAGCAGCGCCCAGACGACGAAGCTTAACCATCGTGCATGCATCCGACGATTATGATGCAGCGCGATGAGTCGCCGAGGGCGGCTCCGCGAGGATTGCAACACCATGCGCCGACCCCTGTCTCCGCGCCGCGCGCGCGGCTTCACGCTGATCGAACTGATCGTCGCCATCACCATCGTCGCCGTGATGGGCGCGGTGGTGGTGCCGGCGGTGATGAACCATGTGTCCGAAGCCCGGCGCACCGCGGCGCGTTCCGACGTGAACACGCTGATGCAGGCGCTCAAGCTCTACAAGATGGACAACGGCCGCTATCCGAGCGGCGAGCAAGGCCTGGCGGCGCTGGTCACCAAGCCGACCAATGGACCGGCCGCGCCGAACTGGAAGGTCTACGTCGAGAAGCTGCCCAAGGATCCCTGGGGCAATCCGTACCAATACGACAACCCTGGCCTGAAGGGCGAGGTCGACGTCTACAGCCTGGGCGCCGACGGCAAGCCGGGCGGCGAAGGCAACGACGCCGACATCGGCTCCTGGGAATGAACGCGCGGCCAGCCGCGCGTTCCTGAGCCCCCCTCGCCTCCGGCACCGACCGCCCCGAGCCGTGCGCGCGCGTCCCTCCGGCCGTCTGCTCCAGCGCGGCTTCACGCTGATCGAACTGATCGTGGCGATCACCATCGTGGCGATTGCCAGCGCGACCGTCGCGGTGGCGGTGCGCGATCGCGCGGACGTCCAGCTCGAGCGCGAGGCGCTGCACCTGGCCTCGGTGCTGGAAACCGCCCGCGCCGAGGCGCGCGCCGCGTCGCTGGACGTGCGCTGGCTGCCCGAATCCGGGCAGGATGCCGCGCACTACCGCGTCACCGGCCTGCCGCCGAAGCTGGTCCAGCGCCTGGGCCTGGAGCGCGACTGGCTCAGCGAGCCGCCGATCGTCGAGATCCAGGGCGCGCCCGCGAATGGCCGCTCGGTGCGGCTCGGGCCCGAGCCGCTGATCGGCGCGCAGCGCGTGACGCTGATCCGCGGCGACCACCGCATCAGCCTCGTGACGGACGGGCTCAGACCGTTCTCGATCTCCAAGGACGGCGCATGACGGCCTCGCGATCCCGGCCGGCGCGAGACCTGGCCCCGCCGCGCCGGGGTCGGCGCCCGGCCGCCGGCTTCACGCTCATCGAGGTGCTGGTCGCGGTGACCATCGTCGCGCTGTGCCTGGCGGCCGGCCTGCGCGCGGCCGGTGCGATGACGTCGAACGCCGAGCGCCTCGCGGTGAACGCGCTGGCGCAGTGGTGCGCCGAGAACGAACTCACCGAGATGCGGCTGACCAAGGCCTTCCCCGGCATCGGCGAAAAGCCTTTCAGCTGCACGCAGCTCGGACGCGACTTCTCCGGAAAGATGACCGTGGCCGCGACGCCGAATCCGAACTTCCGCCGCGTCGAGGCCCAGGTCTTCGACGACCGCGAGCAGCCGCTGCTGACCATCATCACCATCGTGGGGCGCTTCTGATGCGGCGCCAGCCAGGCATGCGCCAGCGGACGGCGCGCGGTTTCACGCTGATCGAGGTGGTGGTCGCGCTGGTCGTGATGGCGGTGATGTCGGTGATGGCCTGGCGCGCCGTCTCGGCGCTGACGACCAGCCGCGAACGCAACGAGGCGGCGATGGAGCGCGCCGAGACGCTGCAGACGCTGGTCCAGCAATGGGAGCTGGACCTGCGGGAGGTGCAGCAGAGCCATCTCTTCGAGGCCGTGAACTTCGACGGCGCCACGCTGCGCATCACGCGCCGGCGCGACGCGGGACTGCAGCTCGTGGCCTGGCAGCTGCGCGAGGGACGCCTGTCGCGCTGGGAGTCGCCGGCGCTGACCACCGCGGACGATCTGCGTGACGCGTGGTTCCGCAGCCAGCAGCTCAACGCGAAGGACCTGCGCGGCCTGCCAGGACTGGACCGGGTCAGCGGCTGGCAGATGTACTTCTTCATCAACAACGCCTGGGCCAACGCGCAGTCGACCGGGGACAAGGGCAATGCGGGACCGGGGACCGGCGCGATGCCCCCGGCCGGCGCGGCCTCCGACGCGGGCAGCGGCCTTGCCGCGCCGCCCCAGGGCGTTCGCATGCGCTTGCAGTTCGGCGAGGACAGCGGCTATCGCGGCGAACTGATCCGCGAGGTCGCGGTGGAGAGCGGCAGCTGATGCGCGCCCTGCCCGCCCCACGCCGGCCGTCGCAGCGCGGCGCGGCGCTGCTCACCGCGCTGCTGATCGTGGTGCTGGTGACGACGCTGTCCGCCGCGATGCTCTGGCGCCAGGCGCGCTCGATCCAGATCGAGATCGCGGACCGCGGCCGCGCGCAGGCGGACTGGGTACTGCAAGGGGCGCTGGACTGGGCCCGGCTGATCCTGCGCGAGGACGGCCTCGCCAATACCCGCGCCAGCAGCGGCGCCAGCGACAACCTGGGCGAGGTCTGGGCGGTGCCGCTGGCGGAGGCGCGGCTGTCGAGCTTCCTGGCGCAGGACGACAACAAGTCCGCGGACGCCGGTCCGGACGCTTTCCTGTCCGGCCACATCGAGGACGCGCAGGCGCTGTTCAATCTGCGCAACCTCGAGGAGCAGGCGCCGTCCAACGACACCGCCGCGCTCGCGAAGCAGGCCTTCCATCTGAACGCGGCCCGGCGCATCTTCGTGCGGGCCGGCATGCCGGCGTCGCTGGCCGAGGACGTGCGCAAGAAGTTGATCGCGGCGAGCACCGCGGGCAAGGGCGAGCCGGGCCAGGGCAACACGCCCTTGCGGCCCGCCCGCATCGAGCAGTTGCGCTGGTTCGGTCTGAACGACGAGCAGGTGGCGCGGCTGGCGAAGTTCGCCGTGCTGCTGCCGGCGAGCACCCCGCTGAACGTGAACACCGCGCCGCGCGAGGTGCTGGCCGACGTGCTGGGCGTGGATCTGGGCGTCGCCGACGCGATCGTGCGCACCCGCCAGTCCAAGGCTTTCACGGCGACGACGATGGACCGGTTCAAGAGCCTGCTGCCGCAGGACGTGGCTACCGCCAGCGCGGCGGTGACGGCGGCCACCACCAGCTATTTCTTCGTCGAGGGCCAGCTCCGCATGGACGACCGCGTGCTGGCGCAGCGATCGCTGGTCTCGCGCGGCAACGGCAACGACATCCAGGTCAGGGACCGCCAGCGCCTGCAGCGCTTCGCGGCGCTGCCGGGCGCCCCCGGCGGCGGGGCCACGCCTTGACCCCGCGCGGCGGCTGGCGCGGCGGGATGCCGGCATTGACACGACTGGACACAAGAGGGATGGGATGCACGGGACATGTAAAGCCGCGACTACGGGCTTGTTCGGAGGCGCGCGGCGCCGATCCGTCATGCAAGCCCTCCTAGAATCCGCGAACTCATGAGTACCCTGCTCATCCTGCTGCCGTCCCACCCGCCTCAGAGTGGCAACGGCGCCCAAGACTACGAATACTGGTTCAGCCACGACGCGCAGGCGCCGGCCCACGCCCGGGGCCATGGCCAGCGCGCGCAGCTGGCCGCGATGCCGCGCGCCGATCGCGTGATGGCCTTGATCGGCGACGACGCGGTGAGCTGGCTCCCCGCGCAGTTGCCCAAGGTCAAGGGCGCGAAGCTGCGCGGCGCGATCGTCGGCGTGATGGAGGACCAGTTGCTCGAGGACGCCGAGCGGCTGCACTTCGCGCTGCTCGACAGCCCGGACGAGGACGGCCGCACCCACTGGGTCGCCGTGACCGCGCGCGAGCCGCTGCGGGCGCACCTGGCCGCGTTCGAGGCGGCGGGGCTGCTGGTCGAATCGCTGCTGCCGCTGTCGTGGCCGCAGGCCGCGATGAGCGGCTACGTGTCCGCGGGGGCCGATGACCGGCCTCGGCTGCGCGTGTCGCGCGCCGACGGCGTCGCGACGCTGCCGCTGGACAGCGGCGGGCTGCGCGGCTGGCTGGGCGAGGACTGGTGGACCGGCGCGGCGGTGAGCGCGAGCCCGTCCGCCGCGGCCGTCGCCGAGCAGTGGCTGGGCCGGCCGGTGCGGGTGCTCAACGACACCGATCGCGCCTGGGCCGCGCGCCAGGCGCCGGTCAACCTGCTGCAGTTCGACCTGACGCCGCGCCAGCGCGGCTGGCAGCGCATCCACCAGGCCTGGCAGACGCTGCAGTCGCCGGCCTGGCGGCCGTTCCGCTGGGGAGTGATCGGCCTGGTCGCGGTGCAGGTGATCGGCCTGAACGCAATGGCCTGGCAGCAGGGCCGCGCCATCGACGCGCGCAAGGCCGAGCAGGAGGCGCTGCTGCGCCAGAGCTTCCCGCAGGTGCGCGTGATCCGCGACGCCCGCGCCCAGATGCTGCGCGAGACCGAGGCGCTGCGCGGCGGCGCCGGCCAGGTCGGACCGGGCGACCTCGAGGACCTGCTGGCGGCGGTCGCCCGCGCGACGCCGCCCGGCGAAGGTCCGCTGCCCGGCCTGCGCTTCGAGCCCGGCCGGCTGCAACTCTCCGGCCTGACGCCGCCGCAGCGCGCGCAATTGCGCGAGCGGCTCGGCCAGGACCCCGCGCTGCGGGTCGCCGAGGATGGCGACTCGCTGCAAGTCACCCTGCGACCCGAGAACCGATGAACAGCTTCACGACGATGCGCCGGGACTTCGACGCCCGCTGGCAGGCGGCCGCGCCGCGCGAACGCCTGATCGCCCGGCTGGCCGCCGCGTTCATCGGCCTGCTGCTGCTGTGGCTGATCGCGCTGGCACCGGCCTGGGCCACGCTGCGCAAGGCACCGGGCGAGCTCGACCGGCTTGACCGCGAGCTGCAGCAGATGCGCGCGATGGCGCAGCAGACGCAGCTGCTCAAGCAGGCGGTGCCGGTGTCGGCCGAGCAGTCGGCGACCGCGTTGCGCGCCGCGACGGCGCGGCTGGGCCCGGCCGCCGACCTGACGATCACCGGCACGCAGGCGCAGCTTCGGCTGCGAGGCGTGCCCGGCGGGGCGCTGGCGATGTGGATCGGCGAGGCGCGCCAGGGCGCGCGCGCGCGGCCCCAGGAGGCCGAGCTGCAATCGGGCGCGCAGGGCTACTCCGGCCGGATCACGCTGCTGCTGCCCGCCGCGGCCGGGAACTGACGATGGCGCGGCGATCGAGCACCCTCCTCACGACGTCCCCGGCGAACGCGGCCGCGACGGCCGGCTTCGTCCGCAGCTTCCGCTGGGCCCAGCTCGGCGCGGTCCTGGGCCTGCTGGGGGCGGTCGCGCTGTGGGCGCCGGCGGCCTGGCTGGCCTCGGCGGTCGCGTCGATGTCGGGCCAGCGGCTGCTGCTCGCCGACGTGCGCGGCAGCCTGTGGAATGGCAGCGCGCGGGTCATCCTCAGCGCCGGACCGGGCAGCGCCGAAGCGAGCGAGCTGCCCGAGCGCCTGGGCTGGGCGTTGCGCCCGGCCTGGATCGATGGCGGCCCGGGCGCGCGGCTGACGCTGGCGCAGGACTGCTGCATCAAGCCGGCGAGCCCGGTGACGGCGCGCCTGGGGCTGGACCGCCTGACGGTGCGCCTGCCCGACGCCACGCCGGAGCAGCCCTGGATCCGCTGGCCGGCGGGCTGGCTGACCGGTCTGGGCACGCCCTGGAACACGGTGGCGCCGCAGGGCCTGATCGCGATCAGCGCGCAGGGCTTCGTGTTCGATGGCCGGGGCAAGGCGGTGAACGTCTCCGGGGTGGCGCAGGTGGAGCTGCGCGACTTCTCGTCGCGGCTGGCGCAGGTGACGCCGCTGGGCAGCTACCGGATGAGTCTGGTGGGCGGCGGTCAGGCGCCGCAACTGATCCTCATGACACAGCAGGGGCCGCTGCAACTCAGCGGTCAGGGCAACCTGGGCGCGCGGCCGCAGTTCCGGGGCGAGGCCACGGCCGCGCCGGGCAGCGAGGCCGCCCTGGCGAATTTGTTGAACATCATCGGGCGCCGCGAGGGAGCGCGCTCGATCATCTCGGTGGGATGAGCATGAACAAGCACATGATGCGACCGACGGCGCTGGGCATGGCGATCAGCCTGATCGCGGGCAGCCTGCCGCTGCAGGCCGGCGCACAGTCGAATCAGCCGCAGAACCGCCGACAGCCGGCCGTGCGCGCGAGCACGCCGGTGACGCTGAACTTCGTCAACACCGACATCGAGGCGGTCTCGCGCGCGATGTCGGCGGCGCTGGGCAAGCCGATCCTGGTCGACCCGCGGGTCAAGGGGACGATGACGCTGACCGCCGAGCAGCCGGTGCCGGTGCAGGAGGCCTACCTCAGCTACCTGGCCTCGCTGCGCGGCATGGGCTTCGCGATGGTGGAGTCGGGCGGGCTGCTCAAGCTGGTGCCCGAGGCCGAGGCCAAGCTGCAGACCGGCTCGGTGACGATCTCCGGCGAGGGCAAGGCGCGCGGCGGCGATCAGGTCGTGACGCAGATCTTCAAGCTCAACCATGAGAACGCGAACAACCTGGTCGCGGTGCTGCGTCCGCTGATCACGCCGAACAACACGATCAACGCGAACCCGGGCAACAACAGCCTGGTGATCACCGATTACGCCGAGAACCTGCAGCGCATCAGCCGCATCGTGGCGGCGCTGGACCAGCCGTCCAACACCGACATCGAGGTGATCCCGCTGCGCAACGCGGTGGCCTCGGACATCGTGCAGCTGGTGCAGCGCCTGAGCGAAGGGGGCAGCGGCACGCCGGGCGTGGCGGTGGCGCAGGGCGGCGCGGCCGGCGGCAGCGGCAGCGTGATGGCCGATCCGCGCAGCAACGCGCTGATCGTGCGCGCGTCCAATCCGGCCAAGCTGATGCAGCTGCGGGCGATGATCGCCAAGCTGGACCAGCCCAGCAGCGACACCGGCGGCAGCATCCGCGTGATCTATCTGAAGAACGCGGACGCGGTGCGCCTGGCCACGGTGCTGCGCGCGGCGTACACGAACAACGCCGGCCCGGGCGCGGGCGGCGGCGCCAACAACAGCGGCACGGGCGGCACCGGCAGCTTCGCCGGCGCGCAGACCGGCAGCGCGGGCAGCGGCGGCTTCGCGGGCAACAGCTCGTCGTTCGGCGGCAGCTCGACGAGCTCGGGCACCAGCGGCAGCAGCGGCGGCGCCAGCGGCAATTCCTCGACGCAGGTCAGCCAGACGGCGCAGGTGAACACCGGCGGCTTCGTGCAGGCCGATCCGGCCACCAACTCGCTGATCATCACGGCGCCCGAGCCGATGTACCGCCAGATCCGCGCGGTCGTCGAGCAGCTCGACACGCGCCGCGCGCAGGTCTACGTCGAGGCGCTGGTGGTCAAGGTCGACGCCAGCAAGCTGGGCGAGTTCGGCGTGCAGTTCACGCAGCTGTTCGGCAACAAGGGCGATTCGACGGTGTCGGGCTTCGGCACCAACTTCGGCACCGGCTACAGCAACATCCTGAACCTGAGCGGCGCGACGGCCACCGGCTCGGCCGGCGTGACGACCGCGCTGAGTTCCGGCCAGGTGCCCACGGGCCTGAACCTGGGCTTCCTGAAGAAGGTGGGCAGCGTCTACACGCTGGGCGCGGTGGCCAACGCGCTGGGTTCGATCACCGGCACCAACGTGCTGTCCACGCCGTCGCTGGTCGTGCAGGACAACGAGGAAGCCGACCTGCTGATCGGCAGCAACGTGCCGGTGCTGACCGGCAACGGCCTGACGCAGTCCGGCACCTCGAGCAGCCCCTTCCAGACCTTCGAGCGCCGCGACGTCGGTCTGCGGCTGAAGGTGCGCACGACCGTGGGCGAGAACGGCACGGTGCGGATGAAGGTCTATCAGGAGAACTCGAGCGTCGTGGCGACGGTGAACTCCGCGACGCAGGGGCCGACCTTCGACAAGAGCGCGGTGGAGACCAGCGTGACGCTGGAGGACGGCCAGGTGCTGGTGCTGGGCGGCCTGCTCAAGGACGAATACACCGACGGCGAGGACAAGGTCCCCGGCCTGGGCGACATCCCGCTGCTGGGCAATCTGTTCAAGAGCCAGAGCCGCAAGCGGGTGAAGTCCAACCTGATGATCTTCCTGCGCCCGGTGGTGCTGCGTACGCCGGAGAACGCCGCGGCGCTGAGCCTGGACCGCTATGACGCGATCCGCGCCTATCAGCAGGAGGTGCAGCCCAAGTCCAACCTCGTGCTGCCGGACACCGGCGCGCCGGTGCTGCCGGAGAAGCCGGCCTCGGCCCCGGGCGTGACGACGCCGTCGCAGCTGCCGATGCCGGTGTATCCGGCCTCGTCGCCGGTGCCGGCGCCGGCCGCGCCGGCCAGCGCGCCGCAGGGCCGCTGAGGCGGGAGCGCGCATGGCCACCCGCCATCCCCTTCCCTACGCGGTCGCCAAGTCGCAGCACGTGCTGCTCGAGGACGACGGCCAGCAGCGCACGCTGTGGGCGTCGCCGGCGCTGACGCTGCCGGTGCTGTCGGAGCTGCAGCGTGTGTACGCGCCCTCGCGCATCGAATGCCTGGCCGCGCAAGAGCTCGCCGCGCGCATCCAGGCCGCCTACGCGGGCGGCGAGGACAACGCGGCGCTGGTGATCGGCGAGGTCGAGAACGCCGTCGACCTGTCGCGCCTGATGCAGGACCTGCCCGCGGTCGAGGATCTGCTGGAGACGGCCGACGACGCGCCCATCATCCGCATGCTCAACGCGCTGCTGACGCAGGCGGCGAACAACGGCGCGAGCGACATCCACATCGAGCCCTACGAGCGCGAGAGCTCGGTGCGTTTCCGCGTCGACGGCACGCTGCGCGAGGTGGTGCGGCCGAACCGCGCGCTGCACGCGGCGCTGATCTCGCGGCTGAAGATCATGGCGGAGCTCGACATCGCCGAGAAGCGGCTGCCGCAGGACGGCCGGATCTCGCTGCGCATCGGCGGCCGCGCGATCGACGTGCGGGTGAGCACGCTGCCGTCGGCGCACGGCGAGCGCGCGGTGCTGCGTCTGCTGGACAAGTCCGAGTCGCGCTTCACGCTGGCGGCGCTGGGCATGGATGGCGAGCGGCTGGAGCGCTTCCAGCGCCTGGTGCAGCAGCCGCACGGCATCGTGCTGGTGACGGGCCCGACGGGCTCGGGCAAGACGACCACGCTGTACGCGGCGCTGCAGACGGTGGACACGGCCACGACCAACGTGCTGACCGTCGAGGACCCGATCGAGTACGAGCTGCCCGGCATCGGCCAGACGCAGGTGAACGCGCGGATCGACCTCACGTTCGCGAAGGCGTTGCGGGCGATCCTGCGGCAGGACCCGGACGTGATCATGATCGGTGAGATCCGCGATTACGAGACGGCGCAGATCGCGATCCAGGCCTCGCTGACGGGTCACCTGGTGCTGGCGACGCTGCACACGAACGACGCGGTCAGCGCGGTGACGCGGTTGACGGACATGGGCGTGGAACCCTTCCTGTTGAGCTCCTCGCTGCTGGGCGTGCTGGCGCAGCGGCTGGTGCGCAAGCTGTGCCCGGTGTGCAAGTCGCCGGAGCCGCTGCCTGGCGGCGGCGCGCGCTATCACCCGGTGGGCTGCCCGGCCTGCGCGAGCAGCGGCTACAAGGGCCGCACCGGCGTGTACGAGCTGATGGTCTGCGACGACGCGATCCGCGGGCTGATCCACAACCAGGCGCCCGAGTCGGAGCTGCTGGCGGCGGCGCGGGCGAATGGCCTGCGCTCGATGCGCGAGGACGGTGACCGTCTCGTGGCCGCGGGCGTGACGTCCGAAGAGGAAGTGCTGCGGGTGACGCGCGAGTGATCGCCGCGTTCCCGCCGCGCGCGCAGTAAACGACGAGGTTCCGAGCGATGCCCGCTTTCAAGTACGACGCCCTGGACGCGTCCGGCAAGCCCCGGCAGGGGCTGCTGGAGGCGGACACCGTGAAAGCCGCGCGCTCGCAGCTGCGCGCGCAGGGACTGGTGCCGATGGAGGTCAAGCCGGTGGCGGCGCCGGCCGGCAAGCAGTCGCGTTTCGCGCGGCGCGCGTTCAAGGCGGCGGGGCTGACGGTGTGGACGCGGCAGCTCGCGGGGCTGGTGTCGGCGGGGCTGCCGCTGGAGCGCTCGCTGTCGGCGCTGGCCGACGAGGCCGAGGATCCGCGCCAGCGCGAGCTGATGTCGCAGCTGAAGTCGGAGGTGAACGCGGGCTCGTCGTTCGCGCGGGCGCTGGCGATCGCGCCGCGCGAGTTCGACGATGTCTACCGCGCGGTGGTCGCGGCGGGCGAGCAGAGCGGCGCGCTGGGGCCGGTGCTGGAGAGCCTGGCGGACGACCTGGAGGAGCAGCAGCGGCTGCGGTCGGAGCTGTTCGGCGCGCTGGCGTATCCCGTGATCGTCTGCATCATCGCGGTGCTGGCGGTGAGTTTCCTGCTCACGTACGTGGTGCCGCAGGTGGCGGCGGTGTTCACGCAGACCAAGCAGACGCTGCCGCTGCTGACGCGGATCATGATGGGGCTGTCCGACCTGCTGCGGACCTGGGGGCTGGCGATCCTGGCGGTGCTGGGGGGCGGCTTCTTCGGGGTCCGCCAGATTCTCAAGCGCGAGGGGCCGCGGCAGCGCTTCGACGCGGCGTGGCTGAACCTGCCGCTGCTGGGCCGGCTCTCGCGCGGCTACAACGCGGCGCGCTTTTCGGGGACGCTGGCGATGCTGGCGGGCGCGGGCGTGCCGATCCTGAAGGCGCTGCAGGCGGCGGCGGAGACGCTGTCCAACCAGGCGATGCGGGCGGACGCGCTGGACGCGCTGGCGCAGGTGCGCGAGGGCGCGCCGCTGGGCGCGGCGCTGGCGGGCAAGAAGCGCTTCCCGGGGCTGCTGTCGATGTTCGCGCGGCTGGGCGAGCAGACGGGGCAGTTGCCCGACATGCTGCAGCGCGCCGCGCGGCAGCTGGGCAACGAGGTCAAGCGCCGCGCGATGACGCTCGCGACGCTGCTGGAGCCGCTGCTGATCGTGGCGATGGGCGGCGTGGTCATGCTGATCGTGCTGTCGGTGCTGCTGCCGATCATGGACATGAACAAGCTGGCGGCGCAGTAAGGCGGCCCCTGCTGCAGCAAGTCATCAGCGGCTCTACGCCTGATTCATTAATCCCGCGCTCAAAAGCGAAGTTGGGCGCCAATTTGCTACGTCCCATTGGGCGCTCCAACTGGAGGCTAAAACTCCAATTGCTTGGGTCGAACAGGCCCTTGCACGCCGCAGATTGCACCGCCATTCCTGTGGCAACTGGCGCATCGACCAACCGTCCGATTCATACCGAACATTCTCGGTCCCAAAGGATACCTGCATTCCACTACGATCGCATCGGGCCAAACTTCCATTGGCAATTGAGGAGAGGATGAAGAACAAATTTCTAGACCCACGAGCCGGAGTAGCGCTGACGCTTCTAGGAATTTGCGGCTCAGTGTCCGCCACCGGCTTTCTGGCACCGTGCGCATGGGGGACTGCCGTAAGCAGTGGCCCCGCCAACTCGTTTGCTGTTGGCCAGCAGATTTCCCTCAACTTGCAGGTCATCGCCACGGAATCGCGCTACATGGATGGAATATGCCTGAATGACTTTGTCACAATTTCGCCAGACATAATATTGCGCCCCACCAATCAAAAGGTCGGCAGCGTGACACTCAATCTGTCTAACGACTACGTCTTGGGAAGATACTACGCTTGGCGCGGAGCACAGACAGTCTCCCTCGGCGCCCTTCCCGTCGGAAATTACGAAATCGAGGTCAACGTCTTCCCGTCGTTGGATAAGTCCCCATCCACCTTTCGATTCAGCGTGGTGCAGCCTACAACGCCTGACCCTCAAATTTCGATTCGAAAGCGTGCGAAGGACCTGCTCACCACTTACCTCATTCAATAGCTTTAGCCGGAGAACAAAATGACCAATAGCAAAAAGACAATTGCCATTACTCTATTGGGGGCCTTGTTCGCCCAATCAAGCTACGCAGTAACCTGCCAAGGCGTGCCCGTTGCACCTGCGATTGAGCCGACAACGGGCGATGTGCTTATTTCCAGCGTCGGCGGATTGATCTGGCCGCGCCTATGCAGCCTGAAGACGACAACACCTCAAGGCGTGACGCCCGATACGTGCAAGTCGATTTATGCGACTGTCTTGAACGCGCAATCGTCCGGCCGAGCGCTGACCATTAGTACGACTTCGTCTTATGCGAGCTGCGCCGCAGTTCCGCAGTGGCAGTATCTCGAGGGATTCTCCTTCCTCGTGATCAATGGGTAATCACGAGCACCTCCGTATTTAGCCCACTTGCCGGGAAATCAAAAAGAATCACTCATCCACCGGCGCCCTAAGGATACGGGGAAGACGATATCAGGCCATTCCGCATTCATCGGTGCGCACGCAGAGCGGAGCTGCCGCAGGTGTGAGAAAGGCAGTACGCACGGCCTATCATCCGCACCCATGCCCGCCTCCCTCGACGGCCGCCTGGTGGTGGCCCTTTCCTCCCGCGCGCTGTTCGACTTCGAGGAAGAGAACCAGCTCTTCGAGAACAGCGACGACCGCGCCTACATGCGCCTGCAGCAGCAGCGCCTGGACGATCCCGCCAAACCCGGCACCGCCTTCTCGCTCGCGCGCAAGCTGCTCGCGTTCAACGCCGATGGCCAGACCCCGCGCGTCGAGGTCGTCGTGCTGTCGCGCAACGACCCGATCTCCGGCATGCGCGTGTTCCGCTCCGCGCAGCATTACGGCCTGTCCATCGAGCGCGGCGTCTTCACCCGCGGCCAGAGCCCCTGGCGCTACCTGCGCCCGCTCAAGGCCGACCTGTTCCTCTCCACCAATGAGGACGACGTGCGCTCCGCCCTCGCCGCCGGCGTGGCCGCGGCCCGCGTCTTCCCGCAGTCGGCGCGCGCCTCGGCCGCCTATCCCGATGAGCTGCGCATCGCCTTCGACGGCGATGCCGTGCTGTTCTCCGACGAGGCCGAACAGATCTACCAGCGCGATGGCCTGGACG
>Ga0102591_1000401_pt1 | contig 87181 bp, 75 predicted proteins | sample AraplaCol_mCL_r2_2_FD_76860 | JGI IMG/M metagenome (GOLD analysis project Ga0102591, IMG submission 76860) | Arabidopsis root microbial communities from North Carolina, USA - plate scrape MF_Col_mCL_r2 (SPADES assembly) (version 2) | ecosystem: Host-associated > Plants > Roots > Endosphere... | reverse complement strand
TGGCTGCCGGTCGCCAAGCCAGCGTCTTAGCGCCGTCTCACCCACGCCGAGCGCCTTGGCCGCCTGCGTAACCGAATAGCCTTGCTCCAGTACCAGATTCACGGCGTCAGCCTTGAACTCTTCCGTAAAGCCCTTGAGTGCCATTTTTCACCTCTCCAGTTGACTCGAAGTCTACCTTTTGAGGTGTCCAGGTTTATTGGACCACTACAGGGGGAGAGGGCAAGCAGTGCAAATTGCGAGGTGGCCGGCAAGCAGAGCCTCCGGCCCTCACCCCCAGCCCCTCTCCCATTGCATGGGAGAGGGGAGCAACCCGACAGCGCTTCAATCGCCCTTGGTTTTCTCCCCTCTCCCGCTTTGCGGGAGAGGGGCGGGGGAGAGGGCAAGCCCTTCAACAACTAGCACGCCATGCTTACCCCTTCGGCACCTCCACCCCCAATTCCCCCGCCAACACCTCCAGATTCCGCCAGATATTCGGATTGATATCGAGATGCGTGGTCGTCAGCGCGCGATTGGCGGCTTCATACTCGCCGGGATACTGCACCTGATCGCAGCCCGGTGCAGTGGGCGTGTCGTGCAGATACTGGATAAACGCCTCGACCTCGCCTCGCTCCCAATTGAGACCAAGATCGAATTCCGGATTGAGCAGCAGCGCGAACATGTTGTTGGTGGCCACCCCTCCGCGCGGATTCTCCGGCTGGATGGTGCCGCCACCGGACAGCACGCCCGCCAGCAGTTCGGCTACCACGCCCAGTGCATAGCCCTTGTGCTGCCCGAACGGCAGCAGCGATCCGGGATGTTCGCCGAACATGACCGAGGCGTCTGTCGTCGGATTCCCATCGGCGTCGATGATGCTGTGCTCGGGCGCTGGCTCACCCTTCTCGGCCAGCACGCGGGCCTTGTTGATGGCGATGGCGCTGGTGGCGATATCCACCACCAGCGGCGGCCGGCCATTCGGCATCGGCCCCGCAAAGCAGAGGGGATTCGTGGTCAGGCGCGGCACGCGGCCGCCGAAGGGCGCCACCACGGGCGGGCGGTTGATCACGTTGGTGAAACTCAGCAGCACGAATCCGGCCGCGGCCACCATCTCGCCGTAGTGGCCCATGCGGCCAAGATGGTGAGACTTCCGCAGCGTGACGATGCAGTGCCCATGCTGGCGCACGCGTTCGATGGCCTGCTGCATGACGGCCTTGCCCACGTGCTGGCCGAAGCCGCCGTGGCCGTCGAAGACCATCATCATGTCGCGGTCGAGCACGCACTCGGCGCGCCCGGTGGCGTTGACGTTGTTGCCGTCAAGCGCCCGGCGGTAGTTGGGAAGGATCGACAGGCCGTGGCTGACGTAGCCGCACCGGTCGGACTCGACCAGGTGCTCGGCCACATCGTCAGCAATGTCCTCGGGCACATTCTGTGCGGTCAGGAGTTGGCGCGCGAAGGTACGCGCGCTATCGAGCGAGAGCTTCATGATTGAGGGCGGCTTGAAAGGTTAGAGGGCGCTCAGGGCAGCATCACATCCATCCCAGCCAGCGCCAGTAGGTGGCTGCAAACAGCAGCATCAGCAGGTAGCCGATGATCGTGACCGGAATCCCGATCTTGGCGAACTGCCGCCCGTTGAACGTATCTGTGCCCAGGCAGACCATGTTCTGCGGCGCATTGATCGGCAGGATGAAGCCGAAGCTCACCGTGAAGCCCAGCAGCATCGTCATGCCCATCTGGTTGATGCCGGGCGGCAGCGTCTGCAGCACCGAGATCAGGATCGGCATCATGGCGGCCGTCAGCGCGGTGGCGCTGGCAAAGCCCAGGTGAATCAGGATCAGGAACGCGGCAAGCACCGCGAAGACCATGATTGCGCCGTGCTCGGCCAACCCGGTATGCGTGACCACGAACCTGCCGAGCCATTGCCCGGCCTCGGTGGTCAACAGCGCGGTGCCCAGGCTGATACCTACGCCGAACACGATCAGCGTGCCCCACGGCGTGCGCTGCTGCATCGTCTTCCAGTCCATCACGCCGATGCGCGGCATCATCAGGATCACCAGGCCCACGAACGTGACAGTGGCCGTGTCCATCGAGTGCAGCTTGCCTTCGGTGGCCCAGAACAGCAGGAGGCCGATGGCCACAGCCGCGAGCCGCTTCTGCGGACCGGTCATGGGGCCGAGTGCGTGGAGTTCGCGCTGCACGGCTTCCTTGCCGCCGGCAATCGCATCCGTTTCGGGCGGGAGCAGCCAGCGGATCAGGAAATACAGCACGCCAGACATGATGAGCGCCCAGGGTGCGCCGGCGATCAGCCATTGCAGCCAGGTCACGCGCTCGCCAAGCAGCTTGTCCATGAAGCCCGCCGTCAGCAGGTTCTGCGCGGCGGCGGTCTGGATACCGACGTTCCACACGCTGGTGGCCATCGCCACCATGATCATGATGCCGGCCGCGATGTTCGACTTCTTGTCCACGCCAAACGCGGCGATCACACCCATCATGATCGGCACGGTACACGCGCTGCGCGCGGTGGCGCTCGGCACGACCAGGCTCAGGATGATGGTCACGGCGATGGTGCCGAGCAGGATGCGGCGCGTACTGGTTCCGATGGCGGACAGCGTGACCAGCGCGATGCGCCGATCGAGTCCGGTGACCGTCATGGCGGCGGAAATGAACAGTGCGGCGGCGACCAGCGCCAGTGCGGTGTTCGAGAATCCGGCCAGCGCCATGCCGAGCGCGCGTGACGTGCCATACATCGTATTGGGGTCGGCCACCGTCGGTGCAAAGCCGATCAGTCCCGCCATCAGCGAGGTGATCATGATGGCGCTGGTCTCGTAGGTCACGGCCTCGGTGATCCAGACGACCACGGCAAATGCAAGGATGGCCAGCATGCGATGGCCCGCAAGCGGAAGCCCTTCGGGCGTATCGATCCAGAGCACGCCGAGCAGTACGGCGACAGCGAGGTAAAGGCCCCAGTGGATACGGAGTTGCGGTGCTGCCGGTGCTGCCACGGCAGCAGTGGAGCCGCCAGGTGCGGCGGGGGAGGGTTGCGGATCAGGCATCTTGAAATCCCTTGATATGGATCAGCCTGTCGAACGCGTCGCGACGCAGGATCGCCGCGTTCGACATGCGTCCATTATGGAAATCTGCTGATAGAGTTCCAAGGGCGCCACACCCTCGAATTTGCGCTAAATCAAATCGCTGGAGAGTCAGATGTTGTCAAGGGAAACGCCGCATTGCAGGTCTGGCAACGGTTCGCGGGCGGCCATCGCGCGTACGATGTACGCGTGGCGTTCGATCTGAAAGAATTGACGCCGATGCTGAACAATTTCGAATGCGGGCTTATTCAGCCGCTCAAGGCGAGATGACCAATCAAAACGACCATGCGATGACGCAAGCCATGAACCAGGTGATCGCCGCACTGCGGCCGGGGCTGGAACTGGAGACCATCTCCAACGCACGCGACCTTGGCGGGCTGGCTGCGCGGGCCGGACGTCGCGTGAAACACGGCAAGCTGTATCGTAGCGCCAATCCCGCATTGGCCTGCGCCGCCGATCTGGACCGCCTGCACGCGCTGGCACTCGACATCGTGGTGGACTTCCGCTCGGCCGGAGAGAAGTCGCCAGCAGAGTCGGTGTTCGGTCAGCGATTCCAGTGGCTTGCTGTGCCGGTACTGGATGGCACGATGTCGATGGACGTGCTGATGCCGCGCGTGAAGGCCAGCTCGCCCGCGCAGATGCATGCATTCATGGTCGATGTCTATCGCGATTTTCCGGTGCGCTATGGCGATGCGTTCGGTGCATTCCTGCGCCATGCGGAAGCCGGCAAGACGCTCCTGTACCACTGCACCGCAGGCAAGGACCGCACGGGCTTTGCGTCGCTGCTGTTGCTCGGCGCACTGGGCGTGGCGCAGGACGATATCGTGGCGAACTATCTGGAGTCGAACCACTGGAACGCTGGGCTCAATGAACGAATCCTCGCCAGCGTGGGCCAGTACGGTGTGTCCGCCGATGTCATGAAGCCCTTGCTCGATGTTCGGCCCGAATATCTGGAAGCGTCGATGGATGCCATTGCCAAGCGCTACGGGAGCATCGAAGGATTCGTTGGCGATTATTTGAAGATCGATTTGGATCGCTTGCGCGGGCACTATCTCGACTGAAATTTTCTCTTCGATGGTTTTCTCCCCTCTCCCGCTTGCGGGAGAGGGGCGGGGGAGAGGGCCAGCGGTGCAAATCGCGACGTGGCCGGCAAGCAGAGCCTCCGGCCCTCTCCCCCAGCCCCTCTCCCACTGCGCGGGAGAGGGGAGCGAACTACCGCTTGTCAGCGCTCAACACCTTCCCGCAGCAACCGCGCCGTCGAGAGCGCAATCATCCCTTCCTCATCGGTCGGCACCACCAGCACGGGAATGCGGCTCGTGTCGCGGCTTACACGCTGGCGGTTCTCGTTGTTGGCGGCTGTGTCCAGCTTGACGCCGAAGATATCCACCAGGTGTTCGCAAATTCGCGCGCGCACTTCTGGCGAGTTGGCGCCGACGCCAGCCGTGAAGACCAACCCATCGAGACCGCCCAGCGTGACGGCCAGTTTGCCGATTTCCTGCGCGGCACGGTATGCGTAGAAATCGACCGCGAGTTTCGCGCGTGGCGCATCGCTGGCCAGCAGTGCGCGCATGTCGCTACTGATGCCCGAGATGCCGAGCAGGCCGGACTTGCCGTAGAGCATCGACTGGATCTCCTCGGCGCTCATGCCCTGCGCGGCGAGGTAGAGGACCGCACCGGGATCGATCGATCCGCAGCGCGTACCCATCGGCATGCCGTCGAGCGCGGTCAGGCCCATTGTCGATTCCACACTCTTGCCGTCTTGCATCGCGCAGAGGCTGGCGCCATTGCCAAGATGCGCGACGATAACGCGGCCCCGCGCAATCTCGGGCGCCACCTGCCGCAACTGCCGCGCGATAAAGGCATACGACAAGCCATGGAAGCCATAACGTCGCACGCCGCGCTCGTAGTATTCGTACGGCAGCGCCATCAACTGCGCCAGCGGATCATGGCCCGCATGGAATGCGGTATCGAAACACGCTACCTGCAGCAGCTCGGGCGCTGCGCCACGAATCGCGCGGATGGCGGTCAGGTTGTGCGGCTGATGCAGCGGCGCAAGCGGCACCAATTCCTCCAGCGTGGCGATGACTTCGTCGTCAATGCGCACGGCATCGGTGTAGCGGACGCCGCCATGCACCACGCGATGTCCGATTGCCACGGGTGGAGAGTCGCGCAATCCCACGCTTAGTGTCAGGCGGATCAGCCGGAATGCGGCGTTGTGGTCGGCTACCTGCTCCACCGGGAAATGCTCTTCGGCCACCACGCGCCCATCGGCCATGCGCGCGATGAGGTGAGGCTTCACGCCAATGCCTTCGATCTGCCCGTGCGCGGCCAGCGTGGGTTGTACATCCACATTGTCGTGCGCGGCGTCGGGCACCACATAGATAGAAATCTTGATACTGGAGGATCCGGCGTTGACGACCAGGATGACCGGATGGACGGGTTGCACGGGTGGTGCGGTACTCATGCTCGCTCCTTGATGCGGATGCTTGCGGATTCTCGCGGAAGTCAGACTTTGACTGCGGCGTCCATGACGCGGCGCGCATGGGCCAGCAACACGGCAATTGCGCAACTGCCGATACGCGCGCGCACGCTATCGGCACGGCTGGTCAGGATGATGGGCACGCGCGCGCCCAGCACGATGCCGGCGGCTTCGGCACCTGCCAGGAAGGTCAACTGCTTGGCCAGCATGTTGCCGGCTTCGAGGTCGGGTACCAGCAGGATGTCGGGGTCACCGGCCACTTCGGATTGGATGCCCTTGGTCTCGGCGGCTGCCTTGCTGATGGCGTTGTCGAAGGCCAGCGGGCCATCGAGAATGCCGCCCTCGATCTGGCCGCGCAGGCTCATCATGCATAACGCGGCCGCATCGATGGTCGAGGGAATCTTGTCGGTCACCGTTTCCACGGCCGAGAGGATGGCCACCTTGGGGCGCTCGATGCCCAGCACGCGAACGAGGTCGATGGCGTTGCGCACGATATCGGCCTTGTCGTTGAGCGTGGGAAAGATATTGACGGCGGCGTCGGTGATGAACAGTGGCTTGTGATAGCTCGGCACGTCCATCGCAAAGACATGCGACAGACGCCGCGCGGTGCGCAGGCCGCTGGTGCTGCGCGTCACGGCGTGCAGTAGTTCGTCGCTGTGCAGACTGCCTTTCATCAGCAGTTCGGCCTGGCCCGAGCGCACGGCCTCCACGGCGGCTTCGGCGGAGGCATGGCTGTGTGGCGCGTCGATGATGGGGGTGTTGCCCAGTTCCAGCCCGTGTGCTTCGGCCACCTGCCGGATGCGTGCGGCGGGTCCTACGAGCAAGGGCACGATAAGGCCGAGTCGGGCCGCTTCCAGGGCGCCGTCGAGCGAGGAGTGATCGCAGGGGTGCGCGACGGCGGTGGGAATCGGCGGCTGGTCCGCGCAGCGTGCGAGGAGCAGGGCGTACTTGTCCGTGGACGATGGGATCGACATGGCAGGATTCCGTAACGGGAAGGGTGGCGAGCCAGCATCCTGGTGCGGGTAGATGCTGCGTTGCGCAAACGTCTGCGGGCAGTATAGGCGAACACGCGTGGCGTGGGGTCGACTTGGTGACCGGCATATTCGGTGCGGTCAGCGCGCAGGGATGGGCAGGGCGGTTGTCATCCGCGATCTTCGCTGGTAGATTTTGTTGTGTTGCATCGCAGCACGCACATTTCACCTCTGGATTCGTCCCCGTTGCACGCCAGTTGATCCGCCAATCCCCAAGGAGAAACGGAAATGAATGCACGCCAGCCTGTGGCTGGGCAGTCGACGCCGCAGGACACTCCCGCCGCCACTGCCCACAGCGATAGTTCTTCCTCGCCCTCGTCTCCCCCGACGTTCGATCCGGCATCGTTGTTCACCGCCTTCCCACCCGTTCCGATGAACCCGCTGGCGCACGCTGCCTGGGAGTATGGCGTCGATGCGTGGCAGCGCTCCATCCTGTTCTTCGACATCCTGCGGCGCCGCGCCGCCGAGACCGTCGAACATGAGCGCGGTGGCTTCCCTGCGGTGCTCGTGTTCGAACACGAAGTCTTGATGGACGGGCGAGACTTGCCGCGCCCCGTCAACTACGCGTTGCTGCGGATCGTGCCGCCGCCCGAGCATCCGACCGACATGACCAATCGCCCGTTCGTGGTCATGGACCCGCGCGCAGGCCACGGTCCCGGCATCGGTGGTTTCAAAAGCGATAGCGAGATCGGCAACGCGATCCGCTCGGGGCATCCCTGCTACTTCATCACGTTCTTCCGCGATCCGTGTCCGGGGCAGACCATCGAGGACGTGGCGCGTACCGAGGGCCTGTTCCTGCGTGAAGTGGCCAGGCGACATCCCGATGCGCCGGGCAAGCCGTTCGTGGTAGGCAACTGCCAGGCGGGCTGGGCCTTGCTGATGCTGGCGGCGGCCGCTCCCGATGTCACCGGCCCGATCCTGCTGGCCGGCGCGCCCGTGGCGTACTGGTCCGGTGTGCGCGGCAAGAATCCGATGCGCTATGCGGGGGGCTTGCTGGGCGGGACGTGGCTGTCGTCGCTGGCGGCGGACATGGGCAACGGACGCTTCGATGGCGCGTGGCTCGTGCAGAATTTCGAGAGCCTGAATCCTTCCAACACGCTGTGGGAAAAGCTCTACAACGTCTACGCGAAGGCCGACACGGAAGGGCCGCGCTTTCTGGAGTTCGAACGCTGGTGGGGCGGGCACTTCCTGATGAACCGCGCCGAGATCGACTGGATCGTGCAGAACCTGTTCGTCGGCAATCACCTGACGGCGGGCGAGGTGCGCAGCAACGATGGCCAGCATGTGATCGACCTGCGCAACGTGCGCTCGCCGGTGATCGTGTTCGCGTCCTGGGGGGACAACATTACGCCGCCACAGCAGGCGCTGAACTGGATCCCCGACCTGTATCCAAGCGTGGAAGAACTCGTGGCCAACGAGCAGACCATCGTCTATTGCCTGCATCCGTCGATTGGACATCTTGGCATCTTCGTGTCTGGCAGCATTGCCAACAAGGAACACTCGGAACTGTTCTGCGCGCTGGACCTGATCGACGTGTTGCCGCCGGGTCTCTATGAAGCGAAGATCGAGGACGTTGCGCCCGAACTGCCGCACCGTGACCTGATTCAGGGCCGGTATCTGGTGCGCTTCGAGCGGCGAACCATCGATGACATCCTTGCGCTGGACGATGGCCGCGACGACGAGCAGCCGTTCGAAGTGGTGCGCCGCGTGGCCGAGGTCAACCAGCATCTCTACGACACGTTCGCGTCGCCGATCGTGCGAGCGATTTCGAACGAGACTACGGCCGAGGCGATTCGCTCGGTGCATCCCTCGCGGCTGGAGCGCACGGTGACCGGCGACAGCAATCCGTGGATGCAATGGGTGGCCGCGATGGCGCCAGCCGTGCGCGAGGCGCGCCAGCCGGTGTCGCCCGACAACCCGTTCCTGCAGATGCAGCAGGCCGTATCGGCACAGATCGTGCGCTCGCTCGACGACTATCGCGATGCGCGCGATGCGTGGCAGGAGCGCATGTTCGAATCGATCTATGCGGCGCCTTGGCTGCCGGCCATGCTCGGCATGAGTGCCACGCCGAAGCGCCCCGAATCACCCGCCATCACGGCACTGCGCAAGGAAGTGGCCGACCTGCGACAGCGCGAGGCACGGCGCGAGATTGGCGAGGGCACATCGCTCGACGCCTTCCTGCGCGTGCTGTCCTACGTGACCCAGGGCAAATCGGCCATCGAGGAGCGGCCGTTCAACCTGCTGCGCAAGCTGGCCCGCGAGAATCCGGCCGAGGAAAAAATTACGCTTGCGCAGTTCAAGGCGGCAGTCAGGCGGCAGAGCTACATCGTCAGTCTCGATCCGGAGGCCGCGCTTAAGGCGCTGCCGGAACTCGTGCCCGACATGAAGGAGCGCCGCCGCATCATGGTGCTGGCGCATCGCGTGCTGACCATCGGCGGGCCGCTCGACGACGACTGGCTGAAGCGGTATCGCGAAGTGGCCGACACACTCGGCACCGACCACGGCAACGGCAAGGCGAAACCCACGGAGGCGTGATCATGGTCCAGGTACCCAATCCGCCGTTGTCCGGCGCCCGTGTGCTGGTGGTGGGCGTGGCGAATGAAGACTCCATTGCGTGGGGCTGCGCACGTGCGTTTCACGAATTGGGCGCCGACGTGGCGCTCACCTATCTGAACGAGAAGGCGCGGCCGCACGCGGCGCCGCTGGCGGAACGGATTGGCGCGCCGATCCTGATGCCGCTGGATGTGGAGAACGATGGGCAGATGGATGCGCTGTTCGCGCATATCGGCAAGGAGTGGGGCCGGCTCGATGCGGTGGTGCACTCGGTGGCGTACGCCCCGAAGGAGGACCTGCAGAATGGCCTCATCCATTCTTCGGCGCCGGGCTTTGCGCGGGCCATGGACATCTCGTGCCATTCGTTCATCCGCATGGCTCGCCGCGCAGTGCCGCTGATGAAGGAAGGCGGCACGCTGTTCGCCATGAGCTATGACGGCGCGAATCGCGTGGTGCCCAACTACGACCTCATGGGGCCGGTGAAGGCCGCGCTGGAGGCCACCTGCCGCTATCTGGCGTACGAGCTCGGCCCACAAGGCATTCGCGTCCATGCCATCTCGCCGGGGCCGCTGAAGACGCGGGCCGCTTCGGGTCTCAAGGATTTCGACCTGCTGCTGGCCGAGGCCGCAGGCCGGGCACCGATCGGCGAACTGGTGGACATCATGGACGTGGGCTTTGCTACGGCATACCTGGCCACGCCGTATGCGCGCCGCTTGTCGGGCAACACGGTCTATGTGGATGGTGGTGTGCACATCATGGCGTGAAACGTGCGATAGCCGCATGGGATGGCACCGGCCATCTGCGTGCGGCCTAGAATGAATGCATCACCCCGACAACAAGACAGAGGCTGCAATGCAGGTACTGATCCGAGGGCTGCATCGCGATGTGACCGAGGAAATGCTGCGCGAGAAGCTCAAGATCTACGCTCCGGTCAATTCCATCGAAATCGTGCGTGAGGGCGACCCCGATCGTCCGTGGGCATGGGTCGATCTGGCAATCGACGCGTTCACCGCGTGGCGCCTGCTTCGACAACTCGACAAGCAGTACTTCGCCGGCAGCGTGATGCGCTGGTACATCCCGGCACACCAGAGCTGAACCGTATCGGCGTGAGTGGCGCTACCATACGGCATCCTTCACTTTCGGACATCTCCGCACATGCTTGAACTCCAGGGCGCCATCTGGTTCCGCGCCGGCCAGCAGGCGTGGGGCGGCAAGGACCGCATCGCGTTGTTGGCTGCCATCGGCGCGCACGGATCGATCACGGCCGCCGCACGTGCGGTGGGCATCAGCTACAAGGGCGCCTGGGACGCCATCGACGCCATGAACAACAGCGCCGGCGAGCCGCTGGTCCTGCGCGCAGCCGGCGGCAAGGGCGGTGGCGGTACGCGGCTCACGGAGCGGGCAGAGCGGCTGATTGCGACCTATCATGCGATGGAGACCGAGCACGCGCGCTTTATCGCGCATCTCGAAAAGGCTGGCAGTGCGATGGCACAGGCCAGTTCCGATGACCTTCATCTGATCCAGCGATTCATGATCCAGACCAGTGCCCGCAACAAGCTGTTCGGTCGCGTCGATAACGTACGCGGCGGCGCCGTCAATGACGAAGTCACGCTCGCCTTGGCCGGAGGACAGCGCATTGTTTCCACCATTACGCACGAGAGCGTGGAGACGCTGGGGCTGGCACCCGGTGCCGAAGCATTTGCACTCGTCAAGGCATCGTCGGTGATGATCGGCCTGCCCGATCCTGCGCTGCGGCTGTCTGCGCGTAACCAGTTGCCCGGCGTGGTCGCACGCCTGACACCCGGTGCGGTCAATGCGGAAGTGGTGCTCGACCTCGATGGCGGCGGCACGGTGGCGGCCATCATCACGAATGGCGCCGTGAGCGAGCTTGGGCTTGCGGAGGGCACTCGCGCGCTGGCGATCTTCAAGGCATCGAGCGTGATTCTGGGCACGATGGGCTGAACGAGATGGCACGCAATATCGAAATCAAGGCGCAGATCGGCAGCGTCGAAGCATTGACCCCACGCGCGGCGGCCATCGCCACGCACGGTCCCGAGTTCATCGATCAGGACGACACGTTTTTTCCTTGCCCGAATGGCCGCCTCAAGCTGCGTGCCTTCGATGCGGAACGCGGCCAGTTGATCTTCTATGCGCGTCCCGATGCATCAGGCCCGAAGGAGAGCTTCTACATTCTTTCGCCAACGTCATCGCCCGACACATTGCGCGAGGCGCTGACCGCTGCGCATGGCACAGGCGGGCGCGTGCGCAAGCACCGGACGTTGTTCCTGGCCGGGCGCACGCGCATCCATCTCGACCGCGTCGAGGGGCTTGGCGATTTCCTGGAGCTTGAAGTGGTGCTGCACGATGGCGAGCCAGCCGAAGCAGGCGTGGAAGAAGCGCATGCCTTGATGGCACAACTCGGCGTGGCGTCAGAGGCGCTGGTGGAAGGCGCCTACGTGGACCTGCTGCGGCAGGGCTAGACCGCGTGCGCGTGGATGGGTGCGTAGACGGGTGGGTGCCGGTGCGCGCGACCGCTGGCATGAATGCGGCCATCGCGGATTTCCAGCACGTGGTCGCCGAGCGCTTCGACATCCTCGGGATCATGCGAAATCATCAGCATCGGCACGTCCAGGCTTTCCTGCAGCGCGCGTAGTTCTTCACGCATCCGCGCGCGCAGGGCAGGGTCGAGCGCCGAAAATGGTTCGTCCAGCAGCAGGATATCGGGCTTCGCCGCCAGCGCACGGGCCAGCGCCACACGCTGCTTCTGTCCGCCGGAAATCTGCGCCGGATATTGGTTGACGATTTCGCGCAAGCCGAAAGCATCGATCCATCGCACGGCCTCGGGCGGCAACGCGCGCCGCGACGGATTGCGCCAGCCGCGCTTGAGCCCGAACGCGATGTTCTGCGCGACGGTGAGATGCGGAAACAGCGCGTAGTCCTGGAACAGATACGCTACGCGACGTTCCTGCGGCCGGACATCGATGCCGGTCTCGCTATCGAACAGCGTGTTGCCGTTGAGTACGATGCGGCCACTGTCCGGCGCCATCAGTCCGGCAATCGCGCGCAAGGTCAGGCTTTTTCCCGCGCCCGAAGGTCCGAACAGTGCAATGCGCCGGCTGTCCGATTCGAACGCGATATCGAGCGCGAAGCGGCGATCCTGCGCAGCCATGTGTTTGCGGATGGCGATGTGCATCGTCATGACGGTCTCACTGTCCCACGGCGTTGCGGCGGAACCGGCGACGCTCGAACAAATTGGCCGTGCCGCGCTGCGCAGGCGGCACCAGCCGCGCGGCCACCACCAGCAATACGATGCACGTGATCGACGTGACGAGCACCAGCAGGTTGGCGGTGTCGTCGTTGCCAGCCTGCACGGCTTCATAGATCGCTACCGAAAGCGTCTGCGTGCGACCTGGCAGGTTGCCCGCAACCATCAGCGTGGCGCCGAACTCGCCCAGCGCACGCGCGAATGCAAGCAGTACACCGGCGACGATGCCAGGCAAGGCCATCGGCAATGTCACGCGGAAGAAGATCGCGGTCTCGGAAATGCCGAGCACGCGCGCGGCATTCTCGAGTTGATGATCGACACCTTCGAACGCTGCACGCGCGGACTTCAACACGAGCGGAAACGCAACGACCGTGGATGCCAGCACCGCACCTTGCCATGTGAAGACCAGTTCGATCCCCATACTTTCGAGCCACGCGCCGAACACGCCGCGCCGGCCCACCAGTACCAGCAGGTAGTAGCCGAGCACCGTGGGCGGCAGCACCAGCGGCAGCGTCAGGATGGCATCGACGATGTCGCGTGCCGACGAGCGCCAGCGCGCGATGGCATAGGCTGCCGCCACGCCGAGGATCGCGTTGAGCACCGTGGCCCAGCCCGCAACCTTGAGCGACAACAGCAGCGGTATCCAGACGGCATCCATGGCAGTGTGTTGAATCGGATCAGGGCTTCTGGAAGCCGTACTTCGCCAGCGTGGACTGGCCTTCCGCCGACAGCACGTATTGCACGAAGGCGTTGGCGGCGCCCGCCTGCTTCGTCTGCGCGGTCACGGCGATCGGATAGGTGACGGGCGTGGTGGTCGGCACGCGCGCGGCAACGGTCACCTTGTCGGGCATCACGGCCGCATCGGTGGCAAACACGAAGCCGGCATCGACCTCGCCACGCGCCACGTAGTCCAGCGCCTGCCGCACGTTCTGGGCTGGCACGCCCTTGGCGGCCACGGCATTCCACAGACCCTGCGTTTCGAGCGCGCCCTTGGTATAGCGGCCCACCGGCACCGACGACGGGTTGCCATACGCCACGCGCTTCACGTCGGCGCGCGTCAGGTCCTTCGGCGTGGCGATGCCGAGCTTGCTGTCGTGCGGCACGATCAGCACGATGGCATTGGCGGCGAAGTCTTTGCGCGTGGCGGATTGCACCACCTTCTCGGCTTCGGCCTTGTTCATCGCGTCCTGGTCCGCCGAGGCGAACACGTCGGCCGGGGCACCTTTGACGATCTGCTGCATCAACACGTCCGACGCGCCGAAGTTCAGCACCACCTTGGTGTCCGGATGGGCACGCTCGTACTGCTCGGCCAGCACCTTGAACGCGTTGGTCAGGCTGGCGGCGGCGGAAACGACGAGGTCGGCGGCGAAGACGGGCGATGCGGCCAGCGTCAGGGCAACCAGGGCGGCGCCGGACGTGGCACGGCGGACAAAGGCGGGGAGTCGCATGGATCGGATCGCAGGAAAAGAGAAGAAGTCGGCACGAATGGGTTATCCGCAATATACGCATCTATATAGCGGGGTGCAATGCTCCGAATGGATAGGGCAGTTCAGCCGAAGGAAATAGTGGTCTCGGGGCGCGATCGTGGGAAGTGCTCTTTAGGACATTTGTGACGATCCTGTCATGAGTTTGACGCGGTTTCGCCACTCCCCTGCCATCCGGCCTTCTCACAATTCCCGGTTGCAGCCCAGACCACAAGACCAAGCCAGTAACGATGCCATCCATGCAAGCCAACGCCATGCCCGCTGTTTCCTCGCACCGCTCCGCACCACGGCGTGGGATTCGCATCCATCCGATGTTCGTGGCGGCCACGCTGGCGGTGGCGGTTGCCACGACCGGTGTGGCAGGCGCTGCCGTATGGCGGCATCAGTCCGAGACGCGCCAGACGGAAATCGCCCAGTGGCAGCGCCTGGCCACTTCGGTTGCCGACGCTCGCGCGCTGGATCGGCTGCAGCAAGCGGCCTCCGCAGGCGAGACTTCGGCGCAAGCCGCGCTGGGCGAAGTGCTGATGGTACGTACGGAAGTAGCGACGCGGGCCGATGGCGAACGCTGGCTACGAGCGGCGGCAGAGAAGGGCAATGTGCGTGCGCAGTTCCTGCTGGGGAAGGCGGCGATGCTCGGTGGATTGGCATCGGGACGCACCGATGCACCGCTCGCGTGGCAGTGGCTCGACGCAGCGGCACGCACCGGCGATGTGGGCGCGGCTTATTACCTCGGGTTGCTGTATCGCGGTGGCTATGGCCGCGAAGTCGACTCTGCGCGTGCAGCCCGCTGGTTTCAGGTGGCGGCCGACGCTGGCGTGCCGCAGGCGATGTTCCTGCTGGCAAATGCCTACCGCGAGGGCGATGGCGTGATCCGCGACGAAGCACGCGCCGTGTCCTGGTATGAAGCCGCAGGAGAACGGGCGCATCCAGCATCGCTGCAGGCGCTGGCGGTGGCTTACCGCAACGGAGAGCTTGGGCTTGCGCAGGACGAGGCGCAGTACCAACAGCACATGGCTGAGGCAGCGCACGCATTGAAGCATCCGGCGCTGAATCCGTAGGGGACGTGTAGATCCCGCACGGTTTGCGCCCCTCTCCCACTGCGTGGGAGAGGGGCGCACGCCCAGAGTATTTGCGTGGGGTGTATCCTTCCCCGACCTCAGGGAGCTGCCATGAAAATCATCTATCTCGCCGGATTCGACGTGTTTCGCAAGGATGCGCGTGCGTGGGGAGAGCAGTTGAAGGCGTTGTGTGCGCAGCATGGCTTCGAAGGGCTGTATCCGCTCGACAAGTCGGCGCCGCAAGGCCTGTCTGGGCCGGACACCGCGCAGTGGATCTATGAGGCCAACGTGGCGCTGATACGCCGCGCCGACATCGTGATGGCGAATCTCGATGACTTTCGCGGCCCGGGAGAACCGGATAGCGGCACGGCCTTCGAAGTGGGTTTCGCGGTAGCGCTGCAGAAGCCGGTCTGGGGCTACGCGACAGATGCCGGAACGCTGCTGGATCGTACGCGCGTGACCACCGATACAGACGGCGATGCACGCGATGCGCGCGGGTATGTCGTCGAAAACTTCGGCTTGCCGATGAACCTGATGCTCGCGTGCAGCGTCAAGCTCGTGCACGGTGACGCAGCGGCGTGCCTTGTCGCCATGGCCGAGGCAGAGCACCGTCGAAATGCCCGCCGCGTCCAGGCGCAGGCCGATGGCGACCCCGAGGACTGACGGGCTATTGGTAGCTGAATGTGAAGCTGGCTATTGCATGTACGGAGCCGCCTCGCACTCTTCCTGTCCTCACATATTCCACTGTCATCGGAAGGGTCGACAGCCCGCTGGTTGATCCTAGACTCCAGGCCCACTGGTTCTCATTTCCGGCTTCCGCGGAGTCCGGCCCGTAAAAGACGGGGGTAGTGCCGCGCCGGCGAATGCGCAGCCCCACGCCCCTGGCCGTGGATTCGGGCGTCAGGCTCAGTATGTCGCTGCGGTTGGCCGGGTTGGTGTGGTCAGTCATCGTCACGAGAATCGTCACGGTGGTGTCGGGGCAAGTCAAATAGAGACTGAAGCCCTCGAGGTTGCCAATGCCGTTGATGATGAGCCTCGACTGGCCGATGGGCAGAAGACGCTTCGTGAGGGCCTGGGTGGCCATGGCACAGGACCGGGCCGCGAAATTGACCGAGTTCATGTTCACCGGCTCTGGCAACCTCGATCGGACCCCGGTTCTGCGGTTGTAGCTGTACAGCTCGTACAGGCGCTGCTGCGCCACGCGTCCTGTGCTGGGTGTGATGGGACCGGTCTTGACCAACTGGTACGAGAATACGTAGCTCTGCCGGGACCTGGCCGTCTGCCCGAGAATGGGCGCGAACAACGTGTACGAGCCGCTGGCACTCGTGGAAAGGGGCATGTTCTCGGTCGTGTTGACCACGCGTATCCCAACGCCCGGGGTGGTGGTCTGCCAGACATTTGGCACCGTGCTGGACAGCGGCAGGGCCGGGTAGAGCCGGAGCTCATACCCCGCGCTATCTCCGGCGGGGTTTGGGTTGGCATTGCAATCCACTGTGACTTGGGACGTTTCGACAGGACCCAGCGTCGTGCCCACCGGAGCATCGCGCGTCGTGGAGATTGCATCGAACCTCAAGCGCGAATCGGTGGAGATGGAGCACGCCATGGTGGCTGCCGGGGCGCCAATCAGCAGCGCCGCAAGGAGGAGGCGGGCGACGCCCGATCGACGCGATGTCTCTTGACGATAGTTGGCCTGCATTACTTTGTCCTCTTACCCGTAGAAGCGAGCGGTCGGCAAACGCCCTGGATCCTGGTATAGCTTGTGGCACCCGGATCGCGCGGTGGCATCTTGTACTCGATCTCGCAGCTGTCGCGGGCGTTGTTGCCCCAATTGACCGTCAGCTTTCCGCCGTCGCCCAGGCCACGTGCAAACAGGATGCCGCTCTGACCCACGGCGCCGACTTCCGAGCCCGTTGCGCTGTCCAGTACGGTGGCGCCAAACGGCAGGGACTTGCCATCCGGCAGGGCGGCCGAGACGATGGCCGAACGCCCGGACAGCGTGGCGAACGCGATCTTCACGGCGGAATTTGCGCGAGGAGCCACGTTCATGCTGGTGGCATCCAGCGATACATCCAGCGGGATACCCTTCGGGTCCAACTCGATCGAATTCATGTTGTACGGCTGGAGATAGGGAACGATCGCGTAGCCGAACGGATCGATACGCACGCCCGGCGCGTTCAACACCGCGGCGCCGGTCGCACCCTTGGCCTCGACGATCGCAAACGTGTCGCCCAGGAAGTTCGCCAGGGTCAGCCCGCCGGGGTGCGCCACAAGGGCGCCTTGCATGCCGGCAGAGTATTGGCTGGAACCGCCGCCGCCACTATACGAACCGATAAAGGTTGCGAACGGGCTGCGGTACTGGACGTTTGCTCCGGCAGTAGTGGTGCGCGAGTTCCGGTCGGCGTTCACGCCGTAGGAAAAGGAGTTGTCGTCCAGCGCGGTGCCATTGACGCGTACCTGCTGCGAGGTCTCGCCCGCTCCGTCGCGAACGAAGCCCAACGAGAGCATGGGTGCATGCCGGGCGCGTCCCAGCGGCACAATCACGTTGAAGAATGCCTGCGTGCTGTAGGCGCCGGTGATCGCATCCCGCTGGCGCGATGCAGAGATGTTGTACGAAAGCGGCAGGCCCCACACGTTCATCGCGTTGCTGTAGCCCGCCTGGAACGTCAGGGCGGCGTTGTCGCGGTTCCAGTAGTTGATCGAGGAACCCGTGAGGTAGATATTGCCCCATCGCTCGCCCAGGCTCTGGTTCAACGTGATCTGTACCTGGCTGCGCGGGCGGTCCACCATCGCGCCGCGTTCGGGGTCGCTGCGTGCGATGAATGCGTCGGACATCGACCAGAAACCCTTCGTGGCATAGCGATAGGCAGCGATAGTCATGTTCGTGCTGGTCGTCGGCACGTACTTGCTGTAGCTCAGCCGCAAGCTCTGGCCGGTCTCGGCATCTGCGTTACCGATACTTGTGCGTGCGTAGGTCGCATCGAGCGCGACGGCACCAACGGGCAGGTTGAGCGCAGCGCCGGCAATGCCAGCCTGGTAGCCTTCGGAGAGGACCATGCCCGCATAGCCGGTCATCAGGTTGTTGAAGCCGTGCTGCACGGTGGCCTGTACCAGCTTCTCCCGGCGATTCGACTTGATCGCGGGGTTCCGGTATTCCCCCACGGTGGCTGAGTATCGCGTGGTGCCGGGGCGTAACAGCTGTACCACGGACGAGTAGGGCACCGTGAAGCTGCTCTTGCTGCCGTCCGCCTCGGTGACGGTGACGAGCAGGTTGCCGCCGTACCCGGTGGCATAGAGGTCGTCGATCTCGAACGGCCCTGCCGCGACGGTGGTCTCGTACAGCTTGTTGCCGTTCTGGGTGACCGTGACGCGGGCGTTCGAGCGGGCCACGCCGCGCACCACCGGCGCGTAGCCGCGCGCGGAATCGGGCAGCATCCGGTCGTCGGTGGCAAGGTTGACGCCCCGTACCGAGTAGCTGTCGAACACTGCACCGTCGGTGAAGGCATCGCCCAGCGTGAGCTGGCTGCGCAGCGACTCGATGTCGTGCTGCACATAGGCGGCGATGTTCTGGTACTTGTAGGAGCCGGTGCCGGTGCCGGTGCCGGTGCCGGGACTACTGTCCTGCCAGGACATCGATGACCGTTGGCGTACGTGCCAACGGCCGATGTTCAACCCGCTGTCGAGGCCCAGGTAGGTGGAAGTCTGGCCGGCTGCGTGGAAAGTGTTGACGTTGTAGGACACGGAGGCCGACGGCACGCCAGCATCCCAGAGCGACGGGTCCACGGTGCCGCGCGGACTGCGGCGCAGCAGCGCCTGCGCAACATTCAGATTGAGCCGCAGCTCGTTGAAATCGAACGACCAGTCGATATCCTCGGAAAGCCCCGCAGGCTGCACGCAAGCGTCGCCGCCTGCGTCCTTCCCCTCGGCGTACGCGGGCGACAGCGCCTTCTCGTCGAGATTGAGGCTCTTCACCAGCGCCGGGTCCATGCATGGGCCGACGGCGCCCTCGGCGGTGCCAGGTGAACGGAAGCGGACGGTCCGGCGTCCGACCCAGAGGTCGTTCAGGTAGACGTCCACCGGATAGTCGCCGGGCGTGACCGCATTGCCCTTGGCGTAGCGGCTTACGTCGACGCTCGATCCATCTGGCCGACGGAAGAAATCGGGATTGAACTGGACTTCCGCCACCTTGACGGTGGGACGCTGTTCCTCGGCCAGGACTACCGTCGGAAAGGCAGCGACAAGCAGCCAGTGCGCCGAGAACCGGCGGGCGAACGCCTTGGGCTTCCGGTTGCGCGAGTTCATTGGCTGGTGTCAGGTAATAGTGATCGCTTGGCCTTGAACTCGCTCGTTGCATCTCCGCCGAAATCGTTGATCGTGATGAACTTGACGTGGTCTGGCTGGCCTTCGAATGCGGGAGCGCCGTCACCGGAGAATTCGATGGTTTCGCCCGGGCCTGCCATGCCGCCTTTATCGTCGCGCATCGTGCTCGCGCCGTGCGTGGCTTCGACGCGCGTGAAGGTGATGTGATACGGCGTAGGGTTGGTAGCGGCGAGTACGTGCTTGCCTTCGGCGTTGCGGATGAAGCGCCATGTGACCTTGGCTGGCGCACTGTCCGCGTCGCCCTTCAGACCTGTGGGGCGGAAGAACAGCTTGACGCGCGACCGGAAGGCCAGTTGCAGGGAATTCTGGGGTGTATCGGCATTGCTGCTGCCCATCGGCGGCACTTCCAGGACGTTGAGGAAGAAGATCGACTCGCGGTCGGCCGGCAGCGGTTGTTGCAGGTGGATGATGCGCAGCGACTGGCCCTTCTGGGGATCCAGGCGAAACAGGGGCGGCGTGATCAGGAACGGCGATTTCGATTCGTCCGGCGATGCATTGGGGTCGCCGTCATCGATCCATGCCTGGACCAAAGCCGGTGCCTTGCCCTCGTTGCTTAGCCGCACGGTGACTTCACGTTCGGCGGCGGGGTAGATGACGCGGGTGCCGGTCAGGACAACCGAAGCAAACGTTGCATGGGAAGCGAAGGCCAACAGGAGGCCGGCGAGCGAAACTCGCAATCTCGAAATGCGTGACATGACAGCTCTATGGCGAAGTGCGTCCGGTTCCTGCGTCACAGGAGGGAATGGGTAGAAGCGGCATGCACATGCATGCCGCGGTGATGTCGTGCAGCCTTACGGATAGACGACCGAGTAAGTGGCGGTGGAGGAGATCTGGCCGGCAGTGGCTCCACCGCCCGTTGCCACGTACTGGGCGAAGTACCGCAGCGTGGCGGCGCCGGCCGCCAGGGGGACGGTCTGGGAGTTTTGCGTGCCAAAGGCAGAACCCATCATGATCTGCGAGAGGTCAGCGTTCAACACGCCGATCTGCACGTTCGCCGCGGGGTTCACAGCCGGGGTGGTTTCGGTGGCTGGCACGGTTTGGAACATGTTGCGCAGACGGCCGGTGGCGACGTCCATCGAAGCGCTGGGCTCGAAGTACACCGCAACGTTGCCCGTCGTGGGATTGCATCCCGTGAACTGGACATTGAAAGGCGTACGGCCGGCGGTATCACCGTCTGCACCCAGCGCGGCGGCGCGCACCGTGGGCAGCGTCACGGAGAAGTCGGTGTTGCCACCCGGGCCGGCGACGGTACAGGTTTGGGCGCTGACTGCGCCGGTAAAGGTGATGGTGCCGTCGGCAGCGAACGCCTGGGGAGCGATGGTGGCGAGGGACGCCGCGGCTGCGAAAAGCGTTGCCTTGAGATATCTCATTTTTACTGGCCTTCAAGAGTGGAGGAACAAGTTGCGTCACGAATGGCAGAAGCGGCAGGAAAGGCAACTCAATCCGAACCCGTCTGAGAAGCTGACAAGGTCTGTGCGGCGATTCGATATCGCTTCTGATCAATGCATCGTGGCGAACGTAAGGCTAAGGCTCGGAAACAGCTTCGGAAATCGGACTTCTACGAAAAATCAAGTCGTTTAGTCATCGATATTTGGAGGTGCAGAAACGTCTTACGGAAATTTCTGACAAATGTCATGAAATGACCTGAGGTAATTGGATTGGCTTGTGAGACGAGAATGTCTGATACCCGTCGCACGCCACGCATGCATCGACAATGCGACGGACGTACGAGGACTGCGAGCTCAGGCAGGCCGATCGGGAAGGGGGAAATGCGGGGGGAAGGGAGGGGGGAAAGGATGCGCTGCGGGCAGCACGGGGCGCGCGCAAATGCCGCGCGCCCGGAGGACTATCGCGCGGTGGCGGTGTCCGTCTGTGCGCGCAGGGTTTGCACGCGTGCCGCGATGTCGGTGGCCGTGGCGGCGACGACCTGGCGATAGGCGGCGACCACACCATCGATCTGTCCTGGCGCGGGGAGATCGGCTTCGGTGCGTCCGCTCAGGACCTTGCCGTCTGGTTGGCGCCGAACCGTCCAGGTGATGGTGGCCATCGCGCGTTCGCCCGGCTCGGCGTCGAGCCGTACCACCTCGGTGGTCACGCGATAGAGCGGGCTGACTTCTGCGAGCCCTTGCTGGTAGGTATCGACTGCGCCCAGCTTCGTTTGAAGCTGCTGCGAAAGCGCGTCGCGAAACTCATCCGGCAGCGATGACGACCAGCGCGACTGGTCGAGCATTTTCATGCCGCCGGTCGTGCTGTCAGCCACCACGAGTTGCGCCCGGTTCAGGCGCTCGGGCACGCGTACCGGTGCCACTTCGATCCAGATGGGCTGCGTGACCGGCGCAGCGGGTGCCGCGACGGGGGCCGAGGCGAGCGAGTAGTAGCGTGGTTCGGGCGAGGCGCATCCCAGCAGCACCGCTGCCAGGGACGCCGTCGCCAAAGTCATGGCGGGTTTCATTTCTTGTCCTCCGTCTTGCCGCGCAGCAGCGCTTCGGGATGGCGTTCCAGATAGTCGGTCAATGCCCGCAGCGAAGTGGCTGTGCGCGTCAGCTCCTGCAACATGCGCCGGGTGTCCTGCTGCAACGGGGCATCGGAGGCCAGCGTGCCATTGGCGGCGGTGAGCGTGCGGCGCGCGTCCTGCAGCGCGGCCAGCACCTGCGGGGCCACGTCACCGTTGAGCTGGGCGACGAGCTTGTCCGCGCTGTCGAGCATCTTGTTCATCGACACCATGGCCGTGCGCGCCTCCTGTCCGATCTGGTCGAAAGGCACCTTGTCGATGCGGTTGACGATATCGCCGAGCTTGGCCTGCAGCTCGTCGAACGTGCCGGGCGTGGTCGGGAACTCGGGCAGCGGTGCGTCGAGATTCAGGTCCTTCGGGGGCGGCGCTTTCGGGAAGAAATCCAGCGCCACGTACAGTTGGCCCGTCAGCAGGTTGCCGTTGCGAAGCTGCGCCCGCATGCCACGCTGGATCAGCCCCTGGACGATGTTGCGCTGGCGCGCCTGATCCGATACGTCACGTTCGCGGAAGCCCATGCGCGACGGATACAGTTCCACGACCACTGGCATGCGGAACGCCTTGCGCTCCCGCTGGTACTCGATGCCGATCGAGCGGACCTGTCCGACGATGACGCCGCGGAAATCCACTGGCGCACCCGGCGCAAGACCACGCACGGACTGGTCGAAGTTCAGCACGGCCAGCGTCGGGGCCAGTTCCTCGGGCTCCTTCATGGCTTCCGCCTGATCCCCGGCGAGCAGGAACTGGGTGTTCTCGGCAGCCGCGTCGGTTGCCGTGGTGCGCTCCGGCGCCTGGAAGGCCACGCCGCCCAGCAATACCGTGACCAGCGACTGGGTGGAAAGCTTCAGGCCGCCGGCATCGAGCTTGAGGTCCACGCCGCTGGCATGCCAGAAGCGGGTGTCGGCGGTCACGAGCTTGTCGTACGGCTTGTTGACGAAGACGCGCAGCGTGATGTCGCGACCGTTCGGTTCGAGCTGGTAGGCCACTACCTGACCGACTGGCACGCGGCGGTAGTAGACCGGAGAGCCGATATCCAGCGAGCCCAGCTCCTGCGCGCGCAGCACGAACTGCCGGCCCGAGGCATCGGTGGTCACCACAGGCGGCACTTCAAGCCCGGTGAAGCTGCGCGTGCTTTCGGCGGACTTGCCGGCGTCCACGCCGATGTACGCGCCCGACAGCAGGGTTTCGAGTCCCGACACACCGCTGACCGCAAAGCGCGGACGGACTACCCAGAAGCGGGTGTCCTTGACGGCGAAGTTCTCGGCGTCCTTGGTCAGTTCGATATTGGCCACCACATGGGAGCGGTCGGGCGCCAGGCGAACGGACTTGACCAGGCCGATGTCCACATCCTTGTACCGGACGGCGGTCTTGCCTGGCGTCAGGCCCTCGGCGGTGCGGAAGGTGATGGTAATGTCGGGGCCGCGCGAGGCCAGCGTGTTGATCAGCAGCGAGATGCCGACCACGGCCGCCACGATAGGGATCAGCCAGACCAGCGATGGCAGCCAGCGTGCGCGGCGTTTGCGCGCGGGCTGCGGCACGCCGGGGTTCGGAGAAGCGTTTTCAGGATCGGGCATTGTCGGGAGCCTGCAATGTCGATGGGGCTTGCACGTCGAGTGAATCCCACAGCAGACGTGGGTCGAAAGACAGCGACGCCAGCATCGTCAAGACGACGACCGCGCCGAATGCCATGGCGCCCGCGCCAGGAATGATCGTGGCCAGCGCTCCGGCCCGCACCAGCGAGGCCAGCAACGCCACCACGAAGATATCGAGCATCGACCATCGGCCGATGAGTTCCACCAGCCCGTAGAGCTTGGTCTGCTGGCGGATACGCCAGGTCGATCGGAAATGCACCGACGCCAGCAGCAGCGTCAGGATCATCATCTTCAGCAACGGCACCACGATACTGGCGATCAGCACCACGCCGGCCAGCAGGTGCGAACCGGACAGCCAGAGATAGATGATCCCGGACAGGATTGTGTCCCGCTGCGTGCCGAGGATCGACTCCGTCACCATCACCGGCAGCAGGTTGGCGGGAATGTACAGGATGTAGGCCGCCAGCAGGAAGGCCCAGGTGCGGGTCAGGCTGGCCGGCTTGCGCCGATGCAGCGTGGCACCGCAGCGCGGACAGTCCTCGCCGTCCAGCGTGACCGGGCTGACGAGGTCGCACGCGTGGCACGACAGCAGGCCGCGCGAATGCGCCGTGGGCACCTCGGCCAGTGGCGTGCGCTCGTCGTCGTCGGTCAGGTCCGCCATCACGCCGGCGGCTGCGCGGCGCGAGCGTGCGAGCTGGTCGCGGGCCTGGGCCGTGCGCGATGGGCGGACGGGTTTTTGCGGCGCGCTCATGCGGCGTCCTGCGGCTTGCGCGGCGGCACTTCATCGGCACCAGCGGGCTCCAGGTAATGCCAGAGCTCGCGCGGATCGAACGCCAGCATCGCGGCCAGCACCACGACGAGCGCGCCGAACGACCACAGCGCCACGCCGGGAATGACCTGTGCCATCGTCGACAGCTTTACCACGGTGACGAGCACGCCGATCATGAAGACCTCGATCATGCCCCAGGGCCGCGTCTGGCGGATGCCGCGCACGATGCGGTCGAAGCCGGGCGGCATGCGGTGCTGCGCCATCGGCACCAGCAGATAGCACATCATCAGCATCTCGGACAGCGGGAACAGGATAGTGGTGCCGAACACGAGCATCGCCACCAGCGTCATGTGATCGGCATGCAGGGCCATCACGGCGCCCCAGAGCGTGGTCTCGGTTCGCACGCCCTTGAGATCCATCTCGACGATCGGATACAGGTTCGAGATCAGGAACAGGATCAGTGCCGTCACGACCAGCGGCAGCAGGCGGTGGTATGCGCGCGAGCTTTCGCGATACAGCGCGCCGCCGCAGCGCAGGCAGACGGCACGCTCGCCCAGTGCCAGCGTGGTGCGTTCGTAGAGCGCGTCGCAATACTCGCAGGCTACCAGCCGGTGCAGGTCCTGCGGGGCGTGCGGCGTGCCCGGGTGCCCGTGCTGCGTCATGCGTCCGGCGTGAGATGTGTAGGCGGCGCCGGGGTGACCGCCGTGACGCTCGGGCGCTCCTGCGTACCGATGGTCCAGTCGCGCAGCAGCGCGTAGGCCACGGCCAGCACGGTAGGTCCGAGAAACACACCCAGGAAGCCGAAGGCCAGCGCGCCGCCGAGCACGCCCATCATGATCCAGATGAGCGGCAGGCTCGTGCCCTTGCTGATGAGCAGGGGCTTGATCACGTTATCGGCCATGCCGACCACCACGCCACCCCACACCACCATGAAGATCGACCAGCCCGTTTCCCCGGTGTGATAGAGCCACAACGCAGCCGGAATCCAGATCAGCGGCGGACCCATCGGCACCACCGAGAGAAAGAACGTGATGAAGCCGAGGATGGCCGCACCGGGCACGCCCGCGATCCAGAACCCGACACCGGCCAGCACGGCCTGCACGAAGGCGGTGCCCAGCACGCCGTAGACCACACCCTTGACGGTGCCGCCCGCCAGCGCCAGCAGGTGGTCGGCGCGCTCGCCGCTGATCCGGCGCATGCCGCCGCGCAGCCAGTCCACGGCCAGTTCGCCGCCGGTATAGAAGAAGAACGCCAGCACGATAGAGAGCGCCAACTGGCCCAGCCCACCACCAATCGACAGCCCCGCGCCCAGCAACAGATGCCCCACTGGCGCAATCAGCTTGCGCAGGTTGGCCACCATCTCGGAATCGGCGTGGATGACCTGTTCGTACGAGGATTGCAACTGCGGACCCACATAGGGGAGGCTGCTGAGCCAGTCGGGCAGTTGCGGAAAGCCGTTCTCGGTGTAGCGGTTGACCAGGGCGGTCAGTTCGTCGAGGTGGGCAGAGAAGCTCGCGCCGGCATAGACAAACGGTCCGAGCACGATCACGGCGGCCACCAGCACGCAGATCAGTGCGGCCAGTCCGCGCCGGTTGCCGAGCCAGCGCGACAGGACCGTGTAGGGGTACCACGAGCTATACGCCAGGATCGCGCCCCAGACCAATGCAGTGGCGAAGGGTGCCAGCACTACCAGCGAGCCGCCAATCAGCGCGATCAGCGCGAAGACCGCGGCAAGCTTCTCAATCAGTTGTCCGGAACTCATCGTCGCGCGCCGCCAGGCGTCCAGGTGGAGAAAACGCCGTAAGCATAGCGGAATTCGATGATGGCTCCGGGTTTTCCCGCGCCGGTCGGGACGTGCAGCCGAAGCGGGCCCGCCACGCGCCAGATGCGAGGCGGGCCCGTGTCAGCGGTCGATCACTGCGCCGCCTGAGCGGCGGCGGTGCCGGTGTTCCTGAGCAGTGCGGCGACGAGGTCCGATTGCGTCACGATGCCCACCAGGCGCCGGTCAGCGTCAAGCACCGGCACATGGTGCAGGCCACCGTCGGAGAATCCGTGTGCCAGGTCGACGATCGGCTGATCCGTGCGGGCAGTGATCACGGCGCGTGTCATCAGGTCGCGCACGGCGCCATTGACGCGCCGCGAGTTCATGCGATGGGCGCGAAAGAAATCGCTCTGCGTCAGGATGCCGAGCACGCGGCGCTGACGATCCACCACGGGCAGCGCCTTGATGTGATGGCGCGCCAGCAGCGCGGCGGCATCGGCGGCCATCTGGCCGGGGCGCACCGAGACCACGTCGCGTGACATGATGTCGCCGCAGCTGACGTCGCCAAACCGGCGCGAATACGCGCGCAGCTCGGCCGCTACGAGGATGGCCTCGAGATCGTCTTCCTCGATGTCGAGGAATTCGCCGCGCGCCGCCAGCACCGCGTCCAGGTCTGCGCGTGTGAAGCCCACGCGCTTGCTGGGGGGCGCGTCCTTGGTGCGATGCTGCGCGGCTGGTTCGGGCGGACGGTGCGGGTATCGCCGGCGCGCCATGTTGTTGAACGCCAGTGCCACCAGCAGCAGCAACATCGAGTTGATCGCCACCGGTATCACCACGAAGCCGAATCCCAGCGCCTGCACGGCCGGGCCGCCGAAAACCGCGGTCACGGCCACCGCGCCGCTCGGCGGATGGACACAACGCAACGTGAACATCAGCGCAATGGCGCCGGCCACGGCCACGCCGGCTGCAAGTCCGGGATCGGGAATCCAGCGCGCGCACGCCACGCCGACCGTGGCCGCCACCAGATTGCCGCCGATGATCGACCACGGTTGTGCCAGCGGACTGGCCGGCACGCCGAACAGCAGCACGGCCGACGCGCCCATTGGTGCGATGAACCAGGGGTTGAAACCTTGCAGGAACTGGCGGCAGATCCACTCGGTGAGCGCCAGCCCGATCAGCGCGCCAAGGCAACTCTTGAGGCGCTCGTGGCGGTTGGCGGCAATCGGCATCGGCACGAATGTGCGCAACCATGCGCGCGCTTCGGCAACGGCTTGGGAAGGGTCGAATGCGGTAGGCATCGAGATAGGGGCGGGGGCGGCCGGTTTCGAGTTGTCAGGGGGCGTTATGTGCGGCCACATTGGGCACAGCATGCTGCGGCGCAATATATCACGACGTGATATATTGCGCCGCCAGTGCACCCCGCATTATCACCCAGCCGCCCCCGGCCTGCTCGACCATGTCCACATCTGTTTCCCCCGCGTCACATCACGCCCAGAAGCGCGATTACGCCTCAAACGGCCGTTTGCCGATGCTGGCCGGTATCGCGCTGCTGATCGGCGCCGTGAGTACCGGCGCTGCATTCGTGCTGGTGAACCTGATCCGCTTCTTCACGAACCTCTTTTTCTTCCAGACGCTGTCGTTCGCAGAGCGATCGCCGGCCCACCATGCGCCCGGCGCGTGGGTCATCGTGGTGCCGGTCATCGGCGGGTTGATCGTCGGGCTGATGGCGCGCTACGGCAGCGACAAGATCCGGGGTCACGGCATTCCGGAGGCCATCGAGGCCGTGCTGTTCGGCAAGAGCAAGATGTCGCCGAAGGTGGCGGTGCTCAAGCCGCTGTCGTCGGGCATCGTGATCGGCAGCGGCGGGCCGTTTGGTGCGGAAGGGCCGATCATCATGACGGGCGGCTCGATTGCATCGCTGCTGGCGCAGTACCTGCACCTGACCGCCGCCGAGCGCAAGACGTTGCTGGTGGCGGGTGCGTGCGCGGGCATGACCGCGATCTTCGGCACGCCGGTGGCGGCGGTGCTGCTGGCCATCGAGTTGCTGCTGTTCGAGCTGCGCCCGCGCAGCCTGCTGCCGGTGGCGCTGGCGTGTGCCGTGGCCGGTTTCCTGCGCCCGTTCGTGTTCGAGGCGGGACCGCTGTTCCCGCTGCAGACCGCGCCGGCCAGCACCGTGGCACTCGGCTCGTGTGTGGCGGCTGGACTGCTTTGCGGTGTACTGGGCGCGGTGCTGACTCTCGCGCTGTATCGCACCGAGGATGCGTTTGCCCGGCTGCGCGTGCACTGGATGTGGTGGCCGGCCATTGGCGGGCTGGTGGTGGGGATTGGCGGCTACCTGGAGCCGCGTGCCTTGGGTGTGGGCTACGACGTGATCGGTGACCTGCTCAACAACCGTCTGGCGATTGGCGTGGCCGTGGCGCTGCTGACGGTGAAGGCTGTGATGTGGATCGCCGCGCTGGGCTCGGGGACGTCGGGCGGGGTGCTGGCGCCGCTGTTGATGCTCGGCGCGGGACTCGGCGTGGTGCTGGCGCCGGTGCTGCCGGGCGGCTCCCCGGCGCTGTGGGCGCTGGTGTGCATGGCGGGCGTGCTCGGCAGCGTGCTGGGCGCACCGCTGACGGCCATCGTGTTCGCCTTCGGCCTCACGCACGATAGCGAGGCGCTGCTGCCGCTGCTGCTGACCACGGCGGTGGCTTACGGATTTTCGGTGCTGACGATGAAGCGCGGCATCATGACCGAGAAGATTGCGCGGCGCGGCCTGCATATCTATCGCGAATACGGCGTGGACCCGCTGGAACGCTCCCATGTGGCGGACCTGATGACGCGCGACGTGGTGGCGATCGAAGGTTCACTGTCGGTGGCCGAGGCGCGGGAACGCTACTTTGGCGAGCACGCGGCGCACCGCGCCTATCCGGTGATCGAAGGAGGGCGCGTGCTGGGCGTGCTGCATCGCACCGCCATTCTGGCGGCCACGACCGATGCGGCGGATCGCGTGCCATGCGCGAACCTGCTGGTGGGGCAGAAGGATGGTACGCCGGCCGTGCTGCTGCCATCGCAGACCGGACGCGCTGCCGCAGGCCAGATGGCTGCGTTGAGTGTGGCGCGGCTGCCGGTAGTCGACAGCCTGGCGTCGATGCGCCTGGTGGGCATGGTGTCGTTGCGAGATCTTCTGGCACCGAGTGGCGACGTACTGCATGAAGAGACATCGCGCGAACGCTTGCGCGGGGTTGCCGTGCCGCGTACGGGTCAGAGCTTGTAAGTCGATAGCAGGATGCTGGTCTCGGTGGCGGAGATGCCATCGACCAGCCGGATACGTTCCAGCGTCCGGTCGAACTGCTCCAGCGTATCGGCGCGCAGTTCGGCGATGATGTCCCAGCGGCCATTGGTCGTGTGCAGCGTCTGCACGTTGGGGTCACCGCGTAGCGCCTGCAGCACCTGCTGCGCCTTGTTACCTTCCACGGCCACCGTCATCCACGCGCGGATACGGTGCGCCTCCGCCTCGGGCCTGAGGCGGACCGTATAGCCCACGATCTGCCCTTCGTTTTCCAGCTTCGCGATCCGGTTCTGCACCGTGGCGCGCGAAACGCGGAGCGCCTTGGCCAATGCCGTGACCGGCATCCGGGCATTGTCACGCAGCAATCCGAGCAATTGGCGATCCGTCGCATCCATCGCGATCCCCTTGGGATGTTGGCAAATTGCCAGTTCGATATGGCGGATTGTCAAAGGGGTGTAGCAGTTTGTCCAGTCTGCTAACTATTCGTTGGCGCGCGCGCGCACCACAATTCACATCAGGAGAACGCCTCACAAACCCACTATCCAGGAGCCCGCCGTGATCGACACCCCCACCATCCTGCTGGTCGCGCCCACTTTCTACGACGTGTCCTACAGCATCAACCCGTGGATGGACCCCGCGGGCTGGGCGCGGGACCCGGCGGGCATGCACGGTCGTGCGCGGGCGTCGTTCGATGCGTTGCGTCAGGCGCTTGGCGATTCCGGGTTTGCCGTCGAAGTGGCCGAAGGTGCGCCGGGCCAGCCCGACATGGTGTTCCCGGCTAACGCCGCCGTCGTGCTCGATGGCCGCGCGGTGCTCGCGCGCTTCCGCTATCCGCAGCGACGCGGCGAGGAAGCACCGTTCGCGGCGATCTTCGACGATCTGCGCCGCCGGGGTCTGATCGATAGCGTCGAGACCTTGCCCGAAGGTTGTTATCAGGAGGGTGCGGGCGACTGCATCTGGGATGCCCAGCGCGGCCACTTCTGGGCCGGCTACGGTCCGCGCTCATCGCGGGAAGCGGCCCACGCGATGTCGCGCCACTTTGGCCAGGAAGTGGTGGCGCTGGAACTGGCGACCGAGCAGAGCTATCACCTCGACGTCTGCTTCTGCCCGCTGGCCGGTGGCGAGATTCTCTATTACCCGCCCGCGCTGAGCGAGGCCGCGCTGGCCACGCTGCGCGCGCGCGTGCCCGCATCGCAACGCATCGAGGCCACTGCCGAAGACCTGCGTCACTTCAGCGTGAATGCAGTGAGTCGCGAAGAACACGTGGTGATGACCCGCACCACGCCACACCTGCGCCACGAGCTGGGCCGGCGCGGCTATCGGCTGCACGAGGTGGACCTGTCGCCTTACATGATGTCGGGTGGCGGCGCGTATTGCATGACGCTGCGCCTCGATCGCACGAGTGCGCCGGTGCGCCGCGCTGCCGCGGCGTGAGCGGGAGTCCATCATGAAACAAATGATGAAAGACGCATCGATCGGCGAGAAGGCGATGACGCGCTTTCTCGATGCCAGTGACGTTGCGGCGCTGGTGCGTGGCGTTGGTGTGCAAACGTCAATCATGCAGATGGCCGACTTTGTCAGGCAAGACTTCCTGCGGTGGCCAGCTTTCGAGAAATCGGCACGACTTGCCAGCCACTCGCCGGTTGGCGTGATCGAACTGATGCCCGTCAGCGACGGCGTGCATTTCGCCTTCAAGTACGTCAACGGCCATCCGCGCAATGCCATGCATGCGTTGCCCACGGTGATGGCATGCGGCATGCTGGCCGAGGTGCAGACCGGCTTTCCGTTGCTGCTGGCCGACCTGACATTGGCCACAGCGTTGCGCACCGCCGCCACCTCGGCACTGGCCGCGCGCGCCATGGCAAAGCCCGGTGCGCGGACGATGGCGCTGATCGGCAACGGTGCGCAGGCCGAGTTCCAGTCGCTGGCGTTCCACGCGATGCTGGGTATTTCCACGATCCGCGCGTTCGATATCGATCCAGCGGCCACGCGCCGCCTGATGCGCAATCTGGCAGGCCAGGCGGGACTGACGATCGTGCCGGTCTCGTCGGTGCACGAGGCGCTGGAGGGTGCGGACATCGTCACCACGGTCACGGCCGACAAGACCCGCGCGACGATTCTCACGCCTGACATGGTGCGTCCCGGCGTACATCTGAACGCCGTGGGCGGCGACTGCCCCGGCAAGACGGAGTTGCACGCGGACATCCTCCATCGCGCCCGCATCGTTGTTGAATACGCGCCGCAGTCCCGCATCGAGGGCGAGGTGCAGCAGTGGCCGGAAGCGCCGGTCAATGAACTGTGGGAGGTGTTGTCGGGCCATGCGCCAGGGCGGAGCGCTGACGACGACGTGACGCTGTTCGACTCGGTTGGCTTCGCGCTGGAAGACTACTCCGCACTGCGCTGGCTCCATGCAACCGCCCTCGCACGGCATGCAGGGCAGTTCATCGAACTGGTGGCCATGCCGCCGGAGCCGAGGGATTTGTATGGGTGGATGATGGGGGATCAACTGCCGTCGTTTGATTCTCCCCTCTCCCGCACCTCTTCTTGCTCCCCTCTCCCGCGTAGTGGGAGAGGGGCTGGGGGAGAGGGCATGGCATCTCAAGATACGACCGAGGCAATTTGAACCGCCGCGCCCTCTCCCCCGACCCCTCTCCCGCCTTGCGGGAGAGGGGAGAAAAAAAGAGGCGGGAGAGGGGAGCCAACATAGGCAAGGCGGGAGAGGGGAAAAAAAGAGGCGGGAGAGGGAATCAAAAAGACAGCGCGGGGAGCCCCCAAAACAAAACGGCCCGGACTTGTCATCCGGGCCGTTGTTGTTTCATCGGTGAATCTCAGCCGCCGCGTCCCATCATCAGTTGGGCGCGCAGGAAGCCCTTGATCTCTTCCAGCGAGGGCGTCTTCAGGAAGACCATGATGCCCCATTGCTGCAGTGCATCGGCCACGCCTTCATAGGCCTGGCGGTTCGTGATCACTGCGAAGATCACGCGCTGGCGCGCAAAGAAGTTCTGCAGTTTCTCGATCGTCGCCGATTCCGCGTCGTTGAGCTCCTCCACGTAGTAGAGGACGACGCGCGGATGAGCGTCCACAGACATGATGACCGTGTCGACCACGTCTTCGAGCACCTGCGTTTTCAGCGGCAGCGACCATTTTCCAAGCTGGGCGCTGATGCGCTGCGCTTCGTTATGGTTGGGATGGAAGACCACAAGGTCGAGATCGTGCTCGACGCCGGCGTCAGGCATGGCCCGGTTGGCGAGTAGCCGATGCACCGTTTCCTTGTGGATGCGCCGATGGCCACCATTGGTCTTCCAGGCGCCGAGTTCTCCTCGCTCGACCATCTTCTGGACGGTGCCCAGCGAAACATTGAGAAGCTTCGCGGCGGTACGCGTGCTGTAGTACGGCTTTTCAGCCAGTTCAGGATCCAGTTTCATCCAATCACCCGTAGTGTCGATCGACAGCACAGTGCAATCTGCACTGCGTGGCGCCCTCGGACACGCCACGCCGGCCTGAGGCCGGGCTTGCCTTTTTTTACTGACCCTGATGCTTGGCCCGCTCCCCGGCAGGCCTTTGTTGCTTTGGTACCTGTTGACGTAGCAACGGCTTCAGGTGGCCGGCTACGCTTCGGCGAGCATCGCGCCAACAATGCCCGGAATGCCGAATGCAAATAGTATGACTTCAAGATGATTCGTCGCCACAGGGAAAGCAATGATTGGCGTCACACTTTTGTTGTTTAACGAACATCAATGCCATTCGGTAGACACCCCGCATGACGAGCGACATGTATGCAGACATGTCTGAATGGCTTCCCAACGAATGACAGACCTTGCATTCCGTGCCACGGTTCCCCACGGCATACATTTGCTACAACCGCCATGAGCCAGGCGTCCTAGCCGGACAGCCCGTACTTGCGGACCTTGTCGAACAGCGTGGTTTTTGCCACCCCCAAGGCATCGCCGGCACGCGTCAGGTTGCCGTCGTGACGACGTAGTGCATCGGCAATCAGCGCGCGCTCGAACTGCTCCACGGCCTGTGGCAACGGCAGTGCAGCGGGTGCCGTCGTGCCTTGCGTCGGATCGCAGCCCAGGCCCAGCACGTGGCGTTCGGCCAGGTTGCGTAGTTCGCGGACGTTGCCGGGCCATGGGTAGGCAACCAGTGCAGCCAGTTCGCCCGGGGTCGCCGGCACGGCCTCGCGCTCGAAACGCAGTGCCGCCTGGGCCAGGAAATGCTCGAACAGCAGCGGCACGTCCTCGCGGCGCTCGCGCAGCGGCGGCAGTTCCAGCGTCACCACGTTGAGCCGGTAATACAGGTCCGCGCGGAACTGGCTCGCGTCGGCCATCGCACGCAAGTTTGCCTTGGTGGCCGCCACCACACGTGTGTTCACCGGCACGGGCTGGTTCGATCCGAGCCGCTCGATCACGCGCTCCTGCAGCACGCGCAGCAGCTTGATCTGCATCGGCATGGGCATGCTCTCGATCTCGTCGAGGAACAGCGTGCCGCCTTCGGCGTGTTCGATCTTGCCGATGCGGCGCCGTGCGGCGCCGGTGAAGGCCCCCGCCTCATGCCCGAAGATTTCGGATTCGAACAATTGCTCCGGCAGGCCGCCGCAATTGATCGGCACGAAATGCTTCGCGCGGCGGGCGCTCGCTTCGTGCAGGCAGCGCGCCACGAGTTCCTTGCCGGTGCCGGTCTCGCCGTGGATCAGCACGTTGGCGGCCGTATCGCCCACGCTGTCGATCATGCGGCGCAGCCGTTCGATGGCCGGCGAATGTCCGATGAGTTGCGCTGCCAGCCCATCGCGTCCGGCCAGGCGCGCACGCAGGTCCGCCACTTCCAGCGCCAGCCGGCGCTTGTCCAGCGCACGGCGAGAGGTGGCGACGAGCCGCTCCGGCGAGAACGGTTTCTCGATGAAGTCGTAGGCGCCTTGTTTCATGGCCTGTACGGCCAGCGAGACATCGCCATGGCCGGTGATCATGATGACCGGCATGGCCGGGTCGCGCGCCACGATATCGCGCAGCAGCGACATGCCATCGGCACCGGGCAAATGGATGTCGCTGACCACGATGCCGGCAAAGCCTGCCTCGATCTCGCGCCATGCCGCTTCGGCGTTGGGCACCGACTGCGTGGCGATGCCTTCGAGGCCGAGCGCCTGCTCGCATCCCAGGCGCACGTCGGCATCGTCTTCGACGATCAGGACGGCGAGTCCGCCCTCCTGACGCTGGTTCGGATCAGCCGACATGACGTAGGCCCTCGCGTGCGGGTGGAAGCGCCAGCGTGAAGCACGCGCCGCCGTCCGGATGATTGATGGCGGTCAGCGTTCCACCGTTCTCATTGAGGATGCCTGCGGACAACGTCAGCCCGAGGCCAAGCCCTTCGCCTGCGGGCTTGGTCGTGAAGAATGGTTCGAAGAGTCGCGCGAAGGCGGCTTCGGACAACCCTGGCCCGTTGTCGCGCACGGTCAGGTGAACCAGTCCGCCCGCCTCAAACGCGTGGAGCGACAGCAGCGGTGCCGGCTGGTCCTTCACCGCATCGAGCGCGTTGCCGATCAGGTTCACGATCACCTGTTCGAGCCGGTTCGGATCGCAGGCCACGGACAGGTGCGTGCCGACATCGCGCTCGATGCGTGCTGCCACCGCTGCCACGCGGGTATCGAGCAGGAACAGGGCGTTGTCCACGGCGTCGGCAAGCTGTGCCGCCTGCTGCTGGCCGGCCGCAGGATTGCGCGAGAAGGATTTGAGTGCGCCCGTGATGCGGCCCATTCTCTCCACCAGGCCGATGATCTTTTCCAGGTTCTGCTGGGCCGTACCGTAGTCGCCGCGCGCCAGGAACTTGCCGGTATTGCCCGACAGCGTGCGCAGCGCGGCCAGCGGCTGGTTCAGTTCGTGGGCAATGCCGGCCGACATCTGTCCCACGGCGGCGAGCTTGCCGGCCTGCAACAGGCCGTCCTGCGCCTGCCGCAGATAGTTTTCGGTGCGAATGCGTTCGGCCACTTCGGCCTGCAATTGATGATTGGTGGTGGAGAGGTCCGACGTACGTTCCGCCACCTTGCGTTCGAGCTCGCTGTTGGCCGCTTCGAGCGCGGCGCGTGCGGCCAGCCGCTCGCTGGCGATACGACGGCGCACGTTCCATGCGGCGCCCAGCAGCAGCACGAAGGCAGCGAGCACGCCGGCGAGCGCGGCACTGTTCAGCGCAGCCACACGCGCCTGCGACGTGTTGGTCAGCAGCGTCAGGTCCCAGTCCGTGCCAGGCAGCGCCAGATGCTGCGCCAGCATCGGCGGACCCTGTCGCAGCCGCACCAGGGCATCGCCCTCCTGGGCTGGTCCGTTGGCCAGCGGACGCACGGTACTCAGCGCCAGTTGCGGCAGCGGGGCGCGGTTGTACTGCAGGGATCGATCGAGCTTGACGCGCTGGTCGTCAGAGAGCGGGCGCAGCGCGGCGAGCTTCCACGAAGGATCGGACGCGAGGATGACCACGCCGTTTTCATCGGCCAGCAGCATCTGGCTGTCATTGCCCTGCCAGCGGTTTTCCAGCGGTTCCAGGCCGATCTTGACCACGGCCACGCCGAGGGGATGATCGCGGTCACCGAGCGGTGCGGAGAGGTAGTAGCCGGACTCGCTGCGCGTGGTGCCCACGCCGTAGAAACGGCCAAGCTGGCCTTCGACTGCTGCGCGGAAATACGGACGGAAGCTCAGGTCTTCGCCGAGGTAGCTGTCCGGGCGTTGGTAGTTGCTGGTGGCCAGTACCTTGCCGCGGGCGTCCAGCACGTAGATCACGCGGGTGCCGGCCCGGCCGTTCAGCGCGGCAAGATAGGCGTTGGCCTGCGAGACACGGTCGGGTGCGGACGGCTGGCGCAGCAGCGCGTCGATGCGTGCGTCCAGCGACAGCAAACTCGGCACATAGTCATAACGCGCCAGCTCGCTTTCGAGTGCCTGCGCATAGAGCCGCATCTGCACCTGGCCGCGTTCGGCCTGGCGCCCCAGCGCGGCGTCGTACGTATAGCGGTAGCCCAGCCAGCCGGCACCGGCAATGAGCACAGCCAGCGCGAGCAGGGCGACAAACGGAACGATGCGGCGCCACCGCGGGGTGGAGGGCGTGGCGCCGTCGGATGGGGACAAAATCATGCGGAATCGGGGGAGGCGAAAGCTGCGGGTGGCGTATCGGGCATCTGAGAACCGACGAGGCGTCACCGGCAAGGCGACGTTTTACCACACCCACACTACCCCCAAGACCTGAACGGGTGATAAGCCCCATAAAAGCGGTGTGGTAAACGCAAAAAGGCCCGGCAGCCTGATCGGCAACCGGGCCCCGGCGCACCTGGCAGCGTGTTACTTGCTGGCCAGGACCTGAACGGGTGTCAGGCCGGCGTCGGCGGCTGGCGAGGGTTCGATGGAATCGATCTCGTCATCCAGTTCCGGCGCGCCTATCGCGTTCTCGCTTTTGGCGACAACGGTCGTGGCAATGGCATTGCCAAGCACATTGGTCACAGTGCGGCCCATGTCGAGCACATGGTCGATGCCGAGCACCAGCAGGATGCCGGCCTCGGGCAGGCCGAACATCGGCAGTACGGCGGCCACCACCACCAGCGATGCGCGCGGCACGCCAGCGATGCCCTTGCTGGTCACCAGCAGCACCAGCAGCATCGTGATCTGTTGCGACAGCGACAGCTCGATGCCGTACACCTGGGCCACGAACAGCGCGGCAAACGAGGTGTACATGATCGACCCGTCCAGGTTGAACGAATAGCCCAGGGGCAGCACGAAGTTCGTGATGCGCGGCTTCACGCCGAAGCGCGTGAGCTGGTCGATGACCTTCGGATAGGCCGATTCCGAGCTGGCCGTGGCAAAGCCGATCATCAGCGGCGCGCGCAGCTGGCGCAGCAGGGTGAAGACGTCACGGCCCAGGAAGAAGAAGCCACCGGCGATCAGCGCGATCCACAGCAGGCCCAGCGAGAGATACACGGCGCCCAGCAGCTTGGCGTACACCACCAGCACGCCCAGGCCCTGCGCCGTGATCACGGCGGCCACCGCACCAAACACGCCAAACGGCGCGAAAGCCATCACGTAGTTGGTGACCTTGAGCATGATGTGGGCCAGACCTTCCACGCCAGCCAGCACCGGCTTGCCCACGCCATCCTTGATCGTGCCCAGCGCAAAGCCGAAGAACAGCGAGAACACCACGATCTGCAGGATCTCGTTGTTGGCCATTGCTTCCACGAAGCTCTTCGGGAACATGTGCGCGATGAAGTCACGCAGGTTCAGCGCACCCGTCTTCAGGTTCGACGCGGCATCCGCGGCCGGCAGCGGCAGATTCATGCCGTGGCCCGGCGCCAGCGCGTTGGCCATGATCAGGCCCAGCAGCAGGGAGGTGACCGAGGCGGCCATGAACCATGCCATGGCCTTCAGGCCGATGCGCCCCACGGCCTTGCCGTCGCCCATGCTGGCAATGCCCGATACGAGCGTGGCAAATACCAGCGGGCCAATGATCATCTTGATCATCCGCAGGAACACGTCGGTCAGGATCGAGAGCTTGTCGGCAATCGCCTTGGCAGCAGCGGCGTCCGGCGCCATGTTGTGCGCGGCGGTGCCGGCCAGCACGCCCAGCAGCATCGCGATGAAGATCAGGGTTGGCAGTCGTTTTGTCATCGTGGGTACATCCCTCCTTTGTCTCTGGCGTGGCGCGCGCGGCATTCGGGGGACGGCGCGGCCAGCGGTTATTCCTGCGGCGGCGCCTAGAGTGCACGAGACGTGCCAGCTTTCTCACGCTAGGGCGATGGCGTAAAGCGATGAAAACAAAGGGATTTTTAGTGTGACGAGGACGTAATGTTCGGAAATCCGAACTGGGGAGGGGTGGGGGTGTTCGGGTTTCCGAACGTGGGGTCGCGTTCGTGTGACTTGCTCCCCTCTCCCGCACGCGGGAGAGGGGAGCAAACCAGAGGAAGTTAGCTAAGCCGCCGCCTCGCAACTATCCAGGAACGCCTCCAGCGGCATCGGCTTGCCAATCGCATAGCCCTGCGCGTAGTCCACGCCAATCGCGCGCAGGGTGTGGAGCGTGGATTCGTCCTCGACCCATTCGGCCACGGTGCGCACGCCCAGGCGGTGGCCAATGTCGTTGATCGAGCTGACGATCTCGCGGTCCACGGCGTTGCGGGTCAGGTTGCGGATGAAGCTGCCGTCGATCTTGAGATAGTCCACCGGGAACTGCTTGAGGTAGGCGAAGGAGGAGAGGCCTGCGCCGAAATCGTCGAGCGCCACGGTGCAGCCGGCGCTGCGCATGTCGGCCACCACGCGGCTGGCGGCGGTCATGTTGTTGATCAGCGCAGTCTCGGTGATTTCCAGTCGGATGCGGTTCGCTGGCAGCGCGGAATCCTCCAGCGCGGCGTGCAGGAACGGAAGCAGGAAGGGTTCCCCGAGCGAGTTGGCAGAGAGGTTGATCGAGACAGACAACCCCGGCACGCGCACCAGCCGTTCGCCATACTGCTGCAGCACATTGCGGATGACCCAGCGGTCGATATGGCCCATCAGGTCGTAGCGCTCGGCAGCCGGGATGAACGCGCCCGGCATGATCAGCGTGCCTTGCTCGTCCACCATGCGCACGAGGATTTCCACGTGCTGGGCATCGTCCTGGCCGGGGCGCAGCGAGCGGATCTCCTGCGCATAGAGCCGGAAGCGGTTGGAGTCGAGTGCCGAGTGAATGCCGGCGGCCACTTCGAGCTCGCGATGATGGCGGCGGGCATCGCTTTCGTCGCGGCGATAGAGCGAGACACGGTTGCGGCCGGCGGCCTTGGCGGCGTAGCACGCCACATCGGCGCGGCTCATCAGTTCGCTGACCGAGGGGATGTCGTTGTCGATGGCGGCGATGCCGATGCTCGCGCCCACGTCATAGACGCGGCCGTTCCACGGAAAGCGCCGCTCGCGCACGGCATCGATGACTTTCTGGCAGACCTGCTCGGCATGCTCGATGCTGCAGTCCTTGAGCAGCAGCGCGAATTCGTCGCCGCCCAGCCGCGCCAGCAGGTCGTCGGGGCGCACCTGATGGCGGATCACATAGCCCAGCTCGCGCAGCAGGACATCGCCCGCGCCGTGGCCGGCCGTGTCGTTGACGATCTTGAAGCGGTCCAGGTCGATGAAGCACAGCGCGGCGCGGTGGCCGTGCAGGCGCGCCTGCTCGCACGACTCGCGCAGGCGCTTCTCGAACCAGGCGCGGTTGGGCAGGCCGGTCAGCGCATCGTGCGAGGCAGAGTGGGCCAGCTCACGCTGCAGCGCGCGCGAGGTGGTGATGTCCTGGAACACCAGCACTGCACCGAGCACGCCGCCATCGTTGGCCAGCACGGGCGCGGCGGAATCCTGCACGTCGTGGCGCTCGCCGGTCAGGCTCTGCAGCACGGCGCCTTCCTGCAGGTAGGCAGGGCGCAGCGTCTCCAGGCATTGCTCGACGGGGCTGGGGATGGTGAGGTCGGTGTCTTCGTCGACGATGCGGAAGACCAGGTCCAGCGATTGCCCCATGGCGGCGTCCATGCTCCAGCCGGTCAACTGCTCGGCAATCGGATTCATGAACGTCACGCGCATGACCGGGTCCGTGCAGATCACGGCGTCGCCGATGGAGCGCAGCGTGATGTGCAGCCGCTCCTTTTCCTCGAACAGCGCGCGCGTCAGGTTGCGCTGCTCGGTGATGTCCCAGTTGGTGCCCACCAGCGCGTTGGTGGTGTCGTCCTCGCGGCGCGACGTGTTGGCCATGGCGCGCACATGGCGGATCTCGCCCGTGGGACGCACAATGCGATATTCCGTATCGAAGCGGCGCTCGCCCCGGATGGCCTGGCGCATCTCCGCGCTGACGCGGCTCACATCCTCGGGGTGGACCATCGCGATCCACTGGGCCAGCGTGGGCGGCCCCAGTTCCGGGTGCGTGCCGTGCAGGCCGTGCATGCGTGCATCCCAGGTGATCGACGCCTGCGAGAAATCCCACTCCCAGATGCCCACGCCACCGGCTTCCACAGCCAGTTGCGTGCGCCTCGCCAGTTCCTCCAGTTGCTGCTGGGCGAGCTTGCGCGTGTGGATATCCTCCACCTGCGAGATGAAGTGGTCGGGCCGGCCTTCGTCGTCGCGCACGAGCGATACCGCGAGCAGGGTCCACAGGTAGTGGCCGTCCTTGTGCCGGTAGCGTTTTTCCAGCCGGTACGAGTCGATCTCGCCGGACAGCAGGCCCTCGATCTGGCGCAGGTCGGCGGCCAGGTCGTCGGGGTGGGTCATCAACTGGAATGGCAGGTCGCGCAATTCGTCGGGGGTGTACCCGAGCAGTTCCACCATGGCGCGGTTGACCATCTGCCAGCGGCCGTCCAGCCCGACGATGGCCATGCCGATGGCCGAGTGCTCCAGCGCCTGCCGGAACCGCTGTTCGCTGCTGCGCAGTTCGTGACGTCCCTTGCGGTTCTGCTCGGTCATGAAGGCGATGCAGACCGGGAACACCAGGATCAGTGCGCCGGACAGCGGCACCGAGCGCGATGCCAGGACATCCACGCCGGCCGCCAGCGAGAACCCTTCCGCGGCGATGGCCGAGAGCAGCGTCAGCAGCGCGGTGGCAAACGGGTTGCTGGCCAGCGCCACGATCACCAGCGGCAGCGACATGACCACGAACGGATCGTGCCCGGCGCGGATGGCGCCCGCGCCAATGGCCACGCACAGTGCCAGCATGCCGCCCAGCCGCGCAAGCCGCGTGCGCTCGAAGGTGGCGCGCACGCGTTCGCGCGAGATCGACACCATCAGCGGCAGCAGCAGCACCGTGCCGATGGCGCCTGCATTCCACCAGTTCCACCAGACCTTGAGGAACGGCGTGCCGAACGTGGAAGAGATGATCCACGCGCCCATCAGCCCGCTCAAGGCCGGCCCCACCGTGGAGGCCACGCTGAGCGTGAGGGCGAACATCGCCAGTTGGCCGCTGCGCGCCAGGACCGGATGCCCCACAAGGCTGCGCAGCACGGCGGCGGTGGCCACCAGTTCAATCAGGTTGGCGCCGGACAGCAGCAGCGCGGAGCCGATGGGATGTCCGCCGAGGAGGTCGGCGGCGATGTTGCCGAGGAACATGGCTCCCATCAGCCATGGCGCTTCTTGCCGGGAGCGGTGCAGCAGCAGCCCCAGCCCGAACGCGTTGGCCATCCAGACCGCTGCGGCATGGCCAGGCACGCGCGCCAGCCACAGGCCGACGAGGGCCAGTACGAAGTAGCCTCCGGCCGCGAGCAGCAGGGGGCGCCAGCTGACGATGCCAGGCAGGGGCGGTTGGGTCGAAGGGGGCGCGACCGTTTCAGACGTCATTTCTGTCGATTTCCAGGGACACGCGGCGCGCGTCTGCATACTGCGCCGGGCGCGGGCGATGGTCGCACCGGGTCCAGCCTAGCCGGCATAGTAGTGCCGCCAGGCGAAATCCTTTGGCTGAGATAAGGGCGAGACCATGGCTTTGTTGAGGCTGGCGCGAGGCGCGGAATTTTGGTATGGGGCGGGGCGCCACATCCGGGCGCCGCGTCAGGTGTCGCACTGTACATATGAATCACACTGTTGACGGATCAAGGCCAGCGCGAGACTTCTGACTTCTGTACGATCGCGCACGGAATGCGAAGTGCAGGGCCGGTGCAATGTGCCGGCGCCGACCGGTGGCTGGACCGGTGGCTGCTCAGGGGGGACACCCATGGACGTCAAGCGATTCTTCCGCATTGCCAGCTCCGCGCTGGTGGCCTTCATCGTGTTCGTGGTGCTCGCCGTGGGCAGTACGTACTGGTGGGGCGGACGCAAGCTCGTCCGCACGGTGGAAGTGCCCGCGCTGCAGCCAGTGGCTTTTCCCACCGATGCCGTGGCGATTGCCCACGGACGCTATCTCTACGAATCGCGCGGCTGCATGGAGTGCCACGGCGCCAATGGTGCGGGCAAACAGGTGTTCGATGAAGCCAACGGCTTCCGGGTGCGCGCGCCCGACATCACGCGCGCCAATCCCGCCATCGACAAATATCGCCCCGAGGACTGGGACCGTGCCATCCGCCACGGTGTGGCCCCCTCCGGCCGGCCGCTGCTGGTCATGCCGAGCGAGGACTACAACCGGTTGTCCAACGAGGATTTTGGCGCGCTCGTGGCCTATGTCCGCAGCCTGCCGCCCGCGTCCGGACAGCCCGGCGACATGCATCTGCCCTGGTTCGTGCAGGGTATGTACGGCGCGGGCGTGATCAAGGACGCCGCCGAGAAGATCGACCACAGCCTGCCACCCGCGCCCGCCGTCACGGCGGCGGTCAACGCCCAGTACGGCGCCTACGTGGCGGAGTCCTGCAAGGGGTGCCATGGCGCCGCGCTGCGCGGCGGGCATATCCCCGGCGCGCCTCCCGACTGGCCACCGGCGGCTGACCTGCAACCGGGCGGCGCGATGAAGGCGTATCCGCAGGCAGACCAGTTCGTGACGATGATGCGCACTGGCAAGCGGCCCGATGGCACCGACGTCAGTCGCGTGATGCCGTTCGGCGCTTTCGCCAAAATGAACGACACCGACCTCAACGCGCTATATCTGTTCCTGACAGCGAAATAATCACGCATATGGTGCGAAGTACATAAAGTCTGTGTGCCTGCGCACGCATTTCATATTTGCACTATGCTCCACGGGTTTGCCGCTCGGGCCAGGGATTGCCATAGGCCGGTAGCGGGCGGCAGGCAGCGAACAAACATGGGCCACGTACCCAAGGAGCACCCCCCAAATGACGACCCTCACCCTCAACGGCAAGACCGTGGAGGTGGACGCCGATCCGTCCACGCCACTGCTGTGGGCACTGCGCGACAACCTCGGCATGACCGGCACCAAGTTCGGTTGCGGCATGGCCGCCTGCGGCGCCTGCACGGTCCATATCAACGGGCAGGCCACGCGTAGCTGCGTGATGCCGATCTCGGCCACGGCCGGCAGCAAGATCCAGACGATTGAAAGCATGGGCGACGACAAGGTCGGCAAGGCCGTGCTCGCCGCTTGGCTCAAGCACGATGTGGCGCAGTGCGGCTATTGCCAGAACGGCCAGGTCATGAGCGCCGTGGGCCTGCTGCGTACCAAGCCGCGCCCGACCGATGCCGATATCGACCAGGCCATGGCCGGCAACGTCTGCCGCTGCGGCACCTATCAACGGATTCGCGCGGCCATCAAGGATGCCGCGCGCGCCATCGCCTGAGGGGATTGCCATGCGTATTCGAGGCATTGAAGCCCTGGCGGGCGGTAGCGGTGCGCCGGAACAACCGGCGCAGGACACACAGGCAGCAGGCGCGTTGTCGCGCCGCAGCTTCCTGAAGCTATCGGGACTCGCGGGCGGTGGGTTTGCGCTGGGCATTGCCGGCGTGGCAGGCAGCGCGCAGGCGCAGGGCGCGGCCAAGGCCGTGCCCGCGCCGCAGGCGTTCCTGCGCATCGCGCCGGACAACATGGTGACGATTGCGGTGAACCGGCTGGAGTTCGGGCAGGGTGTGCATACGGCGTTGCCGATGGCGCTGGCCGAGGAGTTGGATGTCGACTGGAAGAACGTGGCGAGCGTGCTGGCCCCGGCTGGCGACGCTTACAAGGACCCCGCGTTCGGTATCCAGATGACGGGTGGCTCCACCGCGCTGAACCATTCGTTCACGCAGTACCGCGAACTGGGCGCACGCGCACGGGCCATGCTGATCACGGCCGCGGCGCAGAAGTGGAAGGTCGACCCGGCCAGCTGCACCGCGCAACTGGGCGTGGTCACCTCCGGCAGCAATCGCGCGACGTACGGCGAACTGGCTGCGGCCGCCATGGAGCTGCCTGTGCCAAAGGAGGTCAAGCTCAAGGACCCGGCGCAGTTCCGCATCGTCGGCAAGCCCACAGCACGCCTGGATGCCGCGTCCAAGCTGCATGGCGACGGCGTGTTCGGCATGGATGTGAGCCTCAAGGGCATGAAGGTGGCCGTGGTGGCCCGCCCGCCGCGCTTTGGCGGCAAGGTGAAGTCGTTCAACGCCGACAAGGCACGCAAGATCAAGGGCGTGGCCGATGTGCTGCTGGTCGACGTGGATCGTGGCGGCACGGGCGTGGCGGTGATCGCCGACGGCTACTGGCCGGCCAAGACTGCGCGCGAGGCGCTGGAGATCGTCTGGGAAGACGCGGGCTCCACAGTCAGCACTGCCGCGCTGTTCGATCAGTACAGCAAGCTGTCCACGCAGCCGGGCATCATGGCCCGGCCGTTCGAAGGCGGCAGCATCGATTCGGCGCTGGCCGGCGCGGCCAAGGTGATCGACGCCGAATACCGCGTGCCGTACCTGGCCCACGCGCCAATGGAGCCGTTGAACTGCACGCTGCAGCCCGAGGTGGCTGGCAAGCAGATCAACGCCGTCAAGGTGTGGGTGGGCTCGCAGTTCCAGACCATCGACCAGGGCGCCATCGCGCGCACGCTGAAGCTCGCGCCCGAGAAGGTCACGCTGAACACGATGATGGCCGGTGGCGGTTTCGGACGCCGCGCCGTGCCGACGTCTGACTACCTCGTCGAAGCGGCCAACGTGCTGCGCGTGTGGGTCGCCAGCGGACACACGGAACCCGTCAAGGTGATGTGGAGCCGCGAGGACGACATCAAGGGCGGCTACTACCGTCCGCTGCACGTGCATCGTGCCCGCATCGGCGTGGACGCGCAAGGCAAGGTGGTGGGCTGGCAGCACACGATCGTTGGCCAGTCCATCATCACCGGCACGCCGTTCGAGCCGATGATGGTCAAGAACGGTGTCGATGCCACGATGACCGAAGGCATTGTCGAGAACGATTACGACGTGCCGCTGCAGGTGCAGGTGCATCATCCCAAGGTGGATGTGCCGGTGCTCTGGTGGCGATCGGTGGGCAACACGCACACTGCGTTCGTCAAGGAAACGCTGGCTGACGAAATGGCCACCGCCGCGAAGAAGGACCCCGTGGCATGGCGTATGGCGCAACTCGACGAGAAGAAGCACGCGCGTCACCGTGCGGCGTTGCAACTGGCCGTGGACCGCTCGGGCTATGGCAAGAAGAAACTGCCGAAGGGACACGCCTGGGGTGTGGCCGTGCATGAATCGTTCGGCTCGGTGGTGGCGTACGTGGTGGACGTGTCGCTGGTGAAAGGCGAGCCGCGCGTGCATCGCGTGACGGCCGGCGTGCATGCCAACCGCGTCGTCAATCCGCTGGGCGCCGAGGCGCAGATCCAGGGCGGATGCATCTTCGGCCTGGCCATGACCCGCCCGGGGTTTGCCATCGAGATCGAGAATGGCGCGGTCAAGAACAGCAACTTCCCTGACTATCCGCCGCCCCGCATGCCGGACGCACCCATGGTGGATGTGTTCTTCGTGCCGTCCGACGACAACCCGACCGGGCTTGGCGAACCGGGCACGCCCGGCATTGCCCCGGCCGTGGCCAACGCGCTGTTCCGTCTCACGGGCAAGCGCCAGCGCCAGTTGCCGTTCGTGCTGACCTGATTGTCGGTTCGCGCAGGCAATAAGGAAGGACCCCGCCTCGCGCGGGGTCTTTTCTTTGCTGCTTCGGAATTATCTGAACCAGCGCCGCCAGCCGGGCTCGGCGGGCGGGTGGGACGCACTGTCCCAGCCAGGCTCGGACAGCGATGGCGATGACGGTAGCGATTCGAGAATGTGTTCGCGCAGGCCGGCGGGCGCTCGGTAGTAGATGGCGGCGTGCTGCACGGCATGCCGCAGCGACTGGAGGCGGCGCAGCGTGTCGACGCAACTGTCGCAGTCTTCCAGATGCCGCTCCAGCCGCACGCTGTCGGCTGCGCCCGCCTCGCCGTCGGCGGTGGCCTGCAGCAGGTGGCGTGCCTCAATGCAATCCATGACGGGACTCTCCGACGGGTGGGATGTTGCGTATCAAGGCGACGGTTGCCGCCAGCAGGCGCCGGCCATGTTCCAGGCGCGACGCCACCTGATCCACGGGAATATCGATGATCCGTGCGATGTCGTGGTAGTGCAGGCCTTCGAGCTCGCGCAGGACCAGTACCTCGCGGCATGCCACGGGCAGGCGTTCGAGCGCTGCATTGACAAGGGGGATGTCCTCGTCGCGGAGGAGCCATTGCGTGGCGTCATCGGGGGTGTCGGGCGCCCAGGCGTTGTCGGCGTGGCGCGGCGCAGGATATCGGGACTGCCAGGTGGCGTGGACGATGGCCAGCAGCCAGGGGCGGGGCTGAGCCGCACGGGCACTACCAAACAGGGGGCAGGCGCGTGCAAGGGCTTCCTGCACCACGACACTGGCGTCTTCGTCGTTGCCGCACAACCACCGGGCAAGGTTGTGGGCGGCGTCCAGATGCGGCAGCAACTGGGTCTCGAAACGTTGGCGTGGGTTGGCAGCGTCCATTCAGTCCCTTGAGAGTACTGGCGCCAGACGATTCTATGCCGGGACCGGCATCGCGCCAACGGGGTAGACCCGGAGAGCGTGGGCAGAGCGTTGCCGTGGCGATACGGCCCTCGAATCACCGTCTGTTTCAGGCATACGATGCCGGCCCGGTGGGGCATCATCCGATGACTGATCAGATTTTTCGGGGAGAGAGCGGATGGACACCCAGGAAAGCACCCTGGCCCTCGCGTTGCTGACGGTGCCCGCGCGCGCCGCTATCTGTCGTGCCTTGCTCGAAGCCGGCGACGATGGCCTGCCGGCCATGGCGCTGGTGGAGGTCTCGGGTCTGACCCACAAGCATGCGGCCCACTGTTTCCAGGAAATGGTGCAGGCCGACCTGCTGGCGCTGGTCGTCCGCGAGCGCCAGGTCTGCTACGTGCTCAAGGCCAGGCGCGCCGTGCGCGAAGCACTGGGCTATATCGACAGCAGCGGCCTGGACTGACTTTCCCTCCCGTCCCGACCCCGATTCGACCCCGTACTGGTGACCCGGTACGGGGTTTTTTCATGTCAAAGGCGGTGAATTTGCTGTCGAGATTCATTCAGCGCTGAACCGAGAAGAACCAAGTGGCCTACGGTCTTGGGAGATACGGTCATTCAAGGTTGAACCGGCGAACCATTTAACTTTGAAATATCTGGCACATGGTTCACTAACCTCTGAACTTTCGCGATCCCCTCGTTTACTGCGGGTGCTCCAGCAGGATTGCGGAATCCCAGGCTAGATGGTGAGGCGTCATTTTGCTTGCTGGGGGCGGCAAAGACTGTTGACGCCGGTATCCGTCGCCGTCCGGGCTGACGGTATGGCTCCCAGAGGCCCTAGCGGTAGGCAGCGCCGCGTTGTAGGCGTATCTGTGTGATCCACATACCCCTGTCGCGGGGTGTCCCCCGGCCTCGGAGGAGATCGGGCCTAGTGCCAGTAAAATCTGTCGGTGACTCAATCTACACATCGTATATGACTATCGACACTACGATCGCAGCCGTAGCTGCGCTTGGCACCCTGGCGACGGCATGGATTGCTTGGTTGGTCATCCCAAGAAAGCGACTAATCGCGCTCTGTGATGGCCTTGCAGTCGTTGAGTCGAGAAGTGGAATCAAGGCCCCCATCGAAGTGCAATTCGCGGGGGAGGTCGTGCCACAGGTCACCCGCACACTAGTGTACGTATGGAATGGGGGCAATCGCGAACTGACGCGCGCTGATATTGCTGCAGGCGATCCGGTAAGAATAAAGGCTCCCCAAGGCAGCAGAATCCTGGCGGCGAATGTCATACGCGAATCTCGAGCAGGCCTCGGCGCCAACACGGCGTCATATTTGGACGGCGAGCGCCTGTTGACCTTCGAGTGCTTACCTGCCAAGCACGGTGCCATTGTGGAGGTGTACCACACGGCTCCGAATCCAGAGCTTGAGCTCATAGGTGCCATTCTTGGCGATCATCGGATACGGAACACCAAGTCGAAAGGAGCCTATTTTGATGAGATTAGAAAAGGGCGTTCGGCGTTTTGGTTCGGCATGTGGGTGGCCGGCTCGGCTGTGGTCATGTTTGGTGGCATGTGGTTTGCCATCGCGCGGCACGTCACCTTGAATATCGTGCAACTGACTCACTGGGTGCCAATGCTCATGGGGGAAGCGTTCCTGATTCTGACCTTGCCAGACCTGATTGCAAAATTGAAAGTGCCTCGGTCCTTGCGGCTATCTGCGCGCGGGTCGCGGATTAGGGAGTATCTCCACTAAAGCGCCAGTTTTTTAATAATAAACTTTTCCCACGGTGGCGGGCCCAATCCGGCGGATTGGATCCGAGGCTCCACCTTTTTTGTAAGGTAATTTATAGTCAATTTCCGGTTGCCAATAGTCCGGAACGCAAAAATTATATTGGGCATAAAATAGCTGTATTTTTGCTGTTCCACAGCGTCGCGGACGGTCTCCAAAATCTTTTCCGGGATATCTGGATTGTCACGATAAAATCTAACAAAATCTATCGGATTATATTCCGGGTAACTCCAAGGATGTAATGGGTCGAATTCATGATGCCCGTTTTTGTCCATTTGGGATTCGTAAGTATGATTGAGGCGTCTTCTAAATTCGCGAAGTATATATCCTTTTTTCTTCTTATACCAAGAGGCCAGCCATTGATCGCGGTATTTAACAATCACTGGATTATTGTCTCTGTACCAGAGCAGAAATTCGACGGGTAGAGGCGCTTCTACCCCCTTTGCCATAATGGTTCCGCTTTTCAGAGCGGAGATGATCGATTGTTGGAGGCTGAGTTGGGCCGTGAAGTTGCCGGTTACAAGCCGGGTGCGAGTGTGAGTTCCTTTGTGAAGTGTGAACTTACATGCTGTGCATTGGTCTACGGCGGCGAGCTTTCTTCGCGCGGCGTTGCGTCGTGTGGTCACTGCCTCTACGTGCGCACCGCATTCAGGGCATGTTTCTAACATAGAGATAAAATGCACGGGACAGATGGTCCAGTCCTTGAGTCGCCATCCAATACGCAAATATGGTGTTGGGTCGCTGGCAAAACAATCAGGGCAGTAGCGATATGCGGGGGCGCCGAACTCATCGTAGAAAAGCAATCGCTTGAGTGATTCTCGGGTTCGGATCACATTAAAAACGCCAGCCAGTTCCCAGAGTCGCTTCGGTGGGACACACGTGCCTTCCCCAATTCGATAAACATGGTCTCGTTCCCCAGACAAATCCGGATCACGTAAAGGTCTTATTCCAAGGGCTGTGGTAAGTGATCGATAACTAGTGTCATGTTGATGGCAGACTCGGCGTATCCAGGAGGCGGCCGACTCATGTGGGAATGGGTATGGGGCATTTACTATACTGAGAGGTCTTTTCATTTTCAGCCTTAGAACAAGTTCAGTTGTCCGTCCAACTGGGCTATGGTACATAGCGTTTTTGATGCGTTTCGTTTCACGAGGCGCGAGGCGATTTGCGATATGAGTAGGAGATCTGACTCCGTTGTTACGTCTTCGAATAGCGCGTGGAACGCTGACGCAACGAATCGTAATTTTCTTGCTTGAGGGTCGTCGGAGATTAAGGAAATCAACCGCTCGTACGCACGACATGCGACGACGGCCGCTTCTGGTGTTGAAAGTCCACGATTGGCGCTGTTGGGATGGTCATTAATCTGGAGATCGTCGAGTATCCCAAATATCCAAACAAGGCGAACAAATGAATCGATCGTCACATTCTCGAACCCCGGCGGGAAATTCGGTATCGCTGACCCCAGCAGGTGGAATCGCTCCGATTCAAGTAAGGCCTCAATCCGGCCGCTTATCGCCAACTCCCGTGGATCGGCTGCCCGTGCGCCCTGCTGTTCATACGTCAAGCGAACTCCACATTCGCAAAAGTCGAGTGCTGGCCGCCGCCACCTTATAGGACGGGAGCACGCACAACGGTCGACTAGGCGGACGCCGTGGTACACGCAAGACGTAAGCAGGCAAACCGACCAAGCCGCGCGGGCTCTCCCTGTTTCTGCCAGGCAAAGGGGGCAAAGCTGAGGGCGAACTTGTCGGAGGTGATAAGTCTTCAGAAAGAGGTGATCAAGAAACTGTGCTGCCTGACTACCGTCTAAAAATCTGCGGACGACGAACGCTCTTTGGAGTTGATCTGACCTGCATCCAAACATGAAGGCAATGGTCTTGATGGCGCTGGCGGGGAGATGGAGGTGGCCGGGCGACGCAAGGTGCAGTGCTAGGTCGTGGAATGTTAGTCCGTTTGCAGTCGCTAAGCGTAGGGCGTAACCCATCCCATCCTCGCCAGGGGAAATTTCCGCTTGATTCGGATAGGGAGTCATATTCCTTGAGTACTAGCCGAATGGGTTCTCTTTGCTCGATCCTGAGCCGACAATGCGATGGAACGCCAGGCGAAAATGCTCCTTGTCAACGGTCGAGCTATCGGCGTCAATCGCAATCATTGCGCTTTCCATGATGAGTGTTTTAAGAGTGCGCATGACGCCTTGCGTTGCTTTGAAGGCTTGGTTTGCGTGTAGCATCAACGAAGACATGTCTACGTCTTTCGTCGCCGAAACGAAGCCCGACAGTACTCCTCTCCAAACCTCATCGTTCCTCAGCTCCGGTAGTGTGAAAATTGAAGAGATACGAGTTGTGAGCTGAGGGTCCGCACGTTCGATTGCGCGTAACACTTCCGTGCCGGATAGAAGAATAGGTCTGCCCGTCTTCGCCATGAGCCGTTTTATCCAGTCATTTATGGCGGCATGCACTTCATCCTTTCGGGACAAAAATACGTGCTGATACTCATCCAGAGCAATGAGTTGGATGTCGTGCTGCTCGATCGCTCCGACTAGAATGTTGAATAGAGCTGCATTGGTCTTCCGCCCGGTCCTTGGAGGGATTGCGTAGTTAAAATCCGCCAGCAGATCCTCTTGAATCTGCCCGACTGTCGGTGCCTCTTTAAGCGATGCGACAAGTACGCTCTGCGGGCGAAGGTAGGGCCAGTTGCATGCGTTGCGCTGTACGGATTCGATGAGGGACGATTTCCCAGCGCCTGCTGGTGCGATGATGCACGCACCAAATGGATGGCGCAGGTTGTTACCCAGTTGGATGATCCGGCCGACTCCGTCCAAGGCATCTTTGAAGGTGGGATGGTGAATCCGAATGCCGTCAATTCTGATCCCCGCCTGTATGGCCTTCGTGCTATAGCTCATGGAGTGTCTCCGGTAAAGACATCAAACACAGGGATTGGAGCAGCTTGTGGTGATGGTTCCGAATCCGTCACGATTCGAAGATAGGCGGCATCGGACTGAGAACTCTGTGGGGCTGCCCGCGCTAGAGAGCTCAGACCCTGATAAAGACCTAAGTCGCGAGATGATCGCTTTAGCCGCTTTCCTCCTTGTATCGCTTTTGACCAGTGATCCTGCAGAACGAGGCGTGCATTCCTCAGTACAATCTCGGCATTTGCGACCGATAGCTTGTGGGCCGCAGCCTTGCGGATGAGTCTATGCTGCGTAAGCGTGAGCCCGCGCGCATAGTCTTGGTCTCGTGCTTCCACAGTGAGCCAGCCTCCCGTCCGTGGGTCCTGAACAAAGAGCCGCCCAAGGTCGTAAGGGTCGTACTTGATGTTTGCCTTGAACTTTGAACCGATCTGCCTTCGAAGCAAGCCGAGTTCGTCGCTGGTGTATCGCAGCCACTGATGGACAATGCCACTGTGATCGACTGTGGCGGTGGAGCCGATCCCGGCTAGTACATCAAGGCAGCTGGTGTCGTCCAGCAGTGTTGGTGGCGGACAGCTTGCCAAGCCGTCTATGAAGAGATCAATTGGGCGCGCCATTTTTCTTTCATTTATTTCGAAGGGATGAACATCGACGACCCATTCGAGAACACCAGAGCAAAGATCACTAAAAGTAACGCAGGCGTCTACGCTTGGGTTGATTGGGTCTGGGCCGTCTCCTGGTTTGCGAGGACGGCCAATCGCTGGAAGCTGTCGCGTTAGTTCGCCAAGAGTCCGCTCAACACCAGGCTTGAACCATGGCATACGAACTGGACAGTACTCGAGGTCCATGCAAAGGTTGATCGCGATGTGGTGGAGGTGCGGGGAGTGAAAGGAGAGTGAGTTGTCCAGTACAAGTGTTTCCCATAAGCCCATCGCATGCCAAGGGTTGGACAGGGAGTGTCCAACCGTGATAGGCGCCTTTGGCTGGATTGCCACTTTGATGCACTGAGCGACTCGACCGATCGTTTCTCCTTCAAACGAAATGAAGAACCCCAAAATATAGGCGCTATAAGCGCACACGATTAGGGTGACTACCGGTCGGCCTAGCGGGATCCCAAGTTTGTCGTCGATAACCACCAGGTCAAGGAGTGTGTGGTCCATCTCTACGCGCTCAAGAGGGCGTGCAGCGTAGCTGCCTGGCTTCGAGAACCGCCATTTGGCGCGAGCTCTGGCGGGTCCAAGCCGACTTCGGTCGCGGTCAAACGGGGTTGTTTGCTGCGCGATTCGTCGAACCGAAGACTGGCTTATTTCCCCCACGCTTTCGTCAGGCATGCCAGACGCCGACGCGTTACCTAGTGCCCGCACAATTTCATCATGCGCCGTCCGCAGCGAACACCCGTCCCTTACAAAGTAGCGCTTGGCGAGAATGCTCTCCGTTAAACGGATAACCTTGTCCGGAAGTCTTTTTGGCGTTCTGCGATTGACGTTCCGAGATACGAGGCTGGCGGGATTCTCCCCACTTTGCTCGAACGTGCGCATCCACTGCATGACGGTGGATGCTTTCGGTGGAAGCGTGTCCCCACATTCTCTGGCAAATGCAGATATAGCTTCAGAGATTCGAGTACGTTGCCCCTTTGAGATGCCGAGCTTTCGCATGTGTCGGACGTACGAATAGGCTCTCTCAAAGTCGGTCTTGTACCGCTCCGGAAGAGATGCTGTGCACATGACGGTCGTCCCAACGCGGCGCTCTGTAGCTTCAACGCGTTGGTCGGAGTCGCGAACAACTGTCACCTTCCCGGAGCTGATATCGGCGGCAAGCTTGGATATGCTTTCTCGGCGAATTCGTCCCGTTGCCTGATTTTCAAGCTGAACTGATTTGTCGTCGAGCACCCTCTGGACTCGCCATTGAGCTTCGCCGGACTGAAGGACGAGTCCACGGTCAAGTGTATAAGTGGACATGGTCGGCTCCTAGCGGATAGACGAAATCGGACTCGCAGAGATTCAAGGAAGCGTTGATTCGAACGAGTCGACGACCAACTAGATGAAGAACCATGTGGATGGGCGTTTCGGCGTCAGAAGCGACTCGTCCTAGACTGACTCCATCTGGATAGCGCGATACAACTTGTATGACCTTGGCGGATACTGTTGGAGAAATTTGACCTCGGGCGTGACGCAACAGTACTCCTGCCCGTCGATGAAGTCCCTGTGCCTGAATTGTCTGCTCCGTTGCAACAACGAACTGGTGGCCTCGTTCGTGGAGTATCTGCCTCGCACGAGCGAGGCGAGGCTGATTTCTGGCGGTGGTTGCGTGGACCTTCGGCTTGACCTCGACGACCAATTTCTTGTCCTGTCCAATGAGCAAAAAATCGGGAACGTAGGTGCCAAGCTCTCCGAGATCCAAAGAAAACGGCTGATGGGCAATTGACGTGATCGAAAGATCCAGCAGGGCGAGGCGAATAAAGTCTCGCTCCAACAGGCTTTCGTATTCAATTGCTGTGGGTTGGAACCAGGGGCATGCAATTCGGCCGACACGCCTGTGCGGCGACCGAGTGACGACCTTTCTGGCAGCAGGCATTGGTCCTCTCCGGGGAAATAGGATCCGTCCTTTCCTCATAGGAAAGGGTGAAGAGGACTTGACAGGTGGGATAGCGGGTTCGATACTGACTGGGCCAACAGAGGTATCGAGAGATATCTCCACGCCGCCTAGTCCTCCGGGGCTAGGTGGCTTTTTTATTTTCTACATTGGCATCTCCTTCAAGCGGAGAGCAATTGGAGGACGGGCGAGCTCGCCACAGCCGTTTGTTGACGCTACTTTTGCGGCTGCGATGCAAAGCGTGCTACTGAACCAACACCGGTAAGCGCCACATGCAAAGCGTCGTTGTGGAAAGTAAGTCTTGGGAATTCTGAAGCCGGACGCCGCGAAACCCGTGCGTATGTGGCGGACTTGCGGGTGGCCGTGGAGGGACAATTCGCTACGGTGACGGGATCCCTGCAACGCGCCGAATCTAGCGCGCAGCTTTCCTGAGGAAAGGGGGGATGGCCTCATTAAGCACCTTCCGAAATTGTCTCCGCTAAGACTAAGAAATCAACGGGTTAATTTCAAGAATTTTTGGCGCTGGTGGCGACAGTACCGCTGTCGAGTGGGGCTAGGTACGAGGCGGGGGCGCGGCTCGCTGGCTGCCACCAACCATAGCTAGAACTGCGGATCATAAGTTCCTGCTACCGATGCCCGTTTGCGACCCCCAGCGGTCAACCGTGCCAGGTTGGTCGGCGGACCGCCTTTGTTAAGGATTGTTAGATGTCTGCCCTCGTCTACAGGCTGCGAGAAGCGTAGGCGCCTGTGGGAGGCGTCGAACAATCCTCGAGGGAGGAAACCGCGGGGTATTGCGATGCGGTGCGCCGTGCTATGGCGATTCAAGCGTCTGCTGGTTCAGCATGGGCCCGGGGACGTTGGACATACGTGTGGCCTAAAGCGGTCCCTGGGATCGCGGAAGGTGTCGGCAGCTCGGGACTACGAGGACGCTGCGAGAGGTGGAGCGGTCACCCCTTTACTGAGGCGGCACAATGTTAAGTTCGACCTGTGCGACTGCTTCGCTCCCTGGCATTTGCACCGTAGAAAGAGTTTCGGCCGCAGCTTTTTCAACAGCAGGCTTCGGTGGCGAGAAAAACTGGAAGCCCTTCTTCTTCAGGTCAGCCAGAAAACCTTGTCCATTTCCTTCGAGTTCTGCCGGAGACCAGACCTGATAAATCAGTAACCAATGCTTGTCTTTTTCACGCGAATCCGATTTTAGTAGCTCATTCGCTCGCTTTTTTACTGCTGATGCTATCTTTTTTCGACCACAAAATAGCGCGTACTCAAGAAGCAATACATTTGCAACACAATCATCTAGAGCAACGATTTCGATGAGACGATTGTCGTCTAGGTCAATAGTCAAGCTGTGCTTGAGCGCAAGAAATAATGCATGCGAAATGGTATCTGGATACAACTTACGCAAGCCAATTTTTATCAATTCTGCCGAAAATTCAGCTATTTTTTCCGGCATGGCGTCATGCCAATATGGCGCGAAAACATGCTCATCTAAGAGCTGAACAAGATATGGGTATGCTAACGCAAGATTCATGGCCTCCTGCGTATACATTCGCTTCGCTCTCAGGCTAAGATTTCGCGGTACGACTTCATCTGGCTCCCCGGGGTTTTTCTTGATGTGCTTCTTTGCTAGCACCTTGATTGCATAATTCAACGGTGTGGACCTGCCCAAGGTTTGGCCACAAGTCAATGCAAGATCCAAATATGACCGAATTTCTGAATATTTGATCTCGTCGTTAGGAAACTGGAAGCGATTGAGTACTAGAACCCAATCCTCGTCGCTCGGACGGGGGAGAGGTGAGATTTTCGTTTTCTTCTCGTTTAGCGACAACTCGAAAGCACGCAATCCCAACCCTAAATCCTTGATAAATCGCTCCGCCTCCTCGAAATTAGCGGCGTAGAAGCGATAGTCATCCACATGCCGCTTAACTTTTCGATAGCCTTTCTTTTGTAAATCCGTATCAATCTGCGTCAATATAATCTCGGAGATGATATTCGACGCATGAGGGCCTATTAGCAATCCATTGGTCTGACGGTCGCGTGTATTCTGCGTGCATCTATCAAGCAAATTACCTGGGAAATCGATCAAGCTGTCGCTTCCCTTGGCGGCTTCCTTACCATGGAGGGCCCAGGGAATCGAGTGGGTATATATACTCGGAAAGCAGGTTGCGATGTCTGCGCTCACAACAAACTGCGCGCCGGACATCCATTGAAGCTCTTCCTCTTCGAGTTTGAAGCGCTCATCGCCCTTGTAGTTCATCTCGAAAATTTTACCGTCTCCGACATGGCGCACATAAATGCGGCTGAAAATCGGATTAGGTCTGTTGCATTGCGTGGCGATGACTTCCCAGTGCTTATGGATCGCTAGTGCTTGGGCAGCGTATGCTTGTGGATGCGGGATGCCCATATGCCTTGGAACATTACTATCCCTCAATGCCTCGTATCTCACGTAATCGTGAGCACACTTGTGAACTGCTTTTTTTAGTTTCGGTTCATCGGGCTCATTGAGAAGACCGGCCATCGTGTCAGAAACTATTTGAGTTAGGCCCTCAGTGGAAAAACATGGCGGTATCTTTTCATTAAACAGTCCATGATCCAATAGCCCATATAACACATCCAGTGGACTAAGTTGTTCCTTGGTCGCATCGTACCAAGAGATGAATTCAAATCATCGAGAAGGTCGTCAAGCTTGATTGCAGGGTTAAAGGCGATGCCAGTTGAACTCACGGTCGCACCTTGGAGCGGAATGGTAAAGATGTTGACCGAATCTTACACTTTTCGATGTTTTAGCAGTTCGATCCAGCTAAATCATGCGGGGTAGCTACTCGATTCATCCGGATCGAGATCGTGCCACGGCCCATTGACGAACACGGGAGAGAGGTCGCGTTCCGCCGCGATGCACTGGCGCCGCTCGATGCGTCCGCCGCGCAGTACTGGGTGGGTACGCTTCGCGTAGACGGTCGCACGCTACGCCGACGACGGTCAGTGGCGAAACGACCAGGAACAACACGAGTTTCGGTCGGTTCGTTTGCGCTCGACAGTTGAGTTTGGGATGGCCAAAACCCGGAGGGCTTCGGCCATCCTTTTTTTAAACCTTGGGCGTCGCAAACTGGCCGAATCCGGAAGTCCGCCGGCCACCAGGCGTCACTGCCGGGCCGGACTTCCGTAGCCGACCCTTCTCTGTCGTTCCACTCAGGCCGCAGTAGCGACCGCTATCGTGTGTAAAGCGACCTCTGCCTGCACGCGCGGGCGGCTTTTGCGTTCATGCAATGAGCCTGGCCCATCAGTCGCCCACGCATCATGCACAGGTTGCTCGGGGGAACAGCATAGGCAATTGCGCGCCTTTAGACGCCACCGTGCGCGGCGATGAACATGGCCACGGCCGACCGGCAATAGGATTCGATTTCGGTGTCGTCCTCTGCTCTCGCCTCATCGAAGCGTGCGATCAGCAGCAAATCCGATCCTTTGAAAAGCGCGGCAAACAAGCGGGCGGACTGGAGAGCATCGGGTACGTTCAACATCCCTTTAGCGTGCAACTGACGCAACACGGCCTCGATGTGGGCGATGACATGGGCGGGCCCGGCTTCGTAATGGAGCTTGCTTAACGACTCTTGATTCGTCTTGTCGGCTAAAACCATGGCTTCGACACTGCGGACGTCCGGGCTCAACAACGTGCGAAGCAGGGATGACCCCACCGCCATGAGCTGACCTTCGGCCGAACCGTCGGCGCCTTCAGAAAGCGCCTGCGGTGCAAACTGCTCGCAGCGAGCCACCATGGCCGCGCTGAACAGCGCCTCCTTGTTCTCGAAGTGCCGATAGATGCTTAGCTTGGATATCTTCGCCCGCTGGGCGACCTTGTCCATGGTCGTCGCTTGGAAACCCAGTTCCACGAAGAGTTCGCAGGCGGTGTCGACAATCGTTCGGCGAAGCGCCGCGTTGGCGGGCCGGCCGCGCCGGCTTTGGCTGTTTTCGGTCACGACGATTCCAGTACTTGACAGTATTTAAATTCGTACACTACGATACCATGCAGTATCGCAAATGTGCAAGCCGCGGGTAGGTCGGTAAATCGAGTTCCCGCCAATGCCAAAGCCCAGCTCGCTAACCGTCTCAAGCGCTTATCTCCCACCTCTCCAGCCACAACACGGAGCCCATCACCATGAATGACGTCATCATCATTGGCGGCAGCTTTGCGGGCCTAGCCGCCGCCCTGCAGCTCGGCCGTGCGCGCCGCACGGTCACAGTTCTCGATACCGGCCGCCCGCGCAACCGCTTTGCCGGCCACTCGCATGGGCTGCTCGGCCACGATCACAAGCCGCCGCTGGACATCCTGGCCGAGGCGCGGCAGCAGCTAGCGCGCTATCCAACGATCAGGCTGCTCGATACACGGGCCGAGAGCGTGTCTGGCGCCATCGACGATTTCTCCGTCGTCACAGACGATAACGAAAGCCTAGGAGCGCGCCGCCTGATCCTGAGCTACGGCCTCGCCGACCAGATGCCCGATGTTCCGGGCTTTGCCGAAAGCTGGGGCACATCCATCGTGCCTTGCCCCTATTGCGACGGATTTGAAGTCGCCGGCCAGCATTGGGGCCTGGTCTGGTCCAGCCCACAGTCGTACCAGTCCGCCAGACTGTTCCGAGATTGGACCGACAAGTTGACTGTCTTCACTGATGGTCATGACATTGCGCCCGATATCCAGGCCGATCTGGCGAGCCGCAACATAACTGTCGTCGATGGACAGATCGTCGAGATCGCCCACCAGAAGGGCCATATCACCACCGTCAATCTCGATACCCGCCGCAATGTTGCCGTCGACGTCCTGTTCGCCCATCCGCGCAACAAGCCGTCCGCAAGCCTGCATGAATCACTGGGCCTCGACACGGTCGATACGCCCACGGGCATCGTTCTCAAAGTCGACGAGCGCCGCCAAACCAGCATCCCCGGCATCTACGCCGCTGGCGACCTCGCCACGCCCTTCTTGCCCTCGGTCACCCAGGCATCATCGCAGGGCGCGATGGCGGGTATCTTCGCCCAGCAGTCGATGGTTGTTTGAGCGCACAGATTCCTTTCTCCCGTTGCGTCGTCGCCTTCGATAACGTTGGCGTAGATCGGCGCGGTGAAGGGCGGATCGTCGAGTCAAGGAGATCACATGGCAGAGCAAATTGCCGATCAAGTCGGTGACTGGAGTGGTCAAAGCGGGGAGCGCTGGGTCGCCAACCAGGCCCGGCTCGATGCAATGGTGGCGGTTTTCGGCCAGGCCGCGATTGAAGCCGCCGCGCCCGAGACGGGTGAGCGCGTGCTAGACATTGGCTGCGGCGCGGGCGCGTCGAGTCTGGCGCTTGCAGCCCGCGTCGGCGCAGGGGGGCAAGTGCTGGGCGTGGACATATCCGAACCGCTGATCCGCCGAGCGCGTGCGCTTGCGCTCGCGCAACCTGATACGCCGGCCCTGTTTCAGGTGGCCGACGCCAGCAGCGCAGAGCTGCCCGAGGGGGCGTTCGACATCCTGTTCTCGCGTTTCGGGGTGATGTTCTTCGACGATCCGATAGCGGCGTTCGCCCACATGCGACGCGCGCTACGGCCCGGCGGGCGGGTCGCTTTCGTCTGCTGGCGCGGCGCCGTCAAGAACGATTGGGTGCGCCTGCCGATGGGCGCGCTCAAGGGCATCGTGCCGCCGAGCGCACTGCCCGATCCCGCGTCGCCCGGCCCGTTTTCGTTCGGCGACCGGGGGCGCGTGGCCCGCATCCTGACGGCGGCCGGCTTCACCGATATTGCTATCGCGCCCTTCGACGCTTCCGTCCCGTTCGGCGAGGGCGGGACGCGGGACGCTGCGATCGACGACGCGGTGAAGATGACACTCGAGGTCGGCCCGTTGTCGCGTGCGCTCGCTGGTCAGCCCGACGACGTCCGCGCCCGCGCCTCGGCCGCAGTTCATGCCGTCTTCGCGGGCCTCCCCGGCGAGCGGTCGGTGATGATCAACGGCGCTGCGTGGATCGTCAAGGCACGCAATCCGGCAGGCTGACAGGGATTAAACAGGGAGCCCCCGCTCGGCGGAGTGGGGCGTCTTTGGCCGGCCAAATTGATGTCCCTTCGAGCTTGGAAGCCGCCATTACTGAGCGAGAGGCCTTGATGCAAGCGACGTTAACCCTCCAATAAACCGGCCAAGGGTGATGCGGTGTTGAGCTGTGTATGGACCAGGCCGGAGCATTTGCGGCCGATGACGCGCTTGTTGCGACTCTCTGGTTCCGATATCGTGCCTCAGGAAAGCCCAAAAGTTTTTCGGAGGCTTGTATCTACAGGGCGCGCCGGCATGAAGCGGCGCAGTTTGCTGAGAAGAGAGGCCTCGCCATTGGGTGTGCGGCGCATCTTCCATGCACCCAGTGCAGCATTGAAAATCGTGCTTGCGACCCCATCAGGGGGCGGTAATTTTTGGACACTATCTTGAATGGTTTGCGCCACGGCCTCGCGATCCTCGTCATAGGCAGACACCTTGGAAGTCGCGCGGGGCGCGTTGATATCTAAGTTGGTTCTGGTAAACGATGGTTCGACAAGCACCACACGGACACCAAATTTGCGCACCTCATGGTCCAGCGTCTCGGACATCCCCTCCACCGCATGTTTGGACGCCGCGTAGAGACCCATGTACGGCGCCGGCAGAAAGCCTAGCACCGAGCTGATGTTGACAATTCGTCCCGAGCGTTGTGCACGCATGTGAGGTAAGACGGCTTGGGTGGTTCGCAAGATGCCGAAAACGTTGGTATCGAACAGCGCCTGTGCTTCTGCGATCGAAGTTTCTTCAGTCGCGCCCAGCAGGGTTACGCCTGCACTGTTCACCAGCACGTCGATGCGTTTGGTCCGCGCAATGATCGTCTCGATTGCCTGTCGGACGGAGGCTTCATCGCGTACATCCATCTCGACCAACTCAACGCCGGGCAGCGGCCGCGCTTTAGCGAGGCTGCGTATCGTGCCGAATACGCGGAAGCCCCGGGACGCAAACTTCGTAGCGGTGGCGCGCCGATGCCGGAAGACACACCGGTAATCACGACGACTTGGGAATTGGACATGGCAGCTTCTTTCTGAATGGATAAAGGGAGATGCGGAGAATCGGGTATCTCGACGCGCGCGCCGCGCTAAAAGCGCAGCCGCATTCACCGAGGTGACTATCGGCCTGCAACCGCGGTTGATTTGTCAGGTTGCCAGCCACCGCCCAGTGCCTTGAATGCCGCGACGGCAGCGCGTGCCGACTCCGTTTGCGCCTGGACGCGCGCATCTGACGCACGTAAGAGGTTCTCATCGGCCTGCAGGACTTCAATCAGGCTGACCACGCCTTTCTGATAGGCGGCAAAAGAAGCATTGCGCGCGCGGCTGAGAGAATCTACGCCTTGTGTGAGCACACCAGTCTGCTCTTCGCGCTTGACCAGGGCAGAGAAGGCGTTTTCCACGTCTTCCGTGGCGCGCAGCACGGCGAGCCGGTACGCGGCCAGCATTTCAGCTTCTTCCCCCTTGGCCTGATCGATCTGCGCGTTGATGCGGCCGAAGTCGAACAGGCGCCAGCGCAGGCCGAGCACGCCGGCATATTGACTGGCGCCGCTGCCGAACAGGCTTCCGGCGCCCACCGATGTGGCGCTGCCGATCAAGCCGCTGACTGAGAACTTCGGGTAGTACTCAGCAATGGCGGCGCCGATGCGCGCGTTGGAAGCCGCCAGGCGGCGCTCGGCGACGATAAGGTCGGGCCGGCGCCTCAGCAATTCGCCCGGCGATCCGCTGGTCGCAATATGCGGAGCAGTCGGGATATCGCCGTCTTGCGCAAGCTCGTCGCGATGCGTGCCCGGCAGCGCGCCGAGCATCACGTCGAGCGCGTTCATTGCCGCAGCCAGGCCGACTTCAAGCTGAGGAATCGACGCGCGAACTTGGGCGAGCGCGCCTTCGGCCTGCCTGACTTGAAGCTCGGCCGCCAGTCCCTTGCCGTACAGCAGGTTGATGGTGGAGAGCAGTTCTTCCTGCGTCTGCACCTGGTGGCGCGCCACCTTCAGGCGCGCCTGCAAGCCGCGGACAGTGATGTAGATGTCAGCGGTCTGTGCGGCTACGGCCAGCCGGGTGGCGTTTGCACCGGCCTTGGAGGCCTGGTATTCGGCGAGCGCTGCTTCCCGGTCGCGGCGCAGTCCGCCGAACAGGTCCACCTCCCAACTCGCGTTGACATTGGCTTCAAAGGCATTGCCGTAGCGGTCAAAGCCGGGCTGCGCGCTCAAGACTCTGCCCAAAGGTGTTTCGACGGACCGATATGCGCGTGCGGCCTCGCCGCCGACATTGCCGGAGGGCAGTAACGCCGCATTGGCGGCACCAAGGCCGGCGCGGGCTTGCGTTACGCGGGCGAATGCCTGTGCGAGATCCAGGTTCTGTTGCAGCGCGCGTTGCACGAACTGCGTCAGTTGCGGGTCATCGAATCCGGCCCACCACGCGGACAAATCCGCTGCGGCATTGGCGGGGCGCTGCTCTACGGCCGTCTGGCCCTGGAATCGTTGCGGAACGGGCACATCGGGCTTCACATAATCTGGCCCGACGGCGCAACCGGTTGCCAGGCTGGCAACGACAAGAGACGCAAGGTAGCGTTTTGGCAACATGGGATTCTTCCTCGAGATCTTTTGTGACTATAGTACAAAATGGTCACAAGTTGTTCAACTATCCCGACTCGCGTAAGCTGGAGCCCATGAAGACCACTCCTTATCCCGTTCCTGCCCGCGGCCCTGTGGACCACGACGTGCGCGACCAGATCGTGACGGCCGCCACCGAGCATTTCAGCCGCTACGGCTACGAGAAGACCACCGTTTCCGATCTGGCCAAGGCCATCGGTTTCTCCAAGGCCTATATCTACAAGTTTTTCGAGTCCAAGCAGGCCATTGGCGAGATGATTTGCGCAAACTGTCTACGCGAGATCGAGGCCGACGTCATCGCCGTCCTGGCAGGGGCCGACTCCCCGCCAGAAAAGCTCCGTCGCATGTTCAAAGTCATGACCGAGGCCACTCTTCGGCTGTTTTCCGACGACCGCAAGCTGTACGAGATTGCCGCCTCGGCGGCGACGGAACGCTGGCCAGCGGTGCTCGCCTACGAGGAACGCATCCAGAAGCTATTGCGCGAGGTATTGCAGGAGGGCCGTGAGACCGGAGACTTCGAGCGCAAGACGCCGTTGGACGAGGCCACGACCGCCATCTACTTGGTCATGCGCCCATACATGAATCCGTTGCTTTTGCAGCACAGCTTTGACTTCACGGAAAGTGCTCCCGGCCTGCTCTCCAGCCTCGTGCTTCGAAGTCTTTCCCCCTGATGCTCAGATTTTGCGCAACCTTTTCTTTTGTGACTATTGACTAAAGTAGTCACTGGAACCAGAATGAAAGCCCAGTCATCCCTATCGATGGGGCTTTCATGCTTTCGCGCCGCTTTGTTACCTCTATCGTTATTTGTGCCTTGCCGCTCGCATTGAGCGCTTGCGGCGAAAAGGCCCCAGCCGATCCGCGCACCGAGGCGCCCCTGGTGCGCACAGCATCCGTCCAGCAAGCCACTTCCGTATCGCGCTCATTCACGGGGGTTGTCGCCGCCAGGGTGCAGAGCGACATCGGCTTCCGCGTGCCCGGCAAGGTGCTGGAACGGCTTGTAGATGCGGGACAATCCGTCAAGCGCGGGCAGCCACTCATGCGCGTCGACCCTGTCGATCTGAAACTCGCCGCGCATGCGCAGCAAGAAGTCGTGACGGCCGCGCGGGCACGCGCGAAACAGACGTCGGAAGACGAAGCCCGCTACCGCGATCTGCGCGGAACGGGCGCGATTTCCGCTTCCGCTTACGACCAGGTAAAGGCTGCGGCCGATGCAGCGCGCGCCCAACTCAGCGCGGCAGAAGCGCAGGCGGACGTTGCGCGAAACGCAAGCCGCTACGCCGAGCTGGTTGCCGATGGCGACGGGGTTGTAATGGAAACGCTGGCCGAGCCGGGGCAGGTCGTCAACGCCGGGCAGGCGGTCGTACGGTTGGCCCATTCTGGCCGCCGCGAAGCCGTTGTCCAACTTCCGGAAACGCTGCGGCCGACGATCGGGTCTGTCGCGATGGCCACCCTTTTCGGCGGGGACACCACGGGGGTGCCTGCCAAACTGCGACAACTGTCGGATGCTGCGGATCGGCTGACCCGCACCTTCGAAGCACGCTATGTGCTGGAGGGGGAGTTGGCCAACGCGCCGCTAGGCGCCACCGTGACGATCCAGATTCCCGATCGGCTTGCTACCGCGCAAGGCGATCTGCAGGTGCCGCTGGGCGCCGTGTTCGACGCCGGCAAGGGTCCGGGCGTGTGGGTTATCCAGGGGGATCCGGCCAAGGTGGCGTGGCGGTCCGTCACCATCGTGCATCTCGGCGACGAAGCCGCTCGGATTGCAGGCCAAGTCAAACAAGGGGATCGAATTGTCGCGCTTGGCGCGCAACTGCTGCATGAAGGACAGCAAGTCCGTGTGTCTAGCCAAGGCGGCAGCACTGCCATCGCAGGGGTGCGACTGTGAGCCAAGGACGTTTCAATCTGTCGGCACTCGCCGTGCGTGAGCGTGCCGTTACCTTGTTCCTCATCTGCCTGATCTCACTGGCAGGACTGCTCTCCTTTTTTAAACTGGGCCGCGCGGAAGACCCAGCGTTTACCATCAAGGTGATGACGATCATCACGGCATGGCCTGGGGCCACCGCGCAGGAAATGCAGGACCAGGTGGCCGAGAAGATCGAAAAGCGCATGCAGGAGCTGCGCTGGTATGACCGCACGGAAACGTACACCCGCCCGGGCTTGGCGTTCACCACCTTGACCCTGCTGGACAGCACACCGCCGTCGGAAGTCCTGGAGGAGTTTTATCAGGCGCGCAAGAAAGTCGGCGACGAGATCGTGAACCTTCCGCCCGGCGTGATTGGGCCGCTGGTCAATGACGAATATGCGGACGTGACCTTCGCGCTGTTTGCCCTCAAGGCACAGGGCGAGCCGCAACGCATGCTCGTGCGTGACGCGGAGACGCTACGTCAGCGGCTATTGCACGTGCCCGGCGTAAAGAAGGTAAACATCATCGGCGAGCAGTCGGAGCGCATCTACGTCGAGTTTTCCCATGACCGGCTTGCGACGCTTGGCGTGAGTACGCAAGACGTCTTTGCCGCCCTGAACAGCCAAAATGCCCTCACGTCAGCGGGTTCGGTGGAAACCAAGGGGCCGCAGGTCTTCATCCGTTTGGATGGCGCGTTCGACGGCCTGCAGAAGATCCGCGATACGCCCGTTGTGTCGCAGGGGCGCACGTTGAAGCTGTCGGACATTGCCACCGTCAAGCGCGGCTACGAAGACCCCGCAACGTTCATAGTGCGCAACGGAGGGCAACCCGCCTTGCTGCTGGGTATCATCATGCGCGAGGGTTGGAACGGGCTGGACCTCGGCAAGGCATTGGACAAGGAGGTTGGCACCATCAACGCCGAGATGCCGCTCGGCATGAGCTTGACCAAGGTAACGGACCAGGCGGTCAACATCAGCGCTGCCGTCGATGAGTTCATGCTCAAATTCTTCGCAGCGCTTCTGGTGGTCATGCTGGTGAGTTTCGTCAGCATGGGCTGGCGCGCTGGCATGGTAGTGGCTGCGGCCGTGCCCCTCACACTCGCCGTGGTCTTTGTGGTGATGGCCGCAACCGGAAAGAACTTCGACCGCATCACCCTCGGCTCTCTGATTCTTGCGCTGGGCCTGCTGGTGGACGACGCCATCATCGCCATCGAAATGATGGTGGTGAAGATGGAAGAGGGTTACAGCCGCGTCGCCGCGTCCGCCTATGCATGGAGCCACACCGCGGCGCCCATGCTGTCGGGCACGCTGGTGACAGCGGTTGGCTTCATGCCTAATGGTTTCGCGCGATCTACCGCGGGCGAATACACCAGCAACATGTTCTGGATCGTGGGGATTGCGCTGATTGCGTCCTGGGTTGTTGCCGTGGTGTTCACGCCTTACCTGGGCGTGAAGATGCTGCCCGACTTCAAGAAGGTCGAGGGCGGGCACGATGCGATTTACGATACCCCGCGCTACAACGGCTTCCGTGCGCTGCTGGGGCGTGTGATTGCGCGCAAATGGCTGGTCGCGGGTTCGGTCGTTGGGCTCTTCATCTTCGCCATCCTTGGTATGGCGGTGGTCAAGAAACAGTTCTTCCCGATCTCGGATCGACCCGAAGTGCTAGTCGAGGTGCAGATGCCTTATGGCACTTCGATCAACCAGACCAACGCCGCCACGGCCAAGCTCGAAGCGTGGCTGGCCAACCAGAAGGAAGCCAGGATCGTGACGGCTTACGTTGGCCAGGGTGCGCCGCGCTTTTTTCTGGCGATGGGGCCGGAATTGCCGGATCCGTCGTTCGCCAAGATCGTGATCCGCACCGATAGCCAGGAAGAGCGTGATGCATTGAAGCTGCGCCTGCGCCAGGCCATCGCCGGCGGTCTTGCCCCCGAGGCGCGCGTGCGGGTCACGCAGCTCGTGTTCGGTCCGTATTCGCCGTTCCCGGTTGCCTATCGCGTGACCGGCCCGGATGCGGAGACGTTGCGCCGTATCGCGGCCGATGTGCAGCGGGTTATGGACGCGAGCCCGATGATGCGCACGGTCAACACCGACTGGGGGATGCGCGTGCCTACGCTGCACTTCACCTTGCAACAGGACCGCCTGCAGGCCGAGGGGCTGACCTCCAGTGGGGTCGCACAACAACTGCAATTCCTGCTCAACGGCATTCCGGTGACGGCGGTGCGCGAGGACATCCGCACCGTGCAGGTGACTGCGCGTTCAGCCGGAGATGTCCGGCTCGACCCCGCCAGGATCACGGACTTCACGCTGGCAGGCACTAACGGGCAACGCATTCCACTCTCACAGGTGGGCAAGATCGATGTGCGCATGGAAGAGCCCATCATCCGCCGGCGCGACCGCATGCCGACCATCACGGTGCGCGGCGATATTGCCGATGGCCTGCAACCGCCGGACGTGTCGACAGCGATCAGCAAACAGCTTCAACCGATTATGGAGAAACTACCCAGCGGATACCGCATCGAGCAAGCGGGCTCCATCGAAGAATCGGGCAAGGCGACGAAAGCCATGCTGCCGTTGTTCCCGATCATGCTGGCGGTGACCCTGCTCATCCTCATCTTTCAGGTGCGATCGATTCCGGCGATGGTGATGGTGTTGCTGACCAGTCCACTCGGCCTGATTGGTGTGGTGCCAACGCTGATTCTTTTTGGGCAGCCGTTCGGCATTAACGCGCTGGTCGGCCTGATTGCTCTGTCTGGCATCCTGATGCGCAACACGCTGATCCTGATCGGACAAATTCAACAAAACAAGGACGAAGGGCTGGATCCGTTCAGGGCCGTTGTGGAAGCCACCGTCCAACGTGCGCGGCCGGTGATCCTCACCGCATTGGCCGCCATCCTGGCCTTCATTCCGCTGACCCATTCGGTGTTCTGGGGAGCACTGGCCTACACGCTCATCGGCGGGACATTCGCCGGGACGATCTTGACCCTTGTGTTTCTGCCGGCGATGTACTCCATTTGGTTCCGGATTCGCGCGGGCAACGCGGCCGATGCGCAGCGCCACCAGCACGAGGCCGCGCAGCAATCTGCACAGGTGGTGGCCGAATAGTGTTTTCCCGGTCTGGGCGCGTGCTCACCACTCTGTGCGCGCGGTTAAGCCAACATGCGATCGATTGGCCGCAATTCCCCGAGTAACGGATTGACCTGAATCCGCTGCTTGCGATGTTGGACGCTGCGTAAGCAGCGGAGTTTTTATACCAGCCTGCCCCTGTTTATCTCCGTGGCTCTCTTCACCTTGGGGCAGGCGGGTCTTTTCTTCTTTATTCGATTCATCCCCTGAGATATGTCCGAGGTAGACGGGGGCAGCTAGTAAAGCGGAGTTGTCAGTAAAGTGGCGAAAGGTTTGAGCCTATCGCCTGCCTAAAAGGCTGTATTTGTTTCCGGCGATGCAGACCGAGGTGTCAGACCCGGCAATTTTTCGTGTCCTGGGGAGGGCCCTACCGTGAGCGCCGAACGGCCGGAACGCGGCGCTGATCAGCCATTGAGGGCAAGAAAAGCAGTGGCTGTTGATGGCCGGCAAGTGCCCGCTCGCCGGCCAGGGTGCTTGTCACACTTCGGTCTGCTCAGCCATCTCGAGGGCGTCGTCGACTTCGATGCCCAGGTATCGAACTGTGCTCTCCAGTTTAGTGTGGCCGAGCAGCAATTGCACGGCACGAAGATTCTTGGTTCTACGGTAGATGAGTGATGCCTTGGTCCGCCGCATAGTGTGGGTGCCGTACGCCGCGTCGTCCAGGCCAATGGACGCGATCCAGCGATGCACTAGCCTGGCGTACTGCCGGGTGGACAGGTGAGCTGAAGCGTGAATGCGGCTCGGAAACAGCGCATCCGATGGGTGCAATCCGCGAAGTGCGATCCATGCCTCGAGACTTGAGCGGGTCTGATCCGTGATCTCGAACTGAACCGGCCTACGCGTCTTTTGCTGGATCACCATCGCACGGGCACTAACGCGGCTGCCCTGACAAACGTCTCGTACGCACAGCCTCGTCAGGTCACAAGCTCGAAGCTTACTATCGATCGCGAGATTGAATAGCGCGAGCTCACGAACGTTGGACGACATCTGCAACCTTGTACGGATCGCCCAGATCTCGCAGAGTTTCAGCGGCGGCTTTTGCCCGGTGAGCTTACCCTTATTCCACGGCGCGCGTGGGGCCGCGGTTGACGTTGACGATTCCATGATCATCTCCTTTCGAACAAAGGGAAGATCAGTTTGCGCGCCTTGCAGATGTTCGTTGCTGACGTCGACTGTCGGGCCGCGGGACATGCCTCGACATATGGTCTGCCGGCGGTCGCTGACCGACCCACTCCGGTCAGACAACTTTCTCCAAACCGGTTAGTCAGCCAAATCCAGATGTTGCAAACTGGAGTGCCACTAAGCGGCCGTTGGCGACCTCACCCAATCGGCCAGAAAGCGACAGTTGGAACCGCCGCCTGAATGTCCGAAACAGTTTACTGACCGGCCCTTCGGTGTGCGGAGCCGAAGGGAGACAACGAGCGGCCAGCCGGATTAGGACAACAGCGTCACGATCACTGTCCCCCACAGCGCCAGCAGTACATTCCCGACCGCATAGGCCACACCATAGCCCAGTGTCGGTACCGCGCTCTTTGCTGACTCCTGTACTGCGGCCAGCGCGGGCGTAGCCGTCGATGCTCCCGCGCATACCCCGAGCAATACGCCCGGATGCATCTTCATGAGTTTGTGTCCGACGAAAACACCAATCAACATGGGAATGCTCACCGTCAGCGCGCCCGCCACAACAAGCGACAGGCCACTCGACTGCAGCCCTTTTACAAAGTCGGGCCCGGCATTGAGCCCGACGATGGCCACGAATCCGGTCAGCCCGATCGATTCGAACACCCATAGCGTGGGACCTGGAATCCGCCCGAACAGACGGGGCTGCACCGATCGCAACCAGCCGCACACCAGACCGCCCAGGAGCACCCCCACGCTGACCGACAGACCGATCTCGATACCGCCAAGGGTGAGCGCCGGAACACCTCCCAGCGCGCCGACGACGATGCCCAGCGATACCAACACCATATCCGTCGCATTGGTCGCACGGTCGGCCACACCGAGTTTCTCTACGGCACCCTCCACACGCTTTACGCTGCCGACCAGCGAAACGACATCGCCGCGGTTTAGGATGGTCTCCGGTGACAGCAAGACCGGCGTCCCCGCCCGCGTCACGCGCCGCACGAACACACCACGCGCGCCTTCCTCGTTGGCCAGATCGCCAAGCCGGCGGCCGTCGGTCGCCTTGGATGTGATCACCACGTCAAGCGCTTCCACTTCTAGTTCCAGCAATTCCTTGTCATCGATTTCGCGCAGGCCGGAAGCCGGTGCCTTCAACCCCTCGACCAGCAAATTACGTCGGCCGGACACACTGATGGCGTCGCCGGTGCGCAGGACAAAATCGGGGGCGGCATCCGTCACCGTGCCCGCGCGGCGAACGCGTTCGATGAAGATACGCTGGCTATCCATGGCGGCCTCCAGGTCGGCGATGGTCATGCCCACGAGCCGCGAACCCTCGTCGATCATGTAAGCGCGAAGCTCGACCTCCCGCCGGCTCGGGATGGCTTGCGTAGCGTTGCCTTCCATCGTGCTTTCCAGCTCGCGGCACACTGCCGGGAGGTCCACACCAAGCAATCTGGGCGCGAGCTGGCCAAGTATCCACGCTGCACCAATGACACCCACGAGATAGGTGACCGCAAACGCAACAGGAATCTGATTCGTCAAGACCTGCCGCTCTGCTTCGGACAGAGCCAACCGCGATATGGCATCGCTCGCCGTCCCGATAGTGGCCGATTCGGTCAGCGAGCCTGCCACCACGCCCGCCGCAGTACCCGCTTGGTAGCCGAAGAGCTTGCTTACAACGAACGCGACCACGAGCCCGGTCGTCGCAACAATCGCCGCCAGTAGTGCTTGTTGCATGCCATCGCTGCGCAGGCCACGAAAGAACTGGGGACCGGTGCGAAATCCAATGGAAAACAGGAACAGCAGAAAGAAGCACTGCTTCACTTCGCCGGATATCTTGAGACCGAATTGACCAACCAGCACGCCAGCGAGTAGCGTTCCGGTGACAGCCCCTAGCGTAAAGCTGCCGACCTTAAGCTTGCCAAGTGCATAACCCAAGCCCAGCACCAGGAAAAAGGTGACTTCTGGATGAAGGTGAAGAGCGTGCTGGAACCAGTTGAACGCCGCTATCATGGCGGACTCCATAGTATGGCCATCGCAAATGAAGAAGCGTCATCAGCCATTCGAGGCATCGTCAAGATGGAGACCACTCAGCTTGCATGACGAACCTGAGTAACATGCGTTACTGCGCATTCAGCGATTGTTTGAGGCTCAGCAGGTTCTGGGGAACGACACGGATCAGCCCACCACGCGGGCTATCGATATCCGAAATCAGAGACAGTGAAAGTGATACCGTCAAGGGAACAATCAATAGGATAAACAGCTTCGTTCCTTCCGCCCGTATGCCGTACCCCTGCAGTAAGCAAGTGAGAAAGGCAATGATGATCATCAATACCCAAGCGGAGACGGGAATGCGGTTCAACCAGGCTGCCTCGGTATAGCCTTGCGAATTGATGACATCATTGATTCCTGTCACGGCCAACGCACTGATCGGGGTCGGTGCGGCAACTGCGGCATCCCGCACGACCCGCCACATCTCGCTTTCAATTTTCGCAGTCCTTTCCGCTATTCCGGCCGCTTTCTCCTGATCGCGCGTCTGATAATAGAGAATGCGCTGATCAAGGTACTGGGCAAGCAGTTTTTTGATGCTTGACGCCTCTGCCGCTAGCAACTCCGCCCTAAGATACTCGGTGCCAATCGCGTTCGCCTCCTCTTCTTCCAGATTCTTCCGTTGATCGTATCGACCAACTGCCATCGACAAGGTGAATCCGATCAAGAGTGCGAGAAGCGTCAGCGTCGCGCCTTGGATAAGATTGAAGTCATCTCTGTGCTGCTTGGGGATGGGCCAGTATCGACGAAATACAAGGGCCCCAAGTGCGGTGGCAGCGCCCATAACAAGCAAAAGTACAACGAACAAAATGGCGGGATGGCGAATCAGGTCGTTCATATGTTCTCGTAGAGCATCGTCTTCGCTGGCGAACCCCAGTGCGCGATCGCGTCCCAGACATTTCAGTACGGCGGATTGACCACCACATATTGCGATCCCTGCGGTTGGTACCAGGTGCCGCCGCATTGCTGGTAAACCATGCCGCCGTAGCTCACCGGTGCGCAGTTGGGCGGCACCGACCGCACCATCGAGCCAACCACTGCGGACGTCACCGCGACCGTTGCCGTGACGGCTGCAGCCGTCGCAACCGGGTGATAGTCGTTGTCCCATCCACAACATCCGCCATGGTTGTCGACATTTACGTTGACGTTGCGGTTCGAATTGACGTTGACGTTGCGATTGGCGTTGACGCGGTTGACGCTATTGCTGCGGACGTTGTTGGCTCGCGCGTCCACACGGCTGTTGTTGATCTGCCGCCCCCCGCCACCGCTTGCATGTGCGGCTGCCATATGCCCTCCACCGCCGCCCCCCGCGCGTCCGCCGCCCATATGCCCGCCACCGCCGCCTGGACGAGCTTCCGCGGTTGTTACCCAGCCCGAAGCAGCCAGGGCGAGCGCCGTTACGCAGACCATCGATAGCTTTCCGAATGCGTATCTCATCGCTGGCTCCTTAGCGGGACTTGAGTGGAACAAACTCGGCGCGCTTGGCGCCGGCCGGCGGCGTGAATGCGAACGTGGCGTTGCCAAACTTCGGATTCAGGTTCCACTTGTAGTACGTGATCGACTGTGGCCGTGCATCGTCAGTGCGGTTTGTAATGACCAGCTTGCGGGGCAGTGGGCGCGACCCCGTGGAGATCCAGATCTGCCAGTCGAACGGTCCTTGCCTGAACGCATAGTGGTCGCACAAGTCGCCGGCGATAAAATCCTGCCCTGCGTTCATCGCCGATTCGATGTCGTCGACTGGTGCCGCGGGCGTTCCCCACAGGAAAAGGTCCGCGGAGGGCACTTCTATGCCATAACGTTCGCCCAATCGATCGACGAGCGTATTGAGGTTGTCGCTGAACTGGGCCTGCGAGTAGTACTTCTGCTCAGGCTGGTAAAGCGTCACGGTCTTGCCGTCGTAGATCAAGTCACGCTGCAGACGGGCGCTGCGCATCGTCGCGCGCAGCTTGTTGGGCCGCGCGACGTCGAGATCCGCGATGGCCGTGTGCTGCAGCTTTTGCCCGTCCTGCAGTACCCGCTCCCCCGTCAGGCTTATGCCAACCTCGAACTGCTTGAGCGATTGCAGGCTTGCACCCATGTCCTGCAACGCCTTGATAACCGCCGGGTCCACGGCATTGGCGTCGGGCTTTGGCGCAGGCATCTGGGCGGCGGGGGCGACGGTTGCAGCGGGCGGATTCTCGGGCGCGCTAGCAGGTGTCGGGGGGGCGCTACTGCAGGCCGTCAGGGCGACGGCGAGCAAACCAAATACCGGTAAGCGTGCCATGAGTACACTCCAAGCGATGTACAGCCGTTGGTGGCGAGCCGCTCCGCAATTGCGGCCGTTCGTGCTCAATCGAGTGTGGGGGATCCCGATCCTTGCGGTAGTGGCCCCAGGAACAGTCTTCTGAACCGTTCGCGGCCAACCACTCGGACAATTTCAGCAATGACGCAGTACGAAAAAATGAGGGTCAGCAGCAGGATCTGGATCGCCCAGAACCGCGACCAGCTGATTTCGACCAGCAGCGTGTGATTGGCGGCCGCCAGGCTCGGCGCTTCCTTCCAGTATTCGTACAGTCGTTCCAGGTAGTGCACGAGTAGCGCCACCAGCGTGTAGATTAAAGTTTTCCAGCCAACATTCCAGATCAGCGGCTTATCTGGAAACCGGTTGATGAACGGCATCATGTTCGCAATCAGCACCGCTTTGCCAAGGATCAGCGCGGCAAGGAGGATTGAAGCTGATGTCTCGAGTTCGATGCCGCTGCTGCGGACCATCAATGCCCGGATCACCGCGACGATATGCAGGGCCACCAGAAAAAAAATAGTGGGCGGCAGCATCTCCATGAATTCGTGCTTGATTGTTGTGATGACGTTGCTCATCTGCGGGCCTCCTCCAACGCCGCTGCGTTCGACTTGCCTTGCGCTCCCGTGCCCCAACGGCCTACGCACCACACCGTTGCGTCATCGCGCAGCAAGTACCCCTACGTCACAGAAACGCCAAGAAGGATAACCCCAACGCGCCGGTCCGGTGTTGGGGCGCATATCAAGTCGCGAATATGATAAGCAGCAGGGTACCTGTCACTGGGGCACGCGATTTTCGGATTGAAGTGGCAACACGAGATTCATGTTGTTCTTCAGATCCAATGCAAAGATGCCGGTGAGTTTGGCCACCGCGGCCTTGTCTCCACTGATTTTGGCCTTGCCGCCGCTCACCAAGTCGTCGAGCGTAGATTTTCCGGTCGCAAAGGCCAATAGGTCTGCTTGTGAAATATCCAATGTCGCGTCAGGCTTCTTGGCCTGCAATCCCGATACCCGGTTCAACACACCGTTGTGGAGGTCAAGCGCGAATTTTGATCCGCCTGCAAGATTCAGATTGATCGTCGCGTTACCGGCCTTTTCCGCCTTGATCTGATCCACAAGCATCCCCAAGTAGTTGACAAAGTGTTCCGGCGGGAGCGCCGCAATCACTTCGGGAGAGGCCGTATTCAGATCGTTTTTCACATTACCGCCTTGGCGCAATTCGACAGCAGCACCCAGGTACCAATTGCGGTATAGAGAGTTCTCCTCCTGATACCCCAGTTGCTCGAGTGCATCCGCCATGAGGTAGTTAACGTTCTGGTTGCCACCATCGTAGGCAACCACGTTGTTCAGCAAATCCGCCGTAAAGCGATAATCACCCTTCTGGAAGCTCGCGGTAGCCAGATCGAGCACCTTTTGCACCCCACCCATGGCTTCTACGTAGCGCTTACCGCGCTCGGCATCGGGATACTTGGCGAGTTCCGCCGCATTGCCGCTATACCAGCCTAGGTTACGCACATAGGTGGACTTCAGGTTGTTCCGGGTATGCCCGTAGTACGGCCGGTTGTCCCATTGGTTGAAGACGGACTTAGGCAACTTCGCGTTCTCGGCAATGTCATCGGGCCGATAGCCGTAGTTGGCATAGCGGAGGGTCGTGTCATAGAGCGACTGGTAGACGTCGCGCTGGTTCTTCAGATACTCCACGACGTTCTTGTTACCCCAGACGGGCCAAGTGTGCGGACCGAAGTTGACCTCCACCTCGCTTCCCCACCTCGCCAACGCCTCGCCGATGTACTTAGCCCAGACACTCGCATCGCGCGTTTGTGCGCCGCGCAGCGTGTAGATGTTGTGCTGCAAATGGTTGACATCCTCGGCCATGGAGAGGGCCTTCCACTGCGGGATATACATGACCATTTCTGCCGGTGCTTCGGAATGTGGTGCCAGGAAGAACACGAAATCCACGCCGTCAATCGTGACTTTCTGTCCGTCCTTGGTAATCGATTTGTTTGGAATCGGTAGGCCCGACTTGCCGTTTGCTAGTGCCGGCCCTAGCGACCCTGTGATGATCCCCCGCTCGCCGGGCTTCAGCACGTTGCCGTATTGGTAGCCGGCGCGCCGCGACATGATGTTGCCAGCCGTGACGTTTTCAGCGATCGCCTCCTCAAGGAAGCCCTGGGGTGCGACCAGCGGGATCTTGCCACTCTTGAAATCCTCCGGCTTGGCAAGCCCCGCTGCATAGACACCATCGATGCCGCCAAAGTGATCGGCATGGCTATGGGAAATGATGACGCCTTTGAGCGGGCGCTTGCCGCGCTTTTGCTCATACAGAGCGATCGACTTGGCCAGCGAGTCGGGTGAATACTCGACGTCAAAGTACACAACGCCCGTTTTCGTTTCAATGATAGTGAGATTGGAAAGATCCTGGCCTCGTACCTGATAGATATTGTCGGTGACCTTGAACAGACCGCCATAGTTCACCAACTGCCCCATCCTCCAAAGGCTCGGATTCACGGTGTCCGGCGCTTCTTTGTTCTGCATGAAGTTCATACCAGTCGCATCGAACACGCCACCCTCGATGTTTCCGCTGTTGATTAGCGGCGCGACCAGCCCTCTGCGGGAGTCTTCAAACGCGACCTTGTTGTTGAAGTCCAGTTGGTTATAGACGGCCTTGTTGGCGTCCCGCGTAAAGGTGGTCGCACCCTTCGATTCCGGGCTGAACTGGTAGGAAGAAGACTTCTGTGCAACGGAAGCGAGGGGTACCGCAAGGAGGAAGACTCCTGTTACCACCAGAGCGGATGTGACGCGCGACATGGCTTACTCTCCTCAAGACAGAGTGAATACCCCGCAGCTTACTGAGAGAACCACCAGCTTCATTACCGTATCGAAAACTTTCAACTCGCCGAATCAATTTGGTAATAACCGACTCCTCCAGCCCACGCACTGAAAAACTTCCCATGCAGTCCATTTGGCATCCGCAAATACCCTGGCGCGGAAACCAAGTTGCTCTTCGAAGAATTTCACTTCGGTCGACAGTCAGCTTCGTGCAACATACCGGATGGGGCCGTCGAATCTATAGAGAGATCCGCCGCCGGACGACGGCAGATGAACGCAAGAGATCGCAGCGCGAGGAGGAATGTATGAACATTACCAACGTTGGGTTAACTGTTTGCACGGCACTTTCCTTGGCGGTAGCGACCGGCTCGGCCTGTGCGGAGGATTCGGCCGATCTTGCCAAGAAGCTTACGAACCCAGTTGCGGCGCTCATCAGCGTGCCGTTCCAATTCAACTACGACCGCGGCATCGGGCCGGTACATGACGGCGACCGCCTGACGATGAACTTCCAGCCCGTGGTGCCGATCTCGCTGAATGAAGACTGGAATATCATCTCGCGGACGATCTTACCTATCACCCATCAATCGTCGATCACACCAGGTTCGGGGTCGCAGACCGGTCTTGGCGACACACTGCAGAGCGCCTTCTTCTCGCCCAAGCAGCCCACGGCAGGAGGGCTTATCTGGGGCATCGGCCCCGCCCTCCTGCTGCCGACCGGGACCGAGAACCAGCTCAGCGGGCGAAAGTGGGGAATGGGGCCGACAGCCGTCGGCTTAGTCCAACATGGGCCGTGGACCTATGGCGCGCTCGGTAACCACATTTGGTCGGTGGCGGGCGACAACGGGCGTCCGGCCGTCAGCAGCACATTCATCCAACCATTCCTGTCATACACCACGCCAACGGCTTGGACCTTCACGCTGAACACTGAGTCGACTTACGACTGGAAGCAGTCGCAGTGGAGCGTGCCGATTCACGCGGGCGCCAGCAAGCTGGTCAAGATCGACGGGCGGCCGATCAGCTTAGGCTTGTACGCGACCTATTGGGCTGATTCGCCCACGTCTGGTCCGCATGGGTGGGGCGGCCGCGCCGTGATCACGCTGCTCTTCCCGAAATAGAACCGAATGTCTGCTGTCGAGTAATTACGCGTCATTTACGTGCGCGCCCTCACCGTCACAGAAGGGTCGAGCCGCGTCGGTCCGCTCTTTGAACTCATCGCTCGAAAGCGGTCACTGGAATTCAGCGGCCGGGAAGCGGCCAGTCGTCAGTGCGTGCTCCCGACCCATGTGAGACATCCAATCGCTGCACCAGGGATGGCTCTTTTTGGGTTGACTTCGGACCGAGCGTCCATCATGTCAAGCGAGCAAACGGTTGAAAGCGGTCCGGTCGAGAGTGAGCATAGACTCCTGGGCTCCGCCGTCAGGATTGTCCGCATCGCAATAGCGGATCGATGACGCTTTTGTTGCGGCGCCGGTTCGCCGGCAGCGGGTGCGCATGCCAGTCTCAGATAGTGCCAAGTAGCATGTCAACGGCAAGGTGACCGCGCTGTAAGCAAGCCGTATCAGCCTCCGCGGAAGAGCGGTATGGAGACGAGTGATAGTAGGGCCCACATATATATGGACTCTCTGCATCCGCTGGCTCTCCAACTGCAACGCTGTATCCCCACCCATGTTGGCCTCGTTGCTGACCATCGACATCATTCTGAAACACCACCATCTGCAGTATCAGACCTCGATATTGCTCCACTCTTCGTATGTTGAACGCATCCATGACAAGACCCCGGTAAAAAAATAATGTTTCAAGGGAGGGTCACCGTCACGTCGCAACGTCAATGGCCTCTTTCTTGTCATCGTGCGCGCTCGAACTCAAGGCTGATGTCCGGTTCTGTCCTACGCCACACGAGGGGCCGAATCGGAGGTGAATGCTGATCAGCAACCCGCCAAGCCAGTAGCCGGCACCAGATGGGCTTACCCTGCCTGGGCGCTGAGGCCGCGGGCAACGGCTGAATAGCGTCTAGGCGCTTGGCCAGTTTAAGGGGATATCCGAGAGGATTTCGGTAAAGGCCCTTTTTTGCATCAGCATTCCTCGCCGCCTCAACCTAATCCCTGAATAATGTCCACGGCAAACCGACCATAGTGGAAGGCCGCCTGCTCTGCAGCCTCGCGCGTGAAGTAGTCATCCGCTTGGTCGAAAGACTCGCAGAACATGCGATCGTCCGTATCCGCCGTGTAGCGAACGGCCATCACGTAGTCCCACTTTGGCCAGGGGGGGCGGAGAGGAATCGGCACAGTGGAAACTTCGAACGCGACGACGTGTATGTACATGCCGCGGTAGCTTTCGCATTTCCATCTTATTGATGACCGCATTGTGAATCCTCGTCAATCAATCTACGGCCGGCCGAAGGAACATCGGGATTGCAGGCGGCGGGCACGCGGATCTCTACACGAGGAGACGTCATCTGCGACCTTCTAGTTTTGGGTAACCAGCGATGCCAACGTGGCCACCATTACCAACAAGGACATCGAATAGCTTAGCGTGCGCAGCAAGCGGAGCGCTCTGCTTGGTGTTTTGCTTCGTCGTTGGCGCCGCTCGAAAAGCTGCGAGAGGACAAAAAGAAGAAGCTGGAAAGGTACACAGCAAGCGCTTTTCTCCGCAGATGGGTGGGTGCCAACAGTCAATAGGGTTGGCCTGTATTGACGAAACCGCCTGCTAAGGGGAGGGGGATGGCATTGGGACAGAAGCGCCCCATAGAAGCGAGCTTTTGTCCCAGTGTCGTGGGCTCGAAGAGTCCGCGCGGTCAGTTATACGGAGCTTCTCTACCGCCGTCAATCTAATGCTGTCAACGATGTTTGAAAGCCGCTTGTGGCGCACCACATTCGCCTATGCTCATTGCATAGACGTCCTTTTCACGAGGAGAGGTCATGGAACGAGTCATGAAGAACAAGGCGGAAGTTCGGGCGATGGTCCGCGCGGCGCAGGACCAGATCTCGGTGTGCGCAGGAACTTGCTTCGGGGACGTATGCTGGCACCCCGCGGACCCAGACGGTTGCAATTGGTTCATTTCAACAATCGAAGGCGATGCTGGTGGTGCGTGCCTGCAGGCGCTGAAGCCTCACATCGACGAATTACGCAAGCGCTTTAACATCCGGGAAGAGGCCGAGCGGAAGTGAACTCCATCGCCTCCGCTGACAGGCGCTTACGGCGGTGCACTGCACGGGGCTTTCTTGCGGCCCTGGATCATCAGCGTCGCGTACGTCTCGTTGCGAAAGTATCGATGATGCCTTGTCCGCCGAGGATGGCTGCTCGCTTCGCATTCCCAATACTGTCCCATTGTTCTGCCAGCAGCGGAAAGACCTGTGCAGCGTCTGCGGTGGGGTCCATACCCTCCTCGCAAATGACGACAGAAATGTTATACGCGCGGTCAGGGCGTCGCTCGTACCATTCGCGACGCGTTTCGGTCTTGTAGACTAGCGGGTATATATCGAACCCTTTGTAGTTCGAACTGGGTGCTTCATTCATGAGCGTCTCCGTGAGCTTGCTGACCACTCTACGCTCTATTTCGCGCCTGCCGCCTGTTTATTTTCGAAGGTCGACTGCACTTCGATCTCCCCTCGGTGGCGAGGCAAAGGCGGACTGATTGCCCTGAAATTTGGCTGTGAGTGGCAACCCGCCCACCCAGCAGCAGGCACAGATAGGTCTGCCTTGGCTAGGCACCGAAGCTGCCGAAGCCGTGGCAAGAACCTCTAGGTGCCAATCCCGGCGACTAACAAGCGTTTCAAGTCTTCAAGCATAGGCTAGCCATGGGGAACCTAGAACTACGCCGCATGCTTGAAGACTTGGTACTGCTGCCGAAGAACGAGAGAACGAGAATGGTGGTCCGTAAGATGTCGGCTCGGGGCGTCTCGCCCCAGAACGTTTGACATCATCCATCGACGAAGTCACGGACTAGATTGAGACATATATTAGGAGAACACCGCCATCGAATGCGGGTCGGATGAAAGGAGAAGTTCGCTAATGACGGTCACCACGTGGAGATAGCGCTCGTCGTTGCGAGCGGCAGGCCAATCCCCGCCGGCTGGTCGGTCATTGGCTGAATTTCGATATAGGGCCGCTTCGATTCGACCTTGCCGAATATGGCGGCAAACGGAATGTCGGCAGCGTCCCGGCCGGTGCCAATGCGCAGTAGGCCAGTGGGAATAGACACTCCCGAAGGATCGAGCAAGTACCACCCGCCTGACAGGAACACCTCGACCACTGCGTGGAAGTCCGGCGCGCCCAACGCAGGATCGGCGCCATAGTCCACGCTGCTGGACATACGGGCGGGAATACTCAATGCGCGGCAGATTGCGATCATCAGGTGCGCAAAGTCCCGACATACGCCGGTACGCTCGACAATCGTATCGATCGCCGAGGTCCGCTCATTGGTAGATCGCGCAAGAAAGCGCACATGGTTGCGCACCCACTCCCGAATCGCATACACGCGCGAATAACCGGGGCGCATGCCGCCAAACTCGCGCATGGCGAACTCCATCATGCGGTCGGATTCGCAGTACCGGCTCGGCGCCAGGTACGACAGTACATCGGACGGGAGTTCGGCGACCGGTACCTCCGTTAGCGACATGCCATCGTCCAGACGATGATCGATGTCCACCACAGCTTCATAGCGGATGGCCAAGGGGCCCTTGTACGCACGTATCCTGAGCAGGCGGTTGCAGAGTGGATCCGTGTAACGAGCGGCGGGAACCGATGGCGTGAGTGCCAGACGCTCGGATACAACGGACTGTCTTGCGGTCTTCGCTGCTTCGACAATCAACAGAAAGTCTCCTGAGGGATCCAGGATCTCATAAGACAGATTCACCGAGTACCGAAGGCGGTTCATTTATGACCTTGTGCGACACAGAGGCGGAGACGATGTTGGCCGCGAGAACGGCTCTGACCATGCAATTTAGTGTAGCGCGAGAAGCGGGCGAGCGGTTCGCGCTAGCGGGCACCGCAGATGCGTGGTATGCCGCCTGCCTGACCAATTTGTAAGCGGATTAGGATGGGGTGCATCGCCCACCTATACTGCTAGTTGCAGTGTTTCAGAAGCTAAGTGCTTTTGTTCCGCCTATCACTCGTTTCCGGGCCTTCCCCCCTCGATGACGTCTTAGGACTGGTGACTCCTGAAGTCACTCACGGGGATCCCTGGAAAATTTATGCAAGATGCCACGCGGCGACCGCCGTTCGCCCAGTCCCCCAGTAGCCAAGCAAGCCAGTCTTTCTCCAGGATCGAAATCGATGTCTGCCGAGGACTCTTCTCCGCAAGACCAATCGCAAAGTTGGTTTCCGCCTTCGTTGCTGCTCTTTCGCACTTCAGGCGGGCGGAGCCGTGCTCTCACCGTGATGACGATAACGTAACGATCCTGAGGAGTGCGATATGGGTGGAAATGATCACCCGCTACCAATGGAAACTCGGTGTGCACAATGGCGACAATTTTTCCAGCCTGCCGTCACTATGCCAGCCTGGCAAGTGATGAAGGAAGATATCGTGCCGAAAGAATCTGCAGAGGCCACTTACCGGGCCATACATGTCACGCGCCTTCTCAGCGACCGCCAGGCCGGAAGGCCGCCGAAGGGAAGCACCCATCGATTCGGAGTCATGCGATTGGTGGCGCCCCGCTGGCGTCAGTCAATCACGCTCCTGATTGACTGGGATCGTGCTGTCAACGAAGGCTGGCCAGACCTGCGGTCACCGTCCTGCACTCGAGCCCGGGCCATCAGGCGCATTGGCCGCGGTCATAAGGCAAGCATCCGTCGGCTAGCCTGAAATGATGACTGAAATTGCGTGAGGTAGCTCTATGCGTACGTTGCTGTATTTCAGTTTGAGAGACGCCGCCAACAACGCGCGACTGGCACAAGCGCGATTGGGCGATTTGGCTGGCAGCCTGGCACTCGTTGCAGGGCCGTAGTTTGTCAAGCGCGACATTCAACACGTCGACGGATTGCCGACGACCGACGTCAGTCAGACAACGTACCGCGAAGAGGCTGCGATCACAGGAATGTTCATCGGCGCGCTTGTTCAGATACGGCGTTTCCGCCGGCGCCGGCACCACGGCTGTTGCGTATGTTGCCGTCATGCTTCGCGCGATGATCGGATGGTGGCTCTGCGGATTGGTCGGCGGTAAGGTCGGTCGCCTTGCACTGTGGCAGCAGAATGCGCATCCCGCACCGAGCCAATTGCTGTGATCGTCAGTTCCGACTCGCGAGCGAAGGAAGCCCTGGAACAGCTCATCGATGAACTGGGCGGCGTCGGGGTCGACGGTCATAATGACCTGATGCCGAATTTCATATGCATATGACTGCTGCTTCGGGTCGGCCGAGCCTATGCGTCCCCGGAAACGTATCTTGCGCAGCCTAAGTGAGAAAGAAGTCTGGCGGCGGAATCCCCAGGTACTGATGGTTGGAACCTACTGCTCCGGACTTACATCGACTTCAATCGCTACTGGTCTTGGCACTACGTTGAAAAAATCACTCCTGGAAGGTTGAAGATGGCTATGGATCGCGTGACGGAGTACCGTGGGTTCGATATCCATGTCGATCTCAATCTGACATCCAGGGACATGTTCGACGTCTGGTTCCAGGTTGAGGGACCCATGAGTCCCCCAGGCGTTGCAGCGATTGGCAAGCGAATCAAAGTCTTTGGCGGGCCGTACTCCAGACGTTGGGCTTACCTGGTGGCGGAGCTGGCCGGGCGGGCCGCCGTGGACGTTATTCTTGGGCCGGATGAATGAGCGAAGGCCGAGAGCGGAGGTTAGATATGCAAAGACGTGCCACAATTGGTGAATATGACGTGTTGATCGAAGCGGAGCAACACCACGGTCCCACCCCGTTGGTCGGAGCGGTTGGCTACGTAGTGCGCTACTCGCTTGCTCGTACGGATCGACAACCCATCAGAGACGATCTTCCCAGCGTACATTCCTATGATCTCATCGACGGCACCGACTACTTTCGCGACGTCGATGCGGCGCTTGACTATGGAGAGGCAAAGGCTCGCGATGACATTGCTACATTGTCGCCAAAGTAAATCGCACGCGTATGCTCGGTTCTTGTCGCAATAGAGCTCTGGCCCGAATGAAGTCTTGCGAGAGCGAAGAAAGCGGCAACTTCGGGGAAGTGCATGCTTCAGCTATCGTCACAAGATTTAATGGAATGCGGCGCTTCCGCGTTCCCCGAAACAGCGATCACTGTTGACGCTATTTTGGAATAGGCCATCTTTGTTCAGGTCCGAACGAGAATATAATTTTGAATTCACGTAGCATTCTAATCCACTAAGCAAGCAGTAATACACGGCATAAGCCAATAAGATCCGAGGTGCAAGATGCAGCGACACAAGTCGTTGTTGGATAGAATCCTCTTGGGGATGCGTGCCGAGATCCAGGAATCGATGACCAATCTTCAGCTTGGCAAAGTCATTGGCAATGTCGATGCTTCCAGGCTGGCCCATCATCTCCTGCTCCTGCAGGACCATGGACTGGTGGAAAAACCCCCAAGTATGGCGTGGCGTCTGACGTGGAGCGGCCACGATCGAGCAGACGCCAGTCTGACATCTTAGCGCTGTTAGCGCCGCGTTCGAGAACGCACACATTACTAGCGTTCTCTCCCGCGATTGGCCCTCAGTGATCTTCTCGCGTGTCCTGAGGCGCCTGCGTCGCGAGACTGATGCCGCTCCAATGAAGTAGGCACGCCGTGCCTCGTTGCCGTTGCATCCCGACCGTGTACAGACATTCAAAGGAGGTGGTGTCAACGGCCGCTAGGGGCCGCGCAGCCGGCATTCCAATGTCTGTGGTGCTGGAATGTGGCTGTCCGTTGATGGCCGAATCCGGAAGTTCGCTGGCCACCAAGCGTCACTGCCGCGCCGGACTTCCGTTTCCGACCCTTCTCGGTCATTTATGGATGTCAGTTCAAAAACAGATCCCTCCATGAGGCGACGATCTCGAATCACTGATCTGGATGATCGCTCACGAGTTGCGGATTCAACCGGTCCATGCAACACACCGATGACCGCGCAATGACCGCCCTAAAGCTTGAAGTTTCATACGGGTTCGCGTTGGTCCAGCCGCGAGAATTCCCAGCCAGGATCTTCTACCATTCCTACGCCGCTGGGGTTAAAGTTAATCTGAGATAGATCACGGCCGACTCGCCTACACCAGTCGCAATTTCGGCGGAACTCTTGGTGCAGAACCTATATCAGCAGCTCCTGAAACCACGGACAGGTTTGTCAGTTGGAACGTTAGCGCATTGATCTCATCCACGCTGAGACTAAGGCTCTCAGCGATTTCACGGCGCCCCTGCTTTCGACTATGCAAAATATCGAGCACCTTGGTGAGAAGCTGAGAGGTTTCTCTCTCCATCGGCTCTGGCTCGTTCGTACGATAGCCGCTCTTGGCAATCTCTATGCATAGGCTTCGATAGTTCCACTCACTGATTAGCCCAAGCGAGTTGAATCGAAAGGCCAGCGCGGCCAGCGACACCCCCCAATAGTGCTTCAGCTTCATCAGGTATTTAATGGTGTAGGCGGGAGGCTGGTTGGCCTCCACGCTTTCCTTCGGCATGAGAAAAGCTGAGGCAAATGCATCGGCCTGGCGCTCCATCTCTGGTCCATGGGACTGACCGTGCTGCATGGTGTAGATGTCCCGCACCAGATGACCGAGCTCGTGAGCAGCATCGAAGCGGCTGCGCTCGGCAGACTTGATAGTGTTGAGAAAGACGAAGGGCCTGCCTTCGTACCAGCTACAGAAGGCGTCCACCTCACGGGTTTCTTCGGCCAGAGAAAACACACGGATCCCTTTGGACTCTAGCAGATGGACCATGTTGGGAATGGGGGCATTGCCTAGACCCCATGCTCTTCGCAGGGTAGCCGCAGCATCCTCAGGGCTCAAATCGCACAAGTCCGGCAGGTCAGCTTGAGGCAGGCTGAAGCGTTCTTCGATCCACTGGTTGACTTTGAAGGCAATCGCTCCAGCCGCGAACGCGCATGCCTTCATGCCGTCCGTCATCTTTGAGAGCTTGCGAAAACTTGCCGCATGCTCTTTGATCTGTGGCATGTCTTCGTCAATGAAAAAAAACTGCTGAGGGAATTTCAGCAGTTTTGCAATACGGGCCAGAAGTTCCAGGTCGGGAGCAGATGCCCCAGTCTCATAGTTCTGCAGGCTACGGCTGGTGACACCCAACTCCTTGGCTAACTGCGCCTTCGTCAAGCGCCGTCTCACCCTGGCAAACGTGATTTGCTTGGGGTTAATTTCGGACATGGCTAACTACTCAAAACGTACCGGTTTTGGGCTCGACTTCCACCGTGGCGGGCGCATTAGGCACGTCGTTGCGAATAGTGAAGTCGGCCGGGTTGTTGGGGATGCTGCCCAGAATCAAGCGGACACCCCAATCAGTGATTTTCTTGTTGTCGAATCCTGTTGGCAAAGACAGCTCGAAACGGACCTCGTTCAAAGCCTTGTCGTAGTGGTACAGCAGAGCCCAAACCTGGGTTTCCTGCTGCTTTTCTTTTGCAAGCTTGTACGAGTCACGGTTGAAGAGCTCCAGCTGACTGTTCCGCTGGACGAAGCCCTGCGCCACGGCCCCCTTCTCGGCTTGGTTCGTGGGATCTTCAAAGCCATTCTTCCCCGTTTCGCTGTTCCCGGTCATCACCACGATGGCGATGGAGCGATCGGGCGAACTGATGAAGGGACAGTTCTTCTGCTCGTGGATATGCCACTGGAGCGCTGCGAGCAAAGTGCGCAGATCTTCAACGGTTTTCAGCCACTGCTGCACGCCGGCTGCCGTCGGAGCCGATGCCCGAGTGACCTCGTTGCGCCCTCCCAGACCACCCCGAACAGCATCCTTGAGGAGAATGGCGTTTAAGTCAGGGTGCAATGCCTGCAGCCGTTCTTCCACCAGCGCCGGATCATCGACAATCGTGGCACGGCGAACAAAGGCGTTGGCGGCTGTCAGCTCAAAGTTGCGCACGGAGGCTCCTTTCACGTTTCCGGAAAGTTTACCTCAAATTGAGGTTTATAAAGCGGAAAATTGTTTGCCGCACTAGTGCCGCGCCAGCTGGTGCATCGGAGTTACCCTCTATCGGCCGCGGGTGCTAGCCGAGGTTCCGCGGGTCATCCCGATTCTGTGGATTCGCCGTTTTTCAGCAGCGCAGTCGTCTAGCCCTGACTCCCTGTCATCCCGGCCAAGAAAATGCAACGAACGACTGCCCCCGATCCGCCGATTTGGATTGTGAATTCACCTGCGAGCGAAAGCTGGTCGGCCGTCCCGCGTCGGATGAGTTGAACTGCGCTGGAGAAGCGCAGATTCCTGCAAAAAATTTTTGTGCCGTCATGCGGCGGTGACGGCACCTATGATCGAGGTGTTTTGCTTGCCACTCCCATTGATTGCTTAAAGTCAGTCGCAACCGTACGCCCAATCACCCTGCATCTGCTACATCGCTGGCTGGTCTGCTGGGCGGATCCTGCGGATCTTGAGACCTGTGATTTTTATCATAAGCGATTGATTTATAAGTAAATATTTGGTGCTGACTTCGCTGCGCCGGTCCCGTGTGAATTCAAGGTTAAGCGAACAAAGTTCAAAGTTGAACGAATCTCGACATTTGCGTGAGTGCGGGTAAACCCCCATTCAGTCCGCGTCTTGAAAAGGAAATACCCCGTCCCTATAATTAGCACTCGCTGGGGGAGAGTGCTAACAACCGGTTAGTCACACCTCTGCGGTAGACCCAAACCCGGATGGCCGTTGAAGATGACGGCCATTTTGTGAATCAAAACTCACTTTTTTGTATTTAGGAGTCCGTATGAACCTGCGTCCTCTGCACGACCGTGTGATCGTGAAGCGTCTGGACAATGAAACCAAGACCGCGTCCGGCATCGTGATTCCCGACAATGCAGCCGAGAAGCCGGATCAAGGCGAAGTCCTGGCCGTTGGCCCGGGCAAGAAGGATGACAAGGGCAACAACATTGTGCTCGACGTCAAGGTGGGTGACCGCGTGCTGTTCGGCAAGTATGCCGGCCAGGGCGTGAAGGTGGATGGCCAGGAACTGCTGGTCATGCGCGGAGAAGACATCATGGCCGTCGTCAACAAGTAATTGACGCAAGCCTGACCGCATCACACCAGATTCCCTGACCGTCCCCACCATGACCGCGGGACGGTCTTCCCAGATTCGGAGATTCAAGACATGGCAGCAAAAGACGTAGTGTTCGGCGACGCCGCACGTGCCAAGATGGTCGAAGGCGTGAACATTCTCGCCAACGCAGTGAAGGTGACCCTGGGCCCGAAGGGCCGCAACGTGGTGCTGGAGCGCAGCTTCGGTGGCCCGACCGTGACCAAGGACGGCGTGTCCGTGGCCAAGGAAATCGAACTGAAGGACA
>Ga0102591_1000398_pt1 | contig 88122 bp, 81 predicted proteins | sample AraplaCol_mCL_r2_2_FD_76860 | JGI IMG/M metagenome (GOLD analysis project Ga0102591, IMG submission 76860) | Arabidopsis root microbial communities from North Carolina, USA - plate scrape MF_Col_mCL_r2 (SPADES assembly) (version 2) | ecosystem: Host-associated > Plants > Roots > Endosphere... | reverse complement strand
AATATCCGGGCCAGCTCTCGGGCGGCCAGCAGCAGCGCGTGGCGATCGCCCGCTCGCTCTGCATGAGCCCGAAGATCATGCTGTTCGACGAGCCGACCTCGGCGCTCGACCCGGAAATGGTCAAGGAGGTGCTCGACACCATGGTCTCGCTGGCCGAGGAGGGCATGACCATGCTCTGCGTCACCCACGAGATGGGCTTCGCCCGCCAGGTCGCCGATCGCGTCATCTTCATGGACGCCGGCCAGATCGTCGAGATGAATACGCCGAACGAGTTCTTCAAGAACCCGCAGCACGAGCGCACCAAGCTCTTCCTCAGCCAGATCCTGCACTGAGAGCGGAAGCACGCGTCATCGACTGCCAACGCGCCGGCCCTGCCGGCGCGTTTTGCGTTTCAGGGCGCGGCGTCCGTCCATGAAAAAGGCCTGCGACGCCGAGCGTCGCGGGCCTTCTGCTGAAACGAGGCTTACTTGCCGTCGCGCGCCTTCACGGCCTGGTCGGGGAAGTCCGAGAACAGGCCGTCGAGCCCGAGCGCGAAGAAGGCCTTGTATTCGGCACCGGCCTCGCCCTTGAAGTCGGAAGTCAGGCGCTTCGGTTCGCTGCGGAAGGTCCAGCTATGGACCAGGAGCCCGGCGGCATGGGCGTCCTTCACGACATTGGTCGGGGCGATCAGCGTTCGGTCGCGCTCGTCGATCGCACCGTCGCCGTTGAGGTCCTGCGGCTTGCCGTCGGCGCCGATCGTCTGCTTGGCGCCCATGATGTAGGGCTTCCATGGCCCGACGCCGTCGGCATAGGTCGCGATCTCCTTCAGGCCCTCGGCCGAGAGCATGTCCTGGAAGGTCCGCCTATCGCCGAGCACGGCGAAGTCGTAGGGGCGGTCGAAGGGCGCGACGAGCGTGACCTTGCCGTCCTTGTCGACGCCGTCGCCATCGACGAGCTGGACGAGGCGCAATTGCGTCTTCGGGCGCAGGTATTTCAGGTTCGCGGTCTCGAAGCTCTGGATGAAGACCGGCGCATTCTTGTCGGTCCAGCCGGCGGCCTTGAGCATGTCGAGCAGCTTGTCCTCGAAGGCGAGGCCGAGCGCGGCGTGATAGGTCGGGTGCTTGGTCTCGGGATAGATGCCGATGGTGCGGCCGGTGCGGGCGCTCTCCGCCTTGGCGAGGTCGATGACCTCCTGGAAGGTCGGGATCTGGTACTTGCCGTTATGCGACTGGTCGCGATCGGCAAAGGCCTGCTTGGCCTTCAGCGTTTTGATCTCGGCGGCGGTGAAGTCGTTGGCGAACCAGTCGGTGGTGTCGACGCCGTCGACCTTGCGGGTGGTCTTGCGATTGGCGAATTCCGGCCGCTCGGCGACATCGGTCGTGCCTGATAGCATCGGCTCGTGGCGGACGACGAGCACGCCGTCCTTGGTCGAGACGAGGTCCGGCTCGATGAAATCGGCGCCCTGCTGGATCGCGAGCTTGTAGCCCTCGATGGTGTGTTCCGGCATGTAGCCGCTGGCGCCGCGATGGCCGATGACGAGCGGCTTCTGGCCCGACAGCGTCGGGGCCGCCTGTGCGAACGCAGCCGGAACCTGGAAGGCCAGCGCGGCGAGAAGCGTGGTCGAGAGAAGGAGGTTCTTTGTCATGATCTGCCCAGCCTCACGGAAATGCGGGCGACCTTAAGAGGGCGGATATGACACGGCCATGAAGGCGGGCAGTTGGATTTAAGGGGAGCGTCGTTGGTCGCCGAATGCGGCAGCGGCGCCGTGGGGAGTGGGAGAGAGGCGCGGATCTGGGTCGGCTATCGACCCTTAGAAGACGGCCCGATGAAACCAAATTGGTGCGACCAGAAAGCAGCCGGCCAACACGGCAGCAGAACGCCAACCCCCAAGGCTGTCTCGCCAGCCGAGAGTTATGGCGCGGCCGATGATGGATGCAATTGCGCTGGCGGTCAGCATGTGCAGCGCGAATTCCCCCATCGCAGAGGCCAAGCCGTCGCCCCCGGTATCAAATCGGTGCCGTAGGTGATTGGCCCAAAGCAACACCAATACGGCCGCCCCAACCAAAGCGGAAATGCTCAGCGAGCGCCAACCGGGCATAGCGGCGATTACGAGGAATGGCAGGACGTAAAAGACGACGATCCAAGACAGGATGAATGACAAAGTTTCCTCGCTAGGGCGGCGCAATGTGGGGCCGCTGCGCTTCTAATCTGGAGTGCATTAATGGCCGCTTCCGACCCATAAGAGACCTTCGGTCAGTCCTCTGGAAGCTGCCCTCGGCGTGTCCAGAAGCCTTACCGACTAAAACCATTGCTGTAGAACTCGATAGGGTCGCACGACAGGCGGTGCCTCCAATAACGATATCGGTGCCGGCGCCCATCTCGCCGCGATTTCTGAGCCGTGTCTGCCAGCAAAATCCGCGCCCCGCAGTTTGACGCTACGACGTTGAGTTCATTTGATAATAATGTACCGTCTGTTCGAGAAAAATCCCCGCTGGCAGGGCACATTATGAATAAGGCCTATGATTTCTCTAGAAAATTTTGCAGAAATATAAGGAATTTTTTGATAGAAATTTCCGGGAAGATCGATTTTGAGGCAAAGACCTACCCTTTTTTTAAAGATAAAATTTATTTGAGATTTTCAAAATACTCGACAATTGAGCTAGATAGAAATTATCCTACGGAAGGCAGGTGCGCAATTATCACACAAAAGGGAAGTGAAATTGTCGACAAGCGCAATTTGGCAATTGACGAATTGATTTTAATTCTTGACGCAGCTATAGATTTCCCCAAAATAAATGAATTATCACTTGAATTCAAAGAGTTTTCACTTAATCTATCACTAATAGACTATAAAGATTATGTATCTATCAATTTCAATAAGGGAATTATATCGTCTTCCGACATAACAAATATTTCTACTTTGAGGAGAACTTATGATTGGATCAAGAATGAATTTCCCGAATTTCGATTGAAGTAAAATTTTCTATCCAAAATTTTAGTCGGATCTCAGCCGGTGCTAGCCGTGACCAACAGATTGGGGCGGCCACCAAACTTCCGCTTCCGACCCGTAGCAGTCATTCCCCTCCCCAACTGTCTTCCGCTTCCCAACCACAAAAAAACCCGCGGCGGAGGCCGGTGCGGGTTTGGTTCGATCGCCGAGGCGAGAAGGCCAGCCTGCCGCGTGGGTGCAGCCGCCTCCTGCTCGATCTCAGCGCCGATGCGTCTCGAGGGTCGTCTTGGCGTCGAGACGCTTGGAGGCTGGCGGGGTGTAGTCGGGCTGCTGCTGGGTGGCGCAGGCGGCGAGGCCGAGCGCGACGAGGCCGAGGACGAGGATGCGGCTGGCGCTTTTCATGTGTGGATATCCCGTTGACCGCGACATGCGGTTGCATCGTCTTTCCGCTTGTGGAACGACCGCGTCAAGAGTGTGACGCTGGGGGCTTTATGTCCCTGTGTCATGCTTGAATCGGTCGAAATCTGTTCGACACCGTCTTGAGGGCATCCCGGAGCGCGTCCGGCGAGGCCAGGATTGAAGCGTCATGACCCCAGCCGCCCGGATCAGCGCCGCCATCGAGGTGCTCCAGGATATCGTCGAGCGCCGCCGTCCGGCCGCCGACTCGCTCAAGGACTGGGGCCTGTCGCGCCGTTTCGCTGGCTCGAAGGATCGGGCTGCCGTTGCTTCGCTGGTCTATGACGCGCTCCGGCGCAAGGCTTCGTCCGGCTATGCGATGGCGTCGGAGACGCCGCGCGCGCTCGTGCTCGGCATGCTCGCCGGCCTGCGCGGCCTCGGCGTCGCCGAGATCGCGGCGCTTTGCTCGGGCGAGAATCACGCGCCGCAACCCCTGAGCGACGACGAGACGGCACTCCTCACGGCCTTTTCCGTCGAGGGCGCTCCGGAATGGGTGCAGGCGGACGTGCCGGAATGGCTCTGGCCCTCGTTCCGGGCGGGCCTGGGCGAAGCAGCCATCGCCGAAGGCGAGGCGCTGGCCGCCCGCGCGCCGATCGACCTGCGTGTCAACCGCCTCAAGGCGAGCCGCGATGCGGTGCTGAAGGATCTTGCCCATCTCCAGCCGGAGCAGGGCCCCTGGTCTCCGGACGCCTTGCGCTTCCAGCCCGGCCATGATGGCCGCGGCCCCTCGTTGCAGACCGAGCCCGGCTTCTTCGCCGGCGCCTTCGAGATTCAAGACGAGGGCTCGCAACTGGTGACGCTGCTCGCCGGCGCCCAGCCCGGCCAGACCGTGATCGATCTCTGCGCCGGGGCAGGGGGCAAGACGCTGGCGCTCGCCGCGCTGATGGCCAATCGCGGCAGCCTCTACGCCACCGATCTAGACAGCCGCCGCCTCGCGCCGCTGCATGACCGGCTGGCCCGCTCGGGCGCCTCCATCGTCGAGGTCCGCATTCCCCGCTCGCGCGGCCACGAGCCCTTCGCCGATATCGCGGGACAGGTCGATCTCGTGCTGGTCGATGCGCCCTGTACCGGCTCAGGCACCTGGCGGCGCAATCCGGATGCGAAATGGCGCGTGCGCCCCGGCGCACTGGCGGAGCGCATCAAGGACCAGGCCGAGGTGCTGGCGCGGGCCGCCAGGCTGGTGAAGCCGGGCGGCCGCATCGCCTATATCACCTGCTCGGTGCTGCCGGAGGAGAACGACGAGGCCATCCGTGCCTTCCTCGGCAAGCATCCGGGCTTCTCCGTTGTCGCGCCGATCGACGTGCTCAAGGGTGCCGAAAGCGACGTCTCGCTGCTCGCTCGCTTCGCCACCAGCTACGGCCTGCAGTTTTCGCCGCGGCGTACCGGCACGGATGGGTTCTATCTGGCCTGCCTGCAAGGCTGAGGCCGCGAAAGCTCCTTGCGCGGTGTGCGATAGTATCGTCCGCCTCACCAGGAGTGAAAATTGTGCGTCCTTGCGCCGGCGAGCCGCTTTGACGATGTGATGACCTCTACCAATCGCATGGAAATGGTCATGAGCGCGAACACGGAAACCTTCGTCTCCCTTGCCGTCTTGACGGCGAAAGCCGGCCGGCGCGATGATCTGCGCGCGGCGCTTCTCGCCCTGATCGAGCCGACGCGGGCGGAAGTGGGTTGCCTCGACTATGTCCTGTTCGAGCAGCGCGATGAGCCGGGCACGTTTTACATGCGCGAGGCGTTCCGCAATCGTGCGGCGCTCGATACGCATATCGCCACTCCTCATTTCCAGGCTTTTGCTGCGGGGATGGAGGCGCTTCTGGCCGAGCCGCTGCGCTTGATCGTTCTGGATCAGGTTTCCTCCTGAGGCGGCCTGCTTTCCGGCATGGCCGCCACGCCCTGATACAGTGGCCGAGCCGTTGCGCGCGCCCGCGCGATCCATTAACGGAACGCGATGACGAGCGCTCAGCCCCATCACGACTCCATCCTCATCATCGATTTCGGCTCGCAGGTGACGCAGCTGATCGCGCGGCGCATCCGCGAGATCGGCGTCTATTGCGAGATCGCCCCGTTCCAATCGGCGGCCGATGCCTTCGCCCGCATGAAGCCGAAGGGCGTGATCTTTTCCGGGGGCCCGGCCTCGGTGCCGGACGAAGGCAGCCCGCGCGCTCCGGAGGCGGTCTTTTCCGCCAGTATCCCGCTGATGGGCATCTGCTACGGCCAGCAGACCATGGCGCATCAGCTCGGCGGCAAGGTCGAGGGCGGACACGCTGCCGAGTTCGGCCGCGCCGATGTCGAGATCGTCGCGCCCTCGAAGCTGTTCGAAGGCGTCTGGGAGAAGGGTGCGCGCTATCCCGTCTGGATGAGCCATGGCGACCGTGTCACTGAGCTGCCGCAGGGCTTCTCGGTCAAGGCGACCTCGGAAAACGCCCCCTTCGCTGTGGCGAGCGACGAGACCAGGCGCTTCTACACCACGATGTTCCACCCCGAGGTGGTCCACACCCCGGATGGCGGCAAGCTCCTGCGCAATTTCGTCGTCGAGATCTGCGGCTGCAAGCCGGACTGGAGCATGTCGGCCTATCGCGCCGAGATGCAGAAGAAGATCCGCGAGCAGGTCGGCGCCGGCCGCGTCATCTGCGGGCTCTCCGGTGGCGTCGACTCCGCGGTGGCGGCGGTGCTGATCCACGAGGCGATCGGCGACCAGCTCACCTGCGTCTTCGTCGATCACGGCCTGATGCGGATGAACGAGGCCGAGGAGGTCGTCCGCCTGTTCAGGGATCACTACAACATCCCGCTGGTCCATGTTGAGGCCGAAGAGCTTTTCCTGTCCGAGCTCGCCAAATGCGGCGCCGATCCGGAAGCCAAGCGCAAGACCATCGGCCGGCTCTTCATCGATGTCTTCGATGCCGAGGCGGCCAAGCTTGGCGGCGCCGATTTCCTGGCGCAGGGCACGCTCTATCCCGACGTGATCGAGAGCGTCTCCTTCTCCGGCGGCCCCTCGGTGACGATCAAGAGCCACCACAATGTCGGCGGCCTGCCCGAGCGCATGAAGATGAAGCTCGTCGAGCCGCTGCGCGAATTGTTTAAGGATGAGGTCCGCGTGCTCGGCCGCGAGCTCGGCCTGCCCGAGGCCTTCGTCGGCCGCCACCCCTTCCCTGGCCCGGGCCTCGCCATCCGTTGCCCCGGCGAGATCACCAGGGAGAAGCTCGACATCCTGCGCAAGGCTGACGCGATCTATCTCGACGAGATCCGCAAGGCCGACCTCTACGACGTGATCTGGCAGGCTTTCGCCGTGCTGCTGCCGGTCCGCACCGTCGGCGTGATGGGCGACTACCGCACCTATGACCATGTCTGCGCGCTGCGCGCCGTGACCTCGGTCGACGGCATGACGGCGGATTTCTATCCCTTCGACATGAACTTCCTCGGCCGCGCCGCGACCCGGATCATCAACGAGGTCAAGGGCATCAATCGCGTCGTCTACGACGTGACCTCTAAGCCCCCCGGCACGATCGAGTGGGAGTGAGCCCGTTGGCTTCGCTTTGAAAAACGATTCAGGGCCGGCCCGCAAGGGCTGGCCCTCACCATATGGCGCTCCCTCAATCGGCTGACGGGATCGCAGCAGGGTCCATCCACATCGCTTCCCAGACATGGCCGTCGGGGTCGGTGAGGCTGCGATTGTACAGGAATCCGAGATCCTGCTTCGCGTTGATGTCTGCCGTTCCGCCATGCTTCGCGGCAGTGTCGTTCATCCGGTCGACCGCTTCGCGGCTGTCGCAGGAGATCGCCAGCATCACTTCGCTCGAGGTCGACGGCGGGATCGGGCGACTGGTGAAGCTGCGCCATTTGGCATGGGTCAGCAGCATCACGTGGATCGTCTCGCTCCAGACCATGGCGGCGCTGGTCTCGTCGCTGAAATGCGGATTGTTGGTGAAGCCGAGCGCCTCGTAGAAGGACTTGGCGCGCGGCAGGTCGGTCACCGGCAGGTTCACGAAGATCATCTTGGTCATGTCACGTCTCCCTTGATCGCGTCCGGGCGCCTTGCCCAGCCTCGTTCGACAAGCGCCGCCATGCCCGTCATCGCGGCTGCCTGTGGTGAGTGTTAGAGACGGTCGGCGGGCAGCGAATTGATGTTTGGTAGGAAATCGCGCCCTTACATCCGACCAAGGGCAATCGCTCTTCGCAGGCGGCTCAGGCTCTCCGGCGTGATGCCCAGCCAGGCCGCGATATGATGCTGCTTCAGCCGCCGGTGCAGATCCGGTTCGCGGCGGATGAAATCGCGATAGCGTTTCATCGCGTCGTCATGGCGGAAGGCGATCTCGTCCGGTTCCTTCTCGACGATCCAGTGGCGTTCCATGTAGCGGATGTAGAAGGCGGCGATATCCGAAAACGCGGCGACCAGCTGTTTGAAAGCCGCAAACTTGTATTCGAGAACGGTGCTGTCCTCGATGGCCGTGATGGTGAAGCGGCTGGGCTCGGCGAGTAGGGTCGCGCTTACGGAAGCGGCGATACGGTTTTCCGGAAAGAAGTATTTGACGATCATGTCGCCGTCCGGCCCGACATAATGCTGATAGAACAGGCCTTCGACGACGAAGGCGCAGGCCGTGGGCACATCGCCCGCCCGGATGAACGCTTCCTCCTTGCGATAGACCTTGCGCCGCAGCAACTCGGCCCAGGCGTGCTCGGCCTCCTCCGACAGATCGGCATAGGTTCGGATTTTCGCGAAGAATGCGTCCGTGCCCGTCATTGGGCGCCCGTCTCCTGTTCTCGCTCTCCTCGCGATGAGAGCACGCCCCCGGCCTGGAATGCGAGCGGCATCTGGTCGGGCCGATAGGCGAACAATCTGCGTCCGGCCCTGACTCCGAACGGGATGAAGATGCGCAGGAGGAGGTCGCGCATGAAAAGCCGCCATTTGCCTTGTGCGCGCTTTTGCGAACTGTTGCGCGCGGTCAATTTGGCGACTTCGGCGACGCGGGGACGCCGCAACTCTTCGTAATGCCGGAGCGCGGTCGGAATATCGGCCTCACGCTCCAGAGCCGCGGAAAGCCCGAGGGCGTCCTCGATCGCCATCGATGCGCCCTGGCCGGCATGGGGACCGACGGCATGGGCCGCGTCGCCGAGCAGCACGACGCACCCCCTCGACCAGGCCGGCAATTCCGGCATGTCGAAGACGGGATAAGGCCTCTCGATGCCGGTGACGGCGGCAAGGATCGCGCGATTGGGCGCGGGATCGCCGGCGTGCATCTGCCGGATGCGGTCGGCAAAGGCCTTGCCGTCGAACGCATCGCCATTCTCCGGCGTGTCCGCGGCGTAAGAGGTGAACCAGAACGCCTGCTGCCGATCGTTGACCAGATAGCCGAAGAACGCCTTCTCGCCGAACGTCATGCGCATCGTGCCGTTCGTGCTGGGCACGGTGGTCCGCACGATGCCGCCGGTGCCAATCAGGCCGGTGAAATGAGGGCGCGGATAATCGGGGAAGGCCTGGGCGCGGACCGTCGAACGCAAACCATCGGCCCCGACGACGATATCGGCGTCAAAGGTATCGCCGCTCGAAAGCGTCAACCGTGCGCAGCCCGCATGGGGCATCACCGTCGTCAGGCCTGTCCCGAAACGCAGATCAGCGCCTGCAGACCGCGCGCGCTTCAGCAGGATCTCCGTCAGGTCGCCCCGGCTGATCGTGATGCTGGGCGCGCCGAAGGCGCTTTCGTGGTCGGCCTGGTCCGCATGGCCGAGGCGGGCGCCCCGCGCATTGCAGATGTCGATTCCCGTCGTCTCGACCCCGCCGCTGCGCACGGGATCGTAGCAGTCGATGGCCTTCAACCCGTTCATGCCGTTCGGGGCGAGGGTGAGGAATGCGCCTTCGCGGCAGACTTCCATTTCCTCGCGTCGTTCGAAGACAACAGGCCGATAGCCCTGTCCGGCCAGGCGGCACGCCAGGACGAGGCCGCCGATGCCGGCGCCGCAGATAGCGATATCCAGGGAACCGGCCCTTGCACAAGAGCCGTGAATGAGCGACATATTAGATATCCAAATTATTAGTTTGTCTAACTAATTGAGCGAGGAGCTGCATGTCAAGCGGCCTGGACGATGAGGTGATCGGTGCTATCGGGCGCAGCATCATGCGCTGGCAGGATGCGACCCAGGATTTTGACGAGGCCTTCGGCCGTCTTCACGGGCTGAGCAGCCCGGAGCGTCGCTGCCTTGGCCTGATCGTGTTCGGCCCCCAGACCGCACGCGCAATCGCCATCGAGACGGGCCTGACGCCGGCCTCGATCACCGCGTTGCTCGATCGGCTGGAGGCGCGGGGCCTGCTGTCACGCAAGCCGGATCCGAACGACCGCCGAAAAATCATGGTCTCGATCACCCGCAAGGCGCAGATCATGGCTGAGGATGCCTATGGGCCAATCCATCGCGAAGGGATTGCGCTTCTGGAAGGCTATTCCGCAGCGGAGCGGGAGATCGTCCTGAAATTCGTCATCGGCGCGGTCGAGATGCAGAACCGTCTCACCGCCGAATTCATTGCTCGGCATGCCAGGAAGAGGGCGCCGACGGCGAGGCTCGGCAAAAGCGGCGCGTGATCGATCCGAACGATCGACGCCGTGACGAAATCGCGATGGCGCTCGCAAGCGTGTGCCTCTCCGAAACGACTATCGGGCATCTATGAGGCTCTTCTGCCTGGAGGTGGATATGGAAACGTCGCTCTATCTGCCCGTCAAGCGCTTCCTGGAAGGGCTCGGTTACACCGTGAAGGGCGAGATCGGGCCTTGCGATCTCGTCGGGCTTCGCGACGGAGACCCGTCCGTGGTGGTGATCGGCGAATTGAAGCTGAGCTTCAATCTCGAGCTCATCCTGCAGGGGGTCGACCGATTGAGCCTTGGCGACGAGATCTGGCTCGCGGCCCAGCTCTCTGCCAGGGGCAAGGGCCGCGAGAGCGACCCGCGCTATCGCAATCTCTGCCGGCGCCTCGGCTTCGGCCTGCTCGGCGTCTCCAGGGCGGGGCAGGTCGATATCCTCGTGTCTCCAGCAGCACCGACGCCGCGCAAGGACCCGCGCCGGCGCTCGCGGTTGGTGGACGAGCACAAGCGCCGCCGTGGCGACCCGGCCATGGGCGGCGGCACGCGAAAGCCCATCATGACGGCCTATCGCCAGCAGGCGCTGGCCTGTGCGGCGGCGATGGCGGGAGAGCCGAAGCGGCCGCGCGATCTCAAGCCGACCTGTCCGGATGCCCAGAAGATATTGCATCGCAATGTCTATGGCTGGTTCGAACGCTCCGGGCGCGGCGTCTATGCGCTGACCGAGGCCGGACACAGCGCGCTGGCGATGTGGTGCACCCCAGCCCCGGCGAGCCCGGAAACGACGGGGATGGCAGCCTGAGCGCTGCCATCCGCTTGCCACGGCTGTGCCGCATCGGGATCGTAGGGCCTCTCGGACCGCGATTTGCGATGAAAGGAACTGTTCGGATGCTGAGTCGGAACCTGCTCGCCGCTGGGATCCTGTCGCTCGCCGCGTCGACGCTGGGGGCATGCCAGAGCGATGCGCAGCAAGCTCCAGCGGCCGCACCCGGCTTGCCAGGTCAATGCCGGGAGGAGGCGGCCGAGGGACTGGCGGGCAAGCGGCGCGTCAGCGATGCGGAGGCTCGACAAACCACCGGCGCGACCATCGTGCGCCAGATTCGGCCGGGGCAGGGCGTGACGATGGATTACCGCCGGGAGCGCGTGACCATCGAGACCGATCCGAAGACCGGGAGGATCATCCGCGCCTTTTGCGGGTAGCGCGGGTTGCGCGGTTCTCGCGCATGCAGAGGTGCCTGATCCGGCCACCACAGCTTGATATCCGAAACGAAAAAACCGCCCGAAAGGGCGGTTTTTCAAAGCGAAATCAGATTGGGAGGCCAAGCCTTACTTGATCTTGGTTTCCTTGAACTCGACGTGCTTGCGCGCGACGGGGTCGTACTTCTTCTTCGACATCTTCTCGGTCATCGTGCGCGAGTTCTTCTTCGTCACGTAGAAGAAGCCGGTGTCGGCGGTGGAAAGCAGCTTGATCTTGATCGTCACGGCCTTGGCCATGGGTCTATCCTCGAACCATGCGGGCCGAAGGCCCTCGGAAAAGAAAATGGCCGGGCGAACCCGGCAAACCGTCAGCGCGGGGAATGCCGCAAAGGGCCGGCGAAGTCAAGGAAGAATAGCTCCGCGGCGCGAACAGGCTCTCAAAGCTCCTCGCGCACGAAGTTGCCGCGCTTCTCCCAATAGAACGGGACGGGCAGATAGGGCGCGAAACCGCCCTGGATACGAGCCTCGACCTCCTGGATGATGACCTTGGTGATCGTCGGCAGGTCGAGCTGCTTGGCCTCGTCGAAATCGACCCAGACCAGATCGACCAGCTCCGAATCGGGCCCGATAATGCCGTCCACCCGCTTGGCGACGGCGGAGGCGTCGATCACGAAGAAGCGGGTGTCGAATCGCTTCGGCCGGCGCGGCGGCGTGATCGCGCGCGCGACGAAGGTGACCGCCGAGAGATCTGGATAGACCCCCTGCGCCGCGAAATCGCTCCAGCTTCCGGGCGGCGGGGCATCCGGTGCGCCGAACTCGTCCGAACCGAAGAGCAGGCCGGTTTCCTCGAAAGTCTCGCGGATCGCGGCCATCGCGAGCGCGCGGGCCTTGCCGGCGCTCGGCCGCAGGCAGCGTTTGCCGAGCCTGTCCTCGCAGATCTGCGACACAGCACCGGTCGCGACCATCTGCCGGTCGCCGGCATCGACGCGCCCGCCGGGGAAGACGTATTTGCCCGGCATGAATTTGTGGCCCTCGTGGCGCTTGCCCATCAGCACCTTGGGGCGCGATCCGCTGCGATCCAGGATCATCATGGTCGCGGCGTCCTTGGGACGCTGGTTGGCCGTGTTGCGCGTCCGCTCGGCCTGGGTGAGGGTGATGGTGTGGTCGGTCATCAGCGTGGTTCCGAGGGGGGCAGGGGCTGGCGCTCGGGCCGGTCGGGCTCGCCGCTGAAGCCATGCATGCGCACGGCCCATTGCAGGCCGACGACGCCACCCTTCACAGGCTGCATCAGCGCGAAGGACAGGATGACGGTGAGGAGCGGCCAGACCGTCATGTGCAGCCACATCGGCCAGTCGCTGAATTTCTCCGCCAGCAGCAGGCCGCCGACGATGATATGGCCGACGATGGTGATGACGATATAGGGCGGCAGGTCGTCGGCGCGCTGGTGGTGCAGGTCCTCACCGCAGACCTCGCATCGGTCGACCGGCTTGAGGAAGGCGCGAAACAGCCGGCCTCTGCCGCAATGCGGGCAGCGCCCCTTCAGGCCGCGCGCGACCGCCTGGCGCCAGTCACGCTCCTCGAGATGCCCGTCGGCGCTGTGAATTTGGACGCCCATCACCGCCTCTTGCCGGGCTTGCCCTTACCCGGCTTGCTTTTGCCGAAGCCGCCTCCGCCCGGCTTGCCCTTCTTGCCGAAGCTCGCCACCGGCCGGCTCGCCCCGAAAGGCGCCGCGCCGCCGCGCCGCCTGCCGGCGCCGCTCGTGGCGACTTTTCGTCCCTCCGAGAGCAGTTCGAAGCGCAGGGCGCCAGCGACGGGCGCGGCCTCGACCAGCTTGACATGGACCCGGTCGCCGAGGCGCCAGCTCTCGCCGGTCCGCTCCCCGATCAGCGCATGCGCCGCCTCGTCATACCGATAATAGTCGCCGCCGAGAGTCGAGGCCGGGATGAAGCCGTCTGCGCCGGTGCCGTCGAGCTTCACGAACAGACCGGCCTTGTGCACGCCGCCGATGCGCCCGTCGAAGCTCGCGCCGATCTGGTCGGCGAGGAAATGCGCGATCAATCGGTCGGTGGTCTCGCGCTCGGCCGCCATGGCGCGCCGCTCCGCCGCCGAGATGCGGGTCGCGACCTCGCGCAGTTCCGCGAGCGTGGTGCTCTTCGGTAGGCCGTCATCGCCGAGCCTGAGCGCCGTGATCAGCGCGCGATGTACGATCAGGTCGGCATAGCGCCGGATCGGCGAGGTGAAATGCGCGTAGCGGCGCAGGTTCAGGCCGAAATGCCCGTAATTCTCGGCGACATATTCGGCCTGGGCCTGCGTGCGCAGCACGACCTCGTTGATCAGCGTCTCGTTCTCCGAGCCCTTGATCATGCCGAGGATGCGGTTGAACAGCACGGGCCGGAGCGCCCCGTCCTGCGGCAGCTTGATGCCAATCGAGGCCAGCACCTCGCCGAGCGCCCGCATCTTCTCCAGCGAGGGCTCGTCATGGCAGCGATAGATCAGGAGGCTGCCGGCCTTCTCCAGCGTCTCGGCTGCCGCGACATTGGCGAGGATCATGAATTCCTCGATCAGGCGGTGTGCCGCGAGCCGGTCCGGCACGATGACGCGATCGACCGAGCCGTCGGGCTTCAGGATCAGCTTGCGCTCGGGCAGGTCGAGCTCGAGCGGCTGGCGCTGGTCGCGGGCGCGCGCCGCGATGCCATAGGCCGCCCAGAGTGGCATCAGCACGCTCTCGCGGATCGGCGCGGTCTTCTCGTCGGTCTGCCCGTCGATTGCGGCCTGAGCCTGCTGGTAGGACAGTTTCGCCGCCGAGCGCATCAGCACGCGGTGGAAGGAATGGCTCTTCTTCGAACCATCAGCCTTGAGCACGAGCCGGACGGCGAGCGCCGGCCGGTCCTCGTGCTCGCGCAGCGAACAGAGATCGTTCGAGATCCGCTCCGGCAGCATCGGCACGACGCGGTCGGGGAAATAGACCGAGTTGCCGCGCTCCAGCGCCTCGCGGTCGAGCGCGGAGTGTGGCGTGACATAGGCTGCGACATCGGCGATGGCGACGGTGACGACGAAGCCGCCAGGATTGGCAGGGTCCTCGTCCGGCACGGCATGGACCGCGTCGTCATGGTCCTTGGCATCGGCCGGGTCGATGGTGACGAGCGGCAACGCGCGCCAATCCTCACGCCCTTTCAGGCTGGCGAGCGGCGCGTTCGCCGCTTCCTGAAGCGCGGCCGGCGGGAATTCATGCGGGATGCCGTGGGCATGGATCGCGATCAGGCTGACGGCGCGTTCGGACTTGATCGAGCCCAGCCGCTCGCGCACCTGCGCCTCCGGCGGGCCGAAGCGGCTCTCGCGGCGCAAGTTGACCGAGACGAGGTCTCCGTCCTGCGCATCGGCCGTGCGGCCCTTCGGGATGATCGCCTCGCGCCCCTGCGCCTTCTTGTCGATCGGGACAAGCCGGCCGGAGCCGTCGGGCAAGGCGCGGAAGATGCCGAGGATGGCGGCCTTGGCCTTGCCCATCACCTTGAGCACGCGGCCGGAATAGCCGAAGCCTTCGACGCCGCGCAGCCGCGTCAGCTTGAGGATGACATGGTCGCCGACGCCTGGCGCAGGCGCTGCCGACTTGTCCTTGCGGCGCCCCTCGCGGCTGCGCTCGATCAGGATCTGCGGCGGGGCGCCGTTCTCGGCCTCGTCCCATTCCAGCGGCTGGGCTACGAGGTCGCCCTCGCGGTCGCGGCGCTTGATCTCGGAGAGCAGGACGGGCGGCAACGCGCCGCGCGGATGGACCGGGCGCTCTCGGCCGTCGCCGCCGATCTCGCCTTCTTCCGCCAGCTCCTTGAGCAGGCGTTTCAGCCAGATCTTGCCACCCCCATCGAGCCCGAAGGCCTTGGCGATCTCGCGCCGGCCGACCTCGCGGCCGGCAGCGCGCTCTTCCTCGATGAAGTCGAGAATGGCCTCGCGGCTCGGATCAGGAACGGACACGGCCGGCACTCGGGGCATTGGGCAGGGAAAAGCGTGACACGCCGCCTGTCTGCCACGGCTCGCGGCCATGCGCCAGCATTAGCCGCTCAAAAGCAAGAAGGGCAGCCCTTGCGAGCTGCCCTTCCATTGTCGAACCGCGATCCGGCGAACCGGATCTGAAGGTGCGAAAACTCACGCGGAATAGAAACCCCAGCAAGAAGAGGTCCAGGTCCGCCCGCTCTGCACCAGCGGTTGATGACAATGAGACACTGGATCACCTCCTTTCAGTTGTTACCGACAAGAAGGAGGCTAAGGCGATTCTCCCGGACTCGTAAATGCCAAAAAATGCGCTGGACGATCAGGACGACGGCCGCGCTCAAGGCCGTAAGAATATGAGCCGGCTCTTGCATTGCACAGCAATGAGGCAGGCAAGACTACCGGGCGGGCAGGTGCTGCAAGGCGTCATCCGTGCAGCTTCAATCCCTTGATGATCTTGTCGATCTCCTTGCGCTCCGCATGCAGGCCAAGGCCGACGAGATCGAGCGCACCCGTCGTAACCGCGGCAACGGCTGCGCGGTTGTCGACGTCATTGCCGGTCGCGAACAGCTCCGTGGTATAGAGGTGCGGCCTGACGCCGCGCTGCTGAGCCCGCTGGAGCACGTTGGTCAGCTCCGCGGCGCTCGCCGCGAAGATCAGCACGGGCTGGCGGATCAACGGCCCGTAGAAGCGGCCGGATGCATCCTGATAGGGTTCGCCCGCGAGTTCGGGGGAGGCTCCGACGAGTCCGCCGGCAAGGAAGCTGGCGACATTGAGTTTTTGCCAGGTTGCGAGATCATCGCGAACCACGAGGGCGATTTTGGTACCGTAACGCATGGGCTCATCGCTACCCGAGGCCGGGAAGGCCCGTCTTGAACGATCGTGCGGGCCGGAGCAGGACTGGGTGCGGCTCGGCTCCGGCGCTGATGGCATCGAGCGCATGGAGGCGTTCTTCCGCGGCTATGCGTATGATCCGCACCGTCACGACACCTATGCCTTCGGGCTGACGCTCTCGGGCGTGCAGTCCTTCGATTACCGCGGTGCCCGGCGCGACAGTCTGGGCGGCCACGCCATCATCCTGCATCCCGACGAGGTCCATAACGGCCGCTCCGGCATAGAGACCGGCTTTCGCTACCGCATGCTCTATGTCGAGCCGCGCCTGATCCGGCAGGCGATGGGCGAGGGCGGCCGGGCCTTGCCTTTCATATCCACAGCCGTTTCGCAGGAACCTCGCCTCGTCGCGGCCATCGCCCAGGCCCTGCGCGACCTCGATCAGCCGCTCGGTCCGCTGCAAGCGGATGATCTGGTCGAACGGCTCGCGCAGGCCTTGCTAGCGCTCGACCCCTCCGCCGGAAACGCTCGGTCCTCCCGGATTGACGCTACGGCATTGGAGCGGGCGCGCGATTATCTCGACGCTCATGCGACGGAGGCCGTCGGCTCCAGCCGGCTCGAAGCGATGACCGGGCTCGATCGCTTCGCCCTGGCGCGCCAGTTCCGCGTCGCCTTCGGTACCAGCCCTTATAACTACCTCGTGATGCGCCGCCTGGATCGCGCCCGCCGGATGCTGGCGGAAGGCGCATCTTTGGCCAACGCGGCCTTCGCCTGCGGCTTCGCCGACCAGAGCCATCTCACGCGCCAGTTCCGCCGCGCCTATGGCGTCACGCCGGGACGTTGGCGGGCTCTGCAACGGCAAATCCGTGCCTGAGACCTGCGTCGAGGCCGCTTGCCCCGCCCGTCGCCTCCATGCTTGAAGCAGGAAAAGCCGGCTTTGCGGAGTGTCTGACATGCAGCTTGGAGTGATCGGCCTCGGCCGGATGGGCGGCAACATCGTGCGCCGGCTGATGCGCGCCGGCCATGAATGCGTGGTCTATGACCGCGATCCGAAACCGGGCCAGGCGCTCGCCGCCGATGGCGCGACCGTTGCCGCCGACCTCAAGGATCTGGTCGCCAAGCTCAAGGCGCCGCGCGCCATCTGGGTGATGCTGCCGGCTGGCAAGATCACCGAGGCGACGCTGGCCGAGCTCGCCGGCCTTGTCGGGCAAGGCGATACGCTGATCGACGGCGGCAACGCCTTCTGGAAGGACGATGTCCGCCGCGGCAAGGAGCTGGCGGCCAAGGGCATCCACTATATGGATATCGGCACCTCCGGCGGCGTCCACGGGCTCGATCGCGGCTATTGCCTGATGATCGGCGGCGACAAGGAAGCCTTCGACCGGCTGGAACCGATCTTCGCGACGCTGGCGCCCGGCAAGGGCGAGATCGAACCGACGAAGCATCGCGAGGGCCGCAACCCGACGAGCGAGCAGGGCTATCTGCATTGCGGCCCCACCGGCGCCGGCCATTTCGTCAAGATGATCCATAACGGCATCGAATACGGCATGATGCAGGCCTTCGCGGAGGGTTTCGACCTCCTGCGCAACGCCTCGGCCAAGGAAGGCCTGCCGGCCGAATACGGCTTCGATTTCGACGTGGCCGAGATCGCCGAGGTCTGGCGCCGCGGCTCGGTCGTCACCTCCTGGCTGCTCGATCTCACGGCCGAGGCTCTGGCCGCCGACGAGGAGCTCTCCTCCTATACCGGCAATGTCTCGGATTCGGGCGAGGGCCGCTGGACGGTCGATGCCGCCGTCGAGACTGCGACCCCGGCCGAGGTGCTGACCTCCGCGCTGTTCGCGCGCTTCCGTTCGCGCGTCGACCACACCTTCGGAGAGAAGATCCTCTCGGCGATGCGCGCCGGCTTCGGCGGCCATGTCGAACCCAAGAAGCAGGGCTGAAGTGGTGGCAGAGGCAGCTAGCGGCGGCCGCCCGGCCGTCATCGTCGTCATGGGCGTCGCGAGCTCGGGCAAGACCTCGCTCGGCGAGCGGCTGGCTGAGCGCCTCGGTTGGCCCTTCCGCGACGCCGATTCCTTCCACCCCCCTGAGAACGTCGCCAAGATGGCAGGCGGCACGCCGCTCAACGACGACGACCGCAAGCCCTGGCTCGCCGCCATCGCAGCCTGGATCGACGATCTACGGGCCAAGGGTGAGCACGGCATCGTCACCTGCTCGGCGCTGAAGCGTGCCTATCGGCAGGTGATCGTCGGCGACCGGCCGGATGTCGCGCTGGTCTATCTCAAGGGCTCGCGCGAACTGATCGGCCGCCGCATGGCCGCCCGCCAGCATCATTTCATGCCGCCGGCGCTGCTCGACAGCCAGTTCGCCGCGCTGGAGGAGCCAGGCGACGACGAGAAGCCGCTCGTCGTCTCGGTCGAGGACAGCAAGGACGCGATCGTGCAGGATGTGGTGGATCGGCTCGGCCTCTGACGAGCCGTCTCACGTCACCTCGAACCAGCTCCACAGCCCGAGGTCGAAGCGCTCCAGCACCGTCGACGAGATCAGCCAGCGGCCGGGATTGTCGGCGATGAAGGCGATGTGCAGCTTCTTGCGCTCGGGGATCTGCACGGTGTCGAGGAAATAGTTCTCCCAGCCGTCATCGAGCGGGTGCAGCAGCCGGAAGCTGTGGCCATGGACATGGAACGGCTGGACGAAGGCGGTGCGGTTGTCGATTGCCATCACGATCGGCGTGCCGCGCTTGACGCTGAACAGCGGCTTGCCCTCGAAGGAGCCCGTGCTGCCATTCACTCGCCACGGACTGGCGAGATCGAGCCCGGTGAAATCGAGCTTCTGATCCTCCGTCACCTTTGCCCCGCCTTCGATGACGAGTTCGGGCCGCAAGGCATCCTGCATCCGCACGCCGAGCGGCAGGGCCGGGTTGAGCTTCAGGGCGGGCGCGGCTGCCGGCGGCACCTGGGGCTGTCCCGCCGTCACGATCCTGACCAGCGGCAGGCCACCGCCGATCAAGGCGCTGACATTGACGGCAGCGCCGACCTCGATCGGCAGATCGAGGATGACGTCGTAGCGCGTGCCCGGCGCGAAGGGCAGCTGCGAGCGCACGGGTTCGAAACTCTCGGTGGGCTGGCTGTCGACCGCGATCACGGTCGCCTTTCCGCCGTCGAAGCGTAGCCGCATGATCCGGGCGTTGCAGGCGTTGGCGAGTCTGAGGCGGATGCGCGCGCCCGGCCGCGCCGTGATCGGCTGCGGCGGCGAGCGGCCGTTGACGGTGAGCCAGCTGCCGAGCCGCCCGGCCGAGGCTGAGGCGTTGCTTTGCAGCACGAAGGGCTGGATCGCCTGGTCGTCGCCGATGAGCCAGTCGGCGATGAGCACGGGCAGGTCGAGGTCGACGGGCAGCAATTCCTTCTCCTCGACGATGACGAGCCCGCTCAGGCCCCGGCCGGCAGGCTCGGATGAGCTGCCGGCCCGGAGCGGGCGATAAAGCTGGGTGCCCGAATCCGGCGGCGTGATCCGGAACTCGCCGGTTTCTCCCGGCGCGATCGGCGGGCGCGTAAAGCTGGCGGCGCCGTCGCGCTCGGCCTCGCCGCGCAGGCCGTACCAGTGGAGATCGAGCGGCGCAGTCGTCTTGTTCTCGAGCTTGAGGGCCAGCGTCTCGCCCTGCCTGATTCGCAAGGTCGGGCCGGGCGTGGTGCCGTCAAAGGCCCAGATTTCGGTGTCGACCGGTGGCGTAGGGCGCAGCCGCGCATTCATCGGCGCGGCTACGAGCGTCTGTCGCAGCGGCTCAGCCGCGGGCTTTGCGGCCGGGGCCGGCGCCTGTGCCAAGCCGGTCCCGGGGGCGAGCAGGCCCGCGCCGGCAAGCCCCGCCAGGCATTGGCGGCGCGTGAGCGAGGGCAGGGTGGTGGCAGGCGGCTTCGTCATGCCCTATCGCATAATCCGCTCGATCGGCTCTGGCGAGAGCAGGCTCCGGCCTTGCTCCCGAAGCCGACCGGATGGCCCGTTTTGCAGAACCGTCATTTTTTTGCTGCATGGCCCGGCCGAAATGCGTATAGGCCTGCGGCTTGGACGATGGCCGCGCTGCGTTTGCTCGCGTGCAGCGCTATCGGGCCGGCGGGCGTGGCGGAATTGGTAGACGCACTGGTTTTAGGTACCAGCGGCGAAAGTCGTGGGGGTTCGAGTCCCTCCGCCCGCACCATCGGTCTAAGATCATCGCGCGCCCGTCAGGGTGCGAAGACGATGATCGGTAGTTTGTTGTCGCGTCGGATTTATCCGAAAAGTGGTGCCCACTTTTCGGTCCGATGCGAGAGTTTTTCGCGAGCGCGGCGGCGGTCGGAACCGGCGTCGCGCTTTGGACATTGAGACGTAAACGAGCTGTTGGCGGTACAAAAATGAACGTGACCGAAACCCTGTCCCAGGGCCTCAAGCGCGAATTCCAGGTGGTGCTGAACGCCGCCGACCTGAAGTCCAGGCTCGATGGCAGCCTCCAGGACCTTCAGGGCAAGGCCAAGATCAACGGCTTCCGCCCGGGCAAGGTGCCGGTCGCGCATCTGCGCCGCCTCTATGGCCGTTCGGTCATGTCCGACGTGCTGCAGAACGCCGTCAACGAGGCGAACCAGAAGATCGTCGCCGACCACAACCTAAAGCTCGCCTTCGAGCCGCAGATCCGCTTCCCCGAGAACAAGGAAGAGATCGAGGCCGCAATGGAGGCCAAGGGCGATCTCGCCTTCACCGTCGCGCTCGAAGTCCTCCCGAAGATCGAGCTCGCCGACCTCTCGGACGTTGCGCTGGTGAAGCCGGTCGCCGAGGTTCCGGACGCCGATGTCGACGCCGCGCTGCTGCGCATGGCTTCCGGCAACCGCAGCTACGCCACCAAGGGCGAGAAGGCCAAGGCCGAGAAGGGCGATCGCCTGATCATCTCCTTCGTCGGCACGCTCGACGGCGAGAAGTTCGACGGCGGCACGGGCGAGGGCATTCCGCTCGACCTCGGCGCCGGCCAGTTCATCCCGGGCTTCGAGGAGCAGCTCGAAGGCGCCAAGACCGGCGAGACCCGCACCGTCAAGGTGACTTTCCCCGAGAACTACGCGGCCGAGAACCTCGCCGGCAAGCCGGCCGAGTTCGAGGTCACCGTGACCGACGTCCAGGCGCCCGAGGCCATCGAGATCAATGACGAGCTCGCCAAGTCCTTCGGCATGGAATCGCTCGACAAGCTCAAGGAAGCCGTGAGCGAGCAGATCGGCCGCGATTTCGTCGCCCAGTCGCGCCGCAAGCTCAAGAAGGGCCTGCTCGACGCGCTCGACGGCAAGTACACCTTCGAGCTGCCGCCGACCCTGGTCGAACAGGAGTTCGCCAGCGTCTGGAGCCAGGTCGAGGCCGACATGAAGCAGGCCAACAAGACCTTCGCCGACGAGGACACCACCGAGGACGCCGCCCGCGCCGACTATCGCAAGATCGCCGAGCGCCGCGTGCGCCTGGGCCTCGTGCTGGCCGAGATCGGCGAGCAGGCCAAGGTCCAGATCTCGGACGACGAGGTCACCCAGGCCCTGATCGAGCGCGCTCGCCAGTTCCCGGGCCAGGAGAAGCAGGTCTGGGAGTTCTACCGCAAGAACCCGCAGGCCCTGGCCGAGATCCGCGCCCCGATCTTCGAGGAGAAGGTCGTCGACCATCTGCTCGGCCAGGTGAAGGTCGAGGATCAGACGGTTTCGCGCGAGGCGCTCTACGCCGACGAGGACGCCGAGGAGGCCACCGAGGCCAAGCCGAAGAAGGCCACCGCCAAGAAGACGAAGAAGGCCGAAGCCAAGGCCGACGACGCCTCCGCCTGAGCTTCACGGCAACCTTAACGACAGCATTCGCGCCGCCGGCCTTCGCGACCGGCGGCGCTTCCCTTTTCAGCCGCGATTGCCGTGCTTAAGTGAGTGTCTTCCGAGACGCCGCTGATTCGACATCTCGCTGGGTTTCCCAGCGCACCACCTCAAGGACAGATCCATGCTTCGCGATCCGCTCGAGACCTACAACAATCTCGTCCCGATGGTGGTCGAGCAGTCGAGCCGCGGCGAACGCGCCTTCGACATCTATTCGCGCCTGCTGCGCGAGCGCATCATCTTCCTGACCGGCCCGGTCGAGGATTACTCGGCGTCGCTGATCGTGGCACAGCTGCTGTTCCTCGAAGCCGAGAACCCCAAGAAGGAAATCTCCTTCTACATCAACTCGCCCGGCGGCGTGGTCACCTCCGGCCTGTCGATCTACGACACCATGCAGCTGATCCGCTGCCCGGTGACGACGGTCTGCATCGGCCAGGCTGCCTCGATGGGCTCGCTCCTGCTGACGGCCGGCGCCAAGGACATGCGCTTCGCCCTGCCGAACGCCCGCATCATGGTCCACCAGCCCTCCGGCGGCTTCCAGGGCCAGGTCACCGATATCCTGATCCATGCCAAGGAGGTCGAGAGCCTGAAGAAGCGGCTGAACGAGATCTACGTGAAGCACACGGGTCGCTCCTACGAGGACATCCACGCCGCGCTGGAGCGCGACAATTTCATGACCGCCGAGCAGGCCCGGGAATTCGGCCTGATCGACAAGGTCATGGAGCGTCGGCCGGAGACCGAGGCCTGATTGGGCGCTCGCGATCCTGTGGGTTGGCCCGGCTCATCCGAGCCCCCATATTGAATGATGGACGGCCCCGTGTTTGCATGGGGTCGGGGGTGAGCGGACGGGCGCTCCATTCTGATCCGGCTTAGGCTGGCCCTGCGTATCCGAATGTACCGGAACGGGCCGTTAACCTAATCATCGTGATCTGAGCGCTTAAGTATGACGGAGAGACGACGGCTGCACCCGCCACGCGCGATGCGGCTCCCGGCTCCCGAACTGGAGATGAACGGATGGCCAACAAGCCCGGCGGCGACTCGAAGAGCACGCTTTACTGCTCTTTCTGCGGCAAGAGCCAACATGAGGTTCGCAAGCTCATCGCGGGCCCGACCGTGTTCATCTGCGATGAATGCGTCGAGCTGTGCATGGACATCATCCGCGAGGAATCGAAATCCGCGCTGGTGAAGTCGAAGGACGGCGTGCCGACCCCCAAGGAGATCCGCAAGGTCCTCGACGACTACGTCATCGGCCAGGAGCACGCCAAGAAGGTGCTCTCCGTGGCGGTGCACAACCACTACAAGCGTCTCTCGCACGCGACGAAGCAGAACGACGTCGAGCTCGCGAAGTCGAACATCCTGCTGATCGGGCCGACCGGCTCGGGCAAGACGCTGCTCGCGCAGACGCTTGCCCGCATCCTCGATGTGCCCTTCACCATGGCGGATGCGACGACGCTGACCGAGGCCGGCTATGTCGGCGAAGACGTCGAGAACATCATCCTCAAGCTGCTTCAGGCATCCGACTACAATGTCGAGCGGGCGCAGCGCGGCATCGTCTATATCGACGAGATCGACAAGATCAGCCGCAAGTCGGACAACCCCTCGATCACCCGTGACGTATCGGGCGAGGGCGTCCAGCAGGCGCTGCTCAAGATCATGGAAGGCACCGTCGCCTCCGTGCCGCCGCAGGGCGGGCGCAAGCATCCGCAGCAGGAATTCCTGCAGGTCGACACCACCAACATCCTCTTCATCTGCGGCGGCGCCTTCGCCGGCCTCGACAAGATCATCTCGAGCCGCGGCAAGGGCACCTCGATCGGCTTCGGCGCCAAGGTCGAGGCCCCGGATGATCGCCGCATCGGCCAGATCTTCCGTCAGGTCGAGCCCGAGGATTTGCTGAAGTTCGGCCTGATCCCGGAATTCGTCGGCCGTCTGCCGGTCCTGGCGACGCTGGAGGATCTCGACGAGCCGGCGCTGAAGACCATCCTGACCGAGCCGAAGAACGCGCTGGTCAAGCAGTATCAGCGCCTGTTCGAGATGGAGGACACCCAGCTCACCTTCACCGACGAGGCCGTCAGCCTGATCGCCCGCAAGGCGATCGAGCGGAAGACCGGCGCGCGCGGCCTGCGTTCGATCATGGAGGGCATCCTGCTTGAGACCATGTACGAATTGCCCGGCCTCGAAGGGGTCGAGCAGGTCGTGATCGGCCCCGAGGCTGTCGAGAACAAGGCGCGCCCGCTCTTCATCTACGCGGAGCGCGAGGACGAGACCAAGACGGCTTCGGCCTCCTGATCTCTCACCGATTGCGACAACAGGACGCGCGCCCCTTGGCGCGCGTTTTGCGTTTGAGATGGCATGGGCTGGCGGCGGTTTCGGATCGCGACGGCCCTGCGCGAGATTGAACCGCCTGACGTCGCGGTATCCGTCCTTCGTCTGCTGCAGGACAGCGGTGCATGAGCCGGATACCTCGCTTGAAAGCCGGCGAGGAAGTCTCCACTTTAGGTGCACTTGCGAGAGTCGCATGCCTGATGAGGGTGCGATGCGCGAGGGCGGAGAGGCGAATGGTCGCCTTGGCCGCACACGTCCGATCGCTCCGCCCATCTTGGGGGTCCGCCGGGCGCAACTGCAAAGGAACTGCCATGACTGGCTCGACGCCCCGCGCTCCTTTCGTCACAGGCGAGACCGGCACCTACCCGGTTCTGCCTTTGCGCGACATCGTCGTTTTTCCCCATATGATCGTCCCGCTCTTCGTCGGCCGCGAGAAGTCCATCCGCGCGCTTGAGGAAGTGGTGAAGACGGACGGGCTCATCCTGCTGGCGACCCAGAAGAACGCCGGCGACGATGACCCGCAGCCCAACGAGATCTACGAGATCGGCACGCTCGCCCGCGTGCTGCAGCTGCTGAAGCTGCCCGACTCCACCGTGAAGGTGCTGGTCGAGGGCGTCGGCCGCGCCAAGGCGCTGTCCTATTCCGCGTCCGATTCCTTCTACGAGGCAGAGGCCACCGGCCTTGCCGAGGAAGAGGGCAAGAAGGTCGAGGTCGAGGCGCTCGCCCGTTCGGTCGTCAGCGAGTTCGAGAGCTATGTGAAGCTCAACAAGAAGATCTCGGGCGAGATCGTCGCCGCGGTCACGCAGATCGACGAGCCGACCAAGCTCGCCGACACCGTCGCCTCGCATCTCGCGGTCAAGATCGCCGATCGCCAGGGCGTGCTGGAGATCACCAACGTTGCCCACCGCCTGGAGAAGGTCCTGTCGCTCATGGAGAGCGAGATGTCCGTGCTCCAGGTCGAGAAGCGCATCCGCTCGCGCGTCAAGCGCCAGATGGAGAAGACCCAGCGCGAGTACTATCTCAACGAGCAGATGAAGGCGATCCAGAAGGAGTTGGGCGACGGCGAGGAAGGCCGTGACGAGCTGGCCGAGCTGGAAGAGCGCATCGCCCAGACCAAGTTGACCAAGGAAGCCCGCGACAAGGCGACGGCCGAGCTGAAGAAGCTGCGCCAGATGTCGCCGATGTCCGCGGAAGCGACCGTGGTGCGCAACTATCTGGACTGGATGCTCGGGATCCCGTGGGGCAAGAAGTCGAAAATCAAGAAGGATCTCAACGCCGCTCAGCTGGTGCTCGATGACGATCATTTCGGCCTCGATAAGGTCAAGGATCGCATCGTCGAATATCTCGCCGTGCAGCAGCGCGCCAACAAGCTCGCCGGTCCGATCCTGTGCCTCGTCGGCCCTCCGGGCGTCGGCAAGACCTCGCTCGGCAAGTCGATCGCCAAGGCGACCGGCCGCGAGTTCGTGCGCATGTCGCTCGGCGGCGTGCGTGACGAGGCCGAGATCCGCGGTCACCGCCGCACCTATATCGGCTCGATGCCCGGCAAGATCATCCAGTCGATGAAGAAGGCCAAGACCTCGAACCCGCTCATCCTGCTCGACGAGATCGACAAGATGGGCCAGGACTTCCGTGGCGATCCCTCGGCGGCCCTGCTGGAGGTGCTGGACCCCGAGCAGAACTCGACCTTCAACGATCATTACCTCGAGGTCGATTACGACCTGTCGAACGTGATGTTCGTGACGACGGCGAACACGCTGAACATCCCGCCGGCCCTGCTGGACCGCATGGAGGTGATCCGCATCGCCGGCTACACCGAGGAAGAGAAGACCGAGATCGCCCGCAAGCACCTGATCGCGAATGCGATCAAGAAGCATGGGCTCGACGGCAAGGAGTGGTCGATCACCGATCAGGCCCTGCAGACGCTGGTGCGGCGTTACACCCGCGAGGCTGGCGTCCGTAACCTGGAGCGCGAGATCTCCAACACGGTCCGCAAGGGCGTGAAGGACATCGTGCTCGGCAAGAAGGCGAAGGTGGTCGTCGACGAGCCGCTGCTCGAGGAATATCTCGGCCCGCCGCGCTATCGCTACGGCATGGCGGAGACGGAGAATCAGGTCGGGGTCGTCACCGGCCTGGCCTGGACCGAGGTCGGCGGCGAATTGCTGACGATCGAGGGCGTCATGGTGCCCGGCAAGGGCCGCATGACCGTCACCGGCAACCTGCGCGACGTGATGAAGGAATCGATCTCGGCGGCGGCATCCTATGTCCGCTCCCGGGCCGTCGATTTCGGCATCGAGCCGCCGCTCTTCGATCGGCGTGACATCCACGTCCACGTTCCCGAAGGGGCGACCCCGAAGGACGGCCCGTCGGCCGGTATCGCGATGGCGACCACCATCGTCTCGATCCTGACCGGCATCCCGACCAATCGCGACGTCGCCATGACCGGCGAGGTCACGCTGCGGGGCAGGGTGCTGCCGATCGGCGGTCTGAAGGAGAAGCTCCTGGCGGCTCTGCGCGGCGGCATCAAGAAGGTGCTGATCCCCGAGGAGAACGCCAAGGACCTGATCGACCTGCCGAAGTCGGTGAAGGACGGCATGGAGATCATCCCGGTCGCGCGCATGGAGCAGGTGCTCCAGCATGCGTTGACCCGCCAGCCGGTTCCGATCGTCTGGGAAGAGGATCTCAAGGCGGCGCCGCCCAAGGGCGCGGACGACGAGGCAGCGGGCCTTGTCGCCCACTGATCTCGGGTCCTGAAAAAACGAGCCGCCGGCGCGCCAGCGCCGGCGGCTTTTTTGTTTGTGCTTCGTGGCCGGCCATTGCGGCCGGGCCTCCCGATGAACATTTTCAAGCCTGCTCCCCGCAAGCGGAGCGGATCAGGGGATCAAGAAGCTGCGACGCTTTCCGAAGCAGAGGCCGAAACCGGATCGCTGGGCGGCCTTCGACAGCCTCCCGGAGCCGGTGCGACGGGCGCTGGCCCAGGCCGCCCATCCGCTGGACCCGCTCAAGCTGGTCGACGCGAGCGGCGTCGACGACGCGATGCGTCGGATCGCCCGGCTCGATGCCGCGGCCAGACGGCGCGCGGATCGCTCCGGATAACAGGTGTTGCCGATGTCCGGGATCATGGTGGGCGGTGACGGGCTCGAACCGCCGACCCTCTCCGTGTAAAGGAGACGCTCTACCAACTGAGCTAACCGCCCTTGCGGTCGCGTTTAAGGCCTAGGCGATCGTATCGCAAGCGTCGTCGGGCGGTGCATTCCGCAACCGCGTGGAAGCGGCCGAATTCCGCCATCTTCATCGTCACCCTGCAGGCACCATGAAGATGCGCCGCTTGATCCGCCCTCGTCCCGTCCTGAGCTATGCAGGCGTCGTCGCTTGGGTGGGCCTCGCCCTCGTGACGGGGCAAGCGCTCGCGCAGTCGCTCCTGCCCGATTCCTTCTTCGCCGGCCGCCCGGCCTTCTCGCATCCAGAGCAGCCCGCCAAGCCGGCGAGCTGCGAATCCATCGCGGCGCAGCTTCCCGATTCGATTCCCGCGGATTCGCGCGTCGACATGGCGATCACGGGAACGGTCAGTCTCGTGCGGACGGATGGCGCGCTCTGGTATGTCGCGGTCTGCTCCGATCCCGGTGTCCGGGTCCTATGTGTCACCTATAGCGCCGGCGACCTGAAACCCGGCGACAAGGCGGTTTTAAGGGGCGGCTACAACCGCCAGGACAAGCGCCACGTTCTGCTGGATCCCTGCCTCGCATCGCCCTGGAACGAGGGCGACGGATCCGAGCGCTAGGCGAGGGCGAGGATAATTTTCCCCAGATGTGATTTTGCCAGCGTCACTCGCTTGACACTTCCGGCCGAGGGCAATACTCACCACGTCGCTGACGGCGAATGCCTCAGCCGCCCTGCGCGGGCGTAGCTCAGTTGGTTAGAGTGCCGGCCTGTCACGCCGGAGGTCGCGGGTTCGAGCCCCGTCGCCCGCGCCATTTAGATCAAGGGGTTAGCAATAAACCTCTTGGCATCGTTACAAATTCCCAGCCAGCGCCGTTATAAATTCGATCGCGGTCTGCTTTGGCGAGGCTTGGTTCGGCCCGCTCTCCTGCTCGCATCTACGTCCCGCACCGTCGCTAGGTTGAGCGGGTTATAAGTCTTCTGGAGGCGGGCTGACGCAGCAAGCGTGTTCGCCATCTCGGTGGACACCGCCTGGGCATCTGCATCGCCGGCGGTCGCCTCGACGGTGCCTGAACGTCGCATGTCGGAAAGCTTGCGCTGCCCGGTCTGGGGCGGCTTCACGGCGCGCCAGGTCGATACACTGGCGGCCTACTGGGTCCTCGTCATCGTCGCGCTCCATCTCGGCCTGCACTGGCTGATCGTCGCAGGCGGTATCCTCTACTCGTCATTTTCCACGTCTGGGAAAGCCTGCCGTTCCAGAATCCGATCTGGCACGGCTTCGTCCTGGTGGCGTCCGGCTGCTTCTATGGAGCCGTGTTCCGGGCCTATGCGATGACACCGGCGGCATAAGTTCGTGGCCATCGCGAGCTGCCGATCGGCTTAAGCCCAGGATCTCTTCGACGATCTGGCGCAATTCCTCGCGCGTGAGCCCGCAGGGCGCGGGCCTCCAATGGCGCGGTTCCACGAGCGGCTGCCTCGTCTTCAAGCAACAGCAGATCGTCGGTATCGTTCGATGGCTCGCCGTGCCAGGTCATCTTCATCTTCGGCGATCGCCACCAGTGCAGCCACGATGTAGGCCAGTCTGGTTCGCTCCCGCTCATCAAACGCATCAGGAAGGGTCGATCTGACTTCGTTCCACGCAGCCTCCAACGCTGCCTGTGCCCGGGCGAGATCAACGGGGTCGCTCAACGACGAGAACGGCATGCTCCTTCCTCCAAGGGGTTTCTTTCATCGGGAGTTTCACGACGGCGGAGCTCGCCGACAATATCAAAAATTAAGGCGGTTCCGTTCCGAGAGCGGTCGGACGCTTCCCGGCGCGACTGCCTAGGTTGTAGAGGGCCTGGGACGAGCCCGCGCTGCCCGAACCGGTTGCCGGTCTCGCCGGAGGGGCGGCGGGGTCAACCGGGATCGATGTCGAAGGTTTGTGGCGTCGCGTTCGTCGCCTGCGATCAGCCCCTGCCTCAGCCATGTCCTGCGCGGATGCCGCCGGGAAAAGAAAAAAATCGATGATTCTGTAATTTCCCATAGCCATGTAAGAATTTACTTGATTTTCCGAAAGTCATAATCTAGATATAAGCGCATCGAGATTGCTTGGTTGGTTTTTGTTTTGCCGCGCTTTGTGCGCGGAATCGATGATCCCCCCTTTCAAAATCGTTCTGAACTCGCTCGACATCCTGTCGGGGGAGCGACAGAGTTTGCCAAGAGGAGGGTTTCATGACCACCGGCACTGTGAAATGGTTCAATTCCACCAAGGGCTTCGGCTTCATCCAGCCTGACGATGGCGGTCAGGACGTGTTCGTTCATGTCTCGGCCGTCGAACGGGCTGGCATGCGGGAACTCCGCGAGGGCCAGAAGATCGGGTTTGAGGTCGCTCGCGACAACAAGTCCGGCAAGATGGCAGCGGAGCAGCTCCAAGCTGCGTAATCAGGCCATGTGTCATCGGCGACCACGGATGTACTGGCGCCTTGACCATAGCCATAGGAAAGGCCGGGCCCATGCTCGGCCTTTTTTGCTTTTGAGGTCGCGCGCGATCAGCGACCAGGGCCGGGCTGACACGATACGGCCGGCAGGATGCACATTGCATCCGCTCGCGCTGGTGCCCGAACATAACTCAAGGAGAACGATATGCTTCAACAATCCAAGCAGCGGATGACTGCCGACAATCAATTTCTCAAGCTCCAGACGAAATCGCTGGCGAGAGGTCGAATGACTTCAGAGCTGGATAGCATTATCCAGCAGCGTGCCGAGAACACCGCCCGCCTACGCGGTCTTCGGCTCGCCAAGGAGACGCAAGACCAGGCCTTGGCTCTCGCATCGCCACAGCCGCCCAAAAAGAAACGCGCGAAGGCCAAAGTCTAACATCGATACGCGTCTCGAGATCGGATTGCCGGAACGGGGGCTATCGCCGGCCATCTAGTCTCGCCCATCGAGCCGGCTCCTCGACGGCTGGCGAGAATCTCTGCAGGCACCGGCGCCAGGCGGATTCGCAATCGGGCGCCGTCACGTGCAACGATGAGTGGATGAGCGCGGTGCGTCCACACTGCGCATTCCTGTCTAAAATCTCGCCATAACTCTCCGGAACCCAGCTTGGCGGCCGCGTGTTGCGGTCTCACCCATTCAGGTGAGAAGGCATCCATGGACATTCGCGTCGGCTACCGGATCGAGATCGGTACAATCCAGGCTGTTCCGGGCATCCTGCTCCTCGATCCGCATCCGGGCCGGCAGGCTGATTTCGTGAGTGCCCCAAACCCGCGGGCCGTCTCGAACGCCGACGGAGGCGAGGTGCCCGTGGAGGAGTATACGGACGGCTTCGGCAATCTCTGCCGCAGGCTCGTCATTCCCGCTGGCGGCGCGATCTTCACCAGCGACATGGTGGTGCGGGATTCCGGTTTGCCCGATCAGTTCGACCAGACTGCAGCGGAGATATGGCCCGCCGATCTGCCGCCCGGCGTGATCGAATACATGCTGCCGAGCCGATATTGCGAGGTCGACGAGTTGTCGGCCACCGCCTGGGGGCTATTCGGAAGTTTCGCGCCGGGCTGGAACAGGGTCCAGCAGATCTGCAATTACGTGAACGCGCAGATCCGTTTCGACTATCAGTGCGCGCGCAACACGAGAACCGCCGCCCAAGCCATGAACGAGCGCGTCGGGGTCTGCCGCGACTTCACGCATCTGGCCATCGCATTGTGCCGGGCGATGAATATTCCGGCGCGCTACTGCAACGGCTTCCTCGGCGACATCGGTGTTCCTCCCGATCCGGCGCCCATGGATTACAACGCCTGGTTCGAGGCTTACCTCGGCGGGACCTGGTGGACTTTCGATGCGCGCCACAACGTGCCGCGCATCGGTCGTATCCTCGTGGCGCGAGGGCGCGACGCAGCCGACATCCCGATGGTCCATACCTTCGGCCCGCACGAGCTGCGCCGCTTCGAGGTGATAACCGAAGAGGTCAACCCAAAAGGTCATGAAAGCCGAATGCGAGGCTGACTTGGTTCCGGGAAGGCGTCTTCAGTCGGCGCCTCGTCCCACCCGGGTCAGCGGTACTCGGCAACGATTATCGGGATAAATTAAAGCATCAAGTGAGAGAGATTCGACGATTAAATCGTCTGGCTGTGTTTGAAATTCAGCGATATTCGTTAGGGCTGAAATAATATCAAAATAAATACTTTCTCGCCTTGTGAGGTCACATCACACATCCTACATTAGATCGATCCCGAAACGCATCGGGATTCTACTTCACGGCATTTGCGCGAAGCGCCCCGACCTGGGCCAATGGGAGCCCGGCCATGACAAATATTTCCGGCAGCTGGTTCATTTATCGCGCTTGGGCCGCAGATCGCTATCTGGTTTGGTTCGCGCATGGCGGCCTCATCGCCGCATTCGCGCTGGCCTTCGCACTCGTCTTGAAATGATGTCTCCCATTGATCCGCATCTGGAAAAGGCTCGGCTTGCAGCATCTGGCCATGCTCCGGCGCCAGAGGCATCTGCGCTGATCTATGGATTGATCGGCATGGCGCTCGTCAGCGTCGGCCTGTGGGGAGCAGGTCTGTTTTATGATTTGCCTTTGATGCCACACTTGTAGTTGGTTGTTGCGGGCTCGCTGATCGCGTTTCCGGCCGGGATTTGGCTGCGAAAGACGCGGAAAAGGCGCCATGTCGATGCTTGTCAGGTAGAGCTGGTGCGTCTTGGCGGAGGATTCAGGGCTTGAGCCTCGACTTTCCCAACTCGATCCGGCGTTATGAAACCTGGCCGCGGTTGCGTGAGCTTCTGGGGTTCTGAGGCATCACTGGAAGTCATGTTCCAGATCGAGCTTGATGTTCTGCGTAGATTAAGCCCCGCTATCATCGACGGAAGCGAGAGTTCGTTCCTCGTCGCATTCGACCTCAATCGATCAGCCATATTGCGGGCCGCTCGCTCCGCCTATTCAAAGAAGAGCGGGGGCTATCATCGGCTGTCGGCCGACGACTTCAGCTAGCAATGGCTGGAGGCTACCGGCTGCACGTAGAGGATTGCGCGTGGGACGCGTGGAGCCTCGACCTGCCTCACGTGGTGACTTCTCGTTTGCGCAGCCATCGTCAATAACAGGAGGGCGCAACATCATGAGCGAACGGCGAGAGCTATATCGCAGTCCCACCGGCGACTGCTGGTTTCTGGGGCGGGAGCCGACGAGCGGTGCAGCGTTCGTGATCCATCAACCGAATGGCTCAGGAGGCGGCCAGCTGTCGCATATGGAGTTGGGAGCCTTCCTCGCCTCCGGAAAGTCGGATCGTCCCGAGCAACGGGCCTTGCTCCGTCTCATCGGAACGCTCGTGGATGTGCCTCCATATGCAGACCGGGCGTGACGTCGTGGTCCTGGCCGCTAACCAAGTTGTGGTGCCTGCTCATTGAGGCGTGGATCACAGGTCATTTTGCTGTGGCAGATTCATTCTGCAGATTCGGCGGCTGCATTGCCGTCTTCATCGAGAACAGCATCTGCAGCTATTCCTTCATGCCCGAAACGTGACTTGCGATATGCGTCGAAAGAGCGCTCAGTTCAGCTACAGTTGTCTCCATACCGCTTCTGGAAATGACCGTCGCGGCGTTTCTCACGCCGCCAAGCGGAGACACAAACCATGCTCAACGGAACGGGCTCGGTCGCTTTACGCAGTGGCCGAAGGCTGCCTGCCAAGTATCAGTTTGGTACGCATCAGGAGCATCATTGGGTCGGATATCTGATCTGCGATACGGAATTTGTAGATCCGAGCGAGTTTTCCTACAAAATCCTCCTTCAATGTGACGGTGGCATAGCGGTTGAGCTCACCGTTACCAACTGGACAGGCCGGTATATGGCAGTCGCAGGGCGCCCGTTGCCGGAGTTCGATCAAGTCGCTTGAAAGCAGATCGCGGATCGAGCGGCGTCAGCTTTGTCATTGAAATGTTCTAAACTGTATCCTGCTCGGCTTAGTATCGCAGGGGCGGCAAAACGACCGCAATGATTGTCCAATAGAAGATGATCGACGGAGTCGTTTATCTGGCGTCGCCAATTTGCGGATTGCCTGACTTCTTTTTCTTTCGACACCGCTCGCCGCTTCGCGGCATCCGCTGCCGGTACTGTACCGGTCGTTTTAAACGGCGCGCAGCGAAGCCGCGCGCTATGGGATTCGTATGAACACGAATATCGGCAAGAACAAAAAGGCCGCGCCGACGCCTTTGTCTCCGCCTCCCGCACCGACCGGCAAACCTGTTTCCGGCGGACTGTCGCGCGCTGAATTGCGGGAGATCGTCGCCGAGATCCTAGGTTGAGGGGAAAGCCATGAATGTGAATCATCGCAAGCTACGCCCTCAGAATCGAGGAGGCCAGGTTGAGGCGCCTCGAACGCCCAACCTCCAGGCACGATATGAGCGCACGCTGATCCTCGCGCACGGGTTGGAAATAATCGGCGACAAGGTCGAAGCCGAGCGGCTCTATCAGCAGGCCGATCACTATCGCCGGCTATTGAACAACCAAGCCGCTTAGCAGGATCCATACCCACTCCGGCTATCGAGACATGATTCCGATGTGACGCGGCCGCAAAACGAGCGGAAGCGGCTTCACCGCAGATCTGTCGGCGGAATTGCCGCGCCGTCTGCGCACATGTCAGCCTCCTCACCTTGCCGCTGCACCTTTCGCCAGCCGTCTTCGGGCCGCGGTCCTGGTTGGTGCTCTCAATATCCAACACGAATTTCTTCAAGGAATTTGAGACGGACAAAGCCGAGATTTGCTGAAAAGCACGGTGCTCGGCCTGCTGGGGGAGGCGCCCGATTCTCAAACGTAACCAAGCGCTAAGGACAAACTGCGCAATTCTTCACAATCCGACGCAACAAGAGCTGGCGTCGGCAGTTGCCAGAGGGTCACTGTCGAAAGAATATGATGTCGAAGTTGGTCGTCCTGATCGTCGAAGACGAGCCGCTGCTCCGGATGGACGCTGCGGGCTTCATCGAGGATGCCGGCTTCGAGGTTGTCGAGGCGGCGCATGCGGACGAGGCAATCGACATCCTCAAAGCCCGCCACGACATCGCGATCGTGTTCACCGACATAGAAATGCCTGGCTCCATGGACGGCATGAAGCTGGCGCACGCTGTGCGATTGGGCTGGCCGCCCATCCTCCTCGTGGTAGCGAGCGGGCGCGTGATACCTTGCGAAGGCGATCTGCCCGAGGACGTTCGTTACATCAGGAAGCCATATCGGCCAGCCGAAGTCATCGCAGCGTTTCGGCCGACGGTCTGATCAGTCGGCAACGAGTGCGTCGATGGGGCCGCGAAGCGAGAAGACCACTCCGGCCGGCTGATAGTCCATGGCGGCGGCACCGCTGAAATATCCCGCCAAGGCGCGCTCGATCATGCGCGATCCGAAGCCGCGACGGGTAGGGGGCTCGACAAGTGGGCCGCCGCTCTCGCGCCACTCGAATGCGAACTGCCCCTCGACGACGGACCAGGTTATGTCGATGCGCCCGCCATCTCGGCTGAGAGCGCCATATTTGGCAGCGTTGGTCGCCAGTTCATGCAGCGCAAGCGCCATGGCCAGGGCGGTCTTCGAAGAGAGCTCTACCGCCGGACCATCGATCCGGAAACGCGACAGGTCGTTTTGCCCTTTCAACGACTCTTTGACCAGATACGCTAGGCTCGCCCTGGCCCAAGCGGTCTGAGTCAGGATGTCCTGCGCCGAGGCCATCGTACTCAACCTGGCAGTGAAGGCTTCCTTGACCGCGTCCATCTCTGGGCCGCCGCGGATCGTCTGATTGGCAATCGCCTGAATCATGGCGACGGTGTTCTTCATTCGGTGCTTGAGCTCAAGCGCGAGCAGGCGCTGGCGCTGCTCGGCCTCCTTGATCGCCGTGATGTCTCGCGACACTGACAGGATCGCCTCGGGCTTGCCGTCCGGCCCCAGGATGGGGCCGACCTGGACATCCCAAAATCGTGGATTGCCGGCGGCCGTATCGGCCGCACCCTGGAAGCGATAGCTGCGGCCGGCTCGCGCTTCCGCGATCGCGAATTTGGCTTCGGCATTGCCCTGACCCGCCCAGAAATCCGGCCAGGGACAGCCCTTGATGGCGTTGAAGTCGCTGACTTCCATGACGCGCTGGCCGCCTTCACTCATGAAGGACAGCTTGCCGTCGAGGTCGATGACCTTGATGCAATCGTCGGACGCTGCCAGCAGGCTGCGCATGAAGCGGGAATCGCGAAGTTCCGGCGTGGGCAAAATGTCCCCGATTTCGTTCCCGTCCAGGGAATGTTCCTGATTATGTCATGTGCTGCCACACGGCCAGACGCCTGTCTCTGTCTTTTGATGCACAGCCCGGTCAAGCGCCGCGGAGCAGTCCTCGATATCCGTGTTAGGGCACCCAAATACCATCCGTATGGATGATATATGGCTCTGCCATGAAAACTCCTGGCAGCGAGAAACTGACCCTGCAAAAGCTTCGGCAGGAGCAGGCGAGCTTCGTCGGTCGCCCATGATCCGACGCAGCTCAACCGGCAGGGGCCTGATACCGGCCTGCAATTCCGCTCCGCGATCTTCCCGGGCTACGGCCCGGGCGCGTCGTTCGCCTTTTTGCCGATACCGCTGGAATCCACCGGGTTGTCCCGGTCGTGGCGCCGGGCCCAGCTCGGTCGCTCCATGTGGAAGAGGTCGTTCGAGCGCAGATAGGCGCCGCTGGCATGCATGCGGGCGACGAGATTGAGCGCCGGCGTGTCGATATAGCGCCGCTCCGCATCGAGCACGAAGCGATCGTCGACATGCGCGGCGAGCACCCGGCCGATCACGATGGTCTGGAGCGGCCCGGTGACCAGAGAGGTCAGAATCCGGCACTCGAACGCGACCGGCGCCTCGGAGATGCGCGGAGGGGCGATCGTGCCCGAGGGTAGGGGCGTCAGCCCGGCGAGCGCCAGTTCGTCGATCTCCGGCGGCGCGTCGATGCAGGTCTCGTTCATCGCCTCGGCATTGGCCTCGGCGACGAGATTGACGACGAATTCGCCGGTTTCGAGGATATTGGCGGCGGTGTCCTTCAGCCGGCCGTTCTGCGGCATGATGCCGATCGCGACGGTCGGCGGGTCGTTGCCCATCATGTTGAAGAAGCTGAAGGGCGCGGCGTTGACGATGCCGGCGCGCGACAGCGTGGTGATCCAGGCGATCGGCCGCGGCACGATCGTCGCGGTCATGATCTTGTAGCGTTCCTGCGCCGGCAGGCTTTCCATGTCGAACAGCATCGGGATCAGCCCTGTGGCACCGGCGTCGCCGCCTTCAGCGCGTGGTAACGGCGGTCAAACCAGATCAGGGTCTCGGCCGCCTGCTCTGATTTCAGCATGCCGACGACGCGCGCATAGAAGACCGAATGGCTGCCGATCGCCCGCCGCTCGATGATCCGGCAATCGAAGGCGACCATCGCGTCGGCCAGCACGGGGGCCCCGGTCGCCAGCGTCGTCCAGGTGCCGCTCTCGAAGCGCGTGGTGTCGCCGCGCCCGGCGAAGGTGTCGGCCAGCGCGATATGCTGCTCGGCCAGCACGTTCACGCAGAGATTGCCGTTGCCGTTGAAGACGTCGTGCGAGCGGTTCTTCTGGTTGACGCAGACCAAGAGGGTCGGCGGGCTGTCGGTGATCGAGCAGACGGCCGAGGCCGTCATGCCGTGTCGCCCCTCCGGGCCGCCGGAAGTGATCAGGCTGACCGCGGCGCCCAGGCAGCTCATGCCCTCGCGGAAGCTCGTGGCGCTGACATCCATCGGCTCTCTCCTGAAAACGGCCCGGCGGAATGCGAAAATCCGCGCCTCAGCGCATGAACAGCCCGCCATTGACGTCCCAACAGGCGCCGGTCACCGAGGAGGCGGCCGGCGAAGCCAGCAGGACGACGACGGAGGCGACGAAGGCGGGGTCGATCAACTGGCCGACCGGGATATTGGCGAGCATCGCTGGCATCTTCTCGGCCGGCACCAGTTGATGGACCAGCGGGGTGTCCATCGGTCCAGGCGCGATCGCATTGACCGTGATGCCGAAGGCCGCGAGATCGCGCGCGAAGACCTTGGTCAGGGTCATGATCGCGCCCTTCGAGGCGGCGTAATGCGCGCCGGTTGCCGTGCCGCCGTTCTGGCCGGCGAGCGAGGCGAGGTTGACGATGCGGCCATAGCCGCGTTCCTTGAAGTGACGGCCGAGGATCTGGCTGCCGGCGAAGACCCCGCCGGCATTGGTTGCCATGATCGTGTTGAACTCGGCCGGCTCGATCTCCAGGAGTGGCCGCGCCACCGTCACCGCGGCGTTGTTGATGAGGATCTCGACCGAGCCCCAGCGCGCGATCGCCAAGTCACGCACCTGTTCGAAAGCCTCCGGTTGGCGCACGTCGAGCGTGGCTGCGATGGCGGAGTTGCCGGCCGGATCGAGTTCCGCCGCCAGGCGCCGGGCGGCGTCGCCGTTGACATCGCTGACGATGATGCGGTGGCCGGCCTGGTGCAGGGCGCGGGCGGCGACGGCTCCGAAGCCGGAGGCCGCGCCGGTGACGATGGCGGTGTGAGGCGTGTCGGCAGCTTTCATGCGCGCGTCCTGCGGAACGGTGGCGATGGGGCGTCAGAGATTGGTCGGCACTTCCAGCGCGCGGCCCATGCGGGCCTCGACGCGGCAATATTTCCACAGCCGCTCGTCGCTATCGCCGACGGGAATGGTGCGGAACAGGTTGCAGGCCTGGCGCACCGTCTCGCGATCCGGCACGTCGGCCATGATATAGGCCGTCCAGGGGAAGCCGGTCGGCGAGGTGCCGACCATGGTCTCGTCGTCGTCGAGCATGCCGAGGATAGTGACGCCGGGCAGCTCGGAGATGCCCTTCATCATCGATCCGAAGGCCTTCCAGACCGGGCCGATCTGGGAAAAGGGCAGGTCGAAGAAATTCTGCTGGACCGCGATGCAGAACAGGGTGCGGATGGGCTTGGTCTCAGTCATGGCCGATCTCCGTTGTCAGATGTCTCAGGGGTAGCCTGGGAAAGTGGGCTGGCTGAGCAGCGCGGCACCTGCCGAGGTCCAGGTGCCCTGGCCGAGGAAGGCGTGCTGCGCGACGGCAGCAGCATCAAGCATGCAGCGCTGGACGGGGTGTCCACGGCGGATCGCCTCGGTGCCGGCCATGACGAAGGCCATGCGGGTGACGTCCGCGCCGGCCGAGGCCGCATCTGTCGCGCTCAGGCGCAGCCGGACATGGCAGTCCTGCTCCAGCGGCTTGCCGGCGAGGATCTGCTCCCAGGCTTCCTCCATCGCGCCGTAAAAGAAGCTGCGGGCGGCGTGCAGCCTGGCCTCCGCGCGGCCGAGCTCGGCCTGGATATAGGGCCGGGCACCGATCGGCGGCGCGCCGGTGATCGCTGGCTTGTCGCGCGCTTCCCGGTGGATCCAGTTCAGAGCTTCCCGCGCCGTGCCGAGCCCGACCACGGCCAGGACCTGGGCAGCGAGCGCCATCGCGGGATAACGGAAGATCGGTTCGCCGCGCTGCGGCTTGCCGCCGCGGATGAAGGTCCATTCCTCCGGCACCACGACGCAATCGACGACCACGTCATGGCTGCCGGTTCCGCTGAGGCCGACCGTGTCCCAGGTATGCTTGATCGAGACCTTGTCGCGCGGCATCACCGCCATGCGCGGCAGCCCCGACGAGGCGCCGCCCTCGACGCGGATGCCGGCTCCAATCAGGCTCGCACCCATGCAGCCCGAGCAATAGGGCCAGCGGCCCTGGACCTCGAACCCGCCTTCGACCTCGCGCGCCGCCTGCGGCGGAAACAGGGCGCCGGCGAAGACGGTGTCGGGGTCCTTGCCGTAGATGGCCTTGAAGGTCGCCGGCGGTAGGGCGGCAAGATAGACCGCGGACACGCCAAAGCTTGCGACCCAGCCGGTCGAGGCGTCCGCTTCCGCAAGCCGCTCGATCAGGCGGCAGAACTCGGCCGGACTCTTCGCGTCGCCGCCGAACTCCTTGGGCACGAAGGCGCGATAGGCGCCGACGGCCTTGAGCTTCTCGACCATGTCGAGCGGCACATAGGTCAGCTTCTCGAACTCGTCGCGCCGGGCGCGAATCTCGTCGAGAACCTCCGTCAGCAGGGCTTCCCGGGCGATTGCGGGATCCAGGGCCTTGTTCATGGCTCTCCCTCCACGATGATCGGTCCGCGCCTGGCGCGGCTTAACGGAATCCGTTGCCGCCGCTGCTTTCGCTGCGGGCGGTTCGAAACCTCGCCGCCATGGGGAGGGGCGAGGGCGCGCATGCTCCGGCGGATCGATGTCCGCTGAAGCAGGAGTCAGGCCGATTTCAGAAAATGGTGGTGCATCGAACTCCCCGACATTCATTTGCGTGATTTTTCACGTAACGTGATGGATCGACGCGACCTTGGCAAGTCCTATTTTGCGCGTGACGGCAGAGAGCGGGAGGCGGCGGGTAGACAGCTGCATGACCGCGAAATGGGGCCGGATCAGCCCTTCAGGCGGTCGAACACGCCCGCCAGCAGGCGGTTCAGGCGCTGGCGCTCGGCATCGGGCACGCCCTCGAAGGCCTTGGCCAGGACGCCTTCGGCGATCGCCCGCGCCTGATGGCGCAGGGTCTCGCCCTTGGTGGTCAGGCTGACCTCGGTGACGCGGCGGTCGTTCGGGCTCGGCCGCGTCACGACCAGTCCGTCGGACGTCATGCGCTGGACGATGCGGGTCGCGGTGCTGAGCTTGATCACGCAGGCATCGGCGATGGCGGAGACGCTGACATGCCGATCCTCGTAGAGCGTCATCAGCACGCGATAGCTCGGCACGTCGATGCCGATCCGCTCCAGCACCGTCTCCATCGTCTGGAAATAGCGGCCGGTGACGCGCGCGATCCAGTAGAACGGCCACTCGGCGCGATGGAAGGGCGGGTCCGCTTGCGGCGTCTCGGTCATCGCCGCGAGATTCCGCAATTCGGCGGCGATGTCCAGCCGGTTGCGGAAGCCGCCCTACCTCCGTCACACCGCGACGACCGGGTGGCGGATCGTGCCGATGCGCTCAACGCCGGCCTCGACGACATCGCCCGGCCAGAGCCATTCCTGCGGCGTCCGGCCGGCGCCGACCCCGTCCGGCGTGCCAGACGCGATGATGTCGCCGGGCTCCAGCGTCATCGCAGCGCTGATATCGGCGATCAGCGTCGGGATCTTGAACAGCATGTGACGGGTATTCGACTTCTGCTTGGTCTCGCCGTTGACGGTGAGCCAGAGGTCGAGCGCGTGCGGATCGCCGATCTCGTCGGCGGTGACGATGCAGGGGCCGAAGGGGGCATAGGTGTCCTGCCCCTTCGAATAGATCCACTGCCCGGCGCGCCGGTTGTCGCGCGCGCTGACATCGATCAGCACGCTGTAGCCGAAGACATGGGAAAGCGCGTCCGCTTCCGTCACGCGCTTCGCGGTGTGACCGATCACGACCGCAAGCTCGACCTCCCAGTCGAGCTGCTGCGTGATCTTGCGGTTGTGTTCGATCGCGTCGCCCGGGCCGATCACGCTGGTCGGCGGCTTCGAGAAGATCACCGGCTGTTTCGGTAGTTCCTTTGAAGTGTCGAGCGTGCGCGCGGATTCCGCGACATGCTCGACATAATTCAGGCCGATGCCGAAGATGTTCTTGCGTGGGCGCGGGATCGGCGCCAGCAGCTTGACATTGCCGAGCGGCAGCGCCGCCCCGACCGGCCAGCGTCCGCGCTGCTCTTCGAGCGCCGCACTGAGCGCCGTCAATGCGGCTGGACCGAGATCGATCAGGGCCAGCATGGTCGACGGGAAAGCCTGGCCGGCCTTGGCGCCGAGGTGCTCGACATCGATGACGAGGTCGCCTTCGACGACGCCGAGGCGAGCGGCGGCCTCCACAGTGCCGCGATAGGTGACGAGACGCATGGTCGCTGATCCTCAGGATGCCAGGGGCTGCCGGCCGCCATTGTCGCCGAGGGCTTCCTCGCGATAGAGGCCGAGCGAATTCATGACCGGCAGGTCGTTGAAGCAGAACAGCACGGCATCATCGCGCTCGGAGGCGTTGGCATGTTCGTGCCAGGCCCAGGACGGCACGCAGAAGATGTCGCGTTCCTGCCAGTCGAAGCGCTTGCCGTTGATGATCGAATAGCCCTGTCCCTTGGCGCATTGGTAGAGGAAGCTGCCAGTATGGCGATGTGCCTTGGTGCGCTCGCCCGGGCGCAGCATCTGCATCGAGGCGCCGATCGTCTGCATCACCGGGCCGCCGGTCACGGGGTTGACGTAGTTCATCAGCACGCCGTCGAAATTCGAGCCGTCGGTGACCTTGGCATAGCGCTGGAGCGCCTCGTAGGTCGGCGCCCACTCATATTTCAGCAGTGGCGAATAGGGCTTGTCCCAGTCCTTGCCATAGGGGCGCAGGCCCGGATTGCCCCAGGTCCCGGTCGCGTCGTCGACAGGGAAGCCGACCGCCTGCTGCAGATCCCCGTGAACCGCGTAGAAATTGGCTTCGAGCGTGTTGACCAGCGGGATGTCGAGCCCGTCCTGCCAGAGGCAGGGCGAGCCGTCGGCCGAGACGCCATGCTCGTGCCAGGTGCCGTTCGGGGTCAGCACGAAGTCATTGGCACCAAGTGTCATCTTGTGGCCGTCGACGATGGTGTAGGCGCCCGAGCCTTCCATGATGAAGCGCAGCGCCGAGGCCGAATGCGCATGGGCCGAGGCGACTTCGCCCGGGTTCATCACCTGCAGGCCGGAATAGAGCCAGCCGACCGCGGCCGAGACGTCGCGCCGGCCGGGATTGTTGAGATAGATCACCCGGCGGCCGGCCTTTTCCGGGGTGACCAGCTCGATCGAGCGCAGCACATGCTCGCGCAGTTCGCGATAGCGCCACACGACCGGGACGGAGGCCGATTTCGGCTGCCAGGGCTCGATCTTGTTGGCGACGGTCCAGAGCGCGCCGGCTTCGAGCTTATCGAGCTCGTCGTAATAGGCCAGCAATTCGGGGGTGTCTTCGACATTCGCCCGGCCGGCGACGTCCTCGCGATGGTTCTCTCTGGGATTGGACATGCAAGCCTCCCTCGGGTTCGAGATGCGGTTTATATGGCACGGCATATTTTCGAAAGAAAGATGTTTTTGCGTGAATGAACCTTCTGCTATACAGCCGATATCGGAATCCTGAGGAGATAGCGGTGCGCGCGGGGCGAAGTTCGGCACAGACGGCGAATGACGAGATGCTGGATCCGCATGGCGGCGCCGCGACGCTCGCCGAAGCGGCCTATCGGCGCCTGCGCCAGGACATCGTTGCCGGCGCCTTCGCCCCGAGCCAGCCCCTGCGGCTGGAGCTTTTGAAACAGCGCTACGGCCTGAGCTTCTCTCCGCTGCGCGAGGCGCTGAATCGGTTGCAGACAGAGCGGCTGGTCGTCACCGCGCCCTTGCGGGGTTTTTCGGTCGCGCCGGTCTCGATCGAGGAAATGTGGGACGCGACCGACACCCGCATACTCATCGAATGCGAGGCGCTGCGGCGCTCGATCGCCCATGGCGACGACGATTGGGAGGCGGGCATCGTTGCGGCCTTCCATGCGCTCGACCTGCAGGTTCGCAGGAACGCCGCAGCCGGCACGATCGCCGAGGAGGAGCTGATCGCGCTGGAGACGCGGCACCAGGATTTTCACCGGGCGCTGATCGCCCGCTGCCGGTCACGCCGCCTGATCGGGCTCGCCGAGCAGCTCTCCGTCGAAACCCAGCGTTACCGCCTGCCGACCTTGGCGGGCCAGAAGCCGGCCGTGAGCCGCGACGTGGCGCTGGAGCACCGGCAGATCATGGAGGCGGCGTTGGCGCGCCGCAGCGAGGAAGCGGTTGCCCTTCTTGCTGCGCATTACCGCAAGACCTCGACCCTGGTCGAAGCCCATATGCAGGGCGCGCCGGCCAAGTAGCAGCCGGCGCTGTCTCGCTCCTCAGGGCAGCAGCTTCCAGCCGCCCTGTTCGATCCGGGCCAGCACGCGCGAGCGCTCGTCGACGCCGAAGCTGCTCTGAGGTGTGAAGTTGTAGACGGCATGGGTGCCGACGACCTCCTTGCTGGACATCAGCGCCTGGCGCAGCGCTTCCTTGAAGGCAGGCGTGCCGGGCTTGGCGCCGCTCTCCAGCGCGCGACGGGCGGCATCGACGAAGACCAGCCAGCCGTCGAAGGCATAGGCCGAGAAACCGTCGCTCGGCTTGACGCCGTTGACCTTCTCGTAGGCCGCCCGATAGGCCAGCGCCACCGGCTTGATCGGATTGCTGTCCGGCAATTGCTCGGCGACGGCGACCGGGCCGGTCGGGCAGACCAGTCCCTCGGCCGCCTTGCCGGCGACGCGCAGGAAATCCGTGCTGATCATGCCGTTATTGCCGTAGATCATGCCCTTGTAGCCGCGTTCGTTGAGGGCTAGCACAGGCAGCGCGCCCGGCGTCGCCGTGCCGCCGACCACGATCGCGTCCGGCCGCGCAGCCATTGTCTTCAGCACCTGAGGCATCACCGAGGTATCGGTGCGGGCATAGCGCTCGTTGTTGACGACCTTGATGCCGGCATCCTGCACGCTCGCCGCCAGCGAGTCGTACATCAGGTCGCCGAGCGCATCGCTGAAACCGATGAAGCCGACAGTCTTGACGTTGCGCTTCTTCATGTCCGCCACGACGCCCTGCGCCAGGAGCTTCTGCGGATGCGGAATCTGCACGACCCAGGGGCCGCCATCGCCCTTCGCCGGCTCGGCGATCGGCGAGATCGCCACCATCGGGACCTTGAGCTCAATGGCGACCGTCGCCATGGCGGAGGTCTGCGGCGCGCCGGAGGTCCCGATCAGGAAATCGACCTTCTCCTGCTCGACGAGCTTGCGGGCGTTGCGCACGGCGGCGGTCGGATCGGAGGCGTCGTCGAGCTGGATGATGCGGATCGTCTCGCCGCCGACCTCGCCCTTATAGGCCGCGCCGGCCGCGATGCCCTTTCCGTTGGGGATGCCGATCGAGGAGATCGGGCCGCTCAGCGCGGTGACGAAGCCGACCACGATCTCCGCTTTCGCGGCCGTGGCGGCGAGCACGAGCGAGATCGTCGCGGCAGTGGCTGAAATCCGGTGGCGCATCGAGATTCCCCTGTCCGTTGGATGATGTTGACGGCGATGCTCGCAGCGATCGGAAGCCGAGGCCAGCCGTTCGAGCATCGGTTCCGCAGGCTTGACGCGAATTGCTTAATGCATAAAGTAATTTCTCGGAAGGGCCCGAAGATCGCGCGGTCCGGCTGACGCGAGCTTCGAGGGGAGGCCACGCGTCAAGCTGCGCGCGCCGCCTTCCCGGCGTGGAGGTATCGATGGCGGAACGCTCATTTGCGCGGGAAGTGGAAGACTTGCGCCTCGGCGAGGGCGAGATTTTCCGCGGCGAGGGCATCCTGGCGATCACCAAGGCGCTGCTGCAATCCGGCGTCTCCTATGTCGGCGGCTATCAGGGCTCTCCGATCTCGCATCTGATGGATGTGCTGGCCGACGCGAAGGACGTGCTCGACGAGCTCGGCGTGCATTTCGAATCCTCTGCTTCGGAAGCTGCCGCCGCCGCCTCGCTCTCGGCCTCGGTGATGTATCCCTTGCGCGGCGCCGTGACCTGGAAGTCGACGGCCGGGACCAATGTCGCCTCCGACGCGCTGACCAATCTCGCCTCGGGCGGTGTCACCGGCGGGGCGCTGATCATCCTCGGCGAGGATTACGGCGAGGGCTCCTCGATCCCACAGGAGCGCAGCCACGCCTTCGCGATGAAGTCGCAGATCTGGCTGCTCGATCCCCGCCCCAATCTCGAATCCATCGTCAAATCGGTCGAGGACGGCTTCGAACTCTCGGAAGCCTCGAACACGCCGGTCATGCTGCAGGTCCGCATCCGCGCCTGCCATGTCCATGGCCAGTTCGTCGCCAAGGCCAACCGCAAGCCCGCCTTCACCATCCGCGAGGCGCTGGAGAATCCGCAGCGCGATCTCAACCGCATCGTCCTTCCGCCGGCCTCGATGCTGCAGGACAAGCAGAAGCTGGAGCAGCGCTGGCCGGCAGCGGTCGAGTTCATCAAGCGGCGGAAGCTCAACGAATTCTTCGGGCCGGACAGCGGCGAGGTCGGCGTCGTCCTGCAGGGCGGGATGTACAATTCCGTGATGCGCAGCCTGCAATATCTCGGGCTCGCCGACGCCTATGGCGACAGCAAGATTCCGCTCCACGTCCTCAACGTCACCTATCCGCTGGTCGATGACGAGGTCGCCGATTTTTGCCGCGACAAGCGCGCCGTGCTGGTCGTGGAGGAGGGGCATCCGGAATATATCGAGCAGGCGATCGGCACCGTTTTGCGCCGCCGTGGCGTCTCCACCAAACTTTCCGGCAAGGACGTGCTGCCGCTCGGCGGCGACTATACGGCGGCGGTGCTGAGCAAGGGCATCGGTGCCTTCCTCGACCAGAACGCGCCGCATCTGCTTGGCAACCGGCCGCCTTTGCCGAGCGCCGACAACATTGTCGGGGCTGCTCCCGTCAAGCAATTGGTGGAGATCGTGCCGCCGCGCCCGGCCGGGTTCTGCATCGGCTGCCCGGAGCGGCCGATCTTCGCGGCGATGAAGCTGGTCGAGAAGGAATTGGGTCCTCACCAGATCTCGGCCGATATCGGCTGCCATCTCTTTTCGATCCTGCCGCCCTTCAATCTCGGCGGCACGACGATGGGTTATGGCTTGGGGCCGGCCTCGGCCTCGGCCTTCAATGTCGAGGCCGGGAAAAAGCCTATCTCGATCATGGGCGATGGCGGCTTCTGGCATAACGGCCTGTCGTCGGGCATTGGCAACGCCGTGTTCAACAAGCAGAACCAGGTCATCATGGTCGTCGACAACTATTATTCGTCGGCGACGGGCGGCCAGGACATCATGTCTTCGCGGGCGAGCAACACGCGCCGCTCGACCAACAACCCGATCGCCAAGGCGGTGCGCGGCATCGGTGCGAAATGGGTCCGCGAGATCGACCGTACCTATGATGTCGGCCGCATGCGCGACACGCTCAAGGCGGCGCTGACCTCGAAGGAGGAGGGGCCGAAGATCATCATCGCCTCCTCCGAATGCATGCTGAACAAGCAGCGCCGGGTGAAGCCGCTGTTCAACAAGGCGGTCAAGGCCGGCGAGCGTGCGGTCAAGCAGCGCTTCGGCGTCGACGAGGATGTCTGCACCGGCGACCATGCCTGCATGCGCCTCTCCGGTTGCCCCTCGCTCTCCGTCAAGCAGCTCGACGATCCCTTGCGCGACGATCCGGTCGCCGCGATCGACAACAACTGCGTCGGCTGCGGCAATTGCGGCGAGGTCGCCGAAGCCGCGGTGCTGTGCCCGTCCTTCTATCGTGCCGACGTGATCTTCAATCCGACCCGGCTCGACCGCTTCATGGCGCGGTTGCGCGGCGCCGTGATCGGTTATCTGCAGCGCCGCCGCGACGCGCGCCGGGTGGTGTTCTCGTGAATGTGGTGACACCGGCGCCCGAACCCGCCCGCGATGCGCTCGACCGGCCGCTCTCGATCGCCGTGCTCGCCATGGGCGGGCAGGGCGGCGGCGTCCTGACAGACTGGATCGTAGCCGCGGCCGAGCACGCCGGCTGGGTCGCGCAATCGACCTCCGTTCCCGGCGTCGCCCAGCGCACCGGCGCGACGATCTACTATGTCGAGATGCTGCCGCCGCGGGACGGCAAGCACCCGGTCCTTTCGTTGATGCCGACGCCGGGCGATGTCGATGTCGTGCTCGCCGCCGAGTTCATGGAGGCTGGCCGCGCCATGCTGCGCGGGTTGGTGACGCCGGATCGGACAACGCTGATCGCCTCGACCCATCGCAGCCTCGCGGTGAGCGAGAAGGAGAAGCCCGGCAACGGCATCGCTGCCTCCGAGCCGGTCTACGAAGCCTCGGATTTCGCCGCTTTGCGGGCGATCCAGTTCGATATGCAGGCGCTCGCCGACAGCACCGGCAGCGTCATCTCCGCCGTGATGTTCGGCGTTCTGGCCGGCTCCGGCGTGCTGCCGTTCCCGCGCGAGACGCTTGAGGTGGCGATCCGCGCCGGCGGCAAGGGCGTCGAACCCAGCCTGCGGGCCTTCGCCGCGGGATTCGACAGGGTCCGGCAGCCGGCCACACCTGTGCTTGCATCCGAGACGGAGGAGACGCTTCCGCCGCGGGTGCCGTCGAGCGTCGGCGTGCCGCAGCTGGACGGTCTGCTGGCGCGGATTCACGGTGAATTCCTCGAGCCTGTCCGGCCGATGCTGTTTGCTGGCGTGAAGCGCCTGACGGACTATCAGGACGTCGCCTATGCCGGCGAATATCTCGACCGGATGCGGGATCTGCTGGCGCTCGATAGGAGCCATGGCGGCGACGCACGGGCTTACGCCTTCACCGACGCCGCCGCGAAATACCTGGCCGTCGCCATGGCCTATGACGACGTCATCCGGGTCGCCGATCTGAAGACGCGTGCTTCGCGCTTCGGGCGCATCGACGCGGAAGTCGGCGTCCGGCCGGATCAGGTACTCTACATGACCGAATTCATGCATCCGCGCATGGAAGAGGTCGTCGGCACCATGCCCAAGGGGCTCGGCCTCTGGCTCGAAGGCAAGCCCGGCCTGTTCCGCCTGCTCGACCGCATGGTCAATCGTGGCCGGCGCGTGAAGACGGGGCACGTCGCCTGGTTCCTCTCGCTGCATCTGGTCGCAGGCTTGCGGCCGGCCCGGCGGCGCCTGCTGCGGCATGCGCGCGAGTTCGAGCATATCGAGACCTGGCTCGCGCTGGCGACGCGCATCGTCGCGCAGGATTATCCGCTCGCCGTTGAGGTGCTCGCCAGCCGGCGGCTGGTGAAGGGCTATTCCGATACGCATGCGCGCGGCACATCGAAATTCGATCGCGTCCTCGCCGTGGCGCCGTGGCTCGTCGGAAAACCCGACAGCGCCGGCTGGCTGCGCCGCTTGCGCAGTGCGGCGCTGGCCGACGAGCAGGGCGAAGCGCTGGCTGGAGCCCTGAAGACGCTGGAGCACGCCTTCGAGGCGTGAACGGCCGTGCCGGTCTTGATGGCGACGGCAGGACGTCATCTCGGGCGAAGCAAAGCTTCGACACGAGAATCTCGTGAAGGAAAGGCTCTGGTTCCCAAGATGCCCGGGTCAAGCCCGGGCATGACGGCTATCGCCCCGTATCGCTCTTGTTGGCGATCACCACTCGCTTGAGCGAGGCGAGCTTCTTGCCGAGCTCGTCGATCTCCCCCTCGGGGAAGCCCGCCATCACATCCGCCAGCCAGAGGCTGTGCTTCTTGGCCATCCGGCGGAATTTCTGGCGGCCCTCGGCCGTCATGCCGATGATCTGGATGCGGCGGTCCAGGTTGGAGGGGCGGCGCGTCACGAAGCCGTCGGCGATCAGCCGCTCGATGATCGGCGTGATATTGGCCTGCGAGACCATCAATCGCTTCGACAATTCGCCCTGCACGAGGCCGCCGTGCTCGCGGTCGAGCTGCGCCAGAATGTCGAAGCGCGGCAGGGTGAAGTTGAAGGTCTCCCGGAATCGCCGGCGCAACTCGGCCTCGATCAGGGTCGAGCAGGCCAGCAGCCGCAGCCACAGGCGCACTTCGGCCCGATGATCCTGATCGGCGCCGGAGCGCTCGCCGGGCCGAAGCTCGTCCAGATCCTGTGGAATGCTCAATACATTATCCTTTCGCGGTTCCCGGCGATGCCGGGCGAAACGCGGGCATCGCTGATATCGCCCAAAACGAGGCGCGTTGGAACCACCCATTTCGTCTGGTGGCACGTTTGCGCCTCGACAGTCTCGGTCCCTCCGGTTATAGATTAGTTCGTGCATTAACTAAATGCGAGGCCCCATGCCGCGCTTCGATCTCTTGCGCTCGAATGAGCTGCATCCATCGGTCTGGCGCAGCGCGCTGGCGATCCATTTCGGTCATTGCGACCCCGCCGGCATCGTCTACACGCCGCAATATTTCCACCTGTTCAACACCGTGCTGGAGGGCTGGTACGGGCAGGCGCTGGGCATCTCCTATTACGAGCTGATCGGCACCCGCCGCACCGGCCTGGGCTATGCCCATGCCTCGGCCGATTTCGCGACGCCGGCCCGCATGGGCGAGACGCTCGAGGTCGCGGTGATCGTCGAAGCCATCGGCCGCAGCTCCCTGACCCTGGTCCTCCACGCCTTCAAGGATGGTTTGGAGTGCGCGCGGGGCCGTTTCGTCACAGTCGTCACGTCGCTCGTCAACCACAAGGCCATGCCTGTGCCGGACGATCTGCGTGCGGCGCTGGAGGCTTATCAGGCGCATTGCTGCGTCGCCGAACGAGCCGCGCAGCCCGTCGCCTGAACGGCCCGCCGGGCTTCACCGCTTCACGACATAGCCGGATTTCTCCCGGTCCCAGGTCTGCGGGCGTACGCCGCCTTCGCGCAGCGCCGGCTTGCTGATCTTGCCGTTCTCTGTCAGCGGCATCGCCTCGACGAAGGTCAGGAAGCGCGGGAGCGCGAAATAGGCGAGCCTGTCCTCGCAATGGCGCAGGACCTCCTCGGGCGTCAGCGACGCCCCGGTCTCGAACTGGATCGCCGCCGCCACCTCGTCCTCGCCGAGCTCTGAGGGCAGGGGATAGACGGCGCAGGCGCCGATCGCGGGATGCGCGAGCAGGATCTGTTCGACCTCCCAGGACGAGACGTTCTCGCCGCGCCGACGGATCGTGTCCTTGATGCGGTCGATGAAGCGGTAATGGCCGCCCGGCTCGCGCACCACGCGGTCCCCCGAATGGAACCAGAGATTGCGCCAGGCTTCGACCGTCTTGTCCGCCATGTTGAAGTAGCCGGTGGCGAAGGAATAGGCCTCGGTCGGGCGCAGCAGCAACTCGCCCGAGACGCCGTCCGGGACGGGCGCATCGTTCTCGTCGACGATGCGGGCCTCGATGCCATCGGCGAGATAGCCCAGGCTGCCGGGATGGTCGGAGGGGATCGGGCTCGCGAAGGCGAAATTGGTCTCGGTCGAGCCGTAGCCGTCGAGCAGCGGCACGTTGAAGCGCTTCAGGAAGACGTCGTGGAAGCGGGCGGGCACGCCGCCGCCGAGCGCAATGCGCAGCTTGTGGTCGCTGTCCTCGGGCCGTTCCGGCTGCGCCAGCAGGATCGCCGCCATGGCGCCAAGCAGATAGCCGACATTCGCCTCGTGGCGCCGGATCGAATCCCAGAAGCGCGAGGCCGAGAACTTCGGCTCCAGCACATAGGTGCAGCCGTTTATGATCGCCTGGTAGAAGGCGTTGAGCGCGTTGGTGTGGAACAGCGGCAGCGTGGTCAGCAGCGTCTCGCCCTCGCGGATGTCGAGTGCGCGGGCCGAATACACGCCCCACCAGAACATCTGCGCCTGCGGGCAGCAGACGCCCTTGGCCGGGCCGGTTGTGCCTGAGGTGTAGAGGATGGCGACGGTGTCGCCGGGCTTGACCGCGCCGGGCGCGATGCCTTCGCCGAGCGCCGGCAGGCCGGTCCAGTGCGACGGGGCTCCCGACGGGACATCGCTGCCGATGGTCCAGACTTTCTCGGGCAGCAGCTTCGCGTCGATCGTATCGAGCGCCTGGATCGAGGCGTCCTCGACGACGAGCAGGGCAGGGCCTGCATTGCGCAGCACATGTTCGAGCTGGCCGCCGCGCAGAGCCAGGTTGATCGGCACGGCGATGATGCCGAGCCAGGCGCAGCCGAGATAGACCTGCAGGAATTCCGGCCGGTTCGAGCACAGGATGGCGACGCGGTCGCCATGACGCAGGCCGGCATCGGCGAGCGCCCGCGCCGAGGCTGCTGCGATGCGAGCGGTCTCGGCGAAGGTCCAGACCGTGTCGCCGAAGACGAGCAGGCGACGTTCGCCATGGCGTTCGGCCTGGCGTTGCAGGAGGATCGGGAGCACGCGATCAGCTGGCGGAAACCGCTTCACCGTATCAGCCGGCTCCACGGGATTGCGATCGAGATCGCCCATGGGTTCTCCCATCCTTCGCGACGGCGACAATGCCCGCAGCCGGCCTCGGCGGCGAGCAGCAAATTTAGTTCATGCCTGAAGTAATTTGGCAAGTGGCTATCGCGCAAGAAACGATATGGCCTTATAGATGAGGGGCTTCTAGCATGGAGAAAGCTTCATGGACGTTCTTGGCCGCTTCGCGTCGCCTCACGACGCCTTCCAGAGCTCCGTTCTCCGATCGCCGGATGCCTCCTTCCTCGTCGCGCCCGCGAGCGCGCAATTGCCTTATGCGCGCGATGGCTTCCGCCTCGCATATGGCGCAGTCGGAGCCGAGGTCGAGGCGGCGAGGGTAGCCTATGCTCGTGCCGGCTATGGTCGCGGCGCGCGCGTGGCGCTGCTGCTCGGCAGTCGCCCGGAATTCTTCGTGCATTGGCTTGCGCTCAACGCGCTCGGCGTCTCGATCGTGCCGATCAATCCGGACCTGCGGCCGGAGGAACTGGCCTTCCAGCTCACGCTGGCCGACGTCGACCTCGCGGTCGGGACGGGAGACCGCATCGCCCCGCTCGCCCGTGCGCCCGAATTCGCCCGCTTCCGGCCGGTCGAGCTCGGTGCGCCCGTTCCCGATTGCCGTAAAGCGGTGACCGCACAGGCCGGCGATCTCGCGGCCGAATGCGCGCTGCTCTTCACCTCGGGCAGCACCGGCAAGCCAAAGGGCTGCATCCTCTCGAACCGTTATTTCCTGCAGGTCGCGCAATGGTATCACGGCCAGGGTGGCATCGCCGCCTTGCAGCCGGAGGGCGAGGTCAATCTCACGCCGCTGCCGATGTTCCATATGAACGCACTGGGTTGCAGTGCCGTCGGCATGATGGTGCAGGGCGGGGCTGTGGTGCCGCTCGACCGCTTCCATGCCAGCCGCTGGTGGGCGAGCGTCGCCGATAGCGGCGCGACGGTGATCCACTGCCTCGGCGTCATCCCGGCGATCCTGCTGCAATTGCCGCCGAGCCCGGACGAGCGCCGGCACAAGGTGCGCTTCGCTTTCGCGCCCGGCGTCGACGTGCGCCACCGCGCCGCCTTCGAGGAGCGCTATGGGATCCGCATCGTCGATGCCTGGGCGATGACCGAGACCGGCGGCGCGGCCGCGACCACCACGGCGCGGGTCCCCTCCGGTTTCGGCGCGCGCGGCATCGGCGAGCCGGCGGCCGGCATGGAATACCGGATCGTCGACGAGCAGGGCGGCGACACCCCGGCGGGACAGGCTGGCGAACTGCTCGTCAGGGCCGCCGGAACCGATCCGCGCGCCGGCTTCTTCTGCGGCTACCTCGACGAACCCGCCGCGACCGAAGAAGCCTGGCAGGGTGGCTGGTTCCACACCGGCGATTTCGTCCAGGCCGGCGCCGACGGCCTGCTCTATTTCTTCGATCGCAAGAAGAGCATCGTGCGGCGCAGCGGCGAGAACATCGCCGTTCTGGAAGTCGAATCCGTGCTGCAGCGGCAGGAGGGCGTCCGTGCCATCGCCGTGACGCCGGTGCCGGACGAGTTGCGCGGCGAGGAGGTCTTCGCCTTCATCGTCGCCGATGACGTGACGGACGAGGCCGCCTTCGCCGAGCGGATCGCGCGGGAGAGCGCCGCCTTGATCGCCTATCACAAGCTGCCAGGCTACGTGGCCTTCGTGCCGGAATTGCCGCTCTCGGCGACGAAGAAGCTCGCGCGCGGCGAGATCAAGCAGCTTGCCGCCAAGGCGGTGAGCGAGGGCACGGCGATCGACCTGCGCCCCCTCAAGGCCGGGCTGCGCCAGCATTGAGTCACGTTGTCGTCGCGGCTGGCTTGCCGTCATTGCGAGCCTAGCGAAGCAATCCAGGGGGCGTAGAACTCTACCGCCCCTTGGATTGCTTCGTCGCTGCGCTCCTCGCAATGACGGTGAGGCGCCGGGATTACAGCGCGTCTTGGGAAAGGGTCGGGCGCCAGCAACCCCGATCAGCGGCGAAAGCTTCCCCGGTCGCGCTCCTTCAACCCGTCGCCCCCACCAGCGCCAGCACGCGCACCGGGCTGCCGGAGCCGTTCACGATCTTGAGCGGCGTCGCGATGATGATCGCACCGGTCGGCGGCAACTGATCGAGATCGCGCAGACATTGCAGCCCGTAGCGCCCGCCGCCATGGAGGAAATGATGCGCGGGGAAGGGCGGGTCGAGATGCGCGGCCTGGCCGGCATCGGTGCCGATCGTCTCGGTGCCGAAGCCGATGATGCCGCGTTCCTCGACCAGCCAGCGCATTACCGCTGCATCGGGACCCGGCGTATGCGGGCCGCCCTCGCCGAGATTGGCGTAGTCGCGCCCCCCGCGCTTCGACCAGTCGGTGCGCAGCAGCACCCAGTTGCGCTCCGGGATACGGCCGTGGCGCGCCTCCCAGGCTTCGACATCGGCGATCCCTAGCAGGAAGTCGGGATCGGCCGCGGCCTGGGCCGAGCAGTCGATGACGCAGGCCGGCGCAATCATGTCGCTGACCGGCATCGTGTCGACCGCGTTGTTGGGTAGGTCCTTGCCGGTGAACCAGTGGATCGGCGCGTCGAAATGCGTGCCGGTATGCTCGCTCAGCGTGATGTTGTTCCAGTACCAGGCCGGGCCGGCGGCGTCATAGCGCGAGATCCGTTCGATCCGCAGCGGCGAGGCCTGGCCGAATTCGGGCGGCAGCACGATGACCGGGAAATCCGGGCTGAGCGTGAAGGTCAGGTCGATCACCCGCACCGAACCGCCCGCGAGCGCGGTGGACAAGCTCAGAAGGTCGAAAGCGCCCATGGCGAGGCTCCTGTCAGGGGAGAAAACGTCGATCAGCCCAGCTCGCGTTCGAGCGCCTTGGGATTGGCGGCGAGACGGCGCCGGACATCCTGCGCCACGTCGCCGACGAAAACCTCCTCCAGCCCCGATCGCAGGCCGGCGACGATCGCCTCGGCGACGGCGCGTGGCGCCACTTTCGGCGGCGGCAGGGTCTGGAACCAGTCGCCGTCGATCGGCCCGGTGAAGACGTTCATCACCTTGACCCCGCCGGGGCGCAGTTCGGCGCGCAGGCAATGCGAGAGCGAGAGGCAGCCCGCCTGCGCGGCGGCATGGGCGCCGAAGGGCGGCCAGTTCGCCAGCGCATAGACGGAGAGAACATTGACCCAGGCGGCGGCGCTGTCGATGCCGTCGGCGCCGCGCATGCGCAGCACCGGGCCGAAGCTCTGCGCGAGATGGATGAGGCCCATATAGGTCTCGGCCAGCTCCATCTGGAAGAAGCTGGTGCCTTGGCGATCGGTGAGTCCGCCCGGCCGCACGAATTCGGCGGTGTTGACGAGGATGTCGGTTTTGCCGGCGATGTCGGCGGCGACGTCGCGGACCGAGCGCTCGTCACCGAGGTCGAGCGGGACGAGCTTGACGCCGGGCAGGGCACGCAGCCGCTCTTCTTCGGCGAAGGGCTTCCAGTTTTCGGGCACGCCGACATGGACGATGCGCGCCCCGGCCTTGATCAGGGCATCGACAGTGGCAAGTCCGACGGCCGAGCGCCCGTTCGTCACCAGGACGCGGCGGAATTTCGGGTCGGCGGTGAGTTCTCGCCATTGCCGGTCGTCCTGCATTGCCGGGGTCTCCTGTTGCGGCTTGGCGAAGGCGACCGCCTGTCCGCTCTTGTCGAGCTGGAGCGAGAGGCGCACGCGCTCGCCCTCGACGCAATCGCCATGGAGATGGGAGACCAGGACCGGGCCGCAGTCCAGCTCGACCAGGCCGATGCGCCAGGGCGCGCGCTCGCGGAAATAGACATCGGCCGGCACGCGCACTGTCGTCTCCGAGACGAGCTTGCCGCCGGTGGGCGCATCGGCGAAGGGCAGGTCGATCGACAGGCATTGCGGGCAGATGTCGCGCGCTGGATAGCAGAACGTGCCGCAATGGCTGCAGCGCTGCAGGGCGAAGCGGCCTTCGGCGGCAGCACGGGTCAGCCCGTGCGAGGTTCGGCTACGCGCTGCCGGCGGCTGCGAGGGAAGCCGCGTCCGGTTGAGCGGATTGCGCTTGCGCGGGGGCGAGAGCGGCTCGGTCATGCCGATGGTCCCGTGAGGATTGCGGCACCGGAAGACAGGCCGCGGTCATAGTTGATCATGCCGAACCCGGAGGCCAGCGCCGTGCGCGCGCCCTCGACTTGGGTCGGGCCGGCATGGCCCAGAACCTGACGCAGGGCCTCGGTCAGGCCGAGATAACCGCCGCCGGCACCCGCCTGGCCGACCGAGAGCTGGCCGCCGGAGGTGTTGTGGGGAAAGTCGCCAGCAATGGTGAGATCGTGCTCGCGCACGAAGCGCGGTCCCTCGCCCTTGGCGCAGAAGCCGAGATCCTCGAACTGCATCATCACCACGAAGGGATAATCGTCATAGGTCAGGACGACGTCGATCTCGTCCGGCTTTGTGCCCGCCATACGATAGAGATCGGAGACGTCCATCGCCCAGCCGCCGCGGGTCTGGACAACGTCCTCGGCGAAGGCGTTGTGGCGCTCGATCGTGCCGGCGATCCGCGCGACCGGCAATTTCAGTGACGCAGCGATATCCTCGCGCATGACGAGGAAGGCCTCGGCACCGGCGCAAGGCATCACGCAGTCGAAGAGATGGATCGGATCGGAGATCGGCCGCGCCGCCATGTACTGTTCCAGCGTCAGCGGCGCCTTCATCAGCGCATGCGGATTACGCAGCGCATTGGCCCTCTGCGAGACGGCGATCCGGCCGAAATCCTCCCGCGTCGCGCCGAAGCGATTCATGTAGTGCCGGGCGATCAGGGCGAAGCTGGCATTGGCGCCGCCGGCACCATAGGGGTAGGCGGCGTCCTGGGCGAAGCGGGAGAAGTTCTCCAGCGTCCGTCGGAAGGTGTCGACCTGGTTGGTGTCGCCTGCAATGCAGGCGACGACATCGGCATCCCCGGCCTGGACGGCGCGGGCGGCCTTGCGCAGGCCCGCGATGCCGCTGACGCCGCCGAGCGGGATCGTATCGAGCCAGCGCGTGCTCAGCCCGAAATGCTGGGTCAGTGCCACCGCGGAGTCGGGCTGGAGCGTGAAGCTCGAAACCACCAGCCCGTCGATGGCGCGCTTGTCGAGGCCGGACGTCTCGACGAGGCCCTTCAGCGCCCGGCCGATCCACCATTGCGCGCTCTCGATTGAGTAACGCTCATAGGGGATCGTCACCGGCGCCGCGACGACCACGCCGTCATAGGGGCGGCGTAGCCTCGCCGCGTCGACCATGTCAGACGACCGTCAGCACGACGGGGACATTGCCGCGCGTCGCGTTGGAATAAGGGCAGCGCTGATGCGCGCCTTCGACGATCTCCTGTGCCAGCGCCCGCTCGACGCCGGGCAGGGAGACCTGAAGCTCGACCGCGAGCGCATAGCCGGTAGCGATCGGCCCCATGCCGACCTTGGCGGTGACCGCGGCATCGTCGGTCAATGGCACTTTGCGGGTGCGGGCGACGAGTTTGACCGCGCCGAGGAAGCAGGCGGCATAACCGGCGGCGAAGAGCTGCTCGGGATTGGTGCCCGCGCCGCCCGGCCCGCCGAGCTCCTTCGGCAGCGACAGCGTCAGGGCGAAGGCACCGTCGGGGCTCTTCGCTGAGCCCTCGCGGCCGCCGGTCGCGGTCATCTCGGCCTCGAACAGGATCTTGTCTGGAACGATGGTCATGTCCGTCCTCCCCTTAAGGCTGTCAGGTGTCGATGGTGGTGCGGCCGTGGCGCGCCATGCGGCTGAAATCCTCCCGCGCGCGCCGGCTGGCAAGCGCGAAGCTCGGGCCACGGCTCGGCTGCGTGCCGTTGATGCGCTGGAGCTGAACCCACATCTCCGCCGACTTGAGTGCGACCGCAGCGCAATTCACCACAGGCGCGTGGGCGACCTTGAAGCCGTGCTCGGAACACAGGAGCAGGCCCGGCAGGACGCCGGCCGGCACCAGCACGTCGCAGCCCGCCTCGACCAGCGGCTGGGCGCAGACGGCGAAATCGGCGAGCATGCTCAGTCGGGCGCTCTCGTCGCCATCGAAAGCCGCCGAGAAATCCTCCGGCTTGCAGCCGAGCCCGACGATGCCGCCGATGCGCCCGCTGAGCCCGTAGCGATCGGCCTGCTCGTAATGGTAATTCGCGAAGACCTTGTCGATCGTCACCAGCCCGAGGCGACGGCCGAGCTGCGAGGCCGCCAGCAGCGTCGCTTCCCCGGTGCCGACCACCGGGATCTGCAGGGCCGAGCGCAATTCGTAGAGGCCGGGGTCCTGAAAATGGCCCATGACATAGGCGTCGAAGCCGTCATCCTCGGCCTGCAACCCGTTGTCGATCGCGGAGACGGCGCAGCGAAATTCGCTGAGCCGGCCGAAATCCCGGTCGGGCGGCGTCATTCCGGTGACATGAACGCTTGTGCCCGGCGCCGCAATCTCGTTCAGATAGGCGGCGAGCTTGACGAGATAGGGGGCGTTGAGGCTCGCGTCGACGAAGCTTTGCCAGAAAATCTTCATGAGCCGCGAGACCCTCGGGGAGCGGGCACAATCGGTTGCGCCCGAATTAATTAAAGCACGAAGAATCTGATGGTCAAGCGCGATGGTCCCGGCTGTGCGTCCGGGCCGTGTCGTAGGAAGCGCCAATAATCGCCTCCGTACTGTCGATTCTGGCGCCGGAAGCGGCGACTTTCTCGCCAGAGGGCCAGAGCGCTCTGACGAAAGGAGTCGCGCGGCGGTTGACGGATTTTCGAAAGATATTTAGGACATTAAATAATTGCTCCCCGCCGTCATCTCCGAGGCGAGGCGAGCCTAACGGGGAACGGAGAACACGATCGTGGCAAGGCTCACCCTGTCTGCGGATAGCGTCCCGTTCCCGGGATCAGCAGCCATGGTCGTGCAGGAAGCCGGTCACGTGTTCCGCGAAGACCTCAGGCATCTGATCGGGAAACGGCACCTGGGCGCCGGCGACGCCACGCAGCACGCTGCCGCCGATCGCGGCTGCCACGGCGGGGCCGGCTTGCGCATTCGGGTCGTTCTCGGGCGACAGCACCAGCGTCGGGCAGTGAATGAGCCCGATCCGCTCCTCCATATGATAGCGGTTGACGACGCGATGGCCTTCGACCGCCATCGGTCCGCTCCGCAGCGCATCGGTCATGAAGCGTCGCAAGAGATCGGTGTCGCCCTCCGGATAGAACGGGCGGCGGCGGTTCCAGAGTTCGGTGAGATGGCTGCCGTCGGGGCGTTCGCTGACGTCGTCGATGACGCGTCGCCCGGCATGATGCTGCCGGCGGGCGGCATCGACATAAGGGCAGGCCGAGAGCACGAGGGCGGCGACGCGCTCTGCCGCCCGCGCCGCGATCTCGACGGCGATGGCCGCCCCGGTATGATGGCCGACGACTGTGAAACGCCCGATCCCCAGCCTGTCCATGAGCTGCAGGGCGGTCGCAGCCCAGCCCTCTATCGTCGGCATGCCCGGCAGGGCCTCGGAATCGCCGAAGCCGGGCGTGTCCATCGCGATGGCGCGGCGGCTTTCGCCGATCAGCGGCAGAACCTCGCGATACTCGTCCCAGGAGCGTGGCGTCTGGTGCAGCAGCAGCACCGGAAAACCGTCGCCGCAGGTCGCGACATGCAGGCGTCCATGATCGACCTCGACAAAGGTGCGCGCGATGCGAGGCTGAGCTTCAGGCATGGCGTGACTTTCAAGGTCGGGAAGGATCGTTGAGTATTAGGCCTAGACAATATTTCTAACAAACATGCCGAAATGCCGTCAATCATGTAGAGGGGAAAGACATGTCAAGCTTTGGTAGGTTTTGTGTCTCACTGACTGCTCTCGCTGCGATGACTTCGGTCGCCCGCGCTGACATCACGGTCGGTTTCGTGACCTCGCTGAGCGGGCCGGGTTCGTCGATCGGCATTCCCTATGGCCGCGGTATCGCTGCAGCCTTCGCCTATCGCAGCGAGATCGCCGGACAGAAGATCAAGCTCATCCAGCTCGACGACGCCTCCGACCCGTCGGCCGCGACGCGCAACGCCCGCAAACTCGCGGAGGAGGAAAAGGTTGACGTGCTGATCGGCACCGCGACCGCGCCCTCCACGATCGCGATCGCAGCGGTGGCGAGCGAGCTCAAGGTGCCGTTCATCGCGGTCTCGCCGATCCAGCCGACGGCCGATCCGGCCAATCAATGGGCGATCGCGATCCCCCAGCCGGCCCCGCTCCTGGTCAAGGTCGTCGCCGACCGCATGAAGCGCGATGGCGTCAAGAAGGTCGGCTATATCGGTTTCTCCGACGCCTGGGGCGATCTCGTCTATAACGGCGCCAAGACGGCCGAGGGCCGCGGCGACATCGAGGTCGTCACCAACGAGCGCTATGCCCGCACCGACACCTCCGTCACCGGCCAGATCCTGAAGGTCGTGGCGGCAAAGCCGGACGGCGTGCTCGACGGCGGCTCGGCGACGCAGGGTGCGCTGCCGCTGCTGGCGCTGGCCGAGCGCGGCTACAAGGGCAAGACCTACGGCACGACGGCGCTGGTCAATCCTGATTTCGTCCGTGTCGGGGGCAAGGCGGCGGAGGGCATCCAGGTCTCGACCGGCCCGGTGATCGTCTCCGATCAGCTGCCCGACGGGCATTTCGCCAAGAAGCTCTCGGCTGATTTCCGCGAGGCCTATCAGAAGGCCAACAACCTCGCATCGACGGACGGTTTCTCCGGCTATTCCTTCGATGCCTGGATGGTGCTGATGGATGCCGCGCCGCGCGCGCTCAAGACGGCGCAGCCCGGCTCGCCGGCGTTCCGCACCGCGCTGCGCGACGCCTTCCTGTCGACCAAGGAAGTTCCCGGGGTCCATGCCGTCTACAACTTCAAGCCCGGTGCGACGCATGGCGTCGATGAGCGCAGCCTCGTCATCGTCACGCTGAAGAACGGCGTCTGGACCTACACGCCCTGAGGGCGCGGGTTCCGGCCATATAGAGAAACAGCGGCATGACGAGCGATATCGCGGCGATTCTCGCCATCGACGGAATTGCCACCGGCGCCATCTATGTTCTGGTCGCCGTTGGCACGGTGCTGATCTTCACGGTCACCCGCGTGATGTTCATTCCCTTCGGGGATATCGCGGCCTTCACGGCGCTGACCCTGGCGGCGCTGGAGACGGGGCACCTGCCGGGCACGATCGGGCTCGTGCTGGTGCTGGCGGTCCTGGCCTCGCTGGTCGAGTCCTGGTCGCTGGTGCGGGCCGGCAAGGCGCATCGGATACCGAAGGCGCTCGCCTTCTATCTGCTGCTGCCGCTGGCCGTCGTCCTGCTCGTGCGGTTCGCCGTGCCGCTCGCGCCCTCGATGCCGGTCCGCATCGTGCTCGCGCTCCTGCTCGTCATGCCGATCTCGCCTCTGCTCGACCGGATCGTCTTCCGGCCGATCGCCGATGCGAGCGTCCTGCTGCTGCTGATCGTCTCGATGGCCCTGCATTTCGCGCTGGTCGGCCTCGGGCTGCTCTTCTTCGGGCCCGAGGGCGTCCGCACCCAGCCTTTGACCGACGCCGCGTTCGAAGTCGCCGGCGTCACCGTCAACGGCCAGACCTTGCTGATCGTGCTGGCCTCGATCGTCTTCAGCGGGCTGCTCTACCTGTTCTTCGGCTTCACCCTGACCGGCAAGGCGCTGCGCGCGACGGCGGTGAACCGGACCGGCGCGCGCCTGATGGGCATTCGCCCGGCGCGCTCCGGCACCATCGCCTATATCGTCGGCTCGCTGATGGCCGGTGTTTCCGGCATCCTCGTCGCGCCCGTGAATACGATCTTCTACGATTCCGGCTTCCTGCTGGGCCTGAAGGCCTTCGTCGGCGCGATCATCGGCGGGCTTGCCAGCTATCCGGGGACGGCGCTGGGCGCGGTGTTCGTCGGCGTGCTCGAAAGCTTCGCCTCCTTCGAGAGCAGTGCGCTGAAGGAGGTCATCGTCTTCTCCCTGCTCATCCCGATCCTGATCTGGCGCTCGATCGTCTCCCCCCATAGCGAAGAAGAGGTCGAGGAATGACGCGCGCGCAGCTTGCGACCTTGAAGATCGGGGCCGTGCTCGCGCTCGCCGCTGCGCCGTTCCTGCTCAGCCCGTTCTCGATCACGCTCCTGAACTATATCGGCATCTATTCGCTGGTCGCCGTCGGACTTGTGCTGCTCACCGGCATCGTCGGCATCATCTCCTTCGGCCAGGCCGCCTTCATCGGCATCGCCGCCTATGCGACCGCCTGGGTCTCGGTGATCAACGGCCAATCGCCCTGGCTCGGCCTCGGATTGGCGGTCGTGCTGACCTGCGCCATCGCTGCGGTGCTCGGCCTGGTGACGCTGCGCCTGCAGGGGCATTTCCTCTCGCTCAGCACCATCGCCTGGGGGCTGGCGATCGGCTTCCTGTTCGGCAATATCGACGGGCTCGGTGGCTTCAACGGCATCTCCAACATCCCGCCGATCTCGATCGGTCCCTATGCGCTGAGCGAGGGCTGGCAGATCTACTACCTGATCTGGGTGATCGTGATCGTCGTCCTCGTCCTGCTGCAAAACCTGCTGAACTCGCGCCTCGGCCGGGCGATGCGGGTGATGCGCGGTGGCAAGACGCTGGTGGAGAGCCTCGGCGTCAGCGCCTATTGGGTCAACCTGACCGCTTTCGTCATCGCGGCCTTTCTCGCGGCTTTGTCCGGCTGGCTCTACGCGCATATGAGCCGCTTCATCAGCCCCACGCCGTTCGAGCCGCTCGCCGGCATCGAATACCTGATGATGGCGATGATCGGCGGCGCCGGCAGCCTGCTTGGCGGCCTCGTCGGCGCGGCCGTCATCATCCTGCTGAAGAACGCCGTGCAGGATTATTTGCCGCTGATCGCGAAGGGCGCCTCGGGGCAGCTCGAGATCGTCGTCTTCGCCAGCGTCTTCATCCTGTTCCTGCAGCGGGCCCGACAAGGCATCGTCCCGTATCTCGCGCGCTTCCTGCCGAAGATCGAGCCGCAGCGGCCCGAACCTGCCGCGCCCCTGCCGCTGCGCCAGCAGCCGGCACCGGGCGAGACCCTGCTGCGCGTCGACGGCGCGGAACGTCGCTTCGGCGGGTTGATCGCGGTCAACAAGGTCTCGTTCGAGGTCCGGGCCGGCGAGATCCTCGGTCTGATCGGCCCGAACGGCGCCGGCAAGAGCACCATGTTCAATCTCCTGACCGGGGCGCTCGCCTGCAACAGCGGCAAGATCGTCTTCGCCGGCCGCAATATCGAGCGGCTGTCGCAGGCGAAGATCGCGCGGGCCGGCATCGCGCGCACCTTCCAGCATGTGAAGCTCCGGCCACGCATGACGCTGCTCGACAACGTCCTGCTCGGCACCTACCCGCGCACTAAAGCCGGGCTGTTCTCCGGCGCCTTCCGGCTAGAGCGGCAGGAGGAGGCGAGCGCCCGCGCCGAGGCGATGCGGCAACTGGAGCGCATCGGCCTCGGCGACAATCCCTTCGAGCTTGCCGGCAACCTGCCGCTCGGCAATCAGCGCCTGCTCGAGATAGCACGCGCGCTTGCCGCCGACCCACTGCTGCTCGTGCTCGACGAGCCAGCCGCAGGCCTGCGCCGCAACGAGAAGCTGAAGCTTGCCGAGCTGCTCGCCAGCCTGCGCCGCGACCATGTCACCATCCTGCTCGTCGAGCACGACATGGAATTCGTGATGAATCTGGTCGACCGGATCGTCGTGATGGATTTCGGCACCAAGCTCTGCGAAGGCGATCCGGCCGCGATCCGCAACGATGCTCGGGTCCAGGAAGCCTATCTGGGGAGCACGGTCTGATGGCGCTGCTATCGCTTCGCAATGTCAGCGTCTCCTATGACAAGGTCGAGGCCGTTCGCGGTGTCTCGCTGGACGTCGAGGCCGGCCGGATCGTCTCGGTGATCGGGCCGAACGGCGCCGGCAAGACGACGATGATGCTGGCCACGATGGGCTTGCTGCCGCTGACGGGGGAGGTGACCTTCGAGGGCACGAATCTCGCCGGGCTGGAGGTCGAGGAGCGGGTCGAGCGCGGCATCTGCCTCGTCCCGGAAAAGCGCGAACTGTTCTCCGATATGTCCGTTGCCGACAACCTGGTCCTCGGCTCCTACAGCCTGAAGGACCGCTCCGGCGTCGCCGCCAGCCTGGAACAGGTCTTTGAGCGCTTCCCTCGGCTCAGGGAGCGGCGGCGACAGGCCGCGGGCACGCTCTCTGGCGGCGAGCGCCAGATGCTCGCGCTCGGTCGCGCGCTGATGGCCAAGCCGAAGCTGCTCATCCTCGACGAGCCGAGCCTTGGCCTCGCGCCCCTGATCGTGCGCGAGATCTTCCGGACGATCTCCTCTCTGCGCGAGCTCGGCGTCTCGGTCCTGCTGGTCGAGCAGAACGCCCGCGCGGCACTGGAGACGGCCGATTACGGCTATGTGCTGGAGACCGGCGAGATCGCCCAGCAAGGCCCGGCCGACACGCTGATCCACGATCCCAAGCTGATCGCGGCCTATCTCGGCGGCGGCGAAGGGCATTAGGCACTTGGTAATCGCCGGAAGGCATCCGGCGTCATGCCCTCGGCTGCCCTGAACGTGCGGATGAGATGCGGCAGGTCGCAGAAGCCGGTATCGGCCGCGACCTGCGTCGCCGATCGCCTGGTCGTCCGCAGCAGGTGCTTCGCCTGGCCGATCCGGATCAGCCGGTCCGCTTCGAGCGGGGTCATGGCGAGCGCCGCGCGAAAATGCCGTTCGAGCTTGCGCCGGCCGACCCCTAGCTGTGTCACGAGGCGCCCGATCGAGAGCGGCGTGTCGATCGATTGCTGCATCAAGAGCAGCGCCTTTCGCACTAGCGGGTCGTCGGCGACGAGCGCGAGCGGCATGCCCGGCTGCGGCTCCTCCGCCGCCATGGCCTCGTCGATGATCATGATGTGCAGGCTCTTCGCCGCCCGCGCCCGGCCGAGATGGCGCTCGACGATGAAGGCGGCGAGATGCGCCGACGACACGCCGCCCGAGCAGGTCAGCCGGTCGCGATCGACCACGAAGATCTGGTCGGAGACGGGTTTCAGCCCATCGAACCGTTCGAGGAAATCGGCATGGTGGAACCAGCTCACGCAGGCGCGATAGCCCTGCATCAGGCCGGTCCTGTGCAGGATGAATGTGCCGGTGCAGACACCGACCAGCGGCACCCCTGCCGCTGCCGCGCGCCGGAGAAAGGCGACCGTATCGGGATGCAGGTTCTCGATCTCGTCGACCAGCCCGCCGACGACGACGAGATAGTCGAAGCGCGCGGGGTCGCCGAGGCGCTCCTCCGGCTGGACGGCGACGCCGCAGCTCGACGCGATCGCCTCCATCGTCGGCGACAGCACGCGCCAGGAGCACAGGATCGGCCGTGACCGGTCGCCTTCATCCGCCGACAGGCGCAGCACGTCGACGAAATTCGCGAAGGCGCAGAGCGTGAACCGGCGCGCCAGGATGAAACCGACCTTGAGCGTCGCCATGGCGCCTCCTTGTCGCAAGCATACAGCATGGATGACGAATCCATGCAGTTGAAATGCGCGTCATTCCGGCATTGCTACCCTGAGCAATTCCGGGAGCCGGCATGACGCATTTCTCCTTCGCCGAGATCCTCAAGGGCGCGCTGACCGGCCAGAAGAACTGGACGCCGCAATGGCCGGACGCGCAGCCCAAGGCAGCCTATGACGTGATCATCGTCGGGGCCGGCGGCCATGGCCTCGCCGCGGCCTACTACCTCGCCAAGGAGCACGGCATCACCAATGTCGCGGTGATCGACAAGGGCTGGCTCGGCGGCGGCAATACCGGCCGCAACACCACGATCATCCGCTCGAACTATCTCTATGACGAGAGCGTGCGCCTCTATGATCACGCGCTCGATCTCTGGGAGAACCTCTCGCAGGAGCTCAACTACAACGTCATGTACTCGAAGCGCGGCGTGATGATGCTGGCGCATAATGTCCATGACGTTCAGTCCGCCCAACGCCACATCCATTCGAACCGCCTGAACGGCGTCGACAATGCTTGGCTTACGGCGGAAGAAGCGAAGCGCTTCTGCCCGCCGCTCGATATCTCGCCTACGGCCCGCTACCCCGTTCTCGGCGCCGCCCTGCAGCGCCGCGCTGGCACCGCCCGGCACGATGCCGTCGCCTGGGGCTATGCCCGCGGCGCGGCGGCGCGCGGCGTCGACATCATCCAGAATTGTCCGGTCACGGCGATCCGTCGCGGGCCGGACGGCCGCGTCACCGGGGTCGAGACGCCCAAGGGCTTCATCGCCGCCAAGAAGATCGCGGTTTCCGCCGCCGGCCATACCTCGGTCGTGATGGCGAGCGCGGGCGTTCGCCTGCCGCTCGAATCCTATCCGCTGCAGGCGCTCGTCTCCGAGCCGGTGAAGCCGATCCTGCCCTGCGTCGTCATGTCGAACTCGGTGCACGCCTATATCAGCCAGTCCGACAAGGGCGAGCTCGTCATCGGTTCCGGCACGGACCAATATGTCAGCTATTCCCAGCGCGGCGGCTTGCCGCTGATCGAGCACACGCTGGCGGCGATCTGCGAGATATTCCCGCTCTTCCGGCGCATGCGGATGCTCAGGAAATGGGGCGGCATCGTCGACGTGACGCCGGACCGCTCGCCGATCCTCGGGAAGACTCCCGTGCCGGGGCTTTATGTGAATTGCGGCTGGGGAACGGGCGGCTTCAAGGCGACGCCGGGCTCGGGCCATGTCTTGGCCCATACCATCGCCCGCGACGAGCCGCACCCGATCAATGCGCCCTTCACGCTGGAGCGCTTCGCCACCGGCCGGCTGATCGACGAGGCGGCCGCGGCCGCCGTCGCGCACTGAGGTCCCGCCATGCTGCTGATCCGCTGTCCCTATTGCGAGCAGGACCTGCCCGAGCTCGAATTCACTTACGCTGGCGAGGCCCATATCGCCCGCCCGCAGGACCCGTCATCGGTCAGTGACGAGGAATGGCGCGACTTCCTCTTCATCCGCTCGAACCCGCGCGGGGTGCATGTCGAGCGCTGGCGCCATGTCAACGGTTGTGCCCGTTTCTTCAACGCGGCGCGCGAGACCGTCTCCGACCGCTTCCTCGCGACCTACAAGGCAGGCGAGCCCCGGCCCGATATCGCCCTCCCGACGGGGGAGGCCCGATGACCAGCTATCGCTTCCCGAACCGCGGCCGCGTCGACCACGCCAGGCCCGCCCGCTTCACCTTCGACGGCAGGAGCTATCAGGGGCTGGCCGGCGATACGCTCGCCTCGGCGTTGCTCGCCAATGGCGTCCATCTGATGGGCCGCTCCTTCAAGTACCACCGCCCGCGCGGCGTGGTCTCCGCCGGCTCGGACGAGCCTAACGCGCTGATGGGCACCAGCCGTGGCCCCGGCCGTTTCGAGCCTAACACCCGCGCCACCATTCAGGACCTTCGCGACGGCCTGGAAGCGACCAGCCAGAACCGCTGGCCGAGCCTCGCCTTCGACATGGGCGCAATAAACGACCGCCTGGGTTCGCTTTTCTCCGCAGGCTTTTACTACAAGACCTTCATGTGGCCGCGTGCCTTCTGGGACCGCGTCTACGAACCCGTCATCCGCAAGGCGGCGGGGCTCGGCGTCTCGCCGAGCGAGCCCGACGCGGATCGCTATGCCAGCCGCTTCGCCCATGTCGAGGTGCTGATCGTAGGCGCCGGCCCCGCCGGCCTTGCCGCGGCATTGGCCGCCGGACGTTCCGGTGCCTCTGTCATGCTCGTTGACGAGACGGCCGAGCCCGGCGGCAGCCTGCTTTCCGAGCCCTTGGTGACGATCGACGGCAGGCCGGCCTGGGACTGGCTGGCAGCGGCCCTGGCCGAACTGTCCGCGCTGCCGACGGTCACGATCATGCCCCGCACGACAGCGATCGGCTATTATCACCAGAACCTGATCGGCCTGGCCCAACGCCTGACCGACCATCTGGCCGCTCCGCCCGAAGGCGCGCCGCGGGAACGCCTCTGGCGCGTCCGTGCCGGTCAGGTCGTGCTCGCCCAGGGTGCGCTGGAAAAGCCGCTGGTTTTCGAGGGCAACGACCGCCCCGGCGTGATGCTGGCCGGCGCCGCCCAGACCTATCTCAATCGCTACGGCGTCAAGATCGGCGATCGCCCGGCCATCGTGACGAGCCATGACTCGGCCTGGTTCGCGGGCTTCGATCTCGCGGAGGCCGGCGTCAAGCCTGCCGCTATCGTCGACCTGCGCGCCTGCGTTGACCCCGCCCTTGCAGCCAGCGCGCGGGCTCTCGGCATCGAGGTGCTGCCTGGCCACACCGTCACAGGCACGTCGGGTCGCCTCCGGGTCAAGTCGCTGCGGGTCAACCGGATCGAGAACGGCAAGGTGGGCGCCGCCCGCGAGATCGCCTGCGACGCCGTGCTGATGTGCGGCGGCTGGACGCCGAGCCTGCATCTGTTCAGCCACACCAAGAGCAGCCTGACCTGGGACTGCGAGCTAAAGGCCTTCCTGCCGGGCGAGAAGACCGAGGCCGTCCAGATCGCGGGCGCCGGGCGCGGCCTCTGGGGCATCGCCGCCGCGCTCGACGATGGCGCCGCTGCCGGCGCCGCTGCCGCCCGTGCAGCCGGCCATGATGCGACGGCCCACGGCCATGCCGTCGCGGCCGACCGGACCGGCTCCGGCATCACCTGCAAGGAGCTCCCGACCGACCGCGACCCGGCTCGCGCCAAGGCCTTCATCGATTTCCAGAACGACGTCACCGCCAAGGACATCCGCCTCGCGGTCCGTGAGGGCATGCGCTCGATCGAGCACGTCAAGCGCTACACCACCAACGGCATGGCGACCGACCAGGGCAAGATGTCGAACCTCAACGGCCTGATGATCGCCGCCGATGCGCTGGGTCAAGAGACGCCGCAGGTCGGCCTGACCACCTTCCGTCCGCCCTATACGCCGACCACCTTCGGCACCTTGGCCGGCTATCATCAGGACGCGACCTTCGAGGTCACGCGCAAGACGCCGATCGACCCTTGGGCGCAGGCGCAAGGTGCAGTCTTCGAACCCGTCGCCCTCTGGCGCCGCGCCAGGTACTTCCCGAAATCGGGTGAAGACAGGCACGCCGCTGTCAACCGGGAATGCCGCGCGGTTCGGACCGCCGTCGGCATCTTCGACGCCTCGACGCTGGGCAAGATCGAGGTGGTCGGTCCGGATGCCGTCACCTTCCTGGAGCGGATGTACACCAATCCCTGGGCCAAGCTCGGGATCGGGCGCTGCCGCTACGGCCTGCTGCTCGGCGAGGACGGCTTCATCCGCGACGACGGCGTCATTGGCCGGCTGGCCGAGGGCCGCTTCCACGTTACGACGACCACCGGCGGCGCCGCCCGCGTGCTCAACATGATGGAGGACTATCTCCAGACCGAATGGCCGGAGCTCAAGGTCTGGCTCACCTCCACCACCGAGCAATGGGCCGTCATCGCCCTGCAGGGGCCGAATGCGCGCAAGCTCCTCGCGCCCTTCGTCGAGGGGCTCGATGTCTCCGAAGCCGCGTTCCCGCATATGTCGGTGGCCGAATGCAAGGTTGCCGGCCTGCCGGCCCGGCTGTTCCGGGTGTCCTTCACCGGCGAGCTCGGCTTCGAGATCAACGTCCCCGCCCGCCATGGCCGCGCCCTCTGGGAGAAGTTGATGGCGGCCGGCCAGCCATATGGCATCACGCCTTACGGCACCGAGGCGATGCATGTGCTGCGCGCCGAGAAGGGCTACATCATCGTTGGCCAGGATACGGACGGGACGCTGACCCCGGACGATGCCGGCTTGGCCTGGGCGATCGGCAAGGCCAAGCCCGATTTCGTCGGCAAGCGCTCGCTTGCGCGCCCCGACATGATCGCCAAGGGGCGCAAGCAGCTTGTCGGCCTGCTGACCGACGATCCGACGATCGTACTGGAGGAGGGCGCCCAGATCGTCGCCGACCCGCACCAGCCGAAGCCGATGACCATGCTCGGCCATGTCACCTCCGCCTATTGGAGCGAGGCGCTCGGCCGCTCGATCGCGATGGCGGTCGTCGCCGACGGCCGCGCCCGCGACGGTGAGACGCTGCACATCCCGATGGCGGACCGGACGGTCACCGTCGGCGTGGTCAGGAGCACCGTCTTCTACGATCCCGAAGGCGCTCGCCTGACCCCCCGGGAGGAAAAGCCATGACCGTCATGAGCGCCTCTCTCGCCCCGGCAACGATCACCGAATTGCCGCCGAGCGCTCGGTTTTCGCTGCGCACCGCCGATCCGGATGCTGTGAGCACGGGTCTTGCGCTGGCTATTCCGAAGAAGATCGGTGCCCGTACGGTGGCCGGAGCCCGCTCCGTCTTGTGCCTCGGCCCAGACGAATGGCTCGTTGAGGCGCTCGAGGGGGAGGGTGGGGCGATCGTCGAAACCCTCGCCGGACTCGCGACGGCGACCCCGCTGAGCGCGGTCGAAATCTCCGATCGCGAGATCACGCTGGCGCTCGCCGGCCCTGCCGTCCTCGACCTGCTCGCCACCGGCTGCCCGCGCGACCTCGCCAAGCTCCCGGTCGGCTCCGGCTGCCGCACGCTTTTCGACACCGTGCAAGTGGTTTTGACCCGCGAGGCTGAGGACCGTTTCCACCTGACGGTCTGGCGTTCCTTCGCGCCCCATCTTCGTGGGCTTCTCGACATCGCCCTGCGCGAACTCGCCACCGGTCTTTGAAAGCGGAGCCGCCGCCGCTTCACTGCCGTGCGCTGGAGTGAGCCGGCAATCTCTCCGAACGCGGCGAATGGCCGAATCGTGCGCTGTAGCTGCGCGAGAAATGGCTGGCGCTGGTGAAGCCGCAAGCCAGCGCGATCTCCAGGACGGACAAGCTGGTCTGCCGCAGCAGATCGCGCGCCCGATCCAAGCGCAGGCTAAGATAATGTTCGCCGAGTGATCGTCCGAGATGTTGGCGGAACAGGCGTTCGAGCTGGCGCAGCGACACCTCGGCCAGCCGGGCGAGAACCTCGCGCGGCTCCGGATGCTCCAGCGTCTGCTCCATGCGGCCGATGACCCGCAGCAGCGGCTCATGCGCGATGCCCAGCCGCTCGCGCAAGGGCATGCGCTGGGGGCCTGTGCCCTCTCGGACCTGGGTCTGGAGGAACCATTCGCTGACGGCCAGCGCCAACTCGCTGCCATGCTCGCGGGCGATCACGGCATGCATCATATCGAGTGGGGCGGTGCCGCCGCTGCAGGTCAGGCGGTCACGGTCGATCTCGAAGAGCGAGCGGCGCAGGTCGAGATCGGGATACTCCTCCAGGAAGGCCTCCGCATGTTCCCAATGGATCGTGAAACGATAGCGGTTCAGCACATTGGCCCGCGCCAGCACGTACGGACCGCCCGAGACGCCGCCGATCCGGACGCCGCGCCGGGCCTGTTGCCGCAGCCAGGAAAAGGTCGATTGATGCTGGAAAAGCGCCGGGTTTCCACCGGCACAGACAAAGAGATAGTCGAGCCGCAGTTCGGCTCCGACCGCGGCATCCGCGGCGATGGCGATGCCGTTCGAAGCCCTGGCCGGGGTTCCGTCGATCGAGACATGGCTCCAGCGATAGAGCTCGCGGCCCGACAGGATGTTGGCGGCCCGCAGCGGTTCGATCGAGGAGGCGTAGGGCAGCAGCGCAAAATCGGGGATCAGCAGGAAGCCGACATGCGTCGGCGCATCGCTGTCGCTATTGGGCAAATTCGTGTCGCTATAGAACATGTCGCCGAACCTATGTCGGTCAAACTCAGGATGACAAGCCCGACCGGATTCCCCGATGCGCTATTCCGTCTTCTCGCTGCTCGCCCAGGCCTTGCAGGGCCATAAAGGCTGGACGCCTGCCTGGCGCGATCCGGCACCCAAGGCCGAATACGACGTCATCATCATCGGAGGCGGTGGGCATGGCCTCGCGACGGCGCATTACCTCGCCAGCCGGCATGACATCACCAATGTCGCGGTGCTGGAGAAGGGTTATCTCGGCTCAGGCAATGTCGGCCGCAACACCACGATCATCCGCTCGAATTACCTCCTGCCCGGCAACACGCCCTTCTACGAATTGTCGATGAAGCTTTGGGAGGGGCTCGAGGCGGACCTTAACTACAACGCGATGGTCAGCCAGCGCGGTGTGATCAATCTCTATCATTCCGACGGCCAGCGCGACGCCTATGCCCGGCGCGGCAACGCGATGCGGCTCGCGGGCGTCGATTCCGAACTGCTCGGCCGCGAGCAGGTGAGGGCGATGTTGCCCTATCTCGACTATGACAACGCCCGCTTTCCGATCCAGGGCGGGCTGCTGCAAAGGCGCGGCGGCTCGGCCCGGCATGATGCCGTCGCCTGGGGCTATGCCCGCGCCGCCGACAGCCGCGGCGTCGACCTGATCCAGAACTGCGAGGTCACCGGCATCACCATCGTCAATGGGCGAGCCGTCGGCGTCGAGACCTCGCGCGGGCCGATCCGGGCGAAGAAGATCGCCATGGCCGTTGCCGGTAACTCGTCGCGGGTCGCTGCGATGGCGGGCCTGCGCCTGCCGATCGAAAGCCATGTGCTTCAGGCCTTCGTCTCCGAGGGCCTCAAGCCGCTGATCGATACCGTCGTCACCTTTGGTGCCGGGCATTTCTATATCAGCCAGTCCGACAAGGGCGGGCTCGTCTTCGGCGGCGATATCGACGGCTACAATTCCTACGCACAGCGCGGCAACCTGCCGGTGATCGAGGACGTGATGGAAGCCGGGATGGGGCTCTGGCCCGGGCTCGGGCGGGTGCGGATGCTGCGCCACTGGGGCGGCATCATGGACATGTCGATGGACGGCTCCCCGATCATCGACTTCACCCCGGTCGACGGGCTCTATCTCAATTCCGGCTGGTGCTATGGCGGCTTCAAGGCGACGCCGGCCTCCGGCTTTTGCTTCGCCCATCTGATCGCGACGGGGGAGCCGCATCCGGTCGCGAGCGCCTACCGGCTCGATCGCTTCGCCACCGGGCACCTGATCGACGAAAAGGGCGCCGGCGCCCAGCCGAACCTGCACTGACCGCGCGCTGCCGAGGACCCTGCCATGCGCATAACCTGTCCCCATTGCGGCGCGCGCGACGCCCAGGAATTCACCTATCTCGGCGCCGCCGATCTCCAGCGCCCGGACGGCATGGCGGCGACCGAGGCCGCGATGTTCGCCTATGTCTATCTGCGCGACAATCCGGCCGGCCCGCATTGCGAGCTTTGGTATCACGGCGCCGGCTGCCATGCCTGGCTGGTCGTGACCCGAGACACCCGCACCCATGCGATCAGCGCTGTCGAGATCGCCAAGGCACGCAAGCCGGGAGCGGCGGCAAAGGTCGGAGCAAAGGCATGAGCGGGCAACCTTTCCGTCTCGCCTCCGGCGGCCTGATCGATCGCAGAAAGGCGCTGGATTTCAGCTTCGACGGCCGATCCTATCGCGGCTTTGCCGGTGACACGCTGGCCTCGGCATTGCTGGCCAATGGCGTGCGCCTCGTCGGTCGCTCGTTCAAATACCACCGCCCGCGCGGCGTCCTCTCGGCGGGGCCGGAGGAGCCGAACGCGCTGATCGAGTTGCGCTCCGGCGCACGCCGCGAGCCGAATACCCGCGCGACCGTCGTCGAGCTGTTCGACGGGCTCGAAGCGACCAGCCAGAACCGCTGGCCCTCGCTCGCCTTCGACCTGCTTTCGCTGAACGGGCTGGTCTCGCCGGCCTTGGTTGCGGGCTTCTACTACAAGACCTTCATGTGGCCGGCGGCCTTCTGGGAGAAGCTCTACGAGCCGCTGATCCGCCGCGCCGCGGGCCTCGGCCGCGCGGCCGGCCTGGAAGACCCGGATCACTACGAGAAGGCCTTCGCCTTCTGCGACGTGCTGGTGATCGGCGGCGGCCCCGCCGGCCTGTCGGCGGCTCTGGCAGCCGGCCGCAGCGGTGCCCGCGTCATCCTCTGCGACGAGGATTTTCGCCTCGGCGGGCGCCTGCTGGCCGAGAAACGCGAGATCGGCGGCAAGCCGGCTGCCGAATGGCTGGCCGCGACGCTGGCGGAACTGGCAAGCCTCCCCGAGGTGCGGATCATGCCGCGCACGACAATCTTCGGCCTATACGACCACGGCATCTATGGCGCGGTCGAACGTGTCGGCGATCACTTGCCCGAGCCTGCGCCGCATCAGCCGCGCCAGCGCGGCTGGCGCATCTATGCCAAGCGCGCGATCCTCGCCGCGGGCGCCCTGGAACGGCCGATCGTCTTCCCCGGCAACGACAGACCGGGCGCGATGCTGGCCGGCGCCGCGCGTGCCTATGTCAATCGCTACGGCGTTCTGCCGGGCCGCGAGACGGTGCTGTTCACGGCCGGCGACGATGGCTGGGCGACGGCCCGCGACATCGCGGCAGCCGGCGGCAAGATTGCCGCCATCGTCGATTCCCGCCCTGAATCCGGCGCGGGGCGCAAGGCGCTGGCCGACAAGCTCGGCGCGCGACTGTTCGAAGGCGGCGCTGTCGAAGGAACCTCCGGCGGCCGCCAACTCAATCGCGTCACCGTCCGCGATGGCTCCGGCGTGGCAACCACCGTCACCTGCGATCTGCTGGCGGTTTCCAACGGCTGGAACCCGACTCTGCACCTGACCTCGCATCAGAACGGCAAGCCGGTCTGGGACGACGACCTGCATTGCTTCGTGCCGGGCAGCTTGCCGGCGGGACTCGCTGTGGCCGGCAGCGCGGCCGGACGCTTCACCCTGGCGCAGGCGCTGGAGGATGGCGCGCGGCTCGGCCGCGAGGCTGCCGCTGATGCCGGCCTGACGCCCGCAGGCGCACAGCCTGCGCCGGCGACCGATCCCGAGACAAATGGGCTCCAACCGGTCTGGCGGGTGAAGGGCGCGAAGGGCAAGGCCTTCGTCGACTACCAGAACGACGTCACCGACAGGGATGTCGAAATCGCGGCGCGCGAAGGCTTCCGGCCGGTCGAGCATCTCAAGCGCTACACCACGCTCGGCATGGCGACCGACCAGGGCAAGACCTCGAACCTGGCCGGCCTCGCCATCATGGCCGAGCAGACGGGCAGGACGATCCCGCAGACCGGCACCACAACCTTCCGCCCGCCCTATACGCCGGTGGCGATCGGCGCCCTTGCCGGCCACCACCGCGGCAAGGATTTCCGCCTGACGCGGCTCGCGCCGACGCATGACTGGTCGAAGGAGCAGGGCGCCATCTTCGTCGAGTCCGGCCAATGGCTGCGGGCGCAGTATTACCCGAAACCCGACGAGAACGACTGGCTGACCACCGTCAACCGCGAAGTTCTCGCCGTCCGCAGCGGCGTCGGCATCTGCGATGTCTCGACGCTCGGCAAGATCGACATCAAGGGCATTGACGCCGCCGAATTCCTGGAGCGCGTCTATACCAATGGCTGGAAGGCCCTGCCGGTCGGCAAGGCGCGCTATGGCCTGATGCTGCGCGAGGACGGCTTCGTCATGGATGACGGAACCACCTCCCGCCTCAGCGAAAGCCATTTCCTGATGACCACCACCACCGCCAATGCCGGCAAGGTGATGCAGCATCTGGAATTCTGCCATCAGGTGCTCTGGCCCGAACTCGATGTGCGGATGGTCTCGGTTTCCGAGCAATGGGCGCAGGCCTCCATCGCCGGGCCGAACGCGCGCGAGACGCTGCGCGGCGTCGTCGATCCCGAACACGACATCTCGAACGAGGCCTTTCCCTATCTCGCGGCGCGCGCCGTCACCGTCGGCGGCGGCATCCCGGCGCGTCTCTTCCGCATCTCCTTCTCGGGTGAGCTGGCTTATGAACTGGCGGTTCCTGCCGACTACGGCGACGCGATGATGCGCGCCCTGATGCGGGCGGGCGCGTCCTTCGGCATCACGCCTTACGGCACCGAGGCGCTCGGCGTGATGCGCGTCGAGAAGGGCCATGTCGCTGGCAACGAGCTCAACGGCCAGACCACCGCGCGCGACCTCGGGCTCGGCAAGATGATGTCTTCGAAGAAGGACTATATCGGCCGCCTCATGGCGGGGCGGCCGGCGCTCGTCGAGACGGACAGGCCGTCCTTCGTCGGCTTCAGGCCGGTCGACCCCGCGCAGCGCCTGCGTGCCGGCGCGCATTTCATCGGCATCGGCCAGGCGGCGGTGATGGAGAACGACGAGGGCTACATGACCTCGGTCGCCTATTCGCCGCATCTGAAGCACTGGATGGGGCTCGGCCTCATCAAGGGAGGCGCCGCCCGCATCGGGGAGCGCGTGCGCGCCTACGATCCCGTCCGCAAGGGCGACATCGTCGTCGAAATCTGCTCGCCCGTCTTCGTCGACCCCGAAGGAGCCCGCCTCCATGGCTGAGACCGCGATCTCATGGGCTCCGCGCGGCGCCTGGGCCGGCATCGCGCAGGCCGGCCGTTTCGGCGCGAGTGGAGAGGCGGGCGTCACAGCGACACTGCTCGACGGTTTCGGCCTTGCGACCCTGATCGCAGGGCCGGATGCGACGGCGGCGCTGTCGCGGCTCGTCGAGGCGAAGCTCGGCCTTGCGCTGCCGCAGGCACAGAAGATCATGTCGGGCGGAACGCATGACGCGATCTGGGTCGGGCCGAAGCAATGGCTGCTGCGCGCCGCTTCGCGCGACGGCTTCCAGCCGCTGCTCGCCGAACTCGCCCCTCACGTGGCCGTCAGCGACCAGAGCGATTCGCGTGCCGCCCTGAGGCTCTCGGGCCGGCACGTCCGCGACATGCTGGCCAAGGGCGTGATGCTCGATCTCCATCCGGCAGCCTTCGCGGTGGGCGACGCCGCTTCGACGATCATCGCCTATATCGGCGTGCAGCTCTGGCGGCTTCCCGATGGACCGGACGGAGCCGCTTTCGAGATCATGCTCCCGCGCAGCATGGCGGGCAGCTTCTGGTCCTGGTTCGCGGCCTCCGCCGCCGAGTTCGGCTGCGCGGTATCGGCGGGGTAAGCCGCTCGCTAGGCCTCGCAGGCGACAGGGCTGCGCGCCTTGCCAAGCCAGACCAGGACAAGCCCGGCTGCGGCGAGCAGGCCGCCCGCGAGCGGCACTGCCGCGTAGCCGAGGCCGAGGCTGATGACGCCGCCGCCGACGGCCGCGCCGAGCGCATTGCCGAGGTTGAAGGCGCCGACATTGATCGAGGAGGCAAGGCCCGGCGCCTCGCTGGCCGCTTCCATCACCCGCATCTGCACCGGCGGGACGATGGCGAAGGCGGCGGCGCCCCAGAGCAGCAGGCCGATCGCCGCGCCGAGATGGCTGGTCAGCAGCAGCGGCAGCGCAAACATGATCGCGGCAAGCGCGGCGAGGAAGATCTTCGTCGCGCCGTCGAGCGACCAATCGGCCAGCCGGCCGCCGATGCCGTTGCCGAGGGTGAAGCCGACGCCGATCAGCACGAGCGCGAGCGTCACGAAGCCGTCCGATGCACCGGTGAGCTGCGCCAGGGCCGGGGCGACATAGGTGTAGAGCGTGAACATGGCACCGGCACCCATCACCGTCGTCGCCATGGCGAGCAGCACGGCCGGATGGGTCAGCACGCCGAGTTCACGCTTCACGTCCGGCATCTTGCCGGGCTCGCCCTTCGGCAGCGCCAGCCACAGGGCGGCGATCGCGGCGAGGCCCAGCATAGCGGTACCGGCGAAGGCCATGCGCCAGCCGATCTGCTGGCCGACCCAGGTCGCAGCCGGGACGCCGCCGACATTGGCGATCGTCAGCCCCATGAACATCGCGGCGACGGCGCTCGCTTGCTTGTCGCGCGGCACGACGCTGGCGGCGACGATGGAGCCGAGCCCGAAGAAGGCGCCGTGGTTGAGGCTGGTGACGAGGCGCGCCAGGAGCAGCGTCGTATAGCCCGGCGAGAGCGCCGAGAACAGGTTGCCGATGGTGAAGATCGCCATCAGCAGCATCAGCGCGGTGCGCTTGCCGAAGCGGCTGAAGGCCAGCGTCATGATCGGCGCGCCGACCATGACGCCGATCGCATAGGCGCTGACCAGCAGGCCGGCGGTCGGGATCGACACGCCGACGCCGTCGGCTATGACCGGGAGAAGTCCCATCGGGGAAAACTCGGTCGTGCCGATGCCGAAGGCGCCGATGGCCAGCGCCAGCAGCGCCCAGCGGGCATGGGAAGAGGTTTCGGCCGTCTCGGCCGTCGAAATGGTTGTGGACATGACCTGACGACCTGCTGGATGCGGTTTTCGCTGTGATGTCTCGGGAAATAGGCCGCAGATCACGTCTTGATAATCGGCCCGTATTCCACTTTATCTGTGAAACGGTTTCATGAATGGAGCGGCGCGTGGACAATCGGGTCGGCGAGATGCAGGTTTTCCAGCGCGTCGTGGAGAGCGGCAGCTTCTCGGAAGCCGCGCGCCTCCTGCTGATGACGCCCTCGACGGTGAGCAAGCTGATCGGCCGGATCGAGGCCCGCCTCGGCGTGCGCCTGCTCGAACGCTCGACGCGCCGGCTCTCACTGACCGCGGAAGGCCAGGTTTTCTATGAGCGGAGCCTCGCCCTGTTGGCGGAGCTCGACGAGATCGAGCGCGGCCTGTCGCAAGGTGCGGCGAGCGCGGATGGCACGATCCGGGTCAACGCCTCCGTCCCCATCGGCACCATGGCGCTGGAGCCGTTGCTGCCGGCCTTCTGGGCCGAACATCCCCGGATCGTGGTCGACCTGTCGCTCTCCGACGAGATCGTCGATCTCTATCTCGATCGGACCGATGTCGCCTTCCGCGTCGGTCCCCTGCCGGATTCCAGCATGATGGCGCGCCGGATCGGCGTGGCCCGGCGAAAGATCGTCGCCGCTCCGGCCTATCTCGAACGGCATGGGGTACCGAAGACGGTTGACGATCTCGCGGCGCATAACTGCCTGGGCTTCAATTTCCGTCGCGCCGCGCCCGTCTGGCCGTTCAGGGAGAGCGGCCGCATCGTCGATCGGGCGGTTCATGGCTCGCTGTTGGCGAATAACGGCGAGACCGTGCGGCGCATGGCCGTCGCCGGCATCGGGCTTGCCCGTCTCGGCGACTATCATGCCCGCGAGGACATCGCCGCGGGTCGCCTGGTCGAGGTGCTGTCCGATGTCGTCGAGAGCGACCGGGAGGATGTTCACGCCGTCTATCTCGGCGGGCCGCGCCTGCCGCACCGGGTCAGGCTCTTCCTCGATTTCGCTTGCCCTCGGCTCGCCGTGTTTCTGGCTGGGTGAGAGGAGGCGGAATGCTGCGACGGCGGGGTGGCTGCAAGGCCACCCTTCCCGAACGCGCCGGAATGTCCCAAGAATGCCGATCATGGGTGGCGGGCAAAATTAAGCGCCTGCCGCTCTTGCAGATATTTTAAGCTTGAAACATTATGGTCCGCGCGAGCCGTAAGAATCCAAGGGAACGGGGCCGCGCTTCAAATTCGTCCGGGAGAGCATCGATGACGACATTCAGGTTCGGTCTGGCACTCGGTTGCGGCGCGCTGGCTTTGTCCATCGCCTCCGCACAGGCGCAGGAGCCGATCAAGATCGGCGTGGTCAGCGTGCTGACCGGCCCGGCCGCTTCGCTCGGCCAGCAGGTCCGCGACGGCTTCCAGCTCGCGGTCGACAAGAACGGCGGCAAGCTCGGCGGCGTGCCGGTCAAGATCACCGTGATAGACGACGAGCTGAAGCCCGATGTCGCGGTCGAGCGCGTGCGCTCGTTCGTCGAGAGCGAGAAGCCGGCCTTCGTCGTCGGCCCGGTCTTCTCGAACATCCTCGGCGCGATCGCCAAGCCAGTGCTCGATTCCGGCGCCTTCCTGATCAGCCCGAATGCCGGCCCCTCGACCATGGCCGGCAAGGCGTGCAACAAGAACTTCTTCGTCACCTCCTACCAGAACGATCAGGTGCACGAGGTCCTCGGCAAATACGCGCAGGACCAGAACTACAAGCGCGCCTATATCATCGCGCCGAACTATCAGGCGGGTAAGGACTCGCTCGCCGGCTTCAAGCGCTACTTCAAGGGCGAGATCGTCGACGAGGTCTATGCGCCGCTGAACGTGATGGATTTCTCGGCCGACCTCGCCAAGATCGCCTCGTCCAAGCCCGATGTCGTCTTCGCCTTCCTGCCCGGCGGCCTCGGCGTGAATTTCGTCAAGCAGTGGTCGCAGGCCGGCCTGCAGGGCAAGATCCCGTTCCTCTCTGCCTTCACGGTCGATGAATCGACCCTGCCTGCGCAGCAGGACGCGGCGGTCGGCCTCTATGGCGGCATGACCTGGGCGCCCAACATGGACAATCCGCAGACGAAGGATTTCGTCAAAGCTTATGAGGCGGCCTACAAGATCGTGCCGGGCTCCTATGCCCAGCAGTCTTACGACGCCGCGATGCTGATCGATTCCGCCGTGAAGGCGGCGGGTGGCGCCGGCAATGCCGACAAGCTGCGCGACGCTATCAAGAAGGCCGACTTCACCTCGCTGCGCGGCAAGTTCAAGTTCAACACCAACGGCTATCCAATCCAGGACTTCTATCTCGTCAAGGTCGCCAAGCGCGCCGACGGCAAGTTCCAGACCGAGATCGCCCAGAAGGTGTTCAGCGACTACGCCGATCCGCACGCCAAGGATTGCGCGCTGAAGTGACGCGAAGCGTCATCCTCGGGCGAAGCGAAGCTTCGACCCGGGGATCTCTTCGTCACGAGATGCTCGGGTCAAGCCCGGGCATGACGTCCTGTGACCGGCCCTGACATAGGACCGCGCAATGACCCTCAGCCTCCTGATCGTCCAGCTCCTCAACGGCCTCCAGTTCGGCGTCCTGCTGTTCCTGGTCGCGGCCGGGCTGACGCTGGTCTTCGGCGTGATGGACTTCATCAACCTCGCCCATGGCGTCCAGTACATGCTGGGCGCCTATCTCGCCGTGACCTTCGTCTCGCTGACCGGCTCGTTCCTGCTGGGCCTGGTGCTTGCGCTGGCGGCCGCGCTGCTGCTGGGGCTGGCCCTCGAATTCCTGGTCTTCCGACATCTCTACGAACGCGACCATCTCGATCAGGTGCTGGCGACCTTCGGACTAATCCTGCTGCTCAACCAGGCCGTCAAGATGATCTGGGGCGCCGCGCCGCTCTCCGTGCCGGTGCCGGAATTCCTCTCCGGCAATGTCCGGCTGCTGGATGGCATCCTCTACCCCGTCTACCGCTTCGCCCTGATCGCGGCGGGCCTGGGCGTCGGCGCATTGCTCTGGTTCGTGGTCGAGAAGACGCGCACCGGCATGCTGCTCCGGGCCGGCGCCTCGAATGCGCCGATGGTCTCGGCGCTCGGCGTCGATATCCGCAAGCTGTTCATGATCGTCTTCGCCTTCGGCACCATGCTCGCCGGTTTCGCCGGGGCGATGGCGGCGCCGATCCTATCGGTCGAGCCCGGCATGGGCGACACGGTGCTGATCCTCGCCTTCGTCGTCATCGTCGTCGGCGGCATCGGCTCGATCCGGGGCGCTTTCGTCGGCGCGCTGATCGTCGGCCTCGTCGATACGCTCGGCCGTTCCTCGATGAACGACCTGCTCCGCCTGTTCATGGCGCCGGCCTCGGCCCGCGCCACTGGCGCCGCGCTCTCCTCGATGTTGATCTATCTTGTCATGGCGGCGGTTCTGTTCGTCCGGCCTGAAGGCCTGCTGCCCGCCAAGGGGCGCTCGTGAGCATGGCGAGCACACCTGCGACTTTGGCCGCTGCAGCGCGACCTCCGGCGCCAATCGTGCGCCGGATTGCGCCGCTGGCCATCTTCGTCCTGCTCGCCCTGTTGCCGCTGACTTCCGCGCTCGGTCTGCCCGGACATTGGCTGACGCTGGTGACGCGGGCGATGATCTTCGCTATCGCGGCGCTCTCGCTCGATCTCATCCTCGGTGTCGGCGGGCTGATCTCCTTCGGCCACGCCGCCTATATCGGCATCGGCGCCTATGGCGCCGGCATCCTGATCACCGAAGGGCAGACCGAATTGCTAGTGGCACTGCCGGTCATTCTGCTCGCCTGCGCCGTCTTCGCCGCGATCACCGGCTATGTCTCGCTGCGCACGCGCGGCGTCGCCTTCATCATGATCACGCTCGCCTTCGGGCAGATGGCCTTCTATTTCGCGCAGGCGCTCTCGGCCTATGGCGGCGATGACGGCCTGACGCTCTACGAGAAGAGCACGCTGCTTGGGCGCGAGATCTTCGGCAACCGCACCGGCTTCTACTATATCGCATTGGGCACGCTCGCCTTCTGCTATTGGCTGGCGCGGCGGCTCGTCGCCTCGCGCTTCGGCCGCGTGTTGCGGGCGGCGCGGGAGAATGCCGTACGCGTCACCGTCACCGGCTACGACGTCAACCATGTCCGGCTCGGCGCCTATGTGATCAGCGGCATGATGGCGGGCCTGTCCGGCTTCCTGCTCGCCAACCAGACCGATTTCGTCAGCCCGGCCTATATGGCCTGGTCGCGCTCGGGCGAACTGATCTTCATGACCGTGCTCGGCGGCGTCGGCTCGCTCTATGGCGCCATCCTCGGTGCGCTCGCCTTCCTGATCACCGAGGACGTGCTCTCCAGCCTGACGCAGAACTGGAAGGTCATCTTCGGCCCTCTGATCGTACTCTTCGTGCTGTTCACCCATGGCGGCATCGCCGGCCTCGCCGCCAAGCTCAGGGGGCGCCGCGATGGTTGAGCCGGCGCTCGCACTCAAGGGGCTCGCCAAGTCGTTCGGCGCGCTCAAGGTCACCAACGGAGTCGACCTCACCATCGCGCCCGGCGAACTCCATGCGCTGATCGGCCCCAATGGCGCCGGCAAGACCACGCTGGTCCACCAGATTTCCGGCACGCTCAAGCCCGATTCCGGCGCGATCCTGTTCGGCGGGCACGATATCACCCGCCTGCCGCCGCAGGCGCGGGCGCGGGCCGGGCTCGCCCGCACCTTCCAGATCACCTCGACCATCGCCTCGCTTTCGGCGCTGGAGAATGTCGCGCTCGGCGTGCAGGCCCATAGCGCCCGTCCGCTCTCGCTCTTCCGCGACGCAGCGCGCGACGAAGCGCTCAACGCTCCCGCCTGGGAAGCGCTCGAAGCGGTCGGCCTCGCCGAGCGTGCCCATGCGCCGGCCGGCAGCCTCTCGCATGGCGAGAAGCGGGCGCTGGAGATCGCGATGGCGCTGACCTTGCAGCCGAAGCTCATCCTGCTCGACGAGCCGCTGGCCGGCGTCGGGCACGAAGAAGGCGAGCGCCTGATCGCGCTGCTGAACAGCCTCAAGGGCCGCTTCGCCATGCTGCTGGTCGAGCACGACATGAGCGCCGTGTTCGCGCTGGCCGACCGCGTCACCGTGCTGGTCTATGGCGGCGTCATCGCCTCGGGCGAGCCCGCAGCGGTCAGGGCCGATCCGGCGGTGCGGCAGGCCTATCTCGGCGAGGAGGGGTGAGATGACGGACCGCTTCTCTCACCTTGTCATTCCGGGGCTTCGCGCAGCGAAGAACCCGGAACCCACGACCGGGCGAGCCCTGTTCACCGCAACTGGATTGTCGAACCCAGTCGTGGGTTCCGGGTTCGCTGCGCGCCCCGGAATGACAAAGCTGGTGCGTGCGCCATGTTGACCGTCGAAGGGCTCGATGCCGGCTATGGCGAGGCGCAGATCCTGTTCGGAGTCGACCTTACCGTGGGCGAAGGCGAGGTGGTGACCCTGCTCGGCCGCAACGGTATGGGCAAGACCACGACGGTACGCTCGATCATGGGGCTCCTGCCGGCAAAGGCCGGCAAGATCGCCTTCGGCGGGCGCGACCTGACCGGGGCCGCGCCCTTCCGCATCGCCCAGGCGGGCATCGGTCTCGTACCTGAAGGTCGCCAGATCTTCCCGACGCTCTCGGTCGAGGAAAACCTGATCGCGACCGCCGCCGATCGCTCCGGCAAGAAGCGCTGGGACCTCGGGCGCATCTACGCCTTCTTCCCCCGCCTCAGGGAGCGGCGGGAGAACCGCGGCAACCAGCTTTCCGGCGGCGAGCAGCAGATGCTGGCGATCGGCCGGGCGCTGATGACCAATCCCAAGCTGATCATCCTCGACGAGGCCACCGAGGGGCTCGCCCCCCTGATCCGCGAAGAGATCTGGAACTGCCTGACGGCCTTGAAGGCGGAAGGCGAGTCGATCCTCGTCATCGACAAGAATGTCGATGCTCTCGTTCGGATCGCCGACCGTCATGTCGTGCTGGAAAAGGGCCGCGTCGTCTGGCGCGGCTCAAGCGCCGAGCTGCGCAGCGACAGCGCCGTGAAGGACCGCTTCCTGCATTTCTAGAAAAGCATACGACCGACGCCGGCCTGCCCGCCGGCAGATGAGGAGAGCCAAGACCATGAACCCGCTGACCGCCGGCGTGACACGCGCCAATGAAGGCCTCGACGGCATTTCCTGGAACATCCTCGGCCAGACCTATGTGCCGAAGACGCTGACGGAGGAGAGCTTTTCCTGGCACGCGACCCTGCCGCCGGGCACTTTCGTGCCGCCGCATATCCACACCACGCAGGAAGAGTTCATCTACATGCTGGAGGGCCGGCTCGACCTGCTGCTCGACGGCAAGGAGAGCTTCGCCACCGCCGGCGACCTGATCCGCCTGCCGCGCAACATCCCGCACGGCCTGTTCAACAAGAGCGATTCCACGGTGAAATGCCTGTTCTGGGTCTCGCCGACGGCGCGGCTCTACGACCTGTTCTGGGGCCTGCATTCGATGGCCGAGCAGAAGCCGGCCGATGTCGTCGCGCTCTCGGCCAAGCACGAGGTCGACTTCCTGCCGCCTCCACCCGACGCAGGGTGAGGACAGGGGAATTCTGTACGGAACCCAGCCGTCATCCCGGGCTTGACCCGGGATCCATGCCGGAGCGCTTCCTGGGAAGCTTCTGGCATGGATCCCGGATCTCCGCTTCGCTGCGTCCGGGATGACGCGCGCCCTTCTGGAAGCGCGTCGCAGCGCTATGTCTTCCCCGCCAATTGCTCGGCCGAAAAACCGGCCTTGCCGGCATAGCCCTTGACGATCTGCTCGCGCGCGGTGTGGTCGAGCACGCTCTCGATATCGTCGAAACCCTGCGGCGCCAGCGCTTCCACCGCATCGATCACGCGCTCCGGGCCGCCGACACGGTTCATCGCCACGACCTCCGCTGTCGCCGGCAGGCGCTGCGCCTCATAGGCCGCCAGCGCCTGGCGCGGATGCTCCGCCTTCGCCAGCCAGTCGGCGAGGCAGCGCGCGTCGAGGATCGCCTGCGAGGCGCCGTTGGAGCCGACCGGATACATCGGATGCGCGGCATCGCCGAGCAGCGTGACGCGGCCATGGGTCCAGCGCGGCAGCGGATCGCGGTCGCACATCGGATATTCCCAGAAGGTCCCGGTGGCGCGTATCAGCGCCAGGATATCGACCTCGGGCACGCTGAAGCGCTTCGCGAAGGGCAACACGTCCTCCAGCCGGCCAGGCTTGGACCAGGCCTCCTTCGGCGGCGGCCTGTCGGGATCGCCGGTACGGATGTTGACGACCCAGTTCAGCAGCCGCGTCTGCGGCGTCGCGCCCTGGCCGATCGGGTAGAGCACGAGCTTGCCGGCCATGCCGCCGGCGATGATCATGCTCTCGCCGTCGAGGAAGGCCGGCCAGTCGCAGGCGCCGCGCCACATCTGCACGCCCTGCCAGCGCGGCGATCCCTGGTTCGGGAAATAGAAGGCACGCACGGCCGAATGGATGCCGTCGGCGCCGATCAGGAGGTCGCCGCGCGCCGTCTCGCCGGCCTCGCCGAAGCGTGTATCGGCGAAATGCGCGGTGACGCCGCCCTCGTCCTGGATGAAGCCTTGCAGCCGGCGCCCGGTCTTGATCGCGTCCTCGCCCAGCCGCTCGGCGACCGCATCGCGGATGACCTTCTGCAACCGGCCGCGATGGATCGAGAATTGCGGCACCGGCGCGCCGGCATGCAGGCCGCGCGGTTCGCTCCAGACCGTCTGCCCGAAGCGGTTCATGTAGTGCAATTCGCGCGTGCGGATGCCGACCGCGTCCAGCGCCGGCAGCAGGCCGAGATCGGCCAGTTCGCGGATGGCGTGGGGCAGGGTGTTGATGCCGACGCCGACCTCGCGGATCTCGCTCGCCTGCTCGTAGACCGTCGCGGCTATGCCGCGGGCATGGAGCATCAGCGCGAGCGTCAATCCACCGATGCCGCCGCCGACGATGATAACCCGCATCTGCCCGTCCCCTCAGGTCTTATATTTTAAGTTTGAAATATCTTTGTCCGGCTTGTCAATTTGCGCAATGGGGCAGGGGGAGTGGTGTTTGCTTCAACGCGTCTCGATCACGTCCTGAACCATTTCGAAGAAGCTGCGCACGAGGGGTAGCCGCTGGCGCTCGGCCCGGCAGACGATGTACTCGCCGACATCGAAATCGGCGCCGGTGATGATGATGCGCTTCAGCCCGGCTTCCGGCTTGAACTCGGCGGCGAAGACCACGCCGATCCCGAAGCCGAAGGCGACGGCCTCGCGCACGGCCTCGCGCGACTGCACCTCCAGCAGGTTCGCCGGCTTGATCCCGGCAAGCGACAACCGGTTCTCGAAGACCTCCCGCGTGATCGAGCCGCGCTCGCGCAGCACGATGTCCTGGCCGGCGAAGGCCTCGATCGGGATCTGGTCATGCCGTGCCAGCTCGTGCTGGTCCGAGACGAAGGCGACGAGATCGTCGGAGCGCAGCCGGATGCTGTGGATGCGCGGGTCGGAATTGGCGCGCGCGGTGATCGCGACGTCGGCGGCGAAATCCATGATCTGGTCGACCACTTCCGACGAGTTGCCGATCGTCAGCGAGAAGGTCAGGCCTGGATAGCGCTCTCGCATCCGTGCCAGCGCCGCCATCACATGGGTGGCACTGTCGGCCGCGATCCGCAGATGACCGCGCTGCAATGTGCGACTGCCGGCGAGAAGCGATTCCGCCTCATCCTCTGCCGCGAAAAGCCGTGTCGTGACCACAAACAGGCTCTGCCCGAGCGGAGTCAGTTTCACCTGCCGCCCAGCGCGATCGAACAGCCTGACGCCATAGGCGTCCTCAAGCCCTCGCACCTGGGCGGAGAGGGTGGGTTGGCTGACATGGCGCGTCTTCGCGGCGCCAGTGAAGCTCTGCGCCTCTGCGACGGCATGGAAGGCCGCGAGGCCGGAATAGCTGATGGCCATATTCTATAGACCCTATCTATAGGAGATATGGAAACGATGTATTGGACCTATGTCAATCGCGGTCCTAGCGTCCGGTTATCCGCCGCAACACATCGCGAGACCATCATGGCCCAGGCCCGCCGCCCTGCCTCTTCCGAAACCGGTGATCCGCTCCTCCTGACCCCCGGCCCGCTGACCACCAGCAAGGCCATCAAGGAGGCGATGGTGCATGACTGGGGCTCTCGCGACGCGACCTTCGTCGGCATCAACAAGGCGGTTCTGGAAGAGTTGCCGAAGATCATCCATGGCGGCGAGGATTTCGTCACCGTGCCGATGCAGGGCTCCGGCACCTTTGCCGTCGAGGCGATGCTGACCACCTTCGTCCCGCGTGACGGCAAGATCCTGGTGCTGATCAACGGCGCCTATGGCCAGCGCGCCAAGCGCATCCTTGAGATCGCCGGCCGCGCCGTCGCGGTGCACGAGACTGCCGAGGATACCCCGCCGGATCTCGCCGAAGTCGACCGCATGCTGGTCGCCGACACCGCCATCACCCATATCTTCACCGTCCATTGCGAGACGACCAGCGGCATCCGCAACCCGGTCGAGGCGATCGCCGCGCTGGCCAAGCGCCATGGCCGCCGCCTGCTGGTCGACTCGATGAGCGCCTTCGGCGCCCTGCCGCTCGACAGCCGCGAGGTCTATTTCGATGCGGTCGCCGCCTCCTCGAACAAGTGCATCCAGGGCGTTCCCGGCCTCGGCTTCGTCATCGCCCGCAAGAGCGCGCTCGCCGAGACCAAGGGCAATGCCACGACGCTGGTGCTCGATCTTCATGACCAGAATGCCGGCTTCGAGCGCACCGGCCAGTACCGCTTCACCCCGCCGATCCATGTCATCGTCGCTTTCCACGCGGCCTTGCAGGAATTCTGGGCCGAGGGCGGCGTCGCAGGCCGTGGCGAGCGCTATGCCGAGAATGCCCGCATCTTGATCGAGGGCATGGAAGGGCTCGGCTTCCGCACCTTGCTGCCGGCGGCTCGTCAGGCGCCGATCATCGTCACCTTCCATATGCCGGAGGACAAGAACTTCGTCTTCCAGCGCTTCTACGACGCGCTGAAGGATGCCGGCTACGTCATCTATCCCGGCAAGCTGACGGTCGCGGACAGCTTCCGCATCGGCTGCATCGGCGCGCTCGGCGCGCAGGACATGCGGGCCTTCGTCGCCACAGTGTCGGATGTCCTTGATGAGATGGGCGTCGGCCTGAAGTCGGCCGCGTGAGGAATCCAGAAATGACAATGCACACGAAGATTGGCTCGGATGTTGTTGCGAATGGTCGCGAATATGCGCGTCCGCAGCGCCCGGCGGTGGTGATCTGCATGGATGGTTCGGAGCCGGCCTACATCGAGGCCGCCAGCGCCAAGGGCCTGACGCCGAACCTCGACCGGATCATGAAGACCGGTGCCAGCACCCACGCCTATTCGGTGATCCCGAGCTTCACCAATCCGAACAACCTCTCGATCATCACCGGCCGCCCGCCGGTCTGGCACGGTATCGCCGGCAACTTCTTCTACGACCGCGAGGCCGGGGAAGAGGTGATGATGAACGATGCCCGCTTCCTGCGGGCGCCGACCATCCTGGCCGAGTTCCAGAAGGCCGGCTTCAAGGTCGCGATGGTCACCGCCAAGGACAAGCTGCGCACCCTGCTCGGCAAAGGGCTCGACTTCGCCTCGGGCAGCGCGATCGCCTTCTCGTCGGAGAAGGCCGACAAGGCCAACAAGGCGGAGAACGGCATCGCGGACGTGCCCGCTTTCGTCGGCATGCCGGTGCCTTCCGTTTATTCGGCCGATCTCTCGGAGTTCGTCTTCGCCGCCGGCGTCAAGCTGCTGGAGAGCTTCAAGCCCGACCTCATGTATCTCTCGACCACCGACTATGTG